>Ga0302313_10000013_pt1 | contig 155160 bp, 155 predicted proteins | sample III_Palsa_N2_2_FD_200454 | JGI IMG/M metagenome (GOLD analysis project Ga0302313, IMG submission 200454) | Peat permafrost microbial communities from Stordalen Mire near Abisko, Sweden - III_Palsa_N2_2 | ecosystem: Environmental > Terrestrial > Soil > Palsa > Peat permafrost | place: Sweden...
AAGCCTTGGTCAGATCATGGCCGACGGAACATCTATTGCGATGGATTGATCGACTGAGATCGCTTCCTTCGACGACACTCACTCATATGCAGGTGCCAGCATGAATTCGTGGGGATACCTCAGGCTCTGAGCTCCTATGAAAAATAGCTGCGAAAAGGATGCACAAAAAATACAAAACCGACAACTCAGTTAAGTTCCACCAAACCTTCCAAAAGATGTCGTAGTAACTAACTTGGTCAGGCACCACAGTTTTTACTTTTTGATCCCCGGTCATGCGGAAATGTCCCTTTTAGAAGCCGATCGAAGCGCACGGATGTTTAGTCCCCAACAAAGTCCTTTTGAAACTATTTCCCGCATCTCCCGCGGACCATACTCACCGCTGTAAGTCTCAACATGCTCCTCATCAAGGTCATGTCCTACATAGGCGCACCGCCACTCCAAAGGCACCTTTGCAGCCTTCATGGTTTGGATCGCCGTTTTGCGCAGGCTGTGGAACCCATACTTGCCCTTGGCAGGCTTGGGAATTCCCACCGCCTCAATGTGACGGCCGTAGGCCTTCGAGAGCCAATCCCCCTGACCATTCACCGATCCGATCTTCACCCGCGGAAATAGCCGCTTCTCGCCTTGCTTCCTGAGCGTCTCCACCCGCTCCATCAGACCAAGGGTGAGCAAATCCGGATGGATGGGGATCGTGCGCAGGCTGGGCTCGTTCTTGACGCTCTGCCCCTCCCCTTCGTCGGTGATCGTCATGCAGGGCACGCCGTCCACCGTCGTGAAGTCCACCAACGCCAGTTGCCCCACCTCGGAAACGCGGGCACCGGTGTATAGACCGATTACCGCACCCCATCGGGCTCCCTCACTCAACTTGGCCAGTGCGCCGCGGGAATAAAGGGCCTGGATTTGTTCCAAGGTGAAAGCCTTGAAACCAAATGCCTTGCGTTTCTTCTTTTCCTGTTTGCGAAAGACAACGTGCCCCATGGCTGGGTTTTCGTCTTTCGGAAATTTGGGGTAAGCGCCCGCCTGGACCGCCCAGGTGAAGAACCCGCGGAGGTAAGAACACTTGTTGACGAGTGTGGGGGTCTGCAACCCGCTGGCACGAAGGGCCTCTACCCAGGCGTGAACGTCTTCGTGCCGAACCTCGTGAAGCATCTTTTTCATGCCCACATGGCGGGCAAAACCCATCACAGCCGCCGTCTTGATGATCAGGGTCTTTTTGAGGGTGTCCGCTTCAATGCTTTTCAACCACCGATCAATCGCTGCGCCAATCGGACGAGGGCGGCTCGGAGCGGGCGCAGCTTTTTGAACAGCAAAGGACTGGGTCAGTGATGCCCCAAGCGCTTCCATCGCCGAACGGAGCGAACTGTCTTCGGGCTCAGATTTTGATACTTCTTGCCGGAGGAAGGCTGGCACGTCCTCCGCCATCTCTGTCCAAGCTTCCATGGCGAGGGCATGATCTTCCGGCCCGTTGGCTTCAATGCTTGCGGATCCGTCTGCATTGATCCGGCAGACATAATCAACCACTTCGATCCCGTTTCCCATGCGCAGTTCAACCGGTCGAGGCCGCGTGTGTTGAACGGGCTTTTCGCTGCTGTCCTTTGCCATGGTTACCCCTTCGCGTCGTGCCCTGACGAAGAGTTGAGCATATTTGGCACTCAGCACGTAAGCCCCAATGCGAGCCAAAGAGGGATCACGGGTGCAAAGTGATTTCTTGATGTATCGCAAGCCCAAGGCGGCTTGCAGATCGCGGGGCACATTCAATCGGAAGTGCCACATCCCGGACGGATGGCGCTGTAAATGGTGAGCAAGCCGCATGTTGGTGTTTGCCAACCAACCTGGCCAAGCGCCATTTTCTCTCAGATCGCACGAAAAGCCTCAAAACAAGGCTTTTTCGCGAAGCTGGCGGAGAGAGTGGGATTCGAACCCACGGTAGGCTCACACCTACGGCAGTTTTCAAGACTGCTGCCTTAAACCACTCGGCCATCTCTCCATAAACTCGTTGTCCTGTCGAAGACGCGCGTTGCGCGTCACTGCGGCAGTTTTACTGCGGGCATCCTGCCCTTCGCCCCTTCGGGGCCATTGACTTCGTCGATGTTCGCTTCGGCTTCCTGCCTTCGCGTCAAGTTCCTGCCGCCTTAAACCACTCGGCCATCTCTCCAGAACTTGTCGGCATAGTTTATCAGGAACGATCACGCAGACGACTACGCCGATAGCGCCCTGCTCAAGCGATGCGATCGAGCCCCGCCATATAGGGCCGCAAAGCTTCGGGCACGTTGATCGAACCATCCTCGTTCTGGTTGTTCTCCATCACCGCAATCAACGTACGGCCGATCGCGAGTCCCGATCCGTTCAAGGTATGCACAAGCTCGGGCTTGCCAGTCTCCGCGTTGCGCACGCGCGCCTGCAGGCGTCGCGCCTGGAAGTCCTCACAGTTGGAGCAGCTGGAGATTTCGCGGTAGGTGTTCTGGCTGGGGAGCCATACTTCCAGGTCGTAGGTCTTGGTGGACTGGAAGCCCATGTCACCGGTGCACAGCAGCAGCTTGCGGTATGGCAGGTTGAGTTTCTGCAGCACTTTTTCGGCGTGGCCGACCATTTCTTCCAATTGGTCGTAGGAGTCAGCGGCGCGGGCGACCTGCACCATCTCGACTTTCTCGAACTGGTGCTGGCGGATCATGCCGCGCACGTCGCGGCCGTAGCTGCCGGCTTCGGCGCGGAAGCACAGCGAGTGCGCGGTGAAGCGCAGCGGCAGTGCGTCGGCGTCCTGGATGGTGTCGCGTACGAGATTGGTCAGCGAAACTTCGGCGGTGGGGATCAGGTAGCGCTTCGATTCGCCGACGCTGGTGGCGAATAGATCTTCTTCGAACTTCGGCAACTGGGTGGTGCCCAGCATGCTTTCGGTGTTGACCAGCACCGGCACGTTGCATTCGAGGTAGCCGTGCTCGCCGGTGTGCAGATCGAGCATGAACTGGCCGAGCGCGCGATGCAGCCGCGCCAGCTGTCCGCGCAATACGGTGAAGCGTGCGCCGGAAAGTTTGGCGCCCGCATCGCCGTCGAGCCAGCCGTGACGCTCGCCCAACACGACGTGATCCTTCGCCGCGAAATCGAAGGTGTGCGGCGTGCCCCAGCGGCTGACTTCGACGTTGTCGCTCTCGTCCTTGCCGACCGGCACGGACTCATGCGGGATGTTTGGAATGACCAAGGCGATGTCGGCAAGCTTGACCTGCACTTCGGCCAGTGCCTGCTCGTTCGCCTTCAACTTGTCGGCGATACCGGCAACTTCCGCCATCAGCGAAGCGACGTCTTCGCCCTTGCCCTTGGCCTGGCCGATCGCCTTGGAGCGGGTGTTGCGCAGGTTCTGCAGTTCCTGCGTTTCCATCGCCAGTTGCTTGCGCGTGCTTTCCAGCGCCTCGAAAGCGGGGACGTCGAGCAGGTAGCCGCGGGTCTCCTTGAGACGTGCGGCGGTTTCGACCAGGCGCGAACGCAGCAGTGCGGGATCCAGCATGATCGAGTCCAGAGAAAGGCTTGAACCCTCAATTATCGCTGCCTAGTGGCAAACACCGCAACGAAAGCCGGGCGATAGCGCCCTCCCCCGGCACCATCGCCCGATCTGATGCTTCCCTCAACGAGCGAGCCTGCGCTCGTAGCGGCCCAGCCACCATGCCATCGCAGCACCGGCAATCAGCCAGCCGATGAGCTGTTCAACCAGTGCTGCCTGAGTAAAGCTGAGCGGAAAGCGATACCAGTTCCAGTACGGAACCATGGTGTTGAGCCACGCATAGACCGCCACGGCAGCCGCGATCCCGATGCGCCGCCAGAAGCTCAATCCTGCGAATGCCATCACGAAGGCGAGCATCAGCGCTGCCAGTGTGTCCGATGCCCATTGCCGCGGCAGCTGCCGACCCATCTGGGTGAGATCCTCGCCCTGCGGCATGTAGACCACCCACGCATACGGCGACCGGATGCTCTTGGTCGCGTAGGCCAGCTTTTGCGCGGGATCATTCATCTGACTCGGACTGATCCACGGCAGGATGTAGATGCCCGGGTCCGTCCCCAGGCCTTCATGCAGGCTGCTCAGCACCACGTTTTCGTTCGCTGGTGCCTTGAGCCCGACATTGCCAAGCCCCAGCGCCAGATGTGCCACGGCACCCCAGAGGAACATCAGGATGCCGCCGATCAAACCCGCTACGAGTACGCGCATGACTCACCTCTCCCCGTGTGGTGTGGCGAATCTATGCCTGATACGTCGATGCGGGCAAGTACGCTCGCAGCAGCGCGGGGTGCGGCTTGATCGGGTCGGGATGTCGGGTCCTGAGTGGCGTTGAATCTTTGCGATCGGTTCAGAACTGGGCGGCATCGCTCATCCCTCTGCTTGCAGGGGGAGGCTGGGAGGGGGTGCTTTGGCGGGTGTTTGAGATCAAGAGCTTTACCCCTCCCCAACCCTCCCCTGCGAGCAGGGGAGGGAGCCAGGAGCGGCAGCGCTTAGAGCAACTGCAATACGCGGGGACATCGCTGTCCCGAGAGGACTACTCGGATGTCTTGAGCCCCATGCGTTGCAACAGTTTCGCCCGCAACTTCGCCGGCAGCGGAATGTTCTGCGTTGAACTACCGCCGCCTGCCACTGCATGGCTATTGCCGAGAGCGCCCGGGGTCGCCACGAAACTCAGCACGTCACCGGACGAATCCGCCGCCTCGCCGGTAATCACACCTGCGTCATTGATATCGCTGGCCTGGATCAGCTGATCGTCGTAGCCAGGCGCGACCAGCGAGTTGAGGTTGGTCATTACGTCGTTCTGCCACAGAAACGCCTGGCAACTGGCGAACCCTGCGGTACAGGACAAACCGACTACCTGCCCCTGATCATTGATACCCAGCGCCTGGCTTTGCGCATCGGCGCCCTGCCCCGACAACGTGCCGAGATCGCGCATGCCGCCGCTCCTGGTCCAGATGAATGCATGGGCTAGCAGCGCACCTCCGGGCTGCACATTTGCAAACCCGACTACGACGCCGTTCCGATTGATGGCCATCGGGGTATTCCAGGCGGCACCGCCGATGTTGCCCATGTCGGCCGGCTTGCCGTTTTGCCAGATCACGGCGTGGATAGCGCTGAAGCCGCCGACCGCGTTGGAGCAAATGCCGGAAATGCCAACGACCTGGCCAGCGTCATTGATCGCCGTGGCTGCGCTCACCGTGTCGCTGCCAGGGAGTGGCGGCAGTTCATCGATCTGATCTTTTCCCGGCCCCCAGATCACGGCGCGAAATTGCAGCACCTGCGGTGGATTGCAGGTGGTGTCGTGGACGGTGTTTTCGGCCCAACCGACGGTCTGGCCGAAATCATTGGTGCCGGTGGCGAAGCCGTTGTAGCCGCCCAACGTAGGCAGCGCTCGCAGCTGGCCCCACTCGGAGACGAACCCCAGGCAGTTGTGCAGCGTCGCGTTACCGGGGAAAAAGGCCGAACAACTCCAGGCTTCGCCTAGCTTGTTGACCTCGGCGGTTTCGGCAATGCCCGAGATCACGCCCACATTGTTCTTTACCGGCCATTGCACGTCGCTATTCGCACCGCCCAGGGTGCCCAGGTCGAATCTCGACCCAAACAGCCAGACGGTAGCGTGCGTCGTCTGGTCGCCCGGCTGATTGGAATCGCCGCTGATGATGCCCAGGTTGTCGATGCTGTTGCCGGAGCTGACCGTTCCACCCGCCGAGGGAAGGTTGTAGACGGAATAGCCGGGGCCGCCCGATGCGGCCAGGGACGCTTGCGTCACGGCGCCGCCGCCGGCCAGGGTCGCAATCAGGATCGCATACGGAATCTTGCGCATGGCACTCTCCCATTGATGTGGGCGTTCAGCCTGCGCGGCTGCCGTACGCACCGGAAGCTCCACTTTTGCGATGGTTGCTGGTCCGGTCGCTGCAGCGGGACTAGTATCCGGGCATGCGCCGATGGGAGCTGACGATCGCGTTGGACCCTTCGCGGGAGCAGCCGTTGTTCCTGCAGCTTGCCGGTGCCATCGCCGATGACATCCGCCGCGGCTTGCTCAAGCCCGGCGAAGCGCTGCCGGGTTCGCGTGAACTGGCTGAATCCCTGGGCATCAATCGCAATACCGTGGTCGCCAGTTACGGCGAGTTGGCATCGGAGGGATTGATCAGCACGCGCATCGGCGGGGGTACGTTCGTCGCCATGTCGACGATCGAACCTTTCGCTGCGCGCATACCGTCGGGGGAAGCGCCAACCTATGCACTGAGGCCAGCGGACTGCACCGTGCCACGCGTCGGTAGCTTGCCACCGGGCACCTTGATGCTGTCCTACGGTATTCCCGATGCGCGTCTGTTTCCGACAGCGGCGCTCACGCGCGCGTTTCGTCGTGCGATCGGACAGCGTGGCCGCTCGCTGCTGACGTATGCCGATTCCTGCGGTCAGCCGCGCTTGCGTAGCGAGTTGGCGTCGATGCTGGCGCGCACGCGGGCTCTGCCGGTGACGCTGGACAATCTCATGATCACCCACAGCATCGAGCAGGCCATCGATCTGGTCGCGCGCATGTTGCTGCAACCGGGCGATGTCGTTGCAGTTGAAGCGTTCGGCTATCCGCCAGCGTGGAGCGTGTTGAAACTGGCAGGCGCGCGATTGATGCCCGTGCCACTGGACGAGGACGGACTCGACGTGGACGCACTGGAGGCGTTGCTGGTACATCAGCGGATACGCGCGGCATTCCTGACGCCGCATCATCAGTTTCCAACTACGGTGGTCATGTCGCAGGCGAGACGCGCCCGACTGGCGCAGCTTTCGCTGCAGCATGGCTTCGCGATCATCGAGGATGATTACGACCACGAATTTCACTACGACGGCAAACCGATTCCGCCGATCGCCTCTGGCGTCGGCGGCGCCAATGTCATCTATGTCGGCTCACTGTCCAACCTGCTGGCACCAGGAATAAGCACCGGCTTTGTGATCGCGCCGGCAGCCGTGTTTGAGCGACTGGTGGCGCTGCGTGCGGCAAGCGATGCGCGCGGCGACGCTGCGATGGAGTGCGCCATCGCCGAACTTTTCGAGGACGGCGAACTGCTGCGACACACGCGCCGGATGCAGCGCATCTATGCCGCGCGACGCGATGCGCTGGCGGCATCGCTCACGCGTCACCTCGGTAGTGCGGTGGCGTTTCGCCTTCCCGGTGGCGGCATGGGGTTGTGGGCACGCGTCGATGACGCGATCGATGTGGCCGCCTGGTCCCATGCCGGCGAGCGCGAAGGCGTGCAGTTCTTCGGTGCCGGCCGCTATGACTTCGCCCAGCGCGAACAACCGTTCCTGCGGCTTGGCTTCAGCTATCACAACGAAACCGAACTGGACGAGGCCGTGCGGCGCATGGCGCGTGCACTCACCTCAACGCGGAGTCTCAGCGTCGGCTCGACGCGCAACGCAACCGTGCGGGCCGTACAGGCAGTGTCGACGGGATAGCAGCGCAGACTCGCCGTGAACTACTTGCCGCGGGCCTGCTCACGCGCAGCGCGCAAGGCCAGTAGCTTCTCGCGCAGCTGCAGCTCCAATCCGCGTTCGACCGGCTCGTAGAACACGGTACCCGTCAGTGCGTCGGGCAGGCACTGTTGATCGAGTGCCACGCCACCTTCGGCGTCGTGGTCGTACTGGTAGCCCTTGCCGTAGCCGAGACCTTTCATCAGCTTGGTCGGTGCATTGCGCAGGTGCATCGGCACTTCCAGCGTGCCGCCGTCGCGGATGGCCGCGCGCGCCTTGTTGTAGGCCATGTAGGCCGCGTTGCTCTTCGGTGCGATGGCCAGCCAGATCGCCAGCTGTGCGAGCCCCAGCTCACCCTCCGGGCTGCCCAGGCGTTCGTAGGTATCCCATGCATCCAGCGCCATGCGCCAGGCCCGCGGTTCGGCCAGGCCGATGTCCTCCACCGCCATGCGCGTCATGCGCCGCGCCAGATAGAGCGGATCGACGCCGCCATCCAGCATGCGGCACAGCCAGTAAACGGCGGCATCGGGGTCGGACGAGCGCACTGATTTATGCAGCGCCGAGATCTGGTCGTAGAACTGCTCGCCCATCTTGTCGAAGCGACGCGTGCGATCGGCCAGCACCTGGGTCAGCGTGGTCTCGTCGATCCGATTGTCCTGTGCCAGCTCGGCGGCGATTTCCAGCAGGGTCAATGCGCGGCGCACGTCGCCATCGGCGGCTTCGGCGATCGTCTCCAGCGACGCATCGCTGATCTGCAACTGCAACTCGCCGAGGCCGCGCTCGGTGTCGTCCAGCGCACGCTTCAATGCAGCCACGATGTCGGTCACCGCGATCGAATCCAGCACGTGCACGCGGCAGCGCGACAGCAGCGCGGAATTCAGCTCGAACGAAGGATTTTCGGTCGTCGCACCGACAAATACGATCACGCCCTTTTCGATATGCGGCAGAAACGCGTCCTGCTGCGTTTTGTTGAACCGGTGCACCTCATCGACGAACAAAACCGTTCGCCGGCCCTGCGCGAAGTTCACCTCGGCTTCGGCCAGCGCCTTGCGCACTTCCGGCAGACCGGACAGCACCGCGGAAATCGCCCGGAAATCCGCATCGGCATAGCGCGCCACCAGCAGAGCCAGCGTGGTCTTGCCGCAACCCGGGGGCCCCCACAGCACCATGGAATGCACGCGCCCGGCTTCAAGCGCACGGCGCAGCGGCTTGTCCGGGCCGACCAGCCGTTGCTGGCCGACGATCTCGTCAAGGCTGCGCGGCCGCATCCGTTCGGCTAGCGGCTTGAGTTCTTCGGGCTCGGCAAACAGACCGGGGATGCTGGACGTATCACGACGCGACATGAGCCGATGATAAGGCATCTGCCGCAGATCAGCAGGGACGGCGGCCAGTGCGCACATGCCTGGCACTCCGCAGCGAATGCCATGGATAGTCGACGGCGATTTTTAAAATAACGTGATCCATTACGCAATTATTAATGCTTAGATTTTGCTTAGCAAAGCGCTTTTTCTTCATTTAGATATGATTCTTAGATTTTGCTTAGCGTATTTAATTTCGATTATCGATGCGGGGTATGTAATTAATATTTTCGTTACCAAAGTGTCATGTTGCATGACTAGGGTGTCGCACTCCACTGCCCCTATTCAACTTCAACATTTTGGATAACCCATGACACGGCTGACCTCAACGACTGATGTTCGCAAGTCCACTTACCTGGCTTTTTGCATCGCCGCTATTTTGTCTGCCCCGGCCTTTGCCGACGGCACTACGGCGGCAGCCGTCGTTGCACCGAGTGACAGTGCCGCAACGAGCGCACCGCAGACACAGAACGCGCAGAATCTCGGCGCAGTACAGGTCACCGGCAGCGCCACGGCAAGCGAGATTGCACCGACCCAGGGCTCGACGATCGCGATTCAGCCACAGTCGATCATCGGCGATCTGTACCTGCGTGAGAATGTGGCAGCTACCGGCGATTACACCGACGCCATCTCGATCTCACCCAGCGTCTACTCGGTAGCGCCCAACGGCCCGGGCCTGATGGAAGCCTCGGAAGTGGCCATACGCGGCTTCCAGGACGGCCAGTACAACGTCACTTTCGACGGTATCCCCTGGGGCGACTCGAATGACTTCACGCATCACTCGACCTCGTATTTCACCAACCAGGATACCGGCGGCATCATCGTCGATCGTGGTCCGGGCACCGCCAGCACGCTGGGCAATGCCACCTTCGGCGGCACCGTCGCGGTGGATTCCAGGACACCTTCAGACACCTTCAGCGTCTCGCCTTACCTGAGCTTCGGAAGCTGGGATACCCAGGTGCAGGGTATTGAACTGAATACCGGCGCGATACCTCAGACCGGCGGCACCACCGCGTTCGTCAACGTACAGAACTCCAGTTCGGACGGCTACCTGACCTATGCGGGACAGCGCCGACAAAATGTATTTGCCAAGGTCGTGCAACCGATTGGCGATAACACGACACTCACCTTCGTAGGCATGTACAACAATATCAATCAATATGTGCCGCTCGGCGAGACGCGTGCGCAGATCAATCAATATGGCCCGAATTACGGCCTCAGCAATAATCCCGACAGCCAGAATTACTACCGTTACAACCGCGACGAAATCAACACCTATTTCGGCTATGTTGCGCTCCATTCAGCGTTTGATGGCTGGACCATCGACAACAAGCTGTACACCCTGTCCTACAACCATTTCGGCTGGAATGGCGAGGACCCGAACGGCGAAACGCCGAACGGCACCGTTTACAGCCCCACCGACGTGCCCGGCCAGGATATGCGCAACTCGTACACGTCCTGGGGTGACATTTTCCGCATCAGCAAGGAAATCGGCCCCGGCGAACTGCGCAGCGGTTTCTGGTACGACTACCAGACCAATATTCGTTGGCAGAACGAGGTCGACGACACGCTCGATTTTGCGCCGAACGGCGTACCGGCATCCGCGGCCGTCGATCGCTACATGACGGACACGCTGAAGACCTTCCAGCCCTTCGTCGAATACAACTGGAACATCACCGATACGGCATGGTTGACCGGCGGCGTGAAGTACGCCGATTTCGAGCGTGACATCAATGCCATCGTGAACCAGAAAACCGGCGAGCCGCTGGACTACAGCAAGGACTGGAACAAGCTGTTGCCGTCACTTGCGGCGCACTGGCAGTTCACGTCCGACTGGACCGCCTACGCGCAGTGGGCGAAGGGCTTTCTCGCGCCCAACCTCAATACGTTCTACACCACCAATCCGCTGTCCAGCAGCGATCTCAAGCCGGAACAGACCGTCAACCGGCAGATCGGCACGACCTGGAATGACGATCGCCTGACTCTCTCGGCGGATGTCTACAGCATCGACTTCAACAATTTGATCAACAGTCGCAATGTCGGCGGCGTCACCTATTTCTACAACGAAGGCGGCGCGCTCTACCGAGGCTTCGAGACTGAGGGCACCTTTGTTCTGGGAGACGGCTTCAGTGTCTACGGGAACGGCTCGCTGAATCGCTCGACCGACAAGACCAGCAATGACTGGGTACCCGACGCACCGCACAAGACCGCCGCGCTGGGCCTGATCTATCGTGATGGCCCGCTCTATGCGTCGCTGATCGACAAATTCGTCGGCCATACGTTCGGAGATACCGGAGATAGCCAGCCCATCGGCGGTTACGCCATCACCAACTTCGCGACCAGCTACACCTTTACGCACGACATGGGCGAGATGAAAAACATCAAAGTCGGCGTACAGGTCAACAACATCTTCGACAACAAGAGCATCGACTTTCTCGCCGGCTATACGGCACAAGACAACACGCCGCTCTATTTCACAATCCCCGAGCGCAGCTATGAGCTCACCCTCTCGGCCAAGTTCTTCTGATGAAAATGCGTCGTAGCACCATCCTGCTGCTGCTTGCCCTGCTGTTGCCCAGCGCCCACGCGTTTGCCGACGACGGCAACGCCAAAGCAGAGGCGATCGATTTGACCCTGTGGCTGGCGCCGCCGCCAGCTGCGGGATCGCCGATCGCGATTGATGACCTGCGGACTGTCCTCGCCGTGCAGGCGGCGAGGACGACCGCGGAAGCCGACGCGGCCAAAGCCGATGCCAATCGCTCGGTCTTTCGCTTCACTGATGTGCTTGGCCCGAACCTGACGCCTGCGACGCTGCCGCTCACCGCAACGTTTTTTGCGCGTGTTGCGGAAATCGACAAGGCCAGCGTCAAGTTGGCCAAGAGTTATTGGCAGCGTCCACGGCCGAGCGTCGCGTCGAGCGAAGTGCATCCGCTCAGCGTTGAAAAACCTGACGACTGGAGTTACCCGAGCGGGCATGCCACTTTCGGTTACACCGTCGCAGTCTTGCTCGCCGATATATTTCCGGAAAAGCGGGCAGCACTATTCGAGCGCGCAGATGTCTATGCGCAGCATCGGGTGGTGATGGGTGTGCATTATCCCAGCGACGTAGAAGGCGGCAGGGTCGCAGGCACGCTGATCGCGGCGAAACTGGTGGGCGATCCTGCCTTTCGCGCTGGGCTTGGTGCTGTACGCGCTGAACTGCGCAAAGCGCTAGCACTGCCGTTGCAGGAAACAGCTACCGAGGTGGCCCACTAGCGAGCAACGGAGCCCATCTTGTACTGCCTGTAGACGCTATATCCAAGGCCGCACAAGCCAGTAAGCACAGCCGGAATCAGCAAGGTGCGCTCCTGCAGCACGCGAAACAGCAGCGCACCGACGATACTGCCAAACAGAAAAGCGCTCGTCACCAGCGCACAGACGCGAATGCGCAACGTATCCACGTCGAGTCCGCGCAGCCGCTGGCCCATGTAGATACCAAGATCGGTGAACATGCCGGAGACATGCGTAGTGCGGAACACCATGCCGCTATACGTGCTGGCCATGCCGTTCTGCAATCCGGCAGCCATCGCGGCCAGGTATAGGCCCACCGGGTTGCTCGCTTCCAACAGTGGCACTGCGGCAAACAGCAGCAACGATTCCAGCATCAAGGCGACACCATAGCGGCGACCGAGTTTCAGCGTGCGCTGCTGCACAATCAGCCCGCTCACGACAGCGCCAAGCACAAACGACGCAATCGACAACGCCCAGTGCAACGCTTCGCCGATATCGCCGGTACCGAGTGCCACGCCAAGCAGGCTGGTGGAGCCGGTCAGGTTGGTGATCGACTGATGCCGAAAACCCATGTAACCCGCGGCGTTGACCATACCGGCAATGGACGCCAGCACGCCGCCGCCGATCCATGCCCAACGCGGCAATTGCCGCAGCACGGGCATGACCGCATCAGTCCTTCAAGGGCTGAGTGGAGATCACCGGCACGTCCCCTATCACGTCAGCGCCTTTCGGCGGCACGAAATTGAACTCGGTCGGCGGTATCGCCACGTTGCGTTGCCAGTCGGAAAAGCGGATATCGGTGGTGGAACCGAGCTGGTCGCGAAACGTCATGCGCGCCAGGCCGTTCGCATCGAAGCCGAGGTCGGCGTAATCGAACTGCGGATCCTTGCCGGTGGAGGTGAGGCGCAACCAGACCAGCCCGTCGCGTTCGCCCTGCTCGGTCGTCTTGAAATTCTTGTCCATCTGCTTGAGGTCAGTCAGCACGGTGAGCGGGCTGTGTGCCTCTTCGCTGCTCTGTATGCGTACCGTCACCTGTTCCAGCTCCGGGTCGTACAACCACACCCGGCTGCCGTCGGCAACGATGGTCTGTTTGTACGGCGTCAGCGTATCCCAGCGAAACTCGCGTGGCGCCTCGAGCGCCAATGTGCCGGCGCTGGACTTTTCAGCCTGGCCGTTCATGTTGGTCAATGACTGGATGAAGTGACCCGTGAGCGAATGCAGATCCTGCGCAAACGCATCCAGCCGCGCACGCGCCGGTCCGGTGGTAGCGGCCTGCGCCATGGTGCCAAACGACAGCGACAGCACAACGGTGATTGCGGCGAGCGTGAAGCGTTTCATCGAGCTTCCCTGAAACATGGCGATTGCGGTGAAGTTTGGGCGCTGCTGACTTAATGGCAGGCAAGTAGAACATTGCGGCAGAAGCCGCTCCCACAAGAACCTGCTGTACTCATGGAGAGCGTAGGTTGGGGTGAGCGTAGCGATGCCCAACATGCACTCCAACCTCCGGAAGAACGTTGGGCATCGCTGCGCTCACCCCAACCTACGCGTCTGCGTGGGATCAATGGCGCTAGTTGAGTTTGTCGTCTTTGTAGTGACGCGTGCCCTGGCGGTGATCTTGCGTGCAAACATAAAATCTCTCACAAGAGCCGCTCCCACAAGAACGAGGGAGCGGCCAGCATCAATCTCGTGGCGGCGGCGGCGCGAGCACTTCGCGGTTGCCGTTGTGCTGCGGGGCGCTGACTACGCCGTCCTGTTCCATCTGTTCGACCAGCCGTGCGGCGCGGTTATAGCCGATGCGCAAGTGGCGCTGCACACCGGAAATCGAGGCGCGGCGGGTCTGCGTGACGATCGCCACGGCCTTGTCGTACAGCTGGGTATCGGCGTCGCCGCCGCCTTCCTCGCCGTCTTGCGGCAGACCCGAGTCGTTGATGAACTTGCCATCGCTGGTGGCCTGCACTTCTTCCAGCACGCCGGTGATGTATTGCGGCGCACCCTGCGACTTCAGCCAGGCGACTACGTGATGCACCTCGTGATCGTCGACGAACGCGCCGTGCACGCGCTCCGGTGTAGCCGTGCCCGGCGGCAGATACAGCATGTCGCCGTGGCCGAGCAGGGTTTCTGCGCCGGACTGATCGAGAATCGTGCGCGAGTCGATCTTTGACGACACCTGGAACGCGATGCGGGTGGGGATATTCGCCTTGATCAAGCCGGTGATCACATCGACCGACGGCCGCTGCGTCGCAAGGATCAAGTGCACACCGGCCGCACGCGCCTTCTGCGCGAGGCGGGCGATGAGCTCTTCCACCTTCTTGCCGACGATCATCATCATGTCGGCAAATTCGTCGATGATCACCACGATGTACGGCAGCGTCTCCAACGGCTCGGCGGCGAGGTTCGGCATGTCGGGATTAGGGCGGAACAGTGGATCGAGCAGCGGCTGACCCGCGTTCTCGGCATCCTTGACCTTCTTGTTGAAGCCGCCGAGGTTGCGCACGCCAACAGCCGCCATCAGCTTGTAGCGACGCTCCATCTCGGCGACGCACCAGCGCAGCGCGTTGGCCGCTTCCTTCATGTCGGTGACCACCGGCGCCAGCAGATGCGGGATGCCCTCGTACACCGAGAGCTCCAGCATCTTCGGGTCGATCATGATCATCCGCACGTCTTTCGAGCTGGCCTTGTACAACAGGCTCAGCACCATCGCGTTGACCGCCACCGACTTGCCGGAACCGGTAGTGCCGGCGACCAGCAAATGCGGCATCTTGCCCAGGTCGACTACCACCGGCTTGCCGCCGATGTCCTTGCCCAGCGCCAGCGCCAGCGGTGACTTCAACTGGTCGTACTTGTCCGAACGCAGGATCTCCGAGAGGTAGACGATCTGCTTCTTGGTGTTGGGGATTTCCAGCCCGATCACATTCTTGCCGGGGATCACGTCGACCACGCGCACGCTGACCACCGACAGGCCGCGGGCGATGTCCTTGTCCAGGCTCGACACCTGGCTGCCACGCACGCCAGCGGCGGGCTCCATCTCGAAGCGGGTGATCACCGGGCCCGGATAGGCACCGACCACCTTGGCGTCGATCTTGAAGTCCTTCAGCTTGAACTCGACCTGGCGCGAGAGCACTTCGAGGGTTTCCTCGGAATAGCCCGGGCCCTGCGGCGGCGCCTCATCCAGCAACGACAGCGGCGGCAGTTCGCCCGGCGTCGCGGCACCGGTGAACAACGGAATCTGGGTTTCGAGCCTGGCGCGCTCGCTTTTCATCACTGGCGCGGGCGCTGCCTCGATGCGCACGGGCTCACGCTTGGCCTGCTTCACGGCATCGGCCTTCTTGACCACCTCACGTTCAGTGCGGGCCTGACGTGCGGCCAACGCCTGCGGCGCCTCGCGCAGCTTGCCCCGACACCAGCTGAGTAGCTTCAGCACGCCCTGCCCGGTCCAGTCCATCACCTTGAACCACGACAGCCCGGTGGCCAGCGTCACCGCCACCAGGAACAGCGCCAGCAACAGCAACGGCGCCCCTTTGAAACCAAAAACGTATTGCAGACCTTTGCCCACCGCCTCGCCGATCACGCCACCGGCACCTTGCGGCGCCATGTCGCTGTCGGGGAAGTTCAGCCAGCACAGACCGGGAGCCGTGATGAAGAAGAAAAACGAGCCGATCAGCCGCAGGGATGGCTCCCAGTGGCTAGTCGTCTTTTCATCGCGGTGGCGCAGCACATGCACGCCCAGGCCCAGCAATAGCAGCGGGAACGCATAGGCGACCATGCCGAACAGATAGCGCAGCAAGTCGGCCACATACGCACCCAGCATGCCGCCGAAGTTGCGGGCATGCTCGGACTGGCCGGCATGCGACCAGCTGGGATCCATCGCGTTATAGCTGAACAGGCATACCAGCAGATACAGCGCCAGTGGCAGCAACAGTAAAGCGCCGGCTTCACGCAGCCGGCGCTTCAGCTCGTCGCTGAGGCCTTCCTTCGGTTTTTGTTTGACGTTCGCGCTTCGCGCCACCTGGGAGGGCTTCCTTCGTTCAGACAGGGTCAGAGCATACCTTGCAATGCCGGATGCACCAGCTTGCCGCCATCAACATTGATGCCGTCGCGCAGCGGAGCGAAGTCGCGCCACTCGTTGCCGGTCGCCAGACGCTGCACGTACGGCAGGATCGCGGCGGAGATCGCCACCGACGACGTCTGCGGCACCGCGCCGGGCATATTGGTCACGCAGAAGTGCGTCACGCCATGCACATCATAGGTCGGCTCTTTCCAGGTGGTCGGCTTGGAGGTCTCGAAGCAGCCGCCCTGATCGATCGAGATATCGACCAGCACACTGCCCTTCTCCATCGTCCTGACCATCGCTTCAGTGACCACGCGCGGCGCCTTGGCGCTGGGGATCAGCACGGCACCGACCACGATATCGGCGTCGCGCACTTCCTCGGCGACCGAGGACTCATACGCGTACAGCGCGGTCACGTTCGGGCCCATCGCCATCATTTCGGCGAGGCGATCCTGACGCTTGTCGAACACCACCACGTTGGCACCGGCCGCAGCGGCCAGCGCAGCGGCATTGCCACCGGCAGCGCCGGCGCCCAGCACAACCACCTTGCCACGCGGGGTGGAGGCCATGCCGCCCAGCAGCTTGCCCTTGCCACCCTGCGGACGATGCAGCAGCGTGGTGCCGATCTGGGTCGCGATGCGGCCGGCGATCACCGACATCGGCAACAGCAGCGGCAGCACTCCGTCTTCTTCCACCGATTCGAACGCGATGCCGGTCAGGCCGATATCGAGCAGGCTCTTGGTCAGCGCCGGCTCGGCAGCCAGATGCAGGTAGCAGAACAGCAGGTGGTGCTTCTTCAGCAGCGCCAGGTCGCCAGCGACCGGCTCCTTCACCTTGACGATCAGCTCGCCGACGTCATACAGCGCCGCGGCGTCCGGCACGATCTTGATGCCCTGCTTGATGTAGACCTCGTCGGCGAAGCCGCTCTTCAGGCCGGCGCCGGACTGCAGGAACACTTCGTGGCCACGGCGCACCAGGTCGGCGGCAGCGGCGGGAACGAGGGCAACACGACCTTCGAGGGTCTTGGTTTCGGAGGGGATACCGATACGCATGGGGGAAGTCCTGTGGAGTTCATTGCACGGGCGAATGACATGCACCGGGCAGGGTTGGGGAGCCATCTATGGCCGGAAAGCTTGAATCGAGCTGCTCTGTTCCCCATCCTTGCGGATTCAGAACCCCGCCTCGCCGCGAAACGGTCACATGAAACCGCGGCAGGGGCTGAAGCGAATAACGATAGAAGCTGCCAGCTAACCCAAGGATTATAACCATGACCACCCCCAAGCACAGCCGCCTGCTGATCCTCGGCTCCGGCCCCGCCGGCTACACGGCTGCCGTGTACGCCGCGCGCGCCAACCTGAAGCCGACCATGATCACCGGCATTCAGCAGGGCGGTCAGCTGATGACGACGACCGATGTGGACAACTGGCCGGGCGATGTGGAGGGGTTGCAGGGCCCGGCGCTGATGCAGCGCATGGCCGAACATGCCGAGCGCTTCCACACCGAGATGATTTTCGACCATATCCACAAGGTCGATCTGCAGCAGCGCCCGTTTCGCCTCAAGGGCGACTCCGGCGAATACACCGCTGACGCGTTGATCATCGCCACTGGCGCGACGGCGAAGTATCTGGGCATCGCTTCGGAGGAGAAGTTCAAGGGCCGCGGTGTATCCGCCTGCGCCACCTGCGACGGTTTCTTCTTCCGCGACCAGGACGTGGTGGTGATCGGCGGCGGCAACACCGCGGTCGAAGAAGCGCTGTATCTGTCCAACATCGGCCGCAAGGTGTATCTGGTGCATCGTCGCGACAAGTTGCGCGCCGAGAAGATCATGCAGGACAAGCTGTTCGAGAAGGCCGCTGCCGGCAAGATCGAGCTGGTGTGGAATCACAGCATCGACGAAGTGCTCGGCGACGACTCGGGCGTCACCGGCGTGCGCGTGAAGGACGTCAACTCCGGTGTCACCCGTGACATCGAGGCAACCGGCTTCTTCGTGGCGATCGGCCATACGCCGAACACCGGCATCTTCGAAGACCAGCTCGACATGCATGACGGCTACATCAAGATCCGCACCGGCCTGAGCGGCATGGCGACGATGACCTCGGTACCGGGTGTGTTTGCCGCCGGCGACGTGGCCGACCATGTCTACCGCCAGGCCGTCACCTCGGCCGGCTTCGGCTGCATGGCCGCGCTGGATGCCGAACGCTGGCTGGATCAGCAGAACTGATCGATGATTGAAGTCAGCATGACTCACTGCGCATGACCCAGGCCACCCTGCACTATATCCACGACCCTTTGTGTGGCTGGTGCTATGCCACGCAACCGCTGATCAGTGCGGTGGTGGAACGGCTTGACGGTCGGGTAGCGCTGCAACTGCATGGTGGCGGCTTGTTCGCTGAACCACGTGTGCTGGATGAAGATCTCGCCCAGCACATCGTGCAGTCCGACCAGCGCATCGCCCAATACAGCGGACAGCCATTCGGCAAGCCCTACCTGGAAGGTTTGCTGGCCGAACAAGGCACCGTGTTGTACTCGCTGCCACCGATTACCGCCTTACTGGCGGCTGCGGTGATCGAGCCGGAGCTGGCTTACCCCTTGCTGGTGACGATCCAGAACGCGCATTACCAGCGTGGCCTGCGGGTAGTCGAGCCACCTGTGCTGGGCGAACTGGCCGAGGAAGCCGGGCTGGATGGCGCGCGCTTCGCGCTGGCCTTCGCGCAGGCCAACGGCCAGGACCTGATGGAACATGTGCAGGCGAGCCGGCGTTTGCTGGAAAGCGTGGGCGGCAACGGCTTCCCCACCCTGGTGCTGGAACAGCACGGAGAGCAACGCGTGTTCGATCATTCACGTTATTACGGTCAGCCGCAGGCGTTCGTCGAGGCGCTGACCGCAGCGTTGCCGGCGCTGCATTGATCGAAGCACGCTTTCACGAAGCGATCGACCAGCTGCCAGCGGCAGCGTGGGACGGGCTGCGCGCCAACGCGAACCCGTTTGTGTCGCATGCCTTTCTCGCCGCGCTAGAACGTGGCGGCTGTATTCGCCCGGATTGGGGCTGGCAGGCACATCACCTGGGCCTGTACGAACAGGGCCAGTTGGTCGCTGCCGCGCCGCTGTACCTGAAAGGCAATTCACACGGCGAGTTCGTCTTCGACTTCAGCTGGGCCAGCGCCTGGGAACGCGCTGGCGGCGAGTACTACCCCAAGCTGCTCAACGGCGTGCCCTACTCGCCGGTACCGGGGCCGCGGCTGCTCGCTGGCAGCAACGAACAAACGCCATCACTGAAACGGGCGCTGGTGGATGCCATGCGCCAGCAAGCCGAGCGATTTGGCCTGTCCTCGGTGCACTCGAATTTTCTGGAAGAGGCCGAGCTCGACGCGTTCGACCACGAGCCGGCGAGTCAACGCTGGCTGGCGCGCTCGGACGTGCAGTTCCACTGGCACAACCGGGACTATCGTCATTTCCCGGACTTTCTCGCCGCACTCAGCCACAAAAAGCGCAAAAACATCCGCCACGAGCGCGCCCACGTCGCCGCTAGCGGGGTCGCCATCGAGATGCGCAGCGGCGACACCTTGAGTGTGGCCGAGTGGCAACAGGTGCATGCGCTGTACGAAGGCACCTTCGACGCCAAGGGCAATCATGCCGCACTGACCTCGGCGTTTTTCAGCGGGCTCGGCGAGTTGGGCCAGACCGTGCAGGTGGCGCTGGCGCGGGTAGCGGAAACCATCGTCGCGATGGCGCTGTTCGTGCAGAGCGACAGCACGCTGTATGGCCGTTACTGGGGCGCATCGGTGGACGTGCCGGGGCTGCATTTCGAGCTGTGCTACTACCGCGGCATCGAGCACGCCATTACGCATAAACTTGCGCGTTTCGAGCCTGGCGCACAGGGCGAACACAAGCTGGCGCGGGGCTTCCTGCCGGTGCGCACGCACTCGCGACATTACCTGCTGAACCCGGACTTTCGCACCGCCGTGGCCGCGGCGCTTGCACGCGAGGCCCAAGGGGTCGACGCTTATGCAGCCGAGCTGCAAAGCCACAGCCCCTACGCTGATCACGGCCATGCCGAACGATGATCTATCTGCCACTACTGGACGGTAATCTGCCGGATTGTTTTCCCAATCCGTGCGAGGCACTGATCGAGCCCAACGGATTGCTGGCGATGGGCGGGGATCTGTCGCCGCAACGGCTGCTGAGCGCGTATTCCCAAGGCATCTTTCCGTGGTTCAGCGAGGGCGAACCGATGCTGTGGTGGTCGCCCGACCCGCGCTGCGTATTTCGCACGCAGACCCTGAATATCCATCGCGGCCTGCGCCGGCAGCTTGCCGGCAGGCAGTGGCGACTGACTGTCGACCATGCGTTCGAGCAGGTGATCCGCGCCTGCGCCGCACCCCGCGCGATCGAATCAGGAACCTGGATCATGCCGGCAATGATCGAGGGCTATTCGCGGCTGCACGCGCTGGGGCACGCGCACAGCGTCGAGGTGTGGGAAGGCCACCGCCTGGTCGGTGGCATCTATGGCGTAGCGGTCGGTCGGTTGTTCTGCGGCGAATCGATGTTCAGTGCCGAGAGCGGTGGCTCGAAACTCGCGCTGATCGTGCTCGCCGACCTGCTGCGCAGCCTGGATTTCCCACTGATCGACACCCAGGTCAGCAATCCGCACACGCTCCTGCTGGGAGCGATCGAAGTACCCCGCCTGGAATACCTGCAGGACGTCGCCCTGCTCAGCCAACTCCCCGGATACGTGGGCAACTGGACCGATTACACACCACGGCTGCTGCAGCCCTGCCTGGCCTGATCGGCACCCGTCCTGATCAATAAGTCACTGATCTTGGCGGTCCGACGAGCGGCCACGAATTAGACCGACTCCGTTTGAAAGCTCCGAAAAGCGACGCGGGCGGTTCTCCGCGGCAGTCCCGTACTCGTTATGTCTAAATTGGCCATTTTGGCTAATATGTACCATTTAGCCAGTCGGGTGTATCGTGGCCTCACTGGCGCACCTTCGTGCGTTCGTCCCGCGAGGACATGATAATGACCGCGACCATGCTGCTACCAACCGTGCACGGGCAGACCACCCGCGTTGAGACGCTGCCCAGCACCGATGCCAAGAACCGCTTCGCCCAGCTGATCGAGCGGGTGGCGCAGGCGGGCAAGCCGGTGGTGATCACGCGCAATGCGCGGCCGACAGCCGTCATGTTGTCGATGGCCGAGTACGAGCGCCTGGTGCAGGCCGCCCCCGATCCCCTGGCCTCCCTGCAGGCTGGCTTCGACCGTCTGGTGGCGTCGATGCAGACCCCGCAAGCCCAGGCCGGCGTCGATGCATTGTTCAGTTCCACACCGGAGCAGTTGGGCGCGGCGGCCGTTCGGGCGGCGCGCCAAGACAAGCATTGATGCCGCGCATCACCGTACTGGCTGGCACTAACGGCGCGGGTAAAAGCAGCATCGCCGGAGCGCGATTGCGCGAGGCAGGCGGTGCCTACTTCAACCCCGATGAAGAAACGCAGCGCGTGCTGACCGCAAACCCCGGGATGGCACTTGGCGAAGCCAATGGCCTGGCCTGGCAAGAGAGCGTGCGCCGCCTGCGTATGGCCATCGAAACCAGGACCCACTATGCGTTCGAAACCACGCTCGGCGGACATACCGTCGCCGCGTTGCTGCTGGAAGCGGCCGCCGTCGGGATGGAGCTGTTCGTTTGGTACTGCGGGCTGGACAGCCCCGAGCGGCACCTGGCCCGCGTACGGGCTCGCGTGAGCAAAGGTGGCCACGACATCCCCGAGCAGAAAATTCGCGAGCGCTACCAGGCGAGCCGGCAAAACCTGGTGCACCTGATTCCGCGGGTCACCACCCTGCGTGTCTACGACAACAGCATGGAGGCTGATCCGGCGAACGGCCTGCCCCCCTCCCCTCGCCTTGTGCTCGAACTCGCCCGAGGTAACGTGGCGTTTCCAGCAACCACGGAAGCGATAGCCGTGACTCCAGCATGGGCGCAGCCCATCGTGGCGTGCGCCTACCAGTTGTGACTTTGCCCTTCCTGCGCGCATTAGGTTGGGAGGAGGTCGCTGCTTGAAGATCAAAAGCTTCACCCCCTCCCAGCCTCCCCCTGCAAACAGGGGGATGAGCAAAATGCTGCAAGCCCGGCGAAGCGCGACGCGGGCTGCGCTCTGCTGCTTTGCTCCCTCCCCTGCTTGCAGGGGAGGGTTGGGGTGGGGTCGCTCTTCGTCCAGAGGATCAAAAGCTTCACCCCCTCCCAGCATCCCCCTGCAAACAGGGGGATGAGCAAAAAAGCTGCAGGCCTTGGGTGAAGTGGCGCGGTTGGTGTCTTAAAGCGTTCGGATCACGATGCAGCACGAACCGTGTATTTGCGGGCAACGTAATCGTCCAGGATGCCGACGAATTCGTTCGCAATGTTGTCGCCGCGCAAGGTCATCGCCTTCTCACCGTCGATGAACACTGGCGCTGCCGGTGTCTCGCCATTGCCGGGCAACGAGATGCCGATATTCGCGTGCTTGGATTCGCCCGGACCGTTGACGATGCAGCCCATGACCGCGAGCGTGAGGTTTTCCACGCCGTCGTATTTGATGCGCCATAGCGGCATCTGCTCGCGCACGTGTTCCTGCACAGTCTTGGCCAATTCCTGGAAGAACTCACTGGTGGTGCGCCCACAACCCGGGCAAGCGGTGACCAGCGGCGTGAACGAACGCAGGCCCATCGTCTGCAGCAGCTCCTGCGCCACGATCACCTCACCGGTGCGCGAGGCGCCCGGCTCGGGCGTGAGCGAGATGCGGATGGTGTCGCCGATGCCTTCCTGCAGCAGTACGGCGAGCGCAGCGCTGGACGCGGTGATGCCCTTGGAACCCATGCCGGCTTCAGTCAGGCCCAGATGCAGCGCGTAGTCGCAACGTGCGGCAAGGTCGCGATATACCGCAATCAATTCCTGCACGCCGGAAACCTTGCACGACAGGATGATGCGGTCGCGAGCGAGGCCGATTTCTTCTGCGCGTGCAGCGGAGTCCAGCGCGGAGCGGATCAGCGCCTCGCGTGCCACATGCGAAGCCTCCCATGGCTCGGCGCGCTTGTGGTTCTCGTCCATCAAGGTGGCGACCATGCTCTGGTCGAGCGAACCCCAGTTCGCGCCGATGCGCACCGGCTTGCCATAACGCAGCGCCATCTCGATGATCGCGCCGAACTGGCTGTCTTTCTTCTTGCCGAAACCGACGTTGCCCGGATTGATGCGGTACTTCGCCAGCGCTTCGGCGCAGGCCGGTTCGTGCTCGAGCAATTGATGGCCGTTGTAGTGGAAGTCGCCGATGATCGGCACGTCCACTCCCATCATCGCCAGCCGCTCGGCGATGCGCGGCACCGCTGCAGCGGCCGCCGGCGTATTCACCGTGATGCGCACGAGTTCTGAGCCTGCGCGGGCCAGCTCGGCAATTTGTTTGGCGGTGCTGGCCGGGTCTTCGGTGTCGGTGTTGGTCATCGACTGCACCACGATCGGCGCGCCGCCACCCACCATGATTTTGCCGATCTGCACGGCCACGCTGGGCCGACGCAAACCCGTTTCCGCGAGAATGGCCTTAGCTGGGCGGAGAGACAAAAAAGACGTTTCGTTCATGGATTCATTGACCGGATCGAACAGCCGCCATCACGGGGCGGCGAAGCCGCAAGAATACCCGAAGCACCGTTACAACTTCAGCGTCGCAGCGCCGCCTGCAGCAATCGGCGCTGCAGGCGATCGGCGAATGTGCTCGGTGCCGTCAGACCCATCCGCGCCAGCGCCTCGGCCTCGCCGGCAGCCACCGGGCCAGGCCGACATAGCACGCGCAACAGAGCCAGTTTTCCGCGCCAATGGGTGCTTGATGCCTGCAGCCAGTTCAGCGCGGGTAGCAACCGCTGCTCGATCTCGGTGAAGTCGCTGCCGAACGGAAACAACGGCAACAATCCTTTTTTCTGCAGCGGCGCCAGGGCCTCACGCAGCGTTTCCGGGCGATGGCGCCGCCACGCCTCGGGGATCACGAAATCGGCTGCCAGCTTCCCGTGTGATTTTGCCTCGGCGCACAGCGCATCGAGAAAGCGTGCATCGCAGATCGACAGCATCGCCTCGATGCATTCGCTGTCGCTCTTGCCGCGCAGGTCGGCAATGCCATATTCGGTGATGTACAGATCGCGCAAATGACGAGGGATCGTGGTGTGGCCGTAGCTCCAGCGGATGTTGCTTTCGATGCCACCGTCGACGTTCCGGGTCGATCGCAGCAACAGCGCCGAGCGGCCGCCGGGCAGTTCGTGCGCCATCGCCACGAAGTTGTATTGCCCCCCGACACCACTGACCACGTGACCATCTTCCAGCCCATCGGAGACGGCCGAGCCAAGCAGCGTTGCCATCATGCACGTATTGAAGAATCGCGCGCCGCGCCGCTGCAGCATCGCCAGCGTCTGATGATCGCCATACAAGTGGTTGACGTTGGAAACCGGACCCATGCTGATCGCACCCGAATCGTCCGCTTCGGTAGCCGCCAGCCACTCGTACAGTTCGCGCGTGCCCAGAAAGAAGGCGCCGCGCAGGTAATGGCCGCCCGGTACGTCAGCAGCCAGTCGCCCACCCACCGAGGCGCGTTCCAGCGCGAGGTTGTCCCAGCTTCGACGTTTGAGAACGCCGGCCCGCTGCAGGTGCATGAAGCCGTCCATCACCATCTCGCTGGCGCCATACAGGCCCAACGGAAATGCCGCCAGACCGCCCTGCCATGCAGCTAACGCATGCGTGCTTCCGGTGGGGTCCAGCGCTACCAGGGCACGCCGCCACAAGGTGTTGTCCTGATGCCGCAACAGCAGCGCCTTGACCAGCGCATCGGAGAGCGCACCGATACCGATCTGCAGGCAGCCGCCGTCCTTTACCAACGCACTGGCATGCAGGCCCAGCGCATATTCGACCAGATCGACCGGCAGGCGCGGCAGCGCGAACAAGGGAGGGGATGTGTCGGTGTGCAACTCGATGTCAAAGTAATCTTCAGCCACCTCGGCAGCACCGCCCAGGTACGGCAGATCCGGATGCACCACGGCCACGCAGACCGGCCTTTGCTTGCCTTCAGCCTGCATCTGCCTGAGAAAATCGAGCGTCAGATCCGGGTTGCATGACAGGCTGTAGTGCACGCCGTCCGGCCCCTCGCGCCGCGCCACCAGCTGCACCAGCAGATTGATGTCCTGCCGCACCAGGTCGCGGGCAACGTGGGTGTAGTTCTGGCTGATGTAGTTGCGCTGGGCACTGCCCGAATGCAGCAGCGCGCCGGATTGCATATAGAACTCGTGTACTTCGACATTCGATGGCAGCGCATCGCGCGCCTGATCCAGCGCGTACTGCGGGTCGATCTGATCGGCGCCAAAGTGCCGCTGCAGGAATGGCTCGAGAAAACGCGCCTCCAACCCCGGCTTAGGCTGCGGTCGGGTCAACGACAGCGCGGTATACAAACGCAGCGAACGCGTCGTGTCGTTCGCCGTAAGGCGGTACAACGCATTGAGCAGGCCATGCGGCTTGCCCAGGCCAAGTGGCGCAGCGATGCGCAGATCCGGCCCTAGCCAGCCGGCGATATGCTGTGCGCAAGCTTCCGTGTCGGTGTGACGATGCTCAATCGGCATGGATCAGATCATGCCAGAAGGCCGGCCCTTAGAGCCTGTTTATGATCTTTCGTGACTCGTGCAAAGAGCATTTTTTCAGGAGTGCTCCCACGTCGCCGAGCAAAGCGCGGGGGATTTTTCCTCCGCGGGCACAGCTTCACGCCGTCTCGAAGCACCCCCTCCCAACTTCGCCCGAGCAGCGGGAGCCAACATGCAGGCCGCAGAGCGTAGGTTGGGGTGAGCGCAGCGATGCCCAACGTGGTCCGGGGCGTGATGTTGGGCATCGCTGCGCTCACCCCAACCTACCGGTGCATTGGTGTCCCGCGAGCATCCGCCCCTCAGCACAACGCCAACGCGGCGAAGTGATGGCAAATCTTGATCTGCTCCTCCCCCGCGAGCAGGGGGAGGAGCAACGTCAGGCGACCTCACGGGAGGCGTATGCACCTTGCTTGCATGTGATTCGCGCAAAAGATCATGAACAGGCTCTTAGGTATCAATCCGTGCATGGCGTGAATGGTGACGAACTCCCTGCGCAATGCACGGCAAGCTGATGTTTCTGCACGACTCGGTGGCGCTACCCATGTTAGGCTCGCCCTCCCATGTCCGAGTTCGACGATGCCAGCTCGCGCCACATACTGACGCCCAGTTCGCTCAACCGACTGGTGCGTGACCTGCTGGGCGATGTGTTTCCACTGGTGTGGATCGAGGGCGAACTGTCGAACGTGGCGAAGCCCGCTTCAGGGCATGTGTATTTCACCCTGAAAGACAGCGGCGCGCAGGTACGTTGCGCGATGTTCAAATTGAAGGCTAGCGCGCTGCGGTTTCGCCCGGTCGACGGTATGCAGGTGCTGGTGCGCGCCAAGGTCGGCCTGTACGAGCCGCGTGGCGAATTCCAGCTGGTCGCCGAAAGCATGGAGCCCGCTGGCGAGGGTGCCCTGCAACGCGAGTTCGAGCAGCTCAAGGCGCGGCTCGACGCGGAAGGCCTGTTCGCGCAGGCACGCAAGCGCCCGCTGCCACGTTACGCACGACGCATCGGCGTGATCACTTCGGCCACCGGCGCTGCGGTGCGTGATGTGTTGAGCGTGCTGGCCCGCCGCTGGCCGCTGGCCGATGTCGAGGTGCTGCCAGTGCCGGTGCAGGGCCGCGAAGCGCCGGCAGCGATTGTCGCCATGCTGCGCAAGGCCTCGGCCAGCAAGCGCTACGACGTACTGCTGCTGACCCGCGGCGGCGGATCGCTGGAAGACCTGTGGGCGTTCAACGACGAACAGGTCGCGCGCGCGATCCATGCCAGCGCGGTGCCCGTGGTCTCCGCGGTCGGTCATGAAATCGACTTCAGCATCGCCGACTTCGTCGCCGATCTGCGGGCACCTACGCCATCGGCCGCCGCCGAATTGCTGGTACCCGACGCCGCGGCGATCTCGCGGCACCTGCAGCAATGGCAACAGCGCCTGCTCATCCTGCAGCAACGTCAATTGCAGGCACGCGCACAACGGGTGGATCACTTGTTTGCGCGCCTGCAAGCCCAGCGACCGCAGGCACGGCTGGCGCGCGATCACGAACGACTGCTGCATCTGCAACGGCGACTGACAGCCGTGCTGCGCGAACAGAGCCAGAGCCGGCATACCCGACTGGAACGGCTGCATGCGCGCTTGCTGGCGTTGCATCCGCGGACACAACTGCCGCTACTCGCCCGTCGGCTGGCCGAACAGGATCAACGCCTGCGCCGCGCCATCGCCTACACGCTGGAGCGCCAGCAGACGGCCTTGCGACACGCCGGCCATGCGCTGCATGCGGTGAGTCCGTTGGCGACGCTCGAACGCGGTTACGCGATCCTGTTCGACAGCGAGGGCCATGTGCTGCGTTCCTCTGCAGACGTCACCCACGGCGATACCGTGAAGGCGCGTCTGGCCGATGGCGAGCTCAACCTGCAGGTGCTTGGCAAGTGATTGGCGGCGCCTGAGCACCGCCAATCACTTGCCCTCTCAATCGGTCAGCCAGCATCTCCCGATGCCTTGTCGGCCAGGCGCACCAACGCGCTGGCTGCGCTGACGAACTCCGATGGCATCATCACGATGGTCATGGTGTTCTGTTCCGCACCCACCTCGGTCAGCATCTGCATGCGCCGCAGCTCCATCGCCATCGGCATGTTAGCCATCTTGGCGGCCGCCTCGGTGAGTTTCAGCGCGGCATCGTGCTCGGCTTCGGCCTTGATGATGCGGGCGCGTTTCTCACGATGCGCCTCCGCTTCCTGCGCCATCGCGCGCTGCATGGACTGGGGAATTTCCACATCCTTGATCTGTACGCGATCGACTTCAACGCCCCACGGCTCGGTGACCTTGTCGATGATTTCGCCCAGCATGGCCGACAGCTTTTCCTGCTCTTTCAATAGTTCGTCCAACGAATGCTGGCCCATCACGCTGCGCAGGCTGGTGAGCGCGGTTTGACGCACGGCATCCTCGAAGTTCGCCACCTCGATGATCGCGCGTTCCGGATTGATCACCTTGTACCAGACCACCGCACGCACCTTGATCGGCACATTGTCGTTGGTCATGGTTTCCTGCGGCTCGATGTCCTGGGTCACCACGCGGACGTCAATGATCTGCATGCGCTCGACACCGGGGACGATCCACGTCAGGCCCGGCGAGCGGGTGGAATGGTAGCGGCCAAGCCGGAACACCAGCCCACGCTGGTACTGCTGCAGTACCCGCAGACCAGAAATGAAAAACAGCAACAGCAGGACAATGAGAACGAACACTGGCATGAAAATCTCCATTGAAAGATCGGGCCAAGGAACCCGAGTGTACGCGGGTGCTTACGTGACGAGTGCAATGTGTCGCGCCGTGCGCGTTCGACTCCGCTGCGGGCTCTCGTGCCCAGCCGTCTCTCACGGACAATGAACATGCCGCCCGTTTATGCTGTCCGGCAATCTCTGCCGACGGTCGCCGCCATGCTCAGCAAAACCTACCCCTACTACCTTGCCAACCAGCCGCAGTCGTCCAAGACCATGCTGGATGTGCTGGACAAGTACAGCGGCAAGGTTGCCACCCGCGTCGCGATGCCCGATGCGAAGGCGACGGAGAAAGCGATTGTCGCCGCGGTGAAGGCCGCGACACCGATGCGCGAGTTCAAACCCTGGGCACGGCAGGCGGTATTGCAGCATTGCGCCAAGCGCTTTGCCGAGCGTCGCGACGAGCTGGCCCATGCGCTATGCGTGGAGGCCGGCAAGCCGATCAAGGACTCGGCCGGCGAAGTTACCCGCTTGATCGAAACGTTCCAGATCGCCGCCGAGGAAGCCGTGCGCATCAACGGCGAAACCCTGAACCTGGAACTGGCTAGCCGTCTGGACGGCTATCACGGCTACACCCGACGCGTACCGCTGGGTCCGGTATCGTTCATCACACCGTTCAATTTTCCGCTGAACCTGGTGGCGCACAAGGTCGCACCGGCGATCGCGGCAGGCTGTCCGTTCGTGTTGAAGCCATCGGAGAAAACCCCAATCGGGGCGCTGATCATCGGCGAAGTGCTGGCCGAGACCGACCTGCCCAAAGGCGCATTTTCGATCCTCACATTGGACGGCAAGCACGCCACCCCGCTGGTCGAGGACGAGCGCTTCAAGCTGCTCTCGTTTACTGGTGGCCAGATCGGCTGGGATCTGAAAGCCCGCGCCGGCCACAAGCGGGTGACCCTGGAGCTGGGCGGCAATGCCGCGTGCATCGTCGATGCCGATCAGGGGCCGCGGCTGGATCGTGTAGTGGAGCGGCTGATCTTTGGGGCGTTCTATCAGTCGGGCCAGAGCTGTATCAGCGTGCAGCGTATCTACGCCCACGATGATGTCTACGACGCGCTGAAGAAGCGCCTCGTCGCGGCGGTAAAAAAACTCAAGGCCGGCGACCCGAAAAAGAAAGACACCTTTCTCGGCCCGATGATCGATGAGGCGGCCGCCGAACGCCTGCATGGCTGGATCGAGGAAGCCCGCAAGGCCGGCGGCAAACTGCTGTGCGGCGGCAAGCGTGAAGGCGCCATGCTGGAGGCGACGCTGATGGAAAACGTGGCGCGCGATGCCAAGGTCAACCGTCAGGAAGCGTTCGGTCCGTTTGCCCTGCTCGCCCGCTACAAGAAGTTCGGCGAGGCCGTCAGCATGGTCAACGATTCCGACTACGGCCTGCAGGCCGGCATCTTCACCGATAGTCTGCAGCACGCGACGCGTGCCTGGAACGAGCTCGAACAAGGCGGCGTGATCGTCAACGACGTCCCCAGTTTTCGTGTGGACAACATGCCGTATGGCGGCGTCAAGCTATCGGGCATCGGACGCGAAGGCGTCCGTTACGCGATAGAGGACATGACCGAACTGCGGCTGATGGTGATGCGTGAGTCCTGAGCCGAGGCTGGCGTTTTGGTGCCTGGCAAAAGTCTTCGCGTAGCTAACACGGAGACTTTATGGCGCGCCGGGTTTCGTCGCCGTGATGTTCCAACCCATCGCGCTGTACAGGTGGTAGAGCGCCATACCCAGGTATTCGTGCATCGCGATGTCGTTCACGGCGAAGTTGTACGACTGTGGCAACCAGGTCATCTGCGCGGACAGGTAGTCCGCGCGCACCGGAATCGCAACTGTGCCGAAATGCGCAAAGTACAAGCTGGCGCGAGGTAAATGCGTGCCCGAAGTGACCAGCAGGATATGTTGCGCACCGCAGGCCTTCAGCAACGGCTGGCTGAACTGCGCGTTCTGCCAGGTATTCATGCTGTGCGATTCCAGCAACATGTCAGCGGCATCGACACCGAGCCTACGCAGTACCACACCGTAGACGGCAGCCTCCGCCTCACCATGGTGCTGCGGGTCGCCGCCGCTTACCAGCAGCTTGCAGTCCTGACTGGCAGCCTTGCATTGCCGGTATAGCGTGGCTGCCTGGACGATCCGCCCATAGGCGGCAAATTGCGGCTCCAGCACGTGGCTCCCGGCCACTCGTACGGTTCCTGCGGTAAGCAGCACGATCGCGTTATGCGCTATCCAGTCTCCGGGCACCGTTGCCACATAGGGGCGTTGCAGATTGCGCAACAACCACCGCGGCAGCGGTCCGCTGCCCACCGCAAAAAACACCACGATGGCCAAGGCCGCGAAGCTTCGGGCAAGCCCGCGCCATGCACGCCTGCTTGCTGCAAACGCCAGGATCAACAGGACCGCAAGCACGATGCACGTCATGACGATGGATTCCAGAGAGGGAGTGCAGCGTAGCGCAGGTCCGAGTCAGGTTGCCCATCGCGGCGACTGGCAGCCTGATTGCGGTCAGTGGGCCTACCCCTGCAGAACAACACTGGCGTGCGACGACGCGCTGGCGTATATGTTCGGCTCCGTTGAATCCCGGAGCCGCGTGATTGGCTGGAAGGACCCTTGTGTGTTGCGGCTGCTGCGTCATCGATGCATGAACTTGACCCTCCCACCGTTGCAAGAGAACTCATATGGCAAAGACTTCCTCTGGCGAGAGTTGCCGCAACTGCATGCCCGGCACTTCAGGTAGCGCCGTTCGTTACGGCAACCCGCATCCGTCCGCCCGCGTAAGGGTCGGCAATTTTTCGCGAATTTCCATCGGGCTCTTCCTCGCCATGACTGGACTGGCGATGGCGATGACTGCCAGCGCCAATGACATAGGACGCGGCGACCGCTACTCAGGGCAGGTGTGGGCCTCGCGCTCCCCGGTGCTGGCGCAGCACGGCATGGCAGCCACCGAACAACCGCTGGCCTCGCAGGTCGCCATCGACATCCTGAAGAAGGGCGGCAGCGCGGTGGATGCCGCAATCGCAGCGAATGCAGCACTCGGGCTGATGGAGCCGGTGTTGAACGGCATTGGCGGTGACTGCTTCGTGATCGTGTGGGATCCGAAGACCAAGCAACTGTATGGTTACAACGGTTCCGGCCCATCGGCCAAGGGTCGCGATCTCGACAAGATGCGCGCCGAAGTTGCCGCCGCTTACAAGAAAGCCGGCCTTCCGGCCAAGGATCACATTCCCGCGGTGGGTTCGCTGCCCATTACCGTGCCCGGCACCGTCGATACCTGGTTTGCGCTGCACGACAAGTTCGGCAAGCTGCCGATGGCCGACGATCTGGCGCCGGCGATTGCCTATGCAAGGAATGGTTTCCCGGTCACCCAGCTGGTTGCCAAATACTGGAAGGGCAACATGGCAGCGTTCGACAAGAACCACGCTCTGATCGAGGAGAGCGCGAACGCGCGCGCCACGTATCTGATCGATGGACATACACCAGCCGAAGGTGAAGTGTTTCGCAATCCCGATCTGGCGAACACGCTGAGCCAGATTGCCGAGGGCGGCCGTGACGCGTTCTACAAGGGCGCCATCGCGCACACCATCGACGCCTATTTCAAGCGTATCGGCGGCGATCTGCGCTACGAGGACTTCGCGAACTATCACGGCGAATGGGTCACCCCGCAATCGGTGAACTATCACGGCTATGACGTCTACGAACTGCCGCCGAATGGCCAGGGTTTCGCCGCGCTGGAAATGCTGCAGATACTCAAGGGCATCGACCTGAAGAAAATGGGCGTCGGCAGCGCCGATGCACTCACCGCGATGCTCGAAGCCAAGCGACTCGCTTATGAGGATCTGGCGAAGTATTACGCCGACCCACGCTTCGTCAACATTCCGATGAAGGGCCTGCTGTCCGAAGGATATGCCGACCAGCGCCGCAAGTTGATCGACCTGGCCCATCCGCGTGCCGACATCGGCCCGGGCGACCCGAAGCTGTTCAACGGTGACACCACCTACTTCACCGCCGCCGACAAGGACGGCATGATGGTCTCGATCATCCAGTCAAACTACCGAGGCATGGGCTCAGGCTTGGTCGCCGACCACCTTGGCTTCATGTTCCAGGATCGCGGCGAGCTGTATTCGCTGGATGCGAAGGCCGCGAATGCCTATGCGGCCGGCAAGCGTCCGTTCCACACCATCATTCCCGGCTTCGTGCTGAAGGATGGCGCGCCGTATATGTCGTTTGGCTTGATGGGCGGTGACATGCAGCCGCAAGGGCACATCCAGGTGCTGACCAACATGATCGACTACGGTATGAACGTGCAGGACGCCGGCGATGCCGCGCGCTGGCGCCATTACGGCAACGCCGAGCCTACCGGCGAACCCTCGCAGGGCCTGGGCACGGTGGAGATGGAATCGGGCTTCGATCCGCAGGTGAAAGCCGAGCTGGCAAAGCGCGGCTACAAGATCGTGCCCGGCACCGGCAACTTCGGTGGCTATGAGGCCATCATGTTCGATGCCAAGCAGCATGTGTACTGGGGCGCCACCGAGATGCGCAAGGACGGCGAGGTGGTCGGCTACTAAGCTGAGCGCTCCCTCCCCTGCTCGCAGGGTTGGGGTGGGGTTGCTCTTCGCCTCGAAGATCAAAAGCTTCACCCCCTCCCAGCCTCCCCCTGCAAGCAGGGGGAGGAGCAGTGCATTCCCTCACTCAGCAGTTGTGCTCCCTCCCCTGCTCGCAGGGGAGGGTTGGGGTGGGGTTGCTCTGCGCCTCGAAGATCAAAAGCTTCACCCCCCCAACCTCCCCTTGCAAGCAGGGGGAGGAGCAATGCATGTGCGGCCTCACTACCCTGCGGCAGACTTGTAGGTTGGGGTTGCTCTTCAGCCATCGCCACGCACCCGCAGCGTCAGCCCCTTGAGAAAGTTGCGCAGCAGCTGGTCGCCGCAGAGGCGGAAATTCTTGTGGCCGGGCTGCCGGAACAGCGCGCTCAGTTCCGGCTTGGAAATCGGGAAGCCGGCGTCCGCCAGAATCTGGTGCATGTCCACGTCTTTCAGCTCGAACGCGACGCGCAGTTTCTTCAGCACCACATTGTTGGTGACGCGTTTTTCCACCGGACGCGGCGGCAGGCTCTCGTCGCGGCCGCGGCGATAGAACACCAGGCCGTCGAGGAAGTGTGCCAGCACCTGGTTGTTGCATTCCTGATAGCCCGCTTCCTCGTCCTTCTTCAGGAACGCCAGCACGTCGGCCTTCTCGATCGGGAAATTCGCGTCCGCCAGCTTGGTGATCTCGACGACCTTGATGTCGCTGAGGTCGAGCATGTAGCGGATGCTGCGCAGTACGTCGTTGTTGATCATTGCTGGTTCCGGAAGAAGCGCGCGAGAGGGCTACATGCTACCGCGTGCGTCAAGCGTCGAACGCATCGGCGGGAATGGCGTGCGAAACTGCGCGAATCATGAGCGAGACGTTTTACACACTGGCCCAGCCATGCTGGCATCAGGAAGAGATCAAGAAAAGTCGCTTCCTCGCGCAGGCGGCGCCGGCAGAATCGGCCGAACAGGCGTTGCTGTTCGTGCGTGAGGTGAGCGATCCAGCCGCCACCCACAACTGCTGGGCTTACCGGATCGGCCAGGACTACCGCTTCAACGACGACGGTGAACCCGGCGGAACCGCCGGCAGGCCGATCCTGCAGGCCATCGAAGGCCAGGGGATGGATCACGTCGTGGCGTTGGTGACGCGCTGGTACGGCGGGATCAAGCTCGGTGCCGGGGGGCTGGTGCGCGCCTACGGCGGCACGGCTGCCGAATGCCTGCGTCGTGCGGACCGTGTACCGATCGTAGCGATGGCCCGCCTCGGCGTGCACTGCGAATTCGCGGTGCTGGCCTTGCTCAAGGCGCGCCTGAAGGACTGGCAGGCTGAAGTGGAGCGCGAAGCCTTCGTCGCCGATGGCGTGGAACTGCAGCTATGCCTGCCGGAAAGCCGGGTGATCGAGGCGCAGGCACGCATCGTCGACCTCAGCCGCGGGCGCAGCAAGGCAAAACGCCTGGATTGATGGGTTCGAATGGGCTCCACTGGATTGAATCGGCAGCCATGCGCCCCACCTTCAATGGCAATGCCTGCGCTCGACGCGAGTCCGGCACCTCCGATCGAACCAGCGAGAGCTCATGAGCAATACTGCCCCCGACACCTCCCGCCCTGCCCGCCGCATCGGCGCGTTGCGCCACCTCTGGCCGTTCCTGAAACCGCATCGTGCGCTGGCGGTCGGCTGGTTGGTGTTTCTCGCGTTGTCGTCCGGCGCGTCGCTGGTGCTGCCGATGGCGTTTCGCCACATCATCGATCAGGGCTTCGGCCACTCCAGCCTGGCGGTGATCAACCGCACCTTCGCCGCCATGTTTGGCGTGGCGCTGGTGCTCGCGTTTGCCACCGCGGCACGCTACTTCTGCATCACCTTGTTGAGCGAGCGAGCGCTTGCCTCATTGCGCAAGACGCTTTACGCGCATGTGATCCGGCTGGACGTGGGCTTCTTCGAGCGCAGTCGCGTCGGCGAGCTGCTCTCGCGCCTGAGCGCGGATACAGAAGTGGTGCAGGTGCTGATCAGCTCCGGCGTCTCGGTGGCGCTGCGCAGTGCGGTGATGCTGCTGGGCGCTGCCGTGGCGATGGTCTGGACGGCGCCGTCACTGGCTGGCCTGACCGCGCTGGTGATTCCAGCCGTGATGCTGCCGATCCTGGTCTTCGGTCGCCGCGTACAGAAACTCTCCCGCGCCAGCCAGGACCGCCTGGCCGATGCCGCTGCCATCGCGAATGAAACGTTGAATGCGTCGACCGCGGTGAAGGCTTACGCGCGCGAAGATATCGAGAGCACGCGCTATGGCAGCGCGATCATTCGCGCACTGGCCACGGCGCGCTTGCGCATCGGTGTGCGCTCGTTGCTGACCATGGCGGTGATCGTGCTGGTCTTCGGTGCGATCACGCTGGTGCTGTGGGCCGGTGCTCGCCACGTACTCGCCGGCACGCTGGACCCCGGCGTGCTGGGTCAGTTCGTGCTGTATGCGATCTTTGCCGCGGGCTCGGTGGCGGGCTTGTCCGAAGTCTGGGGCGACGTACTGCGCGCGGCCGGCGCCATGGAGCGCATTGGCGAACTGCTGGGTGAGCGGGCGCTGATCATCGATGCGGCACAACCGGTGCCGTTGCCGGTGCCGATGCGTGGCACGCTGCGTTTCGACGACGTGACTTTCCACTACCCGACACGGCCCGATACGGCCGCGCTTTACAACTTCACGCTGGACATCCAGCCAGGCGAAACCGTGGCCCTGGTCGGTCCGTCCGGTGCCGGCAAGAGCACGGTGTTTTCGCTGTTGCTGCGCTTCTACGATCCGCAAAGTGGTGGCATCAGCATCGACGGCATCGACCTGCGCGCGCTCACCTTGCACGACCTGCGCGGGACGATTGCGCTGGTGCCGCAGGAAACCATCATTTTTGCCGGCACTGCGGCGGACAACATCCGCTTCGGTCGGCAAGACGCAAGTGACGAGGAAGTGCGCGAAGCGGCACGTGCCGCCGAAGCGCATGACTTCATCGGCGCGCTGGGCGATGGTTATGACGCCGAGCTGGGTGAGCGCGGCGTGCGGCTATCCGGCGGTCAGCGCCAGCGCATCGCGATCGCCCGCGCGATCCTGCGCGATGCGCCACTGCTGTTGCTGGATGAAGCTACCTCGGCACTGGACGCGCAATCAGAAGCAGCGATCCAGCAGGCACTGGAGCGGCTGGAAAAGGGTCGTACCACGCTGGTGATCGCCCATCGCCTGGCCACCGTGCAGCGTGCCGATCGCATCGTGGTGATGGACGGCGGCCGCATCGTGGCGCAAGGCACGCACGAAAGTCTGCTGGCCGAAGGTGGCTTGTACGCCGAGCTGGCGCGACTGCAATTCGTGGCCTGAACGATCGACGTGGTCAGCGCCGCACTCCATCGGTGCGGCGCTGACCACGTCAGGGCAGCATCAGAGTTCGACGCAATCGAAGCGACGATCCGAGTCCACTTCCTCTTCATAGTTCACGTCCTGCCGCGCGAAGCCGAACAAGCGCAGGAAGTCTTGTTTGTATCCTGCATAGTCAGTGATCTGCCACAGGTTCTCGGTCGTTACTGTCGGCCACAGTTCCTTGCAGGCCTGCTGCACATCGTCGCGCAACTCCCAGTCGTCCAGGCGCAGGCGCCCGTCGCTGTCAGTGGCTGCGGCGGCGCCGTCGGCGCGGTAGAGGCGATCACTGAACAGGCGGTTGATCTGTTCGATGGTGCCTTCGTGGATGCCCTTTTCCTTCATGATGCGAAAGGCGATCGACACGTACAGCGGGATGACCGGGATGGCGGCGCTGGCCTGGGTGACCACGGACTTCATCACGCCGACGTAGGCTTCGAGACCTTCGGCGGCGTGGCGGCTGCGCAGTTCACGGGCAGTGTTGTCCAGGTGCTGCTTGGCTTGGCCCAAGGTGCCGTGCCAGTACATCGGCCAGGTGATTTCGGTTCCGATATAGCTGTAGGCAACGGTCTTGGCATGCTTGGCCAGTACGCCCGCCGCACTCAAGGCGTCGATCCACAGCGCCCAGTCCTCGCCGCCCATCACGGTGACAGTGTCCTTGATTTCCTGCTCGGTGGCCGGCTCAATGCTGGCTTCGATAACGGTGTCTTTATTGGTGTCGACCGAGGTATTGGTGAACGTCTCGCCGATCGTCTTCAGTGCGGAGCGCACGACTTCGCCGGTATCGGGCAACTTGCGCACCGGTGACGCCAGCGAATAGATCACCAGATCAATCGGACCACCCATCTCCTGCTGGATCAGTTCGATCGCGCGGGCGCGGGTCTCGTGCGAGAACGCGTCGCCATTGATCGACTTGCTATACAAACCGGCCTGCTTGGCGAGCTTGTCGAAAGCAGCAGAGTTGTACCAGCCGGCAGTGCCGTTCTTGGCTTCGCTGCTGGGCTTCTCGAAGAACACACCGAGCGTCGCGGCCCCATAGCCAAACGCTGCCGTGATGCGCGACGCCAGGCCGTAGCCGGTGGAAGCGCCGATCACCAGCACGCGCTTGGGGCCGGTGCCCTGGTGACTGGTGGCCTGGGTGACCTTGATCTGGTCGAGCACGTTGTGCTCGCAGCCGACCGGATGGGCGGTGATGCAGATGAATCCACGTACTTTGGGTTTGATGATCATTCGATGGTCCTTGCCGGTATCCCACAATCCCCCATCTTAACCAAGCCGACCGGCCATGCGCTGCCGTAGGGATGATCTGTGCACTTTAGACAGGCTCTAGGATTCATGGATTAAACGTCGGCGCGCGCGAGTGGCCTGCCCTGAGATATCCCTATTGCAAAAAGAAACCCCGCTCAGGGCGGGGTTTCCTTGTCAAACATGACACAGGTATCAGGTTGATCAGGCAGCCACTTCGACGCCCGAAGCCTGGGCGCCTTTCGGACCCTGAGTGACTTCGAACTGCACCCGCTGACCTTCCTGCAGGCTACGAAAGCCCTTGGTGTTGATAGCCGAAAAATGGACGAACACGTCCTCCCCCCCGTCCTCAGGTGCGATGAAACCGAAACCCTTGGCATCGTTGAACCATTTGACCGTACCGAAACGCATTGCGTGAACCTCGTGGATCATGGAATGGATGCGCCGAGTCATCTTCGCTGAACCATCTAGCCCCCTTGGTTCGCCGTCCCGGCGGGGGAAAAGTACCAACATGTTCAGGGCCAACGCAATATGGGCGGACACGCGACTTGTTCAAAAAGCCGGGTACCGTGCTCAGCTCTTCAACATCTCCGCGAGGATGCGCGGCACCTGGATCGTGGCAGCGGCCAGATGCGCAAAGATCTCCTCGATGCTGATCTCCGCTTCGTCACCGCAGCCAGCGGCGAAATTCGCCACCAGCGCCAGGCATGCGTAATCCAGGGTCAGCTCACGCGCCAAGGCGGCCTCGGGCATGCCGGTCATGCCGACCAGATCACAGCCGTCGCGTTTCATACGGGCGATCTCCGCACGGGTTTCCAGGCGTGGCCCTTGGGTGGCGCCGTAGCAACCGCCGCCGATCACCGCAACATCGGCCTTGCGTGCCGCCGCCAGCAACTGCTGACGCAACGACTCGGTATAGGGCTCGCTGAAATCGATGTGCTTCACCTGCGCACCATCGACATCGCAGTAACTGGTATAGCGGCCGTGCGTGTAGTCAATCAGTTGATCCGGCACCACGATCACCCGCGGCCCCATGTCGCCACGAATGCCGCCCACCGCATTGACCCCGATCACCTTGCGTGCGCCGAGGCTGTGCAACGCCCACAGGTTCGCGCGGTAGTTGACCCGGTGCGGCGGCAAGGTGTGGCTCTCGCCGTGGCGCGCCAGAAACGCGATGCGTTTGCCGGCGAAGTCACCCATCACCACGTCGCCCGAGGCCGCGCCATAAGGTGTATCGACTATATGCCGGATAGAGTTTTCCAGCCCCGGAAAGTTGTACAGGCCACTGCCGCCAATCACCGCCAGATCAATCGTGCTCATGCTGATTCCTTGAACGTCCGTCAGTGGATGACTCAACTTTCCCGCAGCGCATAGATGCCCGGCAGGTTGCGGCCCTGCTCGTGGTAATCCATGCCGTAGCCAAACACGTAGCGATCCGGCAGCTCGACGCCATTGAAATCCGACGCGATGCCTTCGACCAGACGATCGTGGCGCTTGGTGCACAAGCTGGCGATCAGTACGCGCCGAGCACCACGCTGGTAACAGTCATCGCGCACGGCCTTCAATGTGTGGCCTTCGTCGAGAATATCGTCGACCAGCAGCACCACGCGATCGATCAGCGACACGGCCGGCTCGCGCAACCAGTGCAGATCACTGCCGGCGGTGGTGCCGCGATAGCGCGTCGCGTGCACGTAGTCGAATTCGAGATCGGTGCGGATCGCCAACGCCAGCTGGCCGGCAAAGATCAGCGCGCCGTTCATCACCGTGAGAAACACTGCACGCTCACCATCCAGCACCACATCGATCTGCCGCCCCATGTCGGCGATCACGGTCTCCAATGCGCCACGTTCGTGTAGCAAGTCGGCGTTTGCCAAGGCATCGGCAAGCGAAGGTGTCGAAGTGTTCATATCGATTCCTGGTGTGCATTCAACGCGGTGACGCGCGCGACGAAGCGATCGCGTTGTGGATTGTCGGTGAGGCTGGCCCAACTGGCGCCGAGTGCGCCGCGCAAGGCAGCAAGCTGGGGCGGCGACGACGTCGAGTTACCTTGCATGGCGGCAATCGCCTCGTCCACCACGTTGGGGAAACAAGCCAGCACCAGATCGCAACCAGCGGCCAGATGCGCCTGTACCCGCTCACCGACACTGCCAGCCGCGCCGGCCGCCGCCATGCTGATGTCGTCGCTGATCACGGCACCAGCGAAGCCAAGCTTGCCACGCAGAATCTGCTCGATCCAGCGTTTCGAATAGCCGGCTGGATGGCTGTCCACCGCTGGATAAATCACGTGCGCCATCATCACCGCCTCGACCCGCGCCTCGATGCATTCGGAAAACGGCAGCAGGTCATCGCGGCGGATCTCGTCCAGGCTGCGTGGATCGATCGCCTGTGCCTTGTGCGTGTCCGCGGCAACCGAACCGTGCCCGGGGAAGTGTTTGAGCACCGCCGCCATGCCGCCCAGGTGCATGCCGCGCACGTAAGCCTGCGCCAGCTCGGCGGTCACCGCCGGGTCGGCATGGAACGCGCGCAGGCCGATCGCCGCATTGCCGCGGGCCAGATCCACCACCGGCGCAAAACTGAAATCGACGCCGCTGGCGCGCAGTTCGCTCGCCATCACCCAGGCGTGTTCTTCCGCCAGTCGCACAGCCTCATCCGGATCGCGGTCGTAGACGGCGCCGATCGTCGCCAACGCCGGCAGACGCGTGAAACCATCGCGAAAACGTTGCACTGGTCCGCCTTCCTGATCGACCGCAATCAGCAACTCGTCGCCGCCGATCTCGCGCATCGATTCGCACAGCGCGAGCAACTGTTCGCGCGACTGGTAGTTGCGTGAGAACAGCAGCACGCCAGCCACACCCGGTGCGATGAGCCAACGCTGTTCGTGCTCGGCCAGTTGCAGCCCGGCGACTCCGATCATCAGCATAAGGTGTCCTCGGCAGTGCGTTCGGCCGCCGACCACTTTCCATACGGGTGTTCGATCAGGTTGACGTTGTAGTAACGCAGCAAGGCGCTTACCTCGCGCCCCAGCCATGACGGTCTTGGAAACGGAGCATCGACGGCCGGCAATTCGACTTCGGCAACAATCAATCCGGCGTTGTCGCCGAGAAACTCGTCGACCTCGAACAGCACGCCATCGACACGCACATGATGGCGGACCTTTTCCAGCACGCCATCACACAAGGTATCCAGCAAGACCCTGGCATCGGACACCGGTATCGCATATTCGAACTCGGCCCGCTCGACGCCGAGCGTCGCTTCCTTGATGTTCAACCACGCTTGCTCTCCGGCCAGCCGGGCACGCACCGAAGCACGCGCTGCACCATCGCGCAGCGCCTGTGCGCCGATCAGATAGCCCTGGGCCATCTGCTCGCTATGCTCGGTGGCAACGCGCCAACTGTCGTCGCACACCAGAAATTTTCGTTCGATCTCGATGCCCATGCGCCTCGCCTCGACGTTCAAGTGATGTTGCTCGCCCCGCACCTCTTGCCCATGCCTCGCCTGGTATTACCGGGTAAGGGCATTGAACGCCTTGATTTGCGCATTGACCTTGTCGAGCAAATCGTTCAAGGGGCGCTTGCCCTGCCCTTGGGTGATATCCAGCAAGCTGGCCTTGGCGCTCACTGAGAAGGCGCTCAGCGCGGCGCTCAGTCGCTCGACATCGACGCGATCGAGTTTCTCTCTTTCCAGCTCAGCGGAATTTTCGGTGGAATGCTTCAGTATTTCGACACTCTCATCGACCTTTTTTAGGTCCGCTTGCAGCTCGGCAACCGGCGCGCTACGCAGATCGCCATCCGCGCCATAAATATCGGCCAGTTTGTCGAAAAATCCAGAGGCCGCGTCGTGCCCTTCGTACGCGGCAACCCTCGTTGTTTGCCCACCACTTCTGAGCTTTTCAAGCTCCCTGGGATGCTCTTGTGCATAAATCCTGTCGGATGCCGCTGCAAGCACATCATTGGCACTCACGTAATTCGCATAAGCCACACGCAAACCCCGATTCAGGTCATCGCTCTGCGCAGACTTATCCAACTCAGCATTGATACCGTGATCAAACTCGTGGTAATCGCCTACCGCCGCCCAGGCCGCTGCCAGAGCGACATTTTTCTCGCCGAAGGCCAAACCGGACTGATCCAACTCAGGCAAACTGGGCGGGGACTTGGCGAGCGCAGCCAGGTACTGTCGATAGTGGCTGATTTCCTCATTGGAGGCTTGGTCCATAAGAATCCACAAGAGAGTCCTGGTGCGCGGTTCATTGACTCTTCTATCGCTCTTTAACGCTGGCGTCGCTGCCGCCGCCTGGCTGGTCTTATCTTGCTGGTCGATCCCATCAAGATAGCTCTTCACATCAGAGGGAATTTTGCTCAATTCTGGCACCAGGACCGTACCGCTGACCCCAACGACGGCGGCGGGAACGCGCAGCGAACCGGAGTTCGCCAGCACATCCAACCAGGCATGATCCTTGGCATTCAGCGCGGCATCCTTCTCGCTGATCACAAAGGCAGCAATCGATGACGTTGGGCCAGGATCACGGCCCGACGTATTGCTGCATGCCGCAAGCGCCAGCATCAAGGCAAGATTCGACAACGGCATGGTTGATCTTAGCTTCATCGTTGACTCCTCCGCGAAGTGATGCGAGCGTCGTCCGAATTTCGGCATGAAGAACCCGGAATCACTCAGTCGCGCTCGAACAGCGCGATGGATTCCACGTGCGCGGTGTGCGGAAACATGTCCATGACACCGGCCGATTGCAGTTTGAAACCATGCTGGTTGACCAGGATGCCTGCATCGCGCGCCAGCGAAGCAGGATGGCAGGACACATAGACGATGCGGCGGGTCTGTTTGTGCGGCAGGTATTCCAGCACCTTGTCGGCACCAGCGCGCGGCGGATCAAGCAGCAGTTTGTCCCAGGGCTGGCGTGCCCAGTCGGTAGCGCGCTGATCCTCGAACAGGTTCGCGACATGGAACCGCGCATTGTCGATACCGTTTCGCGCTGCATTCTGCGCGGCGCGTTCGACCAACCCGTGCTCGCCTTCCACGCCGACGACTTCGGCGACACGGCGGGCGATCGGCAAGGTGAAATTGCCCAGGCCACAGAACAGGTCGAGTACGCGATCAGTCGGTTGCGGATCCAGCAGTTCCAGCGTGCGGGCCATCATGCGCTGGTTCATATCGGCGTTGACCTGCACGAAGTCGAGCGGCTGGAATTCCAGCTCGACATCGTCCACGTCTACATCGCCACTGGCAATGCGAAATGCCAGTCGCGGATGTTCCGGCCACAGCGGATGCACGCTGCTGTTGCCACCCGGCTGCAGGTAGATCGCCAGCTGGTGTTGCTGGCCAAACGCGGTCAACGCGGCCAGATCGCGTTCGCTCAGCGGCTGCATATGCCGAAACACCAACGCCATGGTGTCGTCACCGGCAGCGAATTCGATCTGCGGGATGTCGTTGGCCGCGTCCATGCCGTTGAGCAGGTCGGCAAGCAGGCCGACTTTCGGGCCCAGTGCGGGATGCATCACTTCGCACTGCTGGATGTCGGCAACGAAGCGCGGATTTTCTTCCTCGCGAAAACCCACCAGTACGCGCCCCTTTTTGAGCACGTTGCGAACCGACAATCGCCCCTTGCGCCGATAGCCCCAAGGCTCCCCGGTCAGCGGCGGCAGCCATAGCTGCGGCGTTACCTTGCCGATGCGCTCGAAATTCTCCGCCAGCACGCGCTGCTTGGTGGCGATCTGCGACTCGGCGTCCAGGTGCTGCAGGGAGCAGCCGCTGCACTGGCCAAAGTGCCGGCACCGCGGTTCCACCCGGTGCGGCGAACGGGTGATCAGCTCGACGACTTCGGCCTCGTCGAAATGGCGATGACGCTTGCGCAGGCGCAATATCGCCTGTTCGCCCAGCAGCGCGCCGCTGACGAAAACCGCCTTGCCGTCGACACGGGTCACACCGCGACCATCATGACTGAGATCGGTGATGACGGCTTCGAAAGTCGCCGACGGAACGGAGTTGGATCGTGACATGAGATGTGAACAGATAAGGCCGCACTGGCTGGCCGCCGATTATCACAGATCGGCCCGGATGACGCCCAGCGAGGACGGTAGCCAGGAGGTTCGCTTGAACACCGGAAACAGCATGACCCCCGGCGTGAGGGCCGATTGAAGCCTACTTGCGTTGCCAGGCGCCCGCGGCGTCCTGGTAATACCAGCCTGCCCGCGACTTGTCGATCCAGCCCTTGGCAAAAGTCGCGCGGATCTGCGGCTCCCACTCCGGATGGTTGTTGGCATTGGCAATCTCACTGTACAGCGCAGCGCGATCGCGATTTTCATCGGCCACCGTGGCATTGGCCTGGGCGCGCTCGCTCAGCGGCACCTTGGCCGCATCCCGCATCGCCACCATGCCGTCGCTGGTGAAACCGACCGCGCCACTGTCGAGCAGCGCACCCAGCGCACCCTGGAAACGCTGCTGCATGCGCCCACGGATCGCTTCGGTAGTGCTGGTCTGGATGCGGATGTTCGGCGTATCGGCGGCTTCGGCTGCCGGAATCAACAGCTCAAGCAGCATCGCAGAGGGCTGCTGGCCAGCGCTCGGAGGCGTTGTCTTTGGATTCTTCTGAGCCGGCGGTGCGGGTGGTGCTGGGTTGCCCAGCACGTTGCCGATGAATTGGTCTGCCGCTTTTTCCGCTGCAGCCTCCGGAAAATACACGTTGATGGTGACGCAACCGACCAGCAGCACGGCCAGGGTGGTCAGCATTACATGGACAAGCTTGCGCATGGCGGACTCCAATGATCGAGCGATGGTCGAGCTGAAAACAGACGCAATGAACAATAATCCTGCACGATCGATCAGCGGACTTCCGGTGCGGTCCCTCCGATGGCGGCGCGCAGGCGACGGATCAGGGTCGGCCAGTCGACCTGGGTCTGATGGCCGATCACGCGCAAGTGCGGCAAGCCGCTGCCTTCGACAATAGTGTAACCGTCAGGGCCGGCCTCCAGCCCGCCCATCTGACAGACTGCCCCGCGCAACACGCAATTGAGACCGATCCGCTTATAACCAAACGTCTTGAACCATTTCAGCACCACACCCTGCAGGCCGGAGGCGATTCCACCGCCGCCGATCGTGGTGAGATTGTTGACTGCTCGCTGGCTGATCCGACCGCCGCTATCAGCCAGCAGGCTCGCCTTGAACGCCACTGGATTCCAGTTGACCAGTCGCAGGTCATCGATCGAACCATTCATTCGCCCGGTAATGCTGCCGAAGTCGAAGACGCTGGTGATCGCTCCCAGATCCAGTTGCTGCAGATGGATGTCGCCGTTCAATACTGGACTGGGTCCGAAGGGTTGCTGCAGCGAAAGCCGGGTGATGTCGACAAAGCCGCCGAACAGACTGGCCGACAGGCCACCCTGCAACTCGAAGCGATCGTCGACCCAGCGCAGTGACGGGATCGCCCCACCCAGCGTGCCCGGGAACGCCGGCCACCCCATGGCATGACTGAAGGCGGCCATATCGACCCCGGTCAGCACCAGTGAAGTAGCCAGCCGCTGCCCTTTCGCCGCCGCGGGGCGCCAATCCAGCTGGCCCACCCGCAACTGCCCTTTGAACAAAGGTACTTCCAGCGGCTGCTGCAGGCTGAGTGTGCCGGCACGACTCTGCCAGTGGGATTGCGCGGCGCCATTCGGCACCCGATAAAACTGCAGACTGCGCCAGAGCAGCTTGGTAGCCGGCCGTTCGCCTTGCGCCGCCCAGTCCAGCCCGCCGCGCAGACCGCTGATGGCCACGCGACCGTCCGCATCGACTATATCAAGGCCGTTGGTATCGAACGCAAAGCTGCGCATGCCATCGGAGCGCAGGTCCAGGCTGCCGCTTAACTGGCCATCGATGCTCACGTTGCGCAGGCCCAGGGTATTCAACCATGCGTTGCCGTAGCGCTGGTAGGCGGCGGGGAAACTGGCCTGAAAGTGATCCAGTTTCAGTTTCTTCAGTTCACCCTTGGCATCGAACGCCAACGCGCCATCGAATTGCAGTGCGTCAGCATCATTGACCCTCAACCGGCTCAATTCGAACGCCCCACGCTGCGCGTTGGCATGCAGCGTCAGCTGTACAGGATGGTTGGGCAGGCTGGCGTAGAGCGGTCCCAACAGCAGTTCGCCCCCGCGCAGGTCCGCATCCACATCGATTTGCGCCGGACTATCGGTGGTATCGATGCTGAAACGGCCATCGCCGTTCATGCCCTGCCCGGCCAATGTGCCGTTCGGCGTGTCGAAGCCAGCGCCGTTGAGCGTGAACTGCCCGGTCGACTGGATGCCAGCGTCGCGCACATCCAGCGCCAGTTCGGCATCCACCCGGCCGCTGGTGGGACGACCCACCCACACCGTACTGAGCAAGCCCTGCAACCAGCCGGCGGGAAGATTCTTCAGGCTGATCTGCGCGTGGCTGGGCTGATCCAGCGGCAAGGCGACACTGGCCTGTGCGTTGCCTTGCTGGATATCAACCTGCAAGGTATTCGCCAATTCGCTCACCAGCATCGTTACGTGGGCATCGCTGAGCGCACTGCCCGGCGCACCGCCCACGCGCACGTTGCCGTCGAAAACCCAACCCGTCCGCTCATTCTGCAGGGCACCATCGAGCGCCAGGTCCAGTCGTCGCCAGCCCATAGCGGCGACATCGGCCTGGGCGGCATGCAGTTGCAGGTGCAGACCACCGCTGGCGTCTTCGCTGATCCTGGCAGTCATCGCCTGCAATCTGACCCCCGGCACGCTGACCGACTTGGCCGCCAGCAGTACATCCGCCCGCGCAGGCATGGCCGAGCCAGCCCCCAGCAGGAAGCAGCAGCAAAGCAAAAAGTGGCTTGATGTGGGGCGCATGTCGCGCCATTCTGCCAAATCCAGCTGAACGATAAGGATTTCGTTATGCCCAGCCAACTTGAAGCCTCGTATTTCGCCCCTTTTCCTCTCCAGCCTGCACGGGCTCTGGTGGCGGACGACGACCCCAGTAGCTGCCGTTTTTTCGGTGATGGGCTGCGCTCGCTGGGTGCCCAGGTGGAGATCTTCACGGATGGTCTGGCAGCACATTCCCGCGCCCGCACCGAAAAATTCGACTTGTTGGTACTGGACTGCCATATGCCGGGAGCCGGCGCACTGGAGATCCTGAGCTTGCTGCGCAACGACGCGCAGGCCTGTTCAGCAGAAAGCCTCGCTGTGGCCACCACCGCCTGGCTGGAGCCATGCGACCGCCAGCCGCTGCTCGCCGCCGGCTTCAGCGAGATACTGATCAAACCTTGCGGACTGGCCAACCTGAAGCGGGTGCTGGGTCTGGTTCAACCGGGTCGAGAAGACGTACCCGTGCTCGATGACCAGGCGGCGTTGGTCGCCACGGGCGAGGTCGCCACCATGCGCGCGCTGCGACTGCTGTTGCGCGAGGAGCTCACCGTGCTCGATCGGGAACTCGATGAACTCAGTCGCGACAGCGTCAGCCTCAGCGATCGACTGCACCGTCTTCGCTCGTCCTGCGGCTTCTGCGGCGCTCCCGCGCTGTCGACCCAGGCTGCGCTGCTGCAACGGCAACTGTCGCAGCACACGGCCACCCCTGCATCCGTGGCGCATTTTCGCAAGGCGCTGCTGGCCACGCTGCAGGCGCTGGATCGATCAGGACCGCCTTAGCGGCGCGACACCGCCATCGCCAGCACCCGCCAGGCGCGCAATTCGCCGCCACCCAGGTGGAAACGGATGAGCTCACGCATCATGTCACGCAGGGCTTTCAGGCCGCTGCCGTCGGGCATCCGATCCTGCTCCAGTGCCAGCAGGTCGCTGCCACGCATGGCGTGTGCGTGGTTGGCCGTGCAGCGCACGGCGCCCTGTTCGGCTACATAGCGATAGTGCGCATCCGCCACCAACGGTTCGCCAGTCTCGGCGTCATTCTGCAACTGCAGGCCGTAACCGATCGCCTGCAGTAGATCGCGCTCGAAGCGACGCAGGCTCCACGCCAATGGCTCGTCGGTGACGAGTCGCGCCAGGGTCTGCGCGTAGGCGTCGAACAGGGTTGGGAACGGGTCCTGTCGTCCGGTAAGACGCACCACCAGCTCGTTCAGATAGAGCCCGGCCAGACCGGCATCACCGGCCAATCGGAGCGGTGCGCCCACCGTCTCGACGCCGGTCAGCGTGGCCATTTCACCCCGCAGCAACAGATCCAGCGACAGCAGCTGCAACGGTTCAAGCTGCGTGCGCCGCAATCGCGCGCGCTCACCGCGCACGCCGCGCGCCACCACGCCCAGCCGGCCATGTTCGCGGGTCAGGCACTCCAGCAGCAGCGACGTCTCGCGGTAAGGCCGCGCGTGCAGGACGTAGCCGGGTTGCTGTTCAAGGCGCATAGCTAAAGTCTAGGGGCTAGAGACGAGTGGCGAGGGCGCTAGCTCAGACACTGGAGCGCGCGATGTCCGGCTTTTGGCGCCCTCGCGTGCGCCCCTCGTCCCTCGCTCTAATCCGTATAGCCGAACTTCTTCAACATGTTCTCGTCGTCGACCCAGCCCTCGCGCACCTTCACCCACAGCTTGAGGAAGACCTTGCGCTCGAACATGCGCTCCATGTTGCGCCGCGCGCTCATGCCGATCGACTTGAGCTGGGCACCGCCGTGGCCGATCACGATCGCCTTCTGGCCGTCGCGTTCGACCCAGATCACCGCGTGAATTTCCGCAATGCCATCGGGACGATCGCTGAACTGCTCGATTTCCACCGTGGTCGCGTATGGCAGCTCCTGATCGAGCCGCAACATCAGCTGCTCGCGCACCATCTCGGCGGCGAGGAAGCGCTCGCTGCGATCGGTGATTTCGTCTTCGCCGTGCACCGGTGGCTGTACCGGCAGACGCTTCAGGATGGCCTGCTCGAGCTCTTTCAGACCCTGCTGTTTGAGCGCGCTGACGTAATGGATTTCGTCGTAGGTGTGCTTGGCCACCAGCTCGGCGACGAACGGCAGCATCACCGTCTTATCCTTGCTCAGGTCGACCTTGTTGATCACCAGCAAGCGCGGCGAGGACTGCTCGACCAGCGCGGCGTACAGCGCCTCGTCCTCGTCCGTCCAGCGACCGGCCTCGATCACCTGCACCACCAGATCGACGTCGCTGATCGCCGAACGCGCAGCACGGTTCAGGCTGCGGTTCATCGCCCGCTTGGCACCGCGATGCAATCCGGGCGTATCGACGTACATGATCTGCCCGGCTTCGCTAGTGGCGATGCCGAGGATGCGATGGCGCGTAGTCTGCGGCCGTGGGCTGACGATCGACAGGCGGAAGCCGATCAGAGCATTCAAAAGGGTGGACTTGCCCACGTTGGGGCGCCCGGCCAGCGCAACATAGCCGCAGCGAAAATTCTCATGCGGCAAGCCGCCTGCGGTGTCGGCGGTGGGTTCCAATTCGTGGTTCATGACGTGATGTGCTCGGTAAGCGGACGATGGGTAGTGTAGTGCTTCGCCGGAAATGGCATGGAACAGGTGCCGGTTCGCGCGAATGGCGACCTTGCAGAAGGCCCTGGCCATCGGGTGACGTACGCCGACAAAAGCGCAGCAATCAGGACTTGCGGTGCTGCTCCAGCAGCTGGTTCAGCACGGTTTCGGCCGCATCCTGCTCCGCCGCGCGGCGGCTGGCGCCGCGGGCCTCGGCCTGAAGCGGCAGCGGCTCGCTGATTACGCAACTGACATCGAACGTCTTGGCGTGATCTTCGCCATGGCTGGCGGTAAGTTCGTATTGCGGCAAGGGCCAGCCCCCGGCCTGCAGCCATTCCTGCAGGCGGGTCTTGGCATCCTTGGAGGATCGCCGCAACGCCGCGATCCTCTCGGCGAACAGCCCGCGCACGACGTCGCGGCAGGCCTCAAAACCACTGTCCAGGTAGACCGCCGCCACCAGCGCCTCGAAGGCATCGGCGAGGATCGAGTCGCGCCGGAAGCCGCCGGTTTTCAACTCGCCCGGCCCGAGTTTCAGCTCGTCGCCCAGCTCCAGTTCACGCGCCACCAGCGCCAGCGCCTGTCCGTTGACCAACTGGGCGCGCAGGCGCGACAGCTCGCCTTCACTGGCATTGGGATGAACCTCGTACAGCATCTCGGCGATGACCGCGCCGAGCAAGGCGTCACCGAGAAACTCCAGCCGCTCGTTGTTCGGTTTGCCTATGCTGCGGTGAGTCAGTGCCAGCTGCGCCAGCACTGGATCGCGAAAACGGTAATTCAGTTCCAAAAGTTACTCGCCCACATTGCCCGGCAAAGGCACGCTCTTGTCGAAGTGCAGCAGGAAATCGATGTTGTACATAAACGGAATTTTCTTGTCGTAGGTGACATTCAATTGCTTGCCACCGTTGGCATCGCGCTGAATGGTGATGTCCGCGGGCTTGATGGTGGCATCGTCGACGTACTGGAAATTCATCTTGAAGAACAGCTCACGGCGAATCCCGTCCAGCGTCTGGCCATTCGCTCCCTCGGTAGCGATCTGATTCATCGCCTTGCCCACCCCCATGTATTCGGAGTACGACGGCAACAGCTTCATCGCCATGAAGGCGAAAAACCCCACGATGGCCATGATGATCAGAAACCCGATCAGAGTGACGCCCGACTGCCTCGATTTCATAGTCCCCTCGCTATGCCGCCTGCGCGGCGTGCCCTGCTGTGATTTAGTCCGCCGAACCTCATCGATCGAGCCCACTGTGGAACAAGTTCGTGGTCGATCAACGGTGCCCCCCGACGGATTCTCGCACTGTTGGCGCCCCTGTGTACGGGGCGCAAATCGAATCCGTCACGCTTCCATCAATGGATGACCGAGCCGATGCGCGAGAAATCCACGCCGCCGGTGCCCCAGCCCTTCCAGCTCATCCAGATCAGGAAGGCCTTGCCGGCCAGATTCTTCTCCGGCATGCAGCCCCACCAGCGGCTGTCGAGGCTGTCGTTGCGGTTGTCGCCCATCACCAGATAGCAGCCTGGCGGCACCTTTGAGGGCACCCTGTCGTTCGGGATGGAATTGGGCGTGGTGTAAGCGGGCATCTGCGCGATCGTGTGATTGACCACGCTACCGTCCGGACGCAGCAGATGCTCGTTCCAGACCGTGGCACCCATGTCCAGCATGATCCGGTCCACGTCGCGCTGCGGGTTACCCACATACGGTCCCACTTCATCGGCGGTCACCGGCTTGCCATTGACCAGCAGATCGGCACCATGCACCTCGACAGTGTCGCCCGGCAGGCCGATCACCCGCTTGATCCAGTTCTGCTGCGGCACTGGCGCATGCGGATCGCTGCAGCTCATGTCGCCACTGCGGACCAGGTTGCCACCGTCTTCGCACAGGTATCCCGGAAAGCGGAATACCACCACGTCGCCACGCTTGGGTTCACCCAGGTCGAGGAACTTGGTGTTGAACGCGGGCATGCGCAGGCCGTAGGCGAACTTGTTGACCAGGATGAAATCGCCCACGTCCAGCGTCGGCATCATCGAGCCGGAGGGAATCCGAAAGGGCTCACCCACGAACGAGCGCAGCAGCAAGACCACCAGCACCACCGGAAACAACGAGCGGGACCAGTCAACCGGTGCCGGATCGCGGTACTCGGCATGCGCCGCTTCGAGGCGCGCCTTGCGCTTCCCGTAAAGGAACAGACGATCCACACCCCAGACCACACCAAACAGTACGGTGAGGCCAAGCAGAATCGCCGAAAAATCGAATTCCATGCATTAACTCCAGATTGCCTGGCGGATCATCATTGATCGCGCTTTTGCTTGTCTACTGACTATTTGTCTACTTTCAGCACGGCCAGGAACGCTTCCTGCGGAATCTCCACCCGGCCGACCTGCTTCATGCGCTTCTTGCCTTCTTTTTGCTTTTCCAGCAATTTCTTCTTGCGGCTGATGTCACCGCCATAGCACTTGGCCAGAACATTCTTGCGCAGGGCTTTCACGGTGGAGCGCGCGATGATCTGCGCACCCACGGCCGCCTGGATCGCCACGTCGAACTGCTGGCGTGGAATCAGATCCTTCATCCGCTCGACCAGCTCGCGCCCGCGGCGATCGGCATGGCTGCGATGCATGATCAGGCTCAGCGCGTCGACGCGATCGCCATTGATCAGCACGTCGGTACGCACAAACGGGCCGGCCTCGAAGCGATCGAAGTGGTAGTCCATCGAAGCGTAACCGCGTGAGACGGATTTGAGCCGGTCGAAGAAATCCATCACCACTTCGGCCAGCGGCATCTCGTAGCTGATCTGCACCTGGGTTGCCAGGTACTGGATCGAACGCTGCACGCCGCGCTTCTCTTCGCAAAGGGTGATCACGTTGCCGATGTAGTCCGGCGGCGTGAGGATGTTGGCGACGATGATCGGTTCGCGGATCTCCTGCACCTGCGGCGAAGACGGCAGCTTGGCTGGATTGTCCAGCAGCATGATCGAGCCATCGGTTTTCAGGATTTCATAGACCACGGTCGGCGCAGTGGTGATCAGGTTCAGATCGTATTCGCGCTCCAGCCGCTCCTGCACGATCTCCATGTGCAGCATGCCCAGGAAACCGCAGCGGAAGCCGAAACCCATCGCTTCCGATGACTCCGGCTCGAAGAACAGCGCGGCGTCGTTCAGGCGCAATTTGTCCAGCGCTTCGCGCATCGCCGGATAGTCATCCGAGGAAACCGGAAACAGCCCGGCGAACACGCGCGGCTGCATATGCTGGAAACCGGGCAGCGCCTTGTCGGCGGGCTTGCTGGCCAGGGTCAGCGTGTCGCCGACCGGCGCGCCGTGCACGTCCTTGATCGATGCATTGATCCAGCCCACTTCACCGGCGCCAAGCTTGTCCAGCTTCTTGCGCTTGGGTGTGAACACGCCGACGTCGCCCACTTCGTGGGTGCGGCCGGTGGACATCACCAGCAGTTTGTCGCCGGGCTTGATCTCGCCCTGCATGACACGCACCAGCGAGACCACGCCCAGATAATTGTCGAACCACGAATCGATGATCAGCGCCTGCAGCCGATCGGTATCGCGCGGCTTCGGCGGCGGGATGCGGGCGATGATCGCCTCCAGCACCTCGACCACGTTCAGGCCGGTCTTGGCGCTGATCGCGACGGCATCGGTGGCATCGATGCCAATCACTGCCTCGATTTCAAGTTTCACTTTTTCGATGTCGGCGGTCGGCAGGTCGATCTTGTTCAGCACCGGCACCACTTCCAGCCCCTGCTCCACCGCGGTATAGCAATTGGCGACCGATTGCGCCTCGACGCCCTGCGCCGCGTCCACCACCAGCAGCGCACCTTCGCAGGCAGCCAGCGAACGGCTGACTTCATAGGAGAAATCGACGTGGCCCGGGGTATCGATGAAATTCAGCTGATAAGTCTTGCCGTCGCGCGCGGTATACGGCAGCGACACCGACTGTGCCTTGATCGTGATGCCACGCTCTCGCTCGATCGGGTTGTTATCCAGCACCTGCGCTTCCATTTCGCGCGAAGTCAGGCCTCCGCAGATCTGGATAATGCGATCCGCCAGTGTGGATTTGCCGTGATCGATATGGGCAATGATGGAGAAGTTGCGGATCAATTCCATGGAGCGCTGGCGGCCTGTGGGGCTTGGGTTTGCCGCCATGCATGACGCACGGGCAGCGCATCGGCGATATGGCGACGCTAACCCGGCATTATCGCATGGATCCCACGGTCGCCACCCCGCATTACGGCGCCTGGCAGAACGGCAGCTCGCTGGGTCCATCCGCTGGCGAATGGCCCCAGCCGCTACAGGCGCCTTGGCGCAGCACCTGACAAGGCCGATGAATCAACGGTTGGCCGGCACGGTAAGGGCAATGAAACTGCTCTGATTGCCGCGCCGCACCAGCAGCAGGACCGTGCCGCCAGCCTTGATGTCCTTGATGGCATCCTGGAATGCGGCCACGCCGCCGATCTTTTGCTGATTGACCATCAGGATGACGTCGCCTTGCTGTAATCCCGCTTGCGCAGCCACTTCGCCGGTAACACCGCTGATAGCCACGCCCTGACCCGACTTCAGCCCCAGTTGCTGGCGCGTGTCGCTATCGGGCGCCTGCACGGACAGTCCCAGGGCGTTCGCCGCACTCGGCGCCGCAGGTTTGCCCTGCCCGGCGTTGTTCGTTGCCTGTTCGTCCCGCGGCATTTCGCCAACCGCCACTTCGATGGTCTGCTTTTTGCCGCTGCGCAGGATTTGCACTGGCACCTTCGTGCCAGGCTTGGTCATGCCAACCAGCGGCGGCAGATCCGACGCCTGCATCAACGCCTGGCCATCGTAGGAAAGAATGATGTCGCCGGCCTGGATGCCGGCCTTTTCCGCACCACTGCCTGCCGTGACGGAAACCACCGCGGCACCGGTTGCGCTGTTGAGTTTGAAGGCCTTGGCCATGTCGTCGCTGACCGGCTGCACTTCGACACCGAGCACGCCGCGCGACACATAACCCTTGGTCTTGATCTGCTGCACCGCGTTCATCGCCACGTCGATCGGGATCGAGAACGACACGCCCATGTAGTCGCCGGTGTTGGAATAGATCTGTGAATTGATGCCGACCACCTGACCCTGCAAATTGAACAGCGGGCCACCGGAATTGCCACGGTTGATCGGCACGTCGGTCTGGATGAACGAGGTATAGGGTTGATCCTGCGCCCCCAGATTGCGCCCGACGGCACTCACGATGCCCTGGGTCACGGTGTAGTCGAACCCGAACGGCGAACCGATCGCCAGCACCCACTGCCCTGGTTTCAAGCTGCGCGAGTCGCCGATGCTCACTGCCGGCAGGCTGTCGCCGTCGCTCACCTTGAGCAGCGCGATATCGTACTTCGGGTCAGTGCCGACCACCTTGGCGGTGAACGTGCGCCGATCCTGCAGGCGCACGGTGACCTCATCGGCACCGTCGACCACATGATTGTTGGTAAGGATGTAGCCATCACGCGAGATGATGAAGCCCGAGCCAAGCGAGGTATGTTTCTGGTCCTCCGGCGAGGGCATCATCGGCATGCCGAAGAAGCGCCGGAGGATTTCCGCTTGCGCATCATCAGGATCGTCCGGCATGCCCTGAGCGGACTTCATTGACTGTGATTGCTGAGTCTTGCCGGTGTACTTGGCTTCGACATGCACCACGGCGGGCGCATTGGTCTGAACGATGCCGGTAAAGTCCGGCAACCCAGCCGCGGTGGATGCAGTCTGCGCCTGCACCCCGGTAACACCAGCAACACTCACCCATGCGCAGCACGCCAAGGTGCGCAAGATGGAATGACTCATGACTCCTCCTTCTTGGTTGACTTGTGCCTGGACCACTTCACTCTAGTGCTTTCAGGCCAGGGGAACCCCGGACCGTGAAGCCCAACCCATCATGCGGCGCGCATGATGGGCCGACAACAGAAAACAACAGGCTGCGACAAACCGCGGGTAAACACACGCGGCATGGGCTTATTGAGCGACGGCAGCAGCCCGACGCGAGCTAGCCGGCGCAGCTTTCGGCGACGGATCGAGCAGCAGAAGATAGCTTCCGTCGTTGTTGTTGAGCGTCCGGTACCGATGCAGCGCCGGGTCGGTCAACAGACGTCGTGCGTAAACCGGTTGATTCGCATCCAGCGGCGCGCCCAGTGTGGCGGACGCCTGTTGGCTGAGTAACCCGGCAGAATCACCACTCAACCACGGTGGCACCGCGGCGGGTATCGCCTGCCTGCTCGCTGGCGCGCTATTGGCGAGCGCACTGGAGGCCGTGGGTTGCGTAGCCAGTGCCCCACGAAGCTCGGCGTCACCGGTAGGTTGGCCGATCATCAACGCAGCGGCCGCGACGCTGGCGGCAATCGCGCCACCGGCTGACCAACGTAGCCAGTGGCTACTGCGCCTGGTGGCTGTCGCCGGCATCGACTCCTGCTCGATCGCCAGCATCACCCGTGCGGCAAATCCAGGCGCCGCCATCAGCGGCAATTGCCGACGCAACCCGTCGCGGGCGATGTGGTAATGCGCCCATGCCTGTTGCAGCGAGACGTCGTGATCAAGCCGACGCAGCAGAAAGCGCAGCTCTTCCTTCGACAACTCGCCGTCTATGCCTGATGAAAGGTTTTCCCGCACGTCTTGATTCATGTCTGCCTGATTCATGCCTAGTCCTCGCGGTCTGACAACAACGGCCGCAGCTTCTCATCGATTGCTTCGCGTGCCCGGAAGATACGTGAACGCACCGTACCGATCGGACAGCCCATCGCTTCGGCGATTTCATCGTAACTGAGGCCATCCACTTCGCGTAGCGTAATGGCAGTCCGCAGCTCCTCGGGCAGGGCTTGGACAGTGGAAAACACCGATTGTTCAATTTCCTGGCGCATCAGCTCACGCTCGGGCGTGGCGCTGTCGTGCATCCGCTCCGCGCCAGCCATGAATACGGCGTCATCGGCATCGATATCGTCGGTCGGCGGACGTCGGCCCATCGCCACCAGGTGGTTCTTGGCCGTATTCACCGCGATCTTGTACAGCCAGGTGTAGAAAGCACTGTCGCCGCGAAACGAGCCAATCGCCCGCCACGCCCGAATGAACGATTCCTGCGCGATGTCCTCGCACTCGGCATAACTTCTCACATAGCGCGAAACCAGCCCGATCACCTTGTGCTGATACTTGCGCACCAGCAGGTCGAAAGCCCGCTTGTCCCCACTCTGAACACGCTCGACCAGCGCACGGTCCAGTTCGTTTTCGCCCATCCGGGCCGTATCCATCGTCAATGCCGTCATCCGCTGGGGGAACTAGTTTGGAACCGAACGCGCTGCTCAGACCGCAGTCGATCGCTCAAGTTCAGCTTGTATGAGTATGCCGTCCATACCTTAACGCATGGCCCGTTGCCCGGTTGTCATGGGCCAAGGATGGCGCCCCCATCCGTCAACGCGTTAATGCCCTTATGGGGACATCCGTCAACAGCTCAAGCGGGCTCGGCGGTGCGCTCACTGAGCAGGCGTTGCCGCTCGGCCAGCAGATTGTCGAAGCTGACCGGCTGCAGCGGCCGACAGAACAGATACCCCTGCAATTCATCGCAACCATGAGCGCGCAGGAACTGCAGGTGCTGTTCGATCTCGACGCCCTCGGCCACCACGGCCCGCTTCAGACGATGGGCCATTTCGATGGTGGCTCGCACGATCGCCTCGTCGTCGGGATCGACGCCGATATTGCGCACAAAACTCTGGTCGATCTTGATCCGGTCCGCCGGCAGTCGACGCAGATAGTCCAACGACGCCGCGCCGGTACCGAAATCGTCGATCGCGATATGGCAGCCCAGCTTGTGCAGCGCTTGCAGGTTCTCCACCAGATTCGGCGCTTCCTTGATGCTGATGCTCTCGGTGATTTCCATTTCCAGCAAGGTGGGGTCCAGGCCGGTTTCCTGCAGCACCCTACCGACCATCTCCAGCAGTTGCGGCTCCATCAGCTGCACGGCAGACAAGTTGACGCCAAGCCGCAGGCGCAGTCCATAACGCTGTTCCCACTCCCGCGCCTGTCGGCACGCGGTGCGCATGACCCACTCACCGATCGAGACGATCAAGCCGGTTTCCTCGGCCAGCGGGATGAACACCGCTGGACTGATCATGCCCAGCTCCGGATGCTCCCAGCGCACCAGCGCCTCCATCCCGACGATGTCCTCGCTGGCCGTATTGACCTGCGGCTGATAGACCACGCGCAGCTCACCGTTGCCTTCGGCATGCCGCAAGCGCGAGCGCAAGGCGGTTCCGTGTTGCTTGGCGTATTCCGGGCTTACCTCATAAATCTTGAAATTGTTGCGGCCGTGATGCTTGGCCGCATACATCGCCTCGTCGGCATGTTTGAGCAGGGTTTGCGCATCGCTGGCATCGTCGGGGAAAAAGCTCAGGCCCATCGAAACGGTGACCTGCAATTCGGTACCATCGTCGAGGTACAGCGGCGCTTCCATCACCTGCACGATCTTTTCGGCAACCCGCATCACATCGTCGTTTTTCACGATATGCCGCAATACAACCGTAAATTCGTCACCGGCATAGCGAGCCACCGTGTCGGAGGCGCGGATGCTGCCGCACAGACGTTGCGTAACTACCCGCAATACCTGATCGCCAGCGGCATGGCCATGCGTGTCGTTGATCGTCTTGAAGCGGTCCAGATCGACAAACAGCACCGCAAAACATTCACCGTGGCGGGTTGCCTCACGGATGATCGTGTCCAGCCGATCGTTGAACAACAATCGGTTGGGCAGCCCGGTCAGTGCGTCCACCAGGCCTTCGGCACGCCCCTGTTCACGGGTCCGACTCAATTCCAGTACCTGGGCGAAACGCGCCGCGGCGCAACGCAGCACCGGCTCGATAATGCCCATTTGGCCGAAGCCCTTGCGGCTTCCGGCCAACATCGCTCCGAGCACCGTGTGGCGTTCGTCATACAGGGGAATGCCGACAAAGCCAGCCAGACCCAGCTGCTGAAATAGCGGATCCAACGATGCCAGCTGCCGCGCATCGGACTGGACCACCAAAGGTTTCCCGCCCAGCACCCACTGCAATGAACTCTGCAACGACGCGGATGGCCAGACTGGATCTTCGCCACTCCACAACTGCAGCATCTGGGCCGGGGTGTCCACCCCATCCTGGCGCGCCGACCAGACGGCGAGGTAATCCAGCCCCAGCTCATCAAACAGCAGCCGCCCGGTCGCCACTTGCGCATCGACGCCACTGGTCGAGGTAAAAATGCGCGACAGCAACGACAGCGCCGCTTCGGCTCGTAGATCAGCCCGGTCGCTGCGGAACTTCAGTGCCAGCGCATCGTGCCCGGCATGCCGTACGCGCCGCACGCTGGCCTGACCGGTATCGACCCCCTGCAACGATTTTCGCTGGCATGGATACCAGTTGCGATTGGCCTCGGCCAGCACCTGCTGGATCGTGACGCCTTCAAACCGCAGCACCTGGGACAACGGCAATCCCTGCCATTGACTGGCATGCATGCGGCTGTGGCTGGCCACGGTCGGACTGACCTCGAGCAATCGACCCGTCTGCGCATCGGCAATCAGCCATTCGCTGTCGCCTTCCTCAAAAACATAGCGGTAATCATCATGCGCGCCTTCGCTGACCGGCTCCTCGGGCTCATTGCCGATGCCCCGCACGATGAGTGAACGCCGCCAGCGCGCCACCAGCTCGGTGTTGATCTGCGCAGCATCCAGCCAGTCGACGATACCCGCCGGCAGATTGGCACGGTTGAGCGAGGCCTCCTCTGCCAATACCGCGATCAGTGGCGTTTCCGCGCCTCCCGGCAGCCGACGTACCTGTTCGCAACATTTTTGCGCCTGCTGCTGATCACCTGTCAGCACCACAACGATCAACTGCAACGGCGGCAGCAGTGGACGCCCCTCCAGCAGGATCGCTGCGTGCGGCACGTCGCGCGCACTATGGATGTGCAAATAGCCTGCTCCGTCGAGCGCATTGAACAGGCTGCGGCGCAATTCGCGCTGTGCGGCGATCACCAGGATGCCTGAGCTCATGCGCGCGTCTGCCTCAAACCAGCCAGCGGCCGTCGCGCAAGCGCAGCCGTTGCGGCTGGCTATCCGCGCAGCGCAGATGCGTCGCCAGCCCGCCCAGGTGTTCCACCAGTGCTGCCGGCACATCAATCAGCACGACGCGCCGCAGATGGTCTTTCGGCGCCCGCGCAAGCTGGCGCAGCAAGGTGGCGTCCATGGCCGACAGCGGCAATTCCAGCCCGACCAGCAAATAGACGCCGAAATGCATGCTCTGTTGCATGTAGCGCAGCGCGTTGCCCAGCCGCTGACAGTCCGGCACCCGCACATGCGCGTCGCGAAGGCTGCCCAGGCCGGTATCGGGCTGCCACAGATACACCGCTTGCCCGCTGTGCCGGGCAATCACGCGAAACTGGTTGACCAGCTCATGGACGTCCTTGCTGTCCAGCACCACCAGACCGCTGGAAGCGGCCAGAATGCCCTCGAAAATCTCGGTGCCGGCTTGCGGTGGAGCAGAGGCCATCGCTGTAGTCATTGCGTTCCCGTCCTGCAGTGCCGGCGATATTGCCTATGTTGCCAAGCCGTTCAATGGCTGACTGTGTCGCTTGTCAGGCCTCGTCCGGTCGTCGTCTGGTCCATGGAATCACGATCACTGGACCCGCCTGCACGCCAGGCGCCCCACGTTGCCAGCTTTTTTCACAGCTGGACGTGCCCCACACCCCGCTTTCGCATCGGTCTTCGATTTCACACCCGCTTCACCTGATGGTCAAGCACGGCCGTCACATCTCGCAATCAAGGCAACAGAACGGTATGGTTCAGACCACCTCAACCACGCCTGCCGCCCCCATGTTCGAAGGATTGCGTTTCAATCACTGGAAGACCAGCGAAGGCGACGATGGCGTTGTCGTGCTGAGTCTCGATCGTGCCAACAGCAGCGTCAACGCGATTTCCCGGGCGGTGCTGGACGAACTGGAACTGATCGTCGAACGGCTGGCGATCGAAAAGCCGGCAGGCGTCATCATCCATTCGACCAAACCTTCGGGGTTTGCCGTAGGCGCCGACATCAAGGAATTCGTCGAATACGCCAAACACGAAACCGTCCACGAAAACATCACCCACGGCCAGCGCGTCTATGAAGCCCTGGCGCGACTACCCTGCCCCACGGTGGCGGCGGTGCACGGCGCATGCATGGGTGGCGGAACGGAACTGATCCTGGCCTGTACCCAGCGCATCGCCGCAGACGACGACAAGACCAAAATCGCCCTGCCCGAAGTGATGCTGGGGATCCACCCCGGCTGGGGCGGCACCGCACGCCTGCCGCGATTGATCGGCGCCATGGATGCCCTGCCGGTGATGCTGACGGGCAGGTCACTGTCGGCCAAACGCGCACTCGCACTGGGCGTGGTCGATCGGCTGAGCCGGCCGGAGGAACTGCTGGCCGAGGCGCGGCTGCTGTTGCGTCGGCCGGAACCGCGCCCCTTGGCGCGTCGCGCCAAGGCCTGGGCCAGCAATACCTGGCTGGCCCGGCAGATCATCGCGCCGATGGTGATCAAGCAGACTGCAGCGAAAGTGCGCAAGGAACACTACCCCGCTCCGTTCGCCATGATCGACGTGTGGAAGCGCGGCGGCAGCAACATCCAGCAACGGCTGAAACTGGAAGCGCATTCGGTCGCCAAGCTGGCGCAGACGCCTACCGCACAAAACCTGATCCGTATCTTCTTCCTGCAGGAACGGCTGAAGAGCCAGGGCAGCGGCGTCGACCCAGGCATCAAGCATGTGCATGTCGTGGGCGCCGGCGTGATGGGCGGCGATATCGCCGCGTGGGCAGCATTCAAGGGTTTCGAGGTCACCCTGCAGGACCGCGAGATGAAATTCATCCAGCCAGCGCTGGATCGCGCCCGCCAGCTCTACGAAAAGAAGCTGAAGACTCCCGAGAAGGTCGAGCAGACCACTCGCCGCCTGCGCGCCGATGTCGAGGGCAAGGGCGTGGCGAGTGCCGATCTGGCGATCGAGGCCATCTACGAAAACGCCGAGGCCAAGCACGCGCTGTACGACGGCATCGAGCCGCAGTTCCACGGCGATCAGATCCTCGCCAGCAACACCTCCAGCATTCCGCTGGACGAACTGCGCAAGGGCTTGAAGGCGCCGCAGCGCTTTCTGGGCCTGCACTTCTTCAATCCGGTAGCGCAGATGCCGCTGGTCGAAGTGGTACGCCACGATCAACTCGATCCAGCGATCGAGAAGCGCGTGCTGGCGTTCTGCAAGGCGATCGGCAAGCTGCCGGTGGTAGTGAACGGTACGCCCGGCTTCCTGGTCAACCGCATCCTGATGCCCTATCTGCTGGAAGCATTGCGCCTGTACAGCGAAGGCGTGCCAGGCCCGGTACTGGATCGCGAAGCGAAAAAATTCGGCATGCCGATGGGCCCGATTGAACTGGCCGACACCGTGGGCCTTGATGTCTGCTCGTCGGTCGGCAAGGAGCTCGCACCGTTCCTAAAGCTCGAAGTACCGCCGGCGCTGGATGGCAGACTCGCCGCCGGCAAGCGCGGCAAGAAGGATGGCGAGGGCTTATACGTGTGGCAGGACGGCAAGCCGCAGAAACCCGAGGTCGACCCGAACTATGTGATGCCACCGGACCTGCAGGAACGCATGATCCTGCCGATGGTCAACGAGGCGATCGCCTGCCTGGCCGATGGCGTGGTCGACGATGCCGACCTGCTCGACGCCGGTGTCATTTTCGGTACCGGCTTCGCGCCGTTCCGCGGCGGCCCGATCCAGTATGCACGCAGCGAAGGCGTCGACAAGCTGAAGTTGAAACTGCAGCAATTGGCCCAGCGCTACGGCGAGCGCTTCAGCCCGAAGGAAGGCTGGGATCACCCCGCGCTGGCACAGCACGCCTTCGAGGGCGAATAGCGAAGAAGCAGGGTTTAGGGGCGAGTAGCGAGGGCGCAAGCTCGAACAGTTTGGCGCCCTCGCTACTCGACCCTCGTCCCTGCTCTTCACCACATGAGATCGTCTGGCACGCCATCGTCACCCACGCCAGTGGCATTCGGATCGACCAGCAAGGCGAGCTGTTGCGGATCGATCGCGCGCACCTGTTCGGCAATCTCGCGAGTCACTAGCAGATAGCGACCACCTTGCTGCACCACCCCCAGCTCACCGGCGTTGAGTGCGACCAGCTGTTCGGCATCGACATGCACACGGCGAATCTTGCCGCCGTATTCGAAATTGCGCGGCTGATCGGCTTCGGCCTTGTTGAGCCGCTTGCCGTCGAGCAGCTGTTGAATCTTCAGCTTGCGCTCGCGGCGTAGCCGGGCCTGTTCGGCGGCTTCCTGCTCAACCCGCTTGCGTTCGCTGGCCTCGGTTTGCGCGCGTATCGCATAGGCCTTGGCCAGATCCATTTCACCCTGATCGCGGCGTGGCGGCCGTGATGCCTGCGGATGCGGATTCGGTTTGACGTGCTTGTGCGCGGGTTTGCCCGATGCCGGCGGCGGCGTGCGCTTTTGTTCGCGAACCCGGTCTTGTTGAACCCGCTCTGGTTGAACTTGTTTGACGATGCCGCTCTTGAGCAGCTGATCGCGCAGGGAGTCGGCCATGATGGTGATCCGCGGTCTTAGGGTTTCGTGAGTCTGTTGCGTGGGTCGGTTTCGTGGATCAGTAGTGCGGCGGCGGTGGTTCGCTGTGCGGATCATCCGGCTGCGCCACCCGCATCGATGACAGCTCACCGCGCAGCTCGCGCAACGAACGCTCCAGCGCGGCAATGCGCAACGACTGATCAGCATCGGCCGTGGTCAGCGCCTGTACCGCGTCATCGATGAAGGTCAGCTTGACCTCCAGCTCGGCCAGCCGTTGTTCCAGCAGCCCGTTCATCGCGGGATCTGCAGGCTGCGGCCACGGCCGATACCGTAATAGGCCAGACCCGTTTCTTCCACCGCGACCGGATCGTAAAGATTGCGACCGTCGAAGATCGCCGGCTCGCGCAACGTGGCACGGATACGCTGGAAATCAGGGCTGCGGAACGCTTTCCATTCGGTGACGATAGCCAGCACATCGGCACCATCCAGTGCGTCATAAGCTTGCTCGCACAACACCAAGTCATCGCGATCGCCATACAACCGCTCGGTTTCCTCGCGCGCCTGCGGGTCGAATGCACGCACCTTGGCACCGGCATTCCACAACGCTTCCATCAGACGTCGGCTGGATGCTTCGCGCATGTCATCGGTATTGGGCTTGAATGCCAGGCCCCACAGCGCAATCGTCTTGCCTGCCACGGACCCGCCGAAGTGACGCGAGATCAGCTCGAACAACTTCGATTTCTGTTGCAGGTTTACGGCCTCGACCGCACTGAGCAGGCGTGCGTCGTAACCGTAACTGCGCGCCGTACGCTCGAGCGCCTGCACGTCCTTGGGAAAACACGAGCCGCCATAACCGGCGCCCGGATAAATGAAGTGATAGCCGATCCGTGGATCCGAGCCGATACCCTGGCGCACCAGTTCCACATCGGCACCAACACGTTCGGCGATATTCGCTATTTCATTCATGAAACTGATCTTGGTCGCCAGCATCGCATTGGCAGCGTACTTGGTCAGCTCGGCCGATCGTTCGTCCATCACCACCATGCGATCGTGATTGCGATTGAACGGGGCATACAGCTTGCGCAATACGCCCACCGCGCGCTCACTGGATGCGCCCACGATGATACGGTCCGGTCGCAGGCAGTCTTCCACTGCCGCGCCCTCTTTCAAGAATTCCGGATTGGAGACCACGTCGAATTCAACGTGAGCGTTGCGTGCAGCCATTTCAGCCGCGACGGCTGCGCGTACGCGATCGGCGGTGCCGACCGGCACGGTCGACTTGTTCACCACTACCGCGTAACGATCAAGATGCTTGCCAATGGTTCTGGCCACTTCCAGCACGTATTTCAGATCGGCGCTGCCGTCTTCGTCCGGCGGCGTTCCCACCGCGATAAAGATGACTTCGCCATGCGCGATCGCAGGTGCCGCGTCGGTGGTGAAATCGAGCTGTCCACCGGCGTGATTGCGCCTGACGATCGATTCCAGGCCCGGTTCGTAAATGGGAATCTCGCCACGTTTCAGGCGCTCGACCTTGGCCGCATCGATATCGACGCAAACGACGCGATTGCCCATTTCGGCCAGACACGCACCGGTGACCAATCCCACATAGCCGGTGCCGAAAATAGTGATTTTCATCATCTTGCGACGACTTCCATGAAATCCAGCGCGTTGCGCAACTGACTATTCTAACTGCCTACACGGCACCGCTCGACACTGGCGACGCCAAAAGCAAAGGGGCGCGAATGACTCCGCGCCCCTCTGTATTCTTACAACCGCAAAGCAGCTATCGCTTACTGGCCGCCTTCGGGAGCACCACCGGGTGCAGCAGCGCCAGGCGGCGTCGCGCCAGTCTTGACCAAGGTCACGTCGAAGATCAGCGTGGCATTTGGCGGCATCGGCGGACGCGGCTCGGAACCGTAAGCCAGCGTCGACGGAATGTAGAGCTTGTAATGGCCGCCGACCTGCATCAGCTGCAGACCTTCCTTGAAGCCAGGAATCACGCCAGCCAACGGGATCGAAGCCGGGCCCGGCGGATTGTGCTTGGCCGAGGCATCAAACACTTCGCCACTGACGAAGGTGCCGGTGTAGTCGATCTGAACGGTATCGTTCGGACCCGGGCGAGCACCCGTGCCTTGGCTGATCACCTGATACTGCAGGCCCGAGGCCGTCGTCTTCACGCCCGGAGCCGTCTTGTTCTTGGCCAGGAAAGCATCGCCGTCAGCCTTGTTCTTGGCACCGACGCGGATCATCTCGGCCTGGTACTTGGCCTGGATCTTGGCCATGAACGCGTCATGGATCTGCTTGGCTTCAGCGTCGGACATGGTCGGCTTCTGACCGGACAGCGCCTCGGTCACCGCGCGACCTACCGCTGCCGGATCCAGCTCGTCACGCATGATCGGCGGAACCTGGGAAGCAATTTCCCAACCCACCACGTAGCTGGCCTTGGCTTTGTCGACCGTGCCCGTGCCGGCGGTCGTGCCGGCGGCGCCGGTTTTGGCAGCCTGAGCGTACACGCCCCCAGTCATGCCCAGCGCAACGGCCAGCGCGGCCGCCGTCAGCGTGGGACGCAGAAAATGCTTCATTCGTAACTCCCTCGTAATTTGATATGCCGGCATTGCCAACCGGGCCCCCCCAATGGAGGCAGGCCACACATTGTGCGGCGCTTGTCCAGTCTTGGCAACGATGCCGTACTACGACCCCCAGTCTGCATAAAGGTTCACAGCGCCGTTCACCGAATTCACGGCAGACCGCCGCCGGGCGAATCCGGCTTGTCCAGGGTCTCCTTCAGGGCAGCCTGCAGGCGGGCGTGCATCTGCACCAAACCGCGCCACAGCGCCACCGCCAGCGCCACCCCCAGCAATACCAGCGATAGCGCCACCCCGCGCGGCGGCAGGATGGTCGAGCCGAGCACGCTGACCAGCAGAGCCAGCGCCAACAGCGTTACCAACGGGATGACCCGGGCCAACACCAAGCGGATGGCCTGCGTATAGGAGCCGGCAAACCGTTCCCGGATGCCCAGCTCGGCAAGCAGCATGCCAAGCGCCTCGGCCTTGCGATAGACGGCGGTCAGGATCGGCAGGGAGAGAAACAACGCACAAGCCCAGATCAATGTATGGCGCAAATCGCGCCCGATACCGAACTTCGAGAACCAGTCCCAGTTATGCGAATTGACGTAGGCGCCCATCATGAACAGGGTCACCACCAACAGCACATTGATCGCAATGTGCCATAGCAGCCGGCGGAAGATCGCTGCCAGCGCGGCGTTTTCGTTGACCGGCTTGAGGTTCTCCAGCCAGCCGCTGTAGCTGGTCGCCAGCAGCTGTATCGAACGCGGCGTCACCCGCCGCAGGCCGTCAGCCAGCCCGTCAGCCGATCGCATCAGGTACGGCGACAGCGCCATGCACAGTACCGATACCGCCACCGCGATCGGATAGATAAATGTACTGATCACACCTAAAGAAAGCCCGAGCGTGGCGATCACGAACGAGAATTCGCCGATCTGTGCCATCGCCAGACCCGAGCGCAGCGCCGTGCGCCCATCATGCCCGACGATGAAGATACCCAGACTGCAGGTCACGGTCTTGCCGACAATCACCACGACCGCGATCAGCAGTGCGGGCAACGCGTATTGCAGCAGCATGGCCGGATCGATCTTCAAACCGATCGCGACGAAAAACAATGCCGCAAACATGTCGCGCAGCGGTTCAACCAGGCGCATTACGCGACGCACACTGCGCGATTCCGCCACCACCGCGCCAGCGAGAAATGCACCCAACGCGACGCTGAATCCCAACCAGACCGCCAGCAAACTGGCACCAAAACAGATCCCCAGCACGCTGACCAGCAAGGTTTCGTCGCGGCCAAAACCGGCCACATAGTCGACCAGCCGCGGCAGCAGCAACAACCCGAGGATCATTCCGACGACGATAAACAGACCCAGGTGACCGATCAGCGTAAACGCGGTCTGCGCCTGTACAGAGCCACTTATTGCCACCGCGGTCAGCAAGGTCAGCATGACAACGGTAAGCATGTCCTCGGCGACCAGCAGGCCCACCACCAGCCGTGCGAACGGCCGATGCCGTTGTCCAGCCTCGGACAAAGTGCGCGTCGCCACCATGGTCGAAGACAACGCGATGATCGCACCCAGAAACAGCGCATCCATGCCCTTCCAGCCAAACAGCCCGCCGATGCCGACGCCGATCCACAGCATCAAGCCGACTTCGGCTACCGCTACTGCCAGCACACCGATCCCGACTCTATGCAGTTTGCGTACGCTGAACTCCAGCCCCAGCGTGAACATCAGCAACACCACACCAAGATTGGAGATGTCCTGGATCGCTTGCGGATCGGCCACCAGCACACCCGGTGTATGCGGACCGATCAACACACCGGCCAGGATGTAACCCAGCAGTACCGGCTGACGCAGGCGCTGAAACAGGATCGTCGTGGCGCCAGCCACAATCATCACGATGGCAAGGTCACGAATGAAACCGATTTCGTGCATGCACTATCCGGCAACAGCTCAAGTCATCCGCAGCTTAAACGAACGCCCTATCCTTGGTTCGCTCAAGCCATCGTTCGCTGGCAGGTCGCACACTGCCCAAGAATTGAACCGCGCCGATTCCAAAAAAACGCTTGACGGATTTATGACTCGGACCTATTCTTTCGGGCTTCCAGCGGCGGGGCCATAGCTCAGCTGGGAGAGCGCCTGCATGGCATGCAGGAGGTCGGCGGTTCGATCCCGCCTGGCTCCACCAACTTACATTTGTCCCCATCGTCTAGAGGCCTAGGACATCACCCTTTCACGGTGGCGACCGGGGTTCGAATCCCCGTGGGGACGCCACTTCAACCAGGCAGCTGAGTATAGCGGTCGCGGTTGGTGGCAAAAGTTGGCTCGCTGGAAGTGTTGCAAGGTAACTGTTGGAAAGATGGACTGTTAGAAAATGCGGAGTGGTAGTTCAGTCGGTTAGAATGCTGGCCTGTCACGCCGGAGGTCGCGGGTTCGAGTCCCGTCCACTCCGCCACTAACCGAAAGCCCGCCAAGCGCGGGTTTTTTGTTGCCTGCGATTTGTCGATCGCACGTGTTGATGCGCCGCGCGCTAGAGCGTCGATCGATCAGCTTGCCGCTCCAGCGTGCCGATGGAATGCCCCTGCTCGCCCAGATATTCCAGCCAGCGCGAGAGAAACCCATTCATGCGCAGGCGATGCTGAAGCACCGTGTGCGCGGGCGGAAACGGACCCAGCACCTGCCATAGATGCCGCCCTGGATGGCAATGCAGCGCTTCGGCCACGTGGGCATCGGTATACATGCGCAGCTGCGCCGACGGCGCGCGCTGACCTGTGTGCGCGTCGACAAAATCGTAGGTGAGCTCCAGCTCCAGCGTGTAAGGATGGCATTCCTGCAAATGCAGATGCACGTTGAGCCCGTCGTCCACATCCGAGACGTAGCGCCCCGGGGTCAGCCGCTGCGGCGCGAACAGCCGCGCCAGCCGGTGATAGTTTTCCGCATACAGCCCCATCAGGAAACCAAAGCGGCCCGGCAATAAAGGGGATCGACTATCCAGCGTGGCAATCATCGGCAACACAAACTCCAACACTCATTCAGAACATGGTCCGCTCGATACCAAAGCGGTCGAAAATCTTGCTGGCGATCTCCTCGATCGAAACATGCGTGGTATTCAGGCTGGGAATGCCCGCGTGGCGCATTAACTTGTCGGCCTGCTCCAGCTCCCAGCGACACTGCTGCAAGGTGGCGTACTTGCTGCCGGCGCGACGCTGCTCGCGGATCTGCGCCAGCCGTTGCGGCTCGATGGTCAGACCGAACAGACGATCGCGGTAGGGCCGCAGGCGGGCCGGCAGTTCGAGTTTGTCCAGATCATCATCAGTCAGCGGATAATTGGCGGCGCTGACGCCATAATGCAAGGCCATGTAGAGGCAGGTCGGCGTCTTACCCGACCGCGATACCCCGACCAGGATCAGATCAGCCTGGGCGTAGTCCACGTCCATGCCATCGTCATGTGAAAGCGCGTAGTTGGTCGCGTTGATGCGCGCCTCGTACTTGTCGAAATCGACCATGCCGTGCGAGCGATTCACCGCACCCGAACGCTTGGCGCCAAGCTCGTCTTCCAGCGGACCAATGAACGGCGCGAAGACATCCAGCATCAGCGCACCACTGGCCGCAACGATGTCGCACAGCGCACGCTCGGCCATGGTATTGACCACGATCGGCCGTTCGCCTGTTTGCGCATAACGCGTCTTGATGCGCAGCGCGGCGGCCTCCGCCTTCTGTGCGTCGTCGGTGAACGGCAGTCGATGCTTGTCGAATTGCACGCCCTCGAACTGCGCAAGGATGCTGTTGCCGATCGTCTCCGCGGTAATACCAGTGGAATCGGAGATGAAGTAAACCGTTCGTTGCATACGGGGGCCTGATCGCTGGGGTACGTTTGTCTGCACCTTAACCCAAGCACAAAACGCTGTCGCCGATTGACCGCCAGCTGACTGGTATGCAGTTGGCACGACAAGACGCTGCAATGGTCTTCTTGTGCTTCGCACCATCGGCAGCGGACAATACCAGTCCTTTGCAGCCCATTTCTGGCCTGCCTGCCACACCAGCCACAACGCCCCTATCCACTAATCATTAAAAGCTCTTGAGGAAACCCCCTTGAACGATCTGGTGCTCTGGCTCGACCAACTGCGCATGACTGACCTGGGTAAGGTCGGCGGCAAGAACGCCTCGCTCGGCGAGATGATCGGCAACCTCGCCAAGCTCGGTGTCTCCGTGCCCGGCGGCTTTGCCACCACCGCCGATGCGTTCCAGCAGTATCTGGAAAAGAGCGGCCTGGCCAAGCGCATCCAGGATCGCCTGGCCACGCTCGACGTCGATGACGTCGATACGCTGGTCGTGGCAGGCAAGGAGATCCGCGGCTGGATTGTCGACACCGCCCTGCCCGCCGAGCTCGAACAAGCGATCCGCGACGCCTATATCAAGCTGTGCAAGGACGCTGGCGCCGAGGACATCGCGGTCGCCGTGCGCTCCTCCGCTACCGCCGAGGATCTGCCGGACGCTTCGTTCGCCGGCCAGCAGGAAACCTTCCTCAACGTGGTCGGCATCGACGACGTGCTGCACAAGGTGAAGGAAGTCTTCGCCTCGCTGTATAACGATCGTGCGATCGCCTATCGCGTGCACCAGGGCTTCAAGCACGAAGACGTATTCCTTTCCGCCGGCGTGCAGTTGATGGTGCGCTCGGATGTGGGCGCGTCCGGCGTGCTGTTCACGCTGGACACCGAATCGGGCTTCCGCGACGTGGTCTTCGTCACCGGCTCGTATGGCCTCGGCGAGATGGTCGTGCAGGGCGCGGTCAATCCAGACGAGTTTTACGTATTCAAGCCGACCTTGAACGCTGGCAAACCCGCCGTGCTGCGCCGCAATCTCGGCGCCAAGCAGTTGCGCATGGTGTATTCCAGCGCGCCGGGCGAACGCGTGCGCACCGAAGACACACCCGCCGACATGCGCAAGCGTTTCTGCATCAACGATGACGATGTGCAGGAGCTCGCACGCCAGTCACTGATCATCGAAAAGCATTACGGTCGCCCGATGGATATCGAGTGGGCGAAGGACGGCAACACCGGCAAGCTCTATATCGTGCAGGCCCGCCCGGAGACGGTGAAGTCGCGCGCGCATGCCACCCAGCTCGAGCGTTTCAGCCTCAACGAGAAGAGCAAGGTGCTCGCTGAAGGCCGCTCGATCGGCCAGAAGATCGGCGCCGGCAAGGCGCGCGTGATCCGCTCGCTCGCCGACATGAGCAAAGTGCAGGCCGGCGACGTGCTGATCGCCGACATGACCGACCCCGACTGGGAGCCGGTGATGAAGCGCGCCTCGGCGATCGTCACCAATCGCGGTGGTCGTACCTGCCACGCGGCGATCATCGCCCGCGAACTCGGCGTGCCGGCCGTGGTCGGTACCGGCAACGGGCTGGACAAGATCCCGGACGGCGCCGACGTCACCGTGTCCTGTGCCGAGGGCGACACCGGCACGATCTATGAGGGCATCCTGAAATTCGAGCGCATCACTGCCGACCTCGGCGACATGCCCGAAGCGCCGCTGAAAATCATGATGAACGTGGCAAACCCGGAACGCGCCTTCGACTTCGGCATGCTGCCGAACGCCGGCATCGGCCTGGCCCGTCTGGAAATGATCATCGCCAGCCACATCGGCGTGCATCCGAAAGCGCTGCTGGAATACGCCAAGCAGGACGCCGAAACGAAGGCGAAGATCGACGAGCGCATCGCCGGCTACGCCGACCCGGTGAGCTTCTATGTCGATCGCCTCGCCGAAGGCATCGCCACGATTGCCGCATCGGTTTATCCGAAGCCGGTAATCGTGCGTCTGTCCGATTTCAAATCCAACGAATACGCCGGCCTGCTCGGCGGCTCGCGCTACGAACCACACGAAGAAAACCCGATGATCGGCTTCCGCGGTGCGAGCCGCTACGTCGATCCGAGTTTCTCTGAAGCGTTTGGACTGGAATGCAAAGCCGTCAAGCACGTGCGCGAGGTGATGGGCCTGGACAACGTATGGGTGATGATCCCGTTCGTGCGTACCCTGGGCGAAGGCCGCAAGGTGATCGAAGTGCTGGCGAAGAACGGCCTCAAGCAGGGCGAGCACGACCTCAAGGTCATCATGATGTGCGAAGTGCCATCCAATGCCCTGCTCGCTGACGAATTCCTCGACATCTTCGATGGCTTCTCGATTGGCTCCAACGACCTGACCCAGCTCACCCTGGGCCTGGACCGCGATTCCAGCATCGTCGCCAGCCTGTTCGACGAACGCGACCCGGCCGTGAAGAAACTCCTGTCGATGGCGATCAAGAGCGCTCGTGCCAAGGGCAAATACATCGGCATCTGCGGTCAGGGCCCCAGCGACCATCCGGATCTGGCCGAATGGCTGATGGAACAGGGCATCGAATCGCTGTCGCTGAACCCCGACACCGTGGTCGACACCTGGCTGCGGCTGGCGAAGAAAAAAGCCGGCTGACCCAGCCACTCAGGAGACAAGCCCACCACTCGGCGTGCTTGTCTCCATCGAGCCTACCGCGTAAACTTGCCGGCTCGCGCGGACCACGCGCACCCCTCTGGAGAGGTGGCAGAGTGGTCGAATGTACCTGACTCGAAATCAGGCGTAGTGGTAACACTACCGAGGGTTCGAATCCCTCCCTCTCCGCCAAGAAACAAGGCCTTACAGCGATGTAAGGCCTTTTTTCTTGCCTGCATTTTCGCCAACCGTAAAAATCACCGTAAAAAGAAGCCGGTTTTCTACTCACGCACCGGGCTGCACACCTACCTCCTGCTTCACCCGTCCGGCGAGCTTCTTGTTCAGCACGACGCCGTTCTGCGCTTCTTCCGACAGCTTGGCGCGCTGGCGCAGGGAGTCGCGCAGCGTGTTCATGCTGATCTTCACTTCCGGGTTTGCCTGGTTGAACGATGATATCCGCCCAAGCGCCGACGACTGACCATCACCGTCACCGACCTGCTGCGCCAAGGCGTAGGCGTTCATCAGCGACTGGCGCCGGTCGGTGTAGAACTTGCTGTAGTTCTCCAGCGCGCTGTTCGTCCGCTCCTGCTCGGCGATCTTCGTGGGCTGGAAGCCCATGGCCTGGATCATCTGCTGCGGCCCGGTCACGTCCGGCGTGATCGGATCACCGAGCAGTGAGGCGACAAGAGAAGTCTGAACCTCAAGAGTGCGCGCTGCTACGTCCGCTTTCTGCCGCGCGTAGATCCGCCAGGAAACAATCGCCCCGGCGGCTGACACAAGTGGAGAAACAACCGTGCTGACAGTAACAAACCATCCTGGAATGGCCATGCGTGACCCTGCTCTAGTCGATGCGCTGATGGTGGCTGGGGTTGGCCAGAGCCGCAAGGACGGGCGGCGCCTACCGGGCCGCGCGCAGGCACACTAAGTGCTGCAGCTTCGGCCAGTTCGCGCACGCCCAAGCCTCCAAATGCTTTTTGGCGAAAATGCTATGGATAAAGAAAGCGCCCGCAGCGTGCGAGACTAGAGGTACGGTGATATATCCGTGGATTGCGAATGCCGCTCTACCCTAGTGCCAAGGACCTAATCGGTATTCAACTCGATCTAATTGCTCGCGGGGAGCAGGTTCGGCTCATCGTCATCGGCGAATTGACCGCCACCCAACACCGAGCCATCAACGAGGCGCGCAGTGCTTTCGGACTTCCAAGCCTTGAAAGTCCGGAGCTCGTCTATGTTGGGAAGCATCACTTTAAGAGTCGCGTGATTGAAAATGGCTACGCGTTGCACGATCTTTTTGAGCAAATAACGAGATGTCTAGCGTTCTCGTGACAGAGCGCTCTACGACCGTGGTGAGCACGATTGAGCGCGACGATGGTTATGGCTGCAAGGTGCGTGATGTAGCTGTGCTTGAGTTGAACAGCCGCAAGCCAAGGGCGGAGATTTTCTCCGTAGTTCCGAAAGGCGACCGCGGTGGGCCCAAAAGGAGACAGGGCCCGTAGGCCCTGTCGATATTCCGTGAGATTCCCCGGGTAACAGACGCGTCCGGCGGCAATCTCGCAAGGCCTTCCCCGGGTAACAAGAACTATCCGGCGGCAAGAATCTCGGCCGCTACGTTACCTCACATTGACCACTTGGTCAATCGAACCCCAGACGTAATTCAGCTTCCTGACAAGGGCTGTTATTTTGCAGGTCAAGCGTGCTAGCTGAACAGGTATTGTAACAAATTGTTATGCCGCGAGCTTTTGAGCCCCACGCCGACCAAGGCGCTACTTACGACCCTGACACACCAGCACAAGTGGCGGAGCAAAGAGCAGCGAGACGTGCCTCATGAGCCACACCCCGCACACTCCCATCCAACAGCACGATTCTTTTGCGCCATCACATCACATGGGGCATGCTGCACGCCTTAGCCTCACCAGACAGCCCATGATCGAATTCGGACACGGAACGCATGTCGGCCTGCGCCGCACGCGCAATGAAGATACCTACTACGCCGACGCCTCACTTGGGCTGTTTCTGGTGGCCGACGGCATGGGCGGTCATCAGCACGGTGAAGTGGCCTCGGCCCTGGTGCGTGATGCGATGGTCGACCTGGTCACGCGCGGTCACAGTTTGATCGAGGCGGTGCACGGCGCTGGCGAGCGACTGCTGGCACACACCCGCGGCAGCGTCGACGTGCTGCCGATGGGCACCACGATCGCAGCTTTGCGACTGGCCGCCGACAGTTACGAAGTGGCATGGGTCGGCGACAGCCGGATCTACATGTGGAAACGCGAGCTGCGACAGGTCAGCCACGACCATTCGCTAGTGCAGGCGCTTGTCGAAGCCGGTCAACTCGATCCAGCAAAGGCAGCCCGCCATCCCCAGCGCAACGTGCTGACGCAAGCGCTCGGCGTGACGGCAACCGAGCAACTGCATATCGGCATGGCGCGCGGTCAGTTGGAGTCCGACATGGGCTTTCTGCTGTGCAGCGATGGCTTGACTGAAGGTGTCACCGACGCGTCGATCGCGCAAACAGTCGCGCGCACCGACCTGGCGGCGCAGGAGTGCGTCGATCAACTGCTGCTAAGCGCGCTCGATAGCGGTGGCGACGACAACATCACGGTGATCATCGTGCGTTGCCGTTGAACACGCTCAGTTGAGTTTCACTGCGCGTTCCGCGTGACTCCATCGAGCTGACGCCACACGCTTTTGCCACCCGCGCTTTTGTCCAGCGCATCCAGACGCTGCTCATGCAGCACCAGCTCATCGGCAGCAGCACGCAGGACACGCGGGCGCGCACTCAAGATAACTGGCACGGCGATAACGGTGTCGTGTTGCTCGGCAGCACCCTCAAACCCCAGTTCAAACGCGACTTGCCCCGAGGTCATCGCCAGATAGACATCGGTCAGCAGCTGGACGTCGATCAAGCCGCCATGCAGGTCGCGCCGCGAGTTGTCCACCCCCAGCCGTTTGCACAACGCGTCGAGGCTGTTGCGTTGTCCGGGATAGCGTTCGCGTGCCAGCGCCAGCGTATCGAGCACGCTGCAGCGATCGGTAATCCGTCCGGCGCTGGGGTTCAATCGCGATAATTCGGCATCGAGGAATCCGATGTCGAAACTGGCGTTGTGGATGATCAGCTCGGCGCCGTCGATAAACGCCAGAAACTCATCCACCACATCGCCAAAGCGCGGCTTGTCGAGCAGAAACTCGTCCTGGATACCGGTGACCTGGCGTGCGCCTTCGTCGATCGCCCGATCCGGATTGAGATAGGTCTGGTAGTGGCGCCCGGTAAGCCTGCGTTCGACCATTTCGACACAGGCAATTTCGACCAGTCGGTGACCCTGGCGAACTTCAAGACCGGTGGTTTCGGTATCGAGAACAATCTGCCTCATGGTCTGGCCTTCGTCGGCCCGACGACGTTCAGCACACCGTCTCTAGCCAGCTCTGCCTGTTCGCGTGCAGCCTGGTCGACGCGCTCGTTTTCCACATGCCCGTTGTGACCACGCACCCATTGCCAGCGGACCTGATGGCCGCTGACCGCCTCGGATAGACGCTGCCACAGATCCTGGTTCTTCACCGGCTTCTTGTCAGCAGTACGCCAGCCGTTTGCGCGCCACTTCGGCACCCACTCCTCGATACCCTGCATCACGTAGCGCGAGTCGGTAGTGAGCACCACCTTGCACGGCCGCTTTAGTGCCTCGAGCGCACCGATCGCCGCCATCAATTCCATGCGGTTGTTGGTGGTCGCCGGGTCAGCGCCGGCCACCATGCGTTCGTTGCTGCTGGCACGCAGCAAGGCAGCCCAGCCACCCGGGCCCGGATTGCCCAGACAGGCACCGTCGGTAAACGCTTCCACTTCGCTCATCGTTACTCACATCAATATTCATGAAATTAGACTGCCGAACTGCGCCGCGTACCGGGCGATAGCTGGCCATTCGCTGGCACCCGTATCGGCACCGGCTTGATTCGTAACGGCGTGGCCGCGCGGCGACGCTTGCGTGCAATCAGCACATAGCCGCCACCCCACACGACGCTTGCTGCTGCGGGACGCGACACCGCCGCCGGCCACATGCGGCCAACCCGTCGCACCCGTTCTATCTCCAACCCCGCCTGCTGCAAAGTTTGCCGAAGCTGTAGCGGGAACTGCAAAGCCGGTCGCTTGCCGCGGGCGCGCCAATAAACCCATGGCGCCCAGCCGCTGAGTGGATGCACGCCAGTCAATACCAGCACGCCGCCCGGAGCCAGCACACGGATGGCCTCCGCAAGCAGTGCCGAGGGTGCCGGAACGACCTCCAGCGCGTGTCGCAGCATGACCAATTCGAACGCATCATCGACGAACGGCAGCGGTTCGTCCGTGGCAGCTTGCAGATCCCCCTGATAGCGGCCGCCAGCCACCCCCAACCGGGTCCAGCAACTGAACATCGAGCGTGCCGGCGGAGCATCGTCCACCGACGCACCGACAAGCAGCGCATGCGCGCCGAAACAGCGCTGCATGTCAGATGCCATCACGCGCATCTGGTCATCCAGCAGTCGGCGCAACGGCGCACTGGCGTAGATGTCTTGATCGCGTTGCAGCATGCATTCGGCCCAGGCTCAATCTGTGCCAAGAGTGTAACGGTTGACGACAGCAGGCAGCAGATCACAGCTCACGGAACGGCCGCACACAGCTGAACGGCTCATCGACTATTTAACGCTCAGCTAACGAGTTGTCGACCAACCCTCTCTATAGTCACCCGCTTAACGCATTGCCCCAGCATGGATGCGTCTGTCGTTACCCAACGCAGCGGAGCTCATCTTGCACCTCATACCGTTACCGGCGCTTGCCGACAACTATATCTGGCTGCTGCATGACGACGATGGCCAGGCCATCGTGGTCGATCCCGGCGACGCCGCCGTAGTCGAGCACGCGTTGGTTTCGCGGCAATTGCGGCTGCGCGCGATCCTGCTGACCCATCATCATCACGACCACATCGGCGGTGTGGCAGAGCTGCGCGCTCGCCATGACGTGCCGGTATACGCGCCGGTCGACGAACGCATCGTGGAGGCGACCGAACGCATCCAGGACAGCGATTGGATCGAGCTGGCTGCGCCGCACCTGCGCTTTGAGGTGATTGCCATTCCCGGCCACACCCTCAGCCACATCGCATACGTCGGGAATGGTCTGCTGCTGTGCGGCGATACCATGTTCAGCCTCGGCTGCGGCAGATTGTTTGAGGGCACACCGGCCCAGATGCTCGCCTCGCTGGACCGCCTGTCGACACTGCCAGGAGAAACCCAAGTCTGCGGCGGCCACGAATACACCGCGGCGAACGGACGTTTCGCCATCACCATCGAGCCGGGCAATCCCCAGTTGCAAGCGCGCCTGCAGGAAGTCGCTGCGTTGCGCGCCGATAACCGCCCCACCCTGCCGGTGTCACTGGCGCACGAGTTGGCTACCAACCCGTTCCTGCGCGTCGATACCGATCCAGTTGCCGAGTGGTGTCGACAGCAGCATGGCGTCGGCAACGATCGCGTTGCCCGCTTTGCCGCCGTGCGCGGAGCCAAGGATGTGTTCCGCTGATGATCAAACGACTTCGACTATTACCGCTGACACTATCGATCCTGCTGGCTGCATGCGCCACCGCGCCGTCACAGACACCCCATAAACCACCGGCCATCGCGGCACCGGCGGTGACCGTCGATCACGATATTACCCCGCTCACCAGCCAGCCTCAGGTAGCCCCGCCAACCACCGACTTGTGGGATCAATTGCGTGGCAGTTTTGCCATGTCCGATTGTGACGCCGACCCGGCGGTGCTGGCCTGGGCCAAGCGCTATACACACAACCCTGAGCAGTTCGAAAACCAACTGCGCGAAGCGTTGCCACGCCTGACCTATGTGCAGGAAGTCGCCGCCCACTACGACGTCGCTGGCGAGTTTGTGCTGCTGCCGTGGATCGAGAGCTACTTCAAACCGCTGGCCGGCCGTAGAAATACTCCCGCCGGGATATGGCAGATCATGCCAGCCACCGCCGGCTCCATCGGACTGCGCGTGGATGGTCACTACGATGGCCGTCTGGACGTCGACGCCTCCGCCAATGCGGTGATGAAGCTGCTCAAGCAATACCACGATCAGTTTCACGATTGGCGTCTGGTTGATTACGCCTACAACGCCGGTGCGTTTGACATCAGCAAGCTTGTGCAGAAACAAGGCTTGCCACCCGACGAGCCCGTGATCCCGCATTGGCCGGTACGAAGTGTGACCCGCGAGCATCTGACCAAATTGCTGGCGATGGCCTGCGTGGTGCGCGATCCCGCCCGCTTCAACGTCAGCCTGCCGACGCTGCCGGACGAACAGCATCTGGTGCAGGTAAAGATATCGCGCTCGATGCCCATCACCCAGGCAGCCGATCATGCCGGTATCTCGGTGGATACGCTGAAAGGCTTGAACTCGGCATTTCGTAGCGACACGGTTGATGCAGGTGCCGCCTCGTATCTGCTGCTACCGGCCAACCATGCCCAGCAATTTCGCGACGCCCTGCTCGATCAACCCATTCTTGCGGCAACCGGCAACCCACTCTCCGCGGATGACAATCTCGCCTTGTCGGCCCCGACGCCTCCCTCCAAGGCCAATAAACGGACGAACAACAAACCAACGAAGAGTGCATCTGCCAAAACCCATGCCGTCAAGGCTGGCGAGAGCCTGTGGCAGATCGCCCACCAGTACTCCATAAACATCGCTGAGCTGCAACGCTGGAATCATCTGCTGGGGCAAACGGTCAAGCCCGGCCAGGTCCTCATCGTGAGCGAAGTGGATTGAGGCCTTGCAAGGCCGTCCATGCCTTGCACTTGTCGCCCCTGCTAGACTTTCCCAGCGCCGCCGGTGAGGCGTGCTTTGGATCTTTGGAGGACGCATGGGATTCCTGCACGACAAGCGTGCGCTCATCGTCGGCATCGCCAGCCAGCGCTCGATTGCCTGGGGCATTGCCAATGCGATGCATCGCGAAGGCGCGCAACTTGCCTTCACCTACCAGAATGATCGCCTGAAGGACCGCGTCGAGGAAGCGGCCAATACATTCGGCTCCAACATCGTGCTGCCGTGCGATGTCGCCGAAGATACGCAGATCGATAACCTGTTCGCCGAACTGGGCAAGCACTGGACGGACGGCTTTGACGTGCTCGTGCACTCGGTCGGCTTCGCACCACGCGAGGCCATCCAGGGACAGTACCTGGATAACCTGACGCGCGAGAACTTCAGCATCGCGCACGACATCTCCAGCTACAGTCTGGCTGCACTGGCCAAGGCGGCGCGACCGATGATGGCCGGTCGAAACGGCTCGATTCTCACCTTGACCTACCTGGGTGCGCAACGCGCGTTGTCCAACTACAACGTGATGGGACTGGCCAAAGCCAGCCTCGAGGCGAACGTACGCTACCTGGCGTTCAACCTCGGCCCCGAGGGTACCCGCGTCAATGCGATCTCGGCCGGCCCGATCAAGACCCTGGCGGCCGCCGGCATCGCGAACTTCCGCAAGATGCTTGATCACGTCGATGAGAACGCGCCACTGCGCCGCAGTGTCACCATCGACGAAGTGGGCAATGTCGGCGCGTTCCTGTGTTCCGATCTCGCCTCGGGCATCACCGGCGAGATTACCCACGTCGATGCCGGCTACAACATCCTGGGCATGACCGGGATTTGAATCAGCCAGCTGGTTGGCGCACGCACTGACAAAACAAAGGGGCGGCCAATGGCCGCCCCTTTGTTTTGTCAGTGGCTACTCCGATGCACGGGATAACCGCTGCGCAAGCGCCTTACAACAGGCTCTTGTTGAACTTGATCTCGGTTTTTGTCCTCAGCGCATCGATCAGCTCACGGGTCGCTTCCGATCCATAGGCTTGAGTCATCTGCTGGCGCAGCGCATCGCGTTCTTCAGGCGCGATCTTGGACAAGTCGGCATCCTGCACCTTGTCTACTGCCAGCAGCGCATAGGTGCCGTCCTGCATGTCCACTACGGCGAACTGCGGCTTGCCTGATGCCGGATGCGGCAACAGGAACGCTTCCTTCAGCAAGGGTGCGGGTATGGCGGACTGACGCTCCCTGACCGCTTCGCTCACCGTCTTGATGCTGGCATCGACGGATGCGGCAACTGCCGGCATCGCATCGCCCTTGAGCAGTCGCCCAAGCAGATCGTCGGCCTGCTTCTTCTCGGCGGCCACAGCGCGCTCGTCAAGAATCTTTTTCTGCACGTCGGCGCGCACTTCGGTCAGCGGACGAACAGCTGCCGCCACATGCTTGTCGACGTGGATAACCACCGAGTGGTCGCTGCCAAGATCGATCAGGCCCGAATTATTGCCCTGCACCAGCACGTCATCGCCGAATGCCGCAGCGACCAGCTTGGGGTTCGCTGTCAGGCCATCACCACCTGTGCGCGAAAACAACGCTGTGCTCTTGATCGGCAGATTCAGAGCGGCCGCGGCGGGCTCGAGCGACGACGGGTTCTGGTAGGTGTTGTCGGACAGCTTGCCGGCAACTTCGTTGTACTTGCGGTCCAGCTCACCGGTCGAGGCTTCCTTGACCAGCTGATCACGCACCTCTTCAAACGGCTTGGATGCGCCACTGCGAACATCCCGCAACCAGATGATGTGGTAACCATCGGGCGACAACACCGGCTTGGATATCTGACCTTTCTGCAAGGCGAACATTGCCGAGTCAAACGCTGGGTTGGTCACGCCCTTTTCCAGCCAGCCCAGATCACCGCCCTGGCGCTTGGAGCCCAGATCCTCGGAGTCCTGCCCGGCCAACTTGGCAAAGTCGTCGGGGTTCGCTTCGGCGGCGATTTTCTCGGCCTTGGCCAGCGCTGCTTTCTGCTGATCCGGCGTGGCATTGGTCGGCACGTTGATCAGGATGTGCGAGACCAACCGCTGCTCGGGCTGCACGAATCGCTGCTTTTCGTCCACATAGCGCTTTTTCAGCTCATCATCACTCGGCGCGGCGTCCGGCTTGAGATCGGCACCGTTGACTTCGAGGTATTTCACCGAGACCTGTTCGGGATTCATGTACTCGGCCTGATGAGCCTTGTAATAACTTTCGATCTCGGCATCGCTGACCTGGTTGTCCGCCAGTGTCGGGCGCGACAGCACGAAATAACGCAGGTCGCGACGCTGGCCGACCAGACTCAGAAAGCGGTCGATCCCGGCATCGCTGACGAAGGTGCTGTCGTTGATCGCATCCGGCAACAGCTGACTTGCCAGCGATGCGCGTATCTCTTCCTCGAACGAGCCCGGTGTCTTGCGCTGAGTCTCCAACCATGTGCGGTACGTGGTCGGGTCAAACTGATTGTTCAGCTGAAAAGCGGGGATCGCCGCGATGTAATCGCGCACTGCCTGGTCAGAAACCCGCATGCCCCAGTCATCGTTGGCCTTGAGCAGCAGTTGCTGGTCGACCAGCCCGTCGAGCACCTGCTGTTTGACTGCCGGCTTTTCAAAAATGCTCGCGTCGAAATGATCGCCCTGTTCGGCACTCGCCTGCTGCCGCAACTGGTTCATCCGATCCTGAAAATCCTGCTGGCTGATTTCGTGCTTGCCAACCTTCGCCACGAAGGTATCGGTATGCGACGTGAAGTAACTCTCCATACCGAATAGCGACATCGCCAAAACGCAGACACCCAGAAGGATGACCGATGGCCATCCATGCATCTTGTTACGTATTGCCTGCAGCATCGAAATCTTCCCGCAACGTGATTGATGGCGCATAAAGCGCGTGGCACATTGATGTCCCGGACACCACCGCCGCCCATGTCCGATCGACACGGCGCCAGACGTACGTGTCCCGGCCAGGAACAAGCGTGCCACAGCTGCACGTCTTGCCCAAATAAAACGGCGCCATAGAGGCGCGTCTTGCCGTGTAACAAGGGCGCCACAGGGGCGCTCCTGCTTTAAATAACAAGGGCGCCACAGGGGCGCGTCTTGCTTAAATAACAAGGGCGCCACAGGGGCGCCCTTGCGAACTGTGGCGGAGCGGACGGGACTCGAACCCGCGACCTCCGGCGTGACAGGCCAGCATTCTAACCGACTGAACTACCGCTCCGCATTTTTCTGGTGGGTGCTGTAGGGATCGAACCTACGACCACCGCCTTGTAAGGGCGACGCTCTACCGCTGAGCTAAGCACCCGAAACCAAGCGAGTAGCCGCTTAGTTTAGGGCATCCTTGAGGGTCTTGCCAGCCTTGAAAGCGGGCACCTTCGAGGCCTTGATCTTGATCGCTTCGTTGGTACGCGGATTACGACCGGTACGCGCCGCGCGCTTGCGCACGGTGAACGTGCCAAAGCCCACCACCGAGACGTCTTCTCCCTGCTTCAACGACTTCTGCACGGTCGCGAAGAAAGCTTCGAGAGCACGGCCTGCATCAGCCTTGGTCAGCTCGGCTTCTTCGGCGATGGCATTGATCAGATCAGTTTTATTCATTGAAAAGCTCCCTTGATTCGGTTTTCGGTCGGCATAGTCAGTCTGGGACGTGACAACGCCGGCATGGATGGTTGGCTCTTGGTAGGCGCCTTGACGCAACCCCGCATCACTGCGCCGACAGATAGCGCCGGGATTGCGGTAGCGCCTTTATACCAGTGCGTTGCTGAACTCCGCAACACAAGCTACAGCAACGTTTTCGGCAGAGATGCCACTGACGAAATCGCTTGCAAAACAAACGCCAGGCGACTACGCGAAAACTTCGTCGATCGATGAGGAAAAATCGACGAAGCGTTCGTTGGTCGACCCGGTTGGATCAATGCGTGCGCGAGTGCAGTTCTGACGGCTCGCCCACCGGAGTCGCCGGAGCCTCTTCCTTGACCGGATTTGGCTGCAGCGGGCGCTCCAGGGCGATATCCAGCACTTCGTCAATCCATCGCACGGGATAAATCTCCAGCGATGAAGTGATGTTTGCCGGCATGTCCGCAAGATCCTTCTTGTTGTCCTCCGGGATGATCACGGTGGTGATACCGCCGCGATGTGCCGCCAGCAATTTCTCCTTGAGGCCGCCAATCGGCAGTACGCGACCGCGCAAAGTGATTTCGCCGGTCATGGCGACTTCGGACCGAACCGGCACTTTGGTCAGCACCGAAACCAGCGCCGTGCACATCGCGACGCCGGCGCTGGGGCCATCTTTTGGCGTTGCGCCTTCGGGCACATGGATATGCACGTCGAACTTCTGGTGGAACTCCGGATCGATGCCCAATTGATCGGCACGCGCACGCACGACCGATAGCGCGGCCTGGATCGACTCCTTCATCACATCGCCGAGTTGGCCGGTGTGAACCAGGCGACCTTTGCCAGGCACCACGGAACATTCGATGCTGAGCAGCTCGCCACCGACCTGCGTCCAGGCCAGCCCGGTGACCAGGCCGACTTCGTTCTGCAGTTCCTTGCGGCCGAAATCGAAACGACGCACGCCCAGGTAGTGCTCCAGATTGGACGATACGACCTTGACCCGCCCAGCGTTCGACTTCGCCTTCGGCTTGGCCGTTTTCGCCGTGACGCTGGCAGCGCCAGCTTTCGATTTCTTCACTTCGCCCAGCGTCAGCTCCTTCACCACCTTGCGGCAGATCTTGGATATCTCGCGCTCCAGATTGCGCACGCCCGATTCGCGCGTGTAGTAACGCACGATGTCGCGCAGCGCCTCTTCATCCACGCTGAGCTCTTCGGGCTTGAGACCATTCGCCTTGAGCTGCTTTGACATCAGGTATTTCTGCGCGATGCCGAGCTTCTCATCCTCGGTGTAGCCGGGGATGCGGATGACTTCCATGCGGTCGAGCAGCGGCCCGGGAATGTTCAATGAGTTGGCAGTGGCGATCCACATCACCTCGGACAGGTCCAGATCGACCTCGAGGTAATGATCGTTGAACGCGTGGTTCTGTTCCGGATCGAGCACTTCAAGCAACGCAGAGGACGGATCGCCACGGAAATCCATCGACATCTTGTCGATCTCGTCCAGCACGAACAGCGGATTTTTTGCGCCGGCCTTGTTGATGTTCTGCACGATACGACCAGGCATCGAGCCGATATAGGTGCGCCGATGTCCACGAATCTCGGCCTCATCGCGCACGCCACCCAGACTCATGCGCACGAATTTCCGATTGGTCGCCTTGGCGATCGACTGCCCCAGCGAGGTCTTGCCCACGCCAGGCGGGCCGACCAGGCACAGGATCGGGCCTTTCATCACGGACACGCGCTGCTGCACGGCAAGGTATTCAAGGATGCGATCCTTGACCTTTTCCAGCCCGAAATGATCGGCGTCGAGCACTTCCTGCGCCATCTTCAGGTCTTTGCGTACCTTGCTGCGCTTTTTCCACGGCACGCCGACCAACCAGTCCAGATAGTTGCGCACCACGGTCGCCTCAGCGGACATCGGCGACATCTGCTTGAGCTTGCCGAATTCCTGCCTGGCCTTGGCCAGCACGGCCTTCGGCATGCCGGATGACTCGATCTTTTTCTGCAGCTCCTCGACTTCGTTGGGGCCCTCTTCGTTGTCGCCGAGCTCCTTCTGAATCGCCTTCATCTGCTCGTTGAGGTAGTACTCGCGCTGGCTCTTCTCCATCTGCGACTTGACGCGGCCGCGGATGCGTTTCTCCACCTGCTGCAGATCCATCTCGCCATCGACCAGCCCGATCAGCAATTCAAGCCGCTGGCCGACGTCGGTCGTCTCGAGCACTTTCTGCTTGTCAGCCATGCGCACGGAAAGGTGCGCTGCGATGGAGTCAGCGACACGCGACGGGTCATCGATACCCGACAGGCTGGCGAGCACTTCAGGGGGCAACTTGCGGCTTTGCTTGACCAGTTGTTCGAACAGCGAAATCAGCGTGCGCGACACCACGTCAAGTTCGCGCTCCTTGGCGTTGTAGACCGGTTCGATCACACGCGAACGCGCGGTGAGCATGCCGCCCTCTTCCTTGAAATCTTCAACCGCTACGCGCGACTGGCCCTCGACCAGCACCTTGACGGTGCCATCGGGCAACTTGAGCAATTGCAGCACGCCTGCCAGCGTGCCGATCTGGTGCAGGTCGGAAATCTCAGGATCGTCGATATCCGGGCTTTTCTGCGCGACCAGCAGGATCTGCCGTTCACCCTCCATGGCGCGCTCTAGCGCACGCATGGATTTGTCGCGACCGACAAACAATGGAATGACCATATGCGGATAAACCACTACGTCACGCAGCGGCAATACCGGCAGGGCATCCAGCGCAGCAGGAAGGGGGGCGTTCTTGGCCATTGTAAGAGGGGTCTCTCGGGAGTTCGTATCTAGGTTCGTCCCGACACTGCGCCGGGTACATCACTACGTCAAGTGGAGGCAACAAGGCTTTCACTCAAGGTGTGACGGCTGCTGAAAGCAGAACGGCCCCGGTGCAATCACCGGAGCCGTCGTCATGGCCACCTGGTGGGTGGTCAGGCTGGGTCAGGCAGCGCCGCCGCCTTCACCAGCGACGCGCTGCTGCAGATTGCCGCGGTAGATCAGGTAAGGCTCAGCCTGCCCATCGATCACCGCATCGTCCACCACCACCTTGCTGACGTGCTCCAGTGACGGCAGCTCGTACATGGTGTCCAGCAGCACCTGCTCGAGGATGGTGCGCAGGCCGCGGGCGCCGGTCTTGCGCTTGAGCGCCTTCTTGGCGATCGCCTGCAGTGCCTCGGGGCGGAACTCCAGCTCCACCTCTTCCATCTCGAACAGCTTCTTGAACTGCTTGGTGACCGCGTTCTTCGGCTCGGTGAGGATCTTCACCAGCGATGCTTCGTCCAGCTCGTCCAGCGTAGCCACCACGGGCAGGCGTCCCACAAACTCTGGAATCAGGCCAAAACGCACCAGATCGGCAGGCTCCACATCGGCCAGCACCTTGCCCAGGTTCTCGGTGCGCTCCTTGCTGCGCACTTCCGCCGAAAAGCCGATGCTGGTGTTCTCCGAACGCTGCTGGATGACTTTCTCCAGCCCGGCGAATGCGCCACCGCAGATAAACAGGATGTTCTTGGTGTCGACCTGCAGGAATTCCTGCTGCGGGTGCTTGCGGCCGCCCTGCGGCGGTACTGAAGCAAGCGTGCCTTCGATCAGCTTGAGCAAGGCCTGCTGCACGCCTTCACCGGACACATCGCGAGTGATCGACGGGTTCTCGCTCTTGCGCGAAATCTTGTCGATCTCGTCGATGTAGACGATGCCCGACTGCGCCTTCTCGACGTCGTAGTCGCACTTCTGCAACAGCTTCTGGATGATGTTTTCCACATCCTCACCGACGTAACCCGCTTCGGTCAGGGTGGTGGCGTCTGCGATGGTGAACGGCACATTGAGCAGGCGCGCCAGCGTTTCGGCCAGCAGCGTCTTGCCCGAACCGGTCGGACCAATCAGCAGGATGTTGGATTTGCCCAGCTCGATGTCATCGCTCTTCTGCCGCGATTCGATCCGCTTGTAGTGGTTGTACACCGCCACTGCTAGCGCTTTCTTCGCCCGCGTCTGACCCACCACGTACTGATCCAGCGATTCGCGGATCTCACGGGGCTTGGGCAGTTGAGTGCGCCCGGAGGCAGCTTTCTCTTCCAACTCTTCGCGGATGATGTCGTTGCAAAGTTCCACGCACTCGTCGCAGATGAACACGGATGGACCCGCGATCAGTTTGCGTACTTCATGCTGGCTCTTGCCACAGAAGGAGCAATAGAGAATCTTGCCGCTGTCGCTGGAACGCCCCTGCCGGTCGTCGGTCATACTTTCGATCCCACTGGTAAATCTGAATGCGTCGCGAGAATAGCACAGGGCTCCGCGTCTGCCTGCAGACGCAGAGCCCATCTCGCGACCATGGGGTGTGGTGCTGGAATCAGGCCGATTTCACCGTTTCGCCAGCCCGTTTATCGAGAACTTCATCGATCAGGCCGTAAGTCTTTGCATCCACGGCGTTCATGAAGCGGTCACGCTCCATGTCCAGCTCGATCTTTTCGATCGGCTGACCGGTATGTTCGACGTAAATCTGGTTCAGGCGCTGACGCATGTACAGAATCTCACGCGCCTGGATTTCGATGTCGGTCGCCTGCCCCTGCGTGCCGCCAGAGGGCTGGTGGATCATGACGCGCGAGTTGGGCAATGAAAAACGCTTGCCCTTGGCACCCGCGGTCAGCAACAGCGAACCCATGCTGCAGGCCTGGCCGATGCACATCGTGCTGACGTCCGGCTTGATGAACTGCATGGTGTCGTAGATCGCCAGACCGGCCGTCACCGCGCCACCAGGGCTGTTGATGTAGAAATGAATGTCCTTGTCCGGATTCTCCGACTCCAGGAACAGCATCTGCGCGACCAGCAGGTTGGCGACCTGGTCATTGACCTCGCCCACCAGGAAGATCACGCGCTCCTTCAGCAGGCGCGAATAAATGTCATAGGAGCGCTCGCCGCGAGCAGTCTGCTCGACGACCATCGGCACCAAATTAAGGTTCTGGATCTGATCCATGGCCATGTTTGCAGCTCTCCGGTTGGTAGGCCTGACGGGGGATCAGGCGTTGGCTGGCCGCATAACGTCATCGAAGCTCAGGTCCTGCTGGGTGGTTTTAGCATGTTCTGCCACCCATTCGGCCACCTGATCTTCCATCACGCGATTCTGCAGCCCAGACATCAACTGGGGGTCACCGTTGTAGAGTTCAATGACCTTCTCCGGCTCCTCATAGGTCGAGGCGATCGCGGCAAGCTGCTCGGCAACGCGCTTGCGGTCGATCTTGAGCTCCTGCTTGCGGGCGATTTCACCCATCAGCAGGCCAGCAATCACTCGCTTGCGCGCGATCGGCGTCGCCGCCTCGATCAGCTGCGGCGGCGGTTGCTGGCCGCGCGGCACACTGCCGGTAGCCATGTTCTGCGCTTCCGACTGCACCATCAGCTTGGGCACATCCAGCTCGGGATGTGCGTCAGCCAGCCTTTCGGCCACTTCGGACTTCAGGCGCGCCATCAGCGCAGCCTTCAGTTCACGCTCCAGGTTCGCACGTACTTCCTTGCGGAAAGTCTCCAGGTCGCCATCGTCGATACCGAACAGCTTGACGAACTCGCCGTCGATCTCAGGCAGCTTCGGCTCCTGCACCTTGATGATCTTGAAACTGACCTTGGCGGTCTTGCCAGCCAGCTGGTCGTTACGGAAATCCGCAGGAAACGCGATTTCAGCGTCGAAACTGTCATCGGTCTTGCGGCCGACAAGCGCTTCGTCCAGTGCCTTGAACAAGGTACCCGAGCCAAGCACGCTACCGGCGCGCTCCAGGCCTTCCGCCGGGAAGCGGTAGTCACCGGCCTCGGCGGAGTATTCAAACATCACGAAATCGCCCTCGATCGAGGCGCGGTCGACTTCGTCGAAGCTGCGGCGCTGCTGACGCAGGGTTTCCAGCATCTTGTCGATATCGGCGTCAGTCACCACTGCTACCGTACGGTTGATCTCGAGTGCGGCCACATCGACAGCAGGAAACTCCGGCATCACCTCGAAGGTGGCGGTGTAGGCGATTTCGCCATTTTCCGGCTGGCCGGTGGTATTGATCGCCGGATTCGCGATCGGCTGCAGCTTTTCCTGCTCCACCGCTTCACGCAGCGTGCTGCCGATCAGGTCGGACAACACCTCACCACGCACCTGCGCGCCGAAGCGCTGCTTGATCACCGTGGTGGGTACCTTGCCTGGGCGAAAACCCTTCAGGCGGACCGTGCGACCCATTTCTGCAATGCGCGCGCTCACCTGCGTCTCGAACCGCTCCGCGGGAAACTTCACCGTGAGCTTGCGCTCGAGCGAGCCGATGTTCTCAACCGAAACCTGCATGACGTCTCCTGGTACTACCTATGTTGTGGGCCTGGCACAGGCGCCATGGCGACAATCGTCGCCTACAAATAAAAAAATCACGGGGCATGGTGCGAGAGGCGGGACTCGAACCCGCACGGGGATTAGCCGTCAGAACCTAAACCCGCCCGCATAACACCCCAGCTCAGCCACTTAGCATAGCAATAGCCGCTACAGGTGCCAAATCCAGGTGCCGCCGTTGCCGTCGAGGTGCCGTTTGGGTGCCGCGATGGGTAAAACAACCAACCTAGGGGAGACGATCCAAGAGAGAGAACCTAAAGACTCATTAGGTGCTCTTGACGATCTCCTCTGGGTCTCCAGTGTACCGCCGCCCCATCCCATTTTCAGCCTCGGTGCCTCACGGTGCCGGGGCTTCTTTATGTGCCCAAGGAGAAGACCATGAATCTGATCGCCCACGCTACCGCCGCCACCAGAACCGTCATCGCTGTGATCCTCGGCACACCGATCCGTCGTGACGCTGAGGGACGGTACTGCCTGAACGACCTCCACCGCGCAGCCGGTGAGCTGGAGCGCCACAAGCCCTCGAACTTCATGCAGCTCACCTCGACGGTGGAGCTGGTGGAGGAAGTTTCTAAAGGCTGGGATTCCAGCAATAAGAATCCGGTCGAGATGAGCCGGGGACGGTACGGCGGCACCTACGCAGTGGAAGACCTCGCCCTGAGCTACGCCATGTGGATCAGCCCCCGCTTCCACCTGGATGTCCTGCGGGGTTTCAAAGAGAACCGCGTGAAGGACACGCCGGCCCCCGCCGCCCCCGTCGCAACTCTCTCCACCCTGGAGCTTCTTCAGCTTGGGATGGAGTCGGAGAAGCAACGCCTACTGTTGGCCGCCAAGATCGAGACCGACCGCCCGAAGGTCGAGCTGGCCGAGGCCACCATGGCTGACGGCACGACCATGTGCCTGCGGGAAGCCGGCCAGCGGTTCGGCATGACTGACCAGCAGCTCACCAAGATGCTGATCGACGCCAAGGTGCTCTACCGGGACGGCAAGAACAGCGTCTTCGCCTACGCCAAGTACCTGCGCGCCGGCTGCTTCATCCAGAAGACCCTGGTCAGCCAAGGTCGCGCCCTGGGCCGCACGCACGTCACCGGCAAGGGGACGGAGCTGATCTACCGAGTCCGCCGCCGCTTGCAGGAAGCCGCTCTGGCCGCCTGATCCACCAACACCCCATTCGACACCTCAAGGCCCCGCAAGGGGCCTTTTTCGTTTCTAGGAGACCCGCATGGATACCGTGCAGAACACCCCGTCCCTCCGCGACAGACAGCTCGCCCTCGAAGAAGAATCTCTGACCCTCGGCGTTGACCGCTATAAGAAGGAACGCGGACGCCAGGACGAGGCCGATTCTGGCCCCGGCCGCCGCCTCATCACCGAAAGCGTTACCCCCCTCTCCGCAGCCATCGACACCTTCGTGTCCGAAGCTCGCAACGGGAAACCCGGCAAGAAGCACACCGCTGTTCGCTGGGTCGAGAAGTTCCCGTCCGCCGAGATCGCCTACATCACCGTCCGCCACTGCCTTAACGCCGTCTCGAACAGGGACACCCGCGTGCAGTCGGTCGCTGAGGCCATCGCTACGTCGATTGAGGACTCCATCAACTACTCGCGATTCCGCGAGGTCTCCCCCGGTCTTTACAAGCACATCCAGGGTGTCCTGAAAAAGAGCACCTCCCAGCGCCACTCCCGCAACGTCATGGAAGCGGCCACCCGCCGCGTCGAGCTGGAGCAGTTCGCGTTCCCCGGCTACGACGGCGTTCACTTCGGCATGAAAATGGTCGAGCTGTTCATCGAATCCACAGGGTTCGCCGAGCTGTTCCTCGACTCCAGCCACGGCCAGGACAGACGCCGCACGCTCCTGAGGGGCACCCAGCAGGTGCTCGAATGGCTCGACAAGGCCCACGATGCCGCTGCGCACTTCAGCCCGATCCGCATGCCCATGCTGGTTCGCCCGGTCGATTGGGTGTCCTCCAAGGGTGGCGGCTACCTGACTGATGCTGGTGGTCTCGTGCCGCTGGTGCGTACCCGGAACAAGTCCTACCTGCGCGAGCTGGGCAACGTGGACATGCCGGCCGTGTACCAGTCGATCAACGCGATCCAGTCAACCGCCTGGAAAGTGAACACCTCCGTCCTCCAGGTCATGCAGGACGCCTGGGAAGCTGGCGGCGGCATCGCCGGCCTGCCATCCCGTGACCTGATCGAGCTGCCGGGACTGCCGTCGTTCGACATGGACACATATAAGGTAGAGCAGCCCGAGGAGTTCAAAGCCTGGAAGCGCAAGCGCGCTGACATATATGAGGAGAACGCCCGCTCCACCTCCCAGCGTGTCTCGGCAGCGCAGAAGATCGCCCTCGCCGCCCGCTTCGCCCCCGAGGAGGCCATCTACTTCCCGCATTCGCTGGACTTCAGAGGTCGCGTCTATCCCGTACCGGGAACCCTGAATCCCCAGGGCGACGACCAAGCCAAGGCGCTGCTGACGTTCGCCAAGGGGAAACCCTTGGGCGCTTCGGGTGCCCGCTGGCTCGCCATCCACGTCGCGAACGTCTTCGGTATCGACAAGCTGACGTTCGAGGAGCGCATCCAGTGGGTGAAGGATCACGAGGATCAGATTCTCGACTCCGCGCTCGACCCGATGGACGGTCAACGTTTTTGGGCAACGAACCCCAGCAACCCAGCAAAGGAACCTGACGCCCCCTGGTCGGCCCTGGCCGCCTGCTTCGAGTGGGCTGGCTACAAGATGATGGGCACGGAGTACGTGTCGCATCTCCCCATCGCCCTCGACGGCTCATGCAATGGCCTACAGAACTTCAGCGCCATGCTGCGTGATCCCATCGGTGGCAAGGCAACCAACCTGATCCCCCAGGAGAAACCCGCCGACATCTATACACAGGTGATGAAGGTCGCCGCCGCGCGCGTCAAGAAGGAAGCCGAAGGTGGCTGTCCTCTGGCCGCGCGCTGGGACGGTCAGCTTTCCCGTGACATCGTGAAGCGCCCCGTGATGACCCTGCCCTACGGCGTGACCAAGGCCGGCATGCGCGGGCAGATCATGGAGAAGATGGGCAACGAACGGGACAAGCAGGCCCACGAGGAATCCTCGTACCTTGCTGGTGTGCTGTGGGATGCCATTGGTCAGGTGGTGATCGCCGCTCGTGTAGCGATGGATTGGCTGAAGGCCTCCGCGAAGGTTGCAGCAAAGGGCGACATGCCCGTGAGCTGGACAACCCCGGCCGGATTCCCGGTGCTCCAGGAGTACCGCGAAACCCTCGGAACCCGCGTAGAAACGCACATTGGGGGGAGATCGGTACGTATAACAACCAACGTAGAAGGAACAAAACTCGATTCACGCAGACAGGCCCTGGGCATCTCGCCCAATTTCATCCACTCCTGTGATGCGGCCCACCTGATGCTCACCGTCTGCACTGCCCTTGAGAACGGCATTACGGACTTCGCCATGATCCACGACTCCTACGCAGCCCACGCGGCTGACACCGACGTGCTGGCCGCCTCACTGAGAGCTGCCTTCCACGAGCAGTACACCCGCGAAGTCCTCACCGACTTCCGCAACGAACTGGCCGCTCAGCTTCCGGCTGAAGTGGCTGTCGAACTTCCCGAACTCCCGCCCTGCGGCGACCTCGACCTCTCCTTGGTCGAATCGTCCCTGTACTTCTTTGCCTAATTACTTGATTCCTTTTGACCATTGAGGACACCATGAGCATCCAGTACAACTCCCAACTCAATACCCACACCGCCACCGACAGATACGGCGTTGTGCTCGCGATCTACGACCCCGCCGTCCACGGCACGCTGGCTGACTTCCGAGTCGCCGCGCGCTCCCTGCTGGGGGGCTGAGCCGATGTTCATCTGGACTTTCGGCGACGTGATCGGCGTCGCCCTGCTGGGCACCTGCGTCCTCATCGGTGCCGCCGCCGCGACCGTGATGGCCGTCAAGGCCGCCGCCCGCCGCGTCCGCAACACCTTCCGCAACCTCTGGAGTCGCTTTCATGGCTAAGGCACGCACGCTGTCCCCGTTCTACACGAAGCGCATGCAGCGCATGGCCGTCGCCGCATCGCGGACGAACGATCTGCCGCTGATCCTGGCTGTCACTGGCGAGATCAAGCGTGCCCTGCGCAAGCGTGCGTTCTTCCATCTGATCCGCCACTCGTGGCCGGCGCAGCGCACAGGCGTCAACTACGCCGCAATCGACACCAATCTCGGACTGATGGCCCGCTTCTCGTGAGCTTGGTCTCCACAGTCCGCGACCGCGTACTGGCCTCGTCCCCTACCGCTGCGGCGGAAGGGGCGTTCGCCGTAATCAACGCGCTGCAAGACCTTCACCCGGCCCGCCAAGTCCTCGCACTGGCCGCCGCGCTGAAGGTGACCGCTGAAGTCCTGGAGATCGACCCTCGCGAACTGCTGAGCGTCGTGGGTCGCATGCAGGACGACTGCACCTTCCGCAACGAAGACACCTTCTCTGCCGTGACGGCCTACGTCGAAGGTGAGATCAAACAGAGGTTCACCTGAAAACCCCAACCGAACTCCTTCGGGACGCCTACCGCGAGCTGGATGAAACCGGATCGCTGTCCCTCAAGACCCTGCGCAATCTCCACACGGCCGGAATCGACACCGCCGTGTTGACTGCAATCTCAAACCCCTACCCGGAAGACTGAATGGCACAGAAGAAGTACCCGATCCTCAACACCCCGAAGGGTGTGGCCGTATGGCCGAACCTCAATGCACCGGACACGAAGTTCAAGCCCGAAGGTGAGTACACCGCGCGGCTGGCATTCGATCCGAACCTGCCTGAAGTACAGAAGCTCGTCTCCGATCTGGAGAAGGTGCGCGACGAACTGTTCGAGGAGTTCAAGGCTGAGAAGCCGGCTCACAAGAAGTTCGAGGCCGCCCCGGTATTCACCGAGGAGCTGGACAAGGAAGGCGAAGAAACCGGCCGCATCACCATCAACTTCAAGATGAAGGCCAGTGGCGTCAGCAAGAAGACCAACAAGCCGTGGACGCGTAAGCCGACGATCTTCGACAGCAAGGGCAAAGAGATCAAGAACCCGCCGACCATCGGTGGCGGTTCCGTTCTCCGCGTTGCCTGCGAGCTGGGCGGCGGCGGCGTGCCGAGCGCCAAGAAGTTCTACCTGTCACCGAAACTGGTTGGCGTGAAGCTGCTGGAACTGGTGAGCTTCGGCAGTGTGACTGCTGCGGGTTGCGGCTTCGGTGAAGACGAAGGCGGCTACGAAGCCGACGACACACCGGCACCGTCGTTCGACGACAACGACGAAGCAAGCAACGAGGACACGAGTGGCGGCAGCGGGGACTTCTAAGTTCCTGACACCGGGCATGAAGCCGGAAGCGGTGGTGGCGGGACATCTCGCCACCATCCACATCCCACTCGAACCTCTGCCCGCATCCCGCCCCCGAGTCACCCGCTGGGGCACCTACATCGCCAAGCCGTACAAGCAGTGGATCGACGCTGCACTCGAAGTGATTCCCGAGGGAACCCTCTGGATCGACAAGAACAAACCCCTCCTCGTTGTGACCACGGCCGTCTGCACAAAGGCCCGCACGTCCAAGCTGTTCTTCCCGCGTATGGATGTCGATAACACCGCCAAAGCGGCACTCGACATCATCACGAAGATCGGCGGCTATTGGGCAGACGACAATCAGATTGTCCACCTGGTCACGACCAAGCGATTCGCCGCTCCAGGCGAAGCCGCATACACCTCCGTAAGCATCTACTCGTTGTGAAGATCAAGGCACTCGACACCATCGAGCGCATCTTCGTCACCTGTTCCATGACCGCTCCATCCGCCGACATCGGCGTGAAGGAACTGGCGAGCGCACACCGCCGCCAGGGTTACTCCGAGATCGCCGTTCACTACGTCATCCGACGCGACGGCACTGTCGAGAAGGGACGGGACGAACGCGTTCGTGGTGCTGTCGCGCCTACCCATGCCTCCAGCTCGCTCCAGGTCTGCCTCATCGGCGGCCTCACCGAGTTCCTGGAGACGAAGGGGAGCTTCACGGCGGAGCAACTGATGGTGCTGCGGGCAATGACCGCGCGACCGGATCACTGCCTTCCGCTGGTGTTTGGTCACGAGGCACCTCTCCTCGCCCTGAAAGAACTCCTCAAGGAACCCTGATGAAACTCCCGCTGCAATCAAAGACCGTGCTCGCGCACCTGCGTGCCGAAGCGCACATCACCTCGTGGCAAGCCGAGGGTGTTTACCGCATCCGCCGTCTCGCCTCACGCATCGACGAGATCGTTGCAGCGGGATACGAGGTCATCAAGACCGAGGCGCGTGACGCCACCGGCCAACGCTACATCCGCTACTCCCTCAGCGCGACGCAGAAGCGTTACGCCGGCCCGATCAATCCGCCCCGCGCCAAGTGCCTGCGGCTGAACGTCGAGCACATCGAAGAAACCATGCGTCGCCTCGGGCATTGCCCGTGCGCGATCAGCTCCCTCATCAATGCTCTCAAGGAAACTGCATGACCCAGGCTGCAACCACGATGCGCGCCGCGTTCGATAGCGCGTACCGCAACGCGAACCACACCAACAACGTCATCCGCCTCGTCGGTTCCGCACTGCGCCGCAAGGTCGGCCTGGTGACCCGCAAGGCCATGTGGTCTGTCCAGCGTGGAAACCGCTGAGTCCGAGCTGGTCTCGAAAGGCTCGTGCGACGACTGCGGTTCCTCCGATGCGTGTGCCCTCTACACCGATGGGCACACGCACTGCTTCTCCTGCGGCAAGACCCGCCAGGGCGATAGCACCCATACCCCCACAAGGAGCAAGCGAATGTCCGCAGACTTCCTGCATGGACAGGCCCAAGCTCTAACCAAGCGGGGACTGTCGGAAGATACCTGTGCCAAGTTCGGCTACACAGTCGGCGAGCACCACGGGAAACCAGTACAGATCGCCAACTACATGCGTGACGGCGAAGTGGTTGCGCAGAAGGTGCGCTACGCCGGTAAGGAGTTCAACGTCCGTGGCTCGCTCAAAGGAGCCGGCCTGTACGGTCAGCATCTCTGGAGTCCCGGCCGCCGCATCGTCATCACTGAAGGCGAGATCGACTGCCTCAGTGTGAGTCAGGCGCAAGAGAACAAGTGGCCCGTCGTGTCCGTTCCGAACGGTGCTCAAGGTGCGAAGAAGACCATCGCCCAAGAACTTGAGTGGCTGGAGAAGTTCGAGGAAGTTGTCCTCGTGTTCGACATGGACGAACCTGGTCAGGCTGCTGCGCAAGAGTGCGCGCTGCTGTTCACACCGGGCAAGTGCAAGATCGCGCACCTGTCGATGAAAGACCCGAACGAACTCCTGCTGGCCGGCAAGGCCCGCGAGATCATCACGGCCATCTGGAACGCCAAGGTGTTCCGCCCCGATGGCATCGTGACGTTCGGTGACATCAAAGAGAAGGCGCTCGCCAAGATCATCCGTGGACTTCCGTGGTTCCTCCCGTCCCTGACGGAGTACACCTACGGCCGTCGCTATGGCGAGGTGTACTTCTTTGGTGCGGGCACAGGCATCGGCAAGACCGACCTGTTCACGCAGGAGATCGTCCACACCGCTGTGACCCTCAACGAGAAGGTCGGCCTGTTCTACCTGGAGCAGCCGCCCGTCGAGACTGGCAAGCGTGTCGCCGGCAAGCTCGCCGGTCGCCGTTTCCATGTCCCTGACAACTCGTGGACGCAGGAGGAACTCAACGAAGCGTTCGAGAAGGTCGAAGCCAGTGGCAACGTCTTCATGTACGACTCGTTCGGCAGCACGGAGTGGCCGATTGTTCTGGCGAAGATGAAGTACCTCGCGGCTGCTGAAGGCGTGAAGCACTTCTTCCTCGACCACCTTACGGCCCTCGCGGCTGCTGAGGACGACGAGCGCAAGGCCCTCGAACAGATCATGGCCGAGATCGCCTCGTTCGCGCAGGCATACAACGTCTGCTTCTACGGCATCTCGCATCTGGCAACACCGGAGGGCAAGCCGCACGAAGAAGGCGGTCGAGTGATGATCCGTCACTTCAAAGGCTCCCGTGCCATCGGCTTCTGGAGTCACTTCATGTTCGGCCTGGAGCGTGACCAGCAGGCGGAGGACATCAACGTCCGCCAACACACCACGTTCCGCATCCTGAAGGATCGCTTCACCGGCCAGGCCACAGGCAAGACCATCGGTCTCGGCTACGACGTGGAGACCGGCAGGCTGTTCGAGCAGGTGCTTGAAGAAACCCCGATGTTCCCACCGGAGCCAGGGGAAGGCAGTCAAGACTTTTGACTGACCTCGCCGTAACGACTCACGAGTTCTACATCCCCATGGACGCACCGGCACTCGCTGGTGCGTCCGCATGTTTCCCATACGCAGTACCCATGACCGCAGCCGATGCAGCCCGTCGATTCCCCGAGGGCGGCAAGCGTGTGCGCGTAACCATCACCGTCGAGGAAATCACATGAAGCTCTACATCGAACTGCTGCTGGCTCGTCTGTTCCCGTTCACCGTCGATTCGATCACCGCGCGCTTCGAGAAGGACGTGCAGAACCTGGAGAAGCTGGCCCTGGATCACCGCGCTGCTGCCGAGTCGCACACCGAGATGGCGCACGACTTCCTGGACTTCGCTGACGCAGCACACGACGAAGCCGACCGCGCCACGCGCATCGCCGCTCGCGTCAAAGCCCTGATCGACTGACCCAAGGAAGGCCCATGACTCCCAAAGAGTACGCACTGAGCATCTTCAATCTCCTGCCACCCGGCGTGGACGCATTGGCCTTCATCGGGGGCGGATGCTTCCGCTCTCTGTTCGACGGGACGGAGGTGAAGGACATTGACTTGTTCTTCGCCTCCTACACCGACTACCTGCTGGCTCTCCAGTTCTTCTCGTGGGAGCCGCGCTTCTCCGAACTCAAGTCCGATGTCAGCGGTGCTCGCATCTTCTCTGATGGCGTGAACCCACCTTTCAACCTGGTCGGCTTCCGATTCCACAAGACCCTCGGCGACCTCGTTGCGGACTTCGATCTCACTTGCGTCACCTGCGGAGCCGAGATGGTCGAGCCGGGTGTCGTCGAGGTCATCGAAGGCCCTGACTTCGTGTGCGACGCATCGCACAAGTACCTGCGCTTCAACAAGGTGCAGAACCACGACCGCGCCGTGAAGCGTATCGCTCGCTATGAGAGCTACGGCTACACCCGCACGCGCTCCGTAGCCGCCCAACTGGTGCGCTCCCGCTTCATCCCCGCTCCCAAACATGGAGGCGACTACTGAGGAAACTCCATGCACATATTCGACAACGAGACCAATGGCCTCATCCCTGAACTGGATCGCCTGCACTGTATCGCGATACGCGACACCAAGAAGGGAGTGACTCACCGGGCCAACGATCACGGATCGAAGCTGAGCATCGAGTCCGGCGTGAGGATGTTGCACGAGGCAGACGACATCTGCGGACACAACATCATCGGCTTCGACATCCCGGCGACACAGAAGGTCTACCCCTGGTTCAATCCGAGGGGCCAGGTGTGGGACACGCTCATCATGTCCCAGCTCATGTTCACCGACCTGTTCAACGATGACATCAAGCGCATCCGGCAGCACGAGAAGGACGCCGCACAAGGCAAGCGCGCCGCTGCGATCTTCCCGAAGAAGCTCATGGGCAAGCACTCGCTCGAAGCCTGGGGCTGGCGCATGGGCGTCTGGAAGGGTGACTACTCCGACATGATGAAAGCCAAGGGCCTCGACCCTTGGGAGTCATGGAATCAGGAGATGGACGACTACTGCGTCCAGGACATCCGCGTCACCGCCAAGCTCTACGACAAGCTGATCGCGCAGGGCTTCAGCGAGGAAAGCATCCGCCTGGAGCACGACATCGCTCCGATCCTTCGTCGGCAGGAGGCCCACGGCTTCCTGTTCAACAAGGACAAGGCGCTGGAGCTGGAAGCCACGCTGATCGGCCTGCGCGCCGAGCTGGTCGAGAAGCTGCGTGCGGTGTTTCCGCCGTGGCAGGCGAAGGCCGGCATCATCATCCCGAAGCGCGACAACAAGGCGAAGGGTTACGTCAAAGGCGTTCCGTTCCAGAAGTGGAAGACCGTCACCTTCAACCCCGGCTCGCGTCAGCACATAGCTGATCGCCTGTCGCACCTGTACGGATGGAAGCCCACGGAGTTCACCGACCAGGGAACGCCCAAGGTGGACGAGACAACCCTCGCCGGCCTGAAGTACGCAGAGGCTCCCTTGCTGACCGAGTACCTCACCGTTGAGAAACGGCTGGGCCAGCTCAGTGAAGGCAAGCAGGCGTGGTTCAAGGCAGTGAAGGCTGACGGCCGTATCCACGGACGTGTCAGTCAGAACGGCGCAGTCACCGGCCGCATGACGCACTCGAACCCCAACATGGCACAGGTGCCCTCCTCCGGTTCCCTTTACGGCCCGGAGTGCCGCGCACTGTTCATGGTGCCCAAGGGCAAGAAGCTGGTGGGTGCGGATGCGAGCGGCCTGGAGCTGCGCTGCCTTGCGCACTTCATGGGTCGATGGGATGCCGGCGAGTACGCGAAGGTCATCCTCGAAGGCGACGTGCATACGACCAACATGGTCGCTGCCGGTCTGACGAACCGCAACCAGGCCAAGACCTTCATTTACGCCTTCCTCTACGGAGCGGGCGACGCGAAGATCGGCTCGATTGTCGGCAAGGGTGCGAAGCGTGGTGCGGAGCTGAAGGCACAGTTCCTGAAGGGACTGCCTGCACTGGCAGCACTCATCAAGGCCATCAAGGCCACCGTGCGTGCGCAGGGATACCTCAAGGGCCTGGACGGCCGCAAGCTGCATGTTCGCAGCGATCACGCAGCACTCAACACCTTGCTGCAAGGAGCTGGTGCAATCGTGATGAAGAAGGCTCTTGTGTTACTCGACAAGCGTCTGCAAGAGATCGGCTTGGTTCCCGGTACTGACTATGAGTTCGTAGGCAACATCCACGACGAGTGGCAGATCGAAGTATCCGAGGAACATGCCGAGACCGTAGGAGCCGCTGCCACCGATGCGATCTTCCGTGCTGGTGAGCACTTCGGCTTTCGTTGCCCCCTGGCCGGCGAATACAAAGTCGGCAACAACTGGCACGACACGCACTGAGGAAGTGCGCCACACCGGCAAGCCGTCTCCTTGCACTGACGAAGCACCGGGCGAAGAAGCGGGGCATCCCATTCGACCTCACGATTGAGGACGTGGTGATCCCCGACTTCTGCCCGGTGCTGGGCTTACCGCTATATCGCAACACAGGTGGACTGGCCCAAGGCCCGAACTCTCCATCCCTCGACCGCAATGACCCGACTCTCGGCTACACAAAGGGCAACGTCACGGTCATCTCATCCAAAGCAAACGCCATCAAGAGCAACGCAACTCCCGAGGAGCTGCTGCGCGTGGCCGCCTATTACCAGGAGCACCGATGAAGTCCTGCAAAGACTGCAAGTTCTATCAGCGCGCACCCGGCTATCCGTCCGAGTACGACAACTGCACCCGCAAGCGCACCTCCATCACGCTGGTCGATCCGGTACGCGGCGGTACGAAGAGGGTCAACACCACTCCGCTGAGCCACTACATCAAGTGCGACAGCGAGCGCACCTCGCGTGCCCCGTGGAAGTGCGGCGTGCAAGCCCGCCACTTTCAGCCGAAGGCAACGACTCCCGAGGACTACCACCTATGAAGGCACTGAAGTTCATCTTCGGTGGCCTCATCGACGCCATTAAGCAACGCAGGGTCATCAAGTCCCGCGAGCGTGCCGCGCTGCACAGCCTACGACTCGCGAAGATTCAAGCACAGATCGCGGCGGTGCAAGCGCACTCCGTTGACTACGTGTGTCGGCCATGAAGCAGGCCCTCTACTACATCGCGGCCCTGCTGATCCTCGTCGCTCTCGGTGCCGGCGCCTATGGCGTCTATTCGTATCGAGCAATGACCACGCGCGTCGTGAAGCTGGAAGAAACAGCTCAGCAGTACGACGCACTCACGCAGCGGTTTGATGCCTTCTCCAAGGAGGTCGCCTACCGCCGCGACCTCGACTCACTGATCCGCAACAACCGGGATCGCGTCACTCACGAACTGGAGATAGCTGCCCGTGAAGATCAGCCGACTGCTGCTTTTCTTGATACCCCTCTGCCTACAGGGCTGCGCGACGCATACAACCGTGCGAAGCAGCAGCGCCTTCCTCTCCCCGACCGCCATTGAGGGCCGCCACGCATCCCTGGATGCCCTGGTGGATGACCCGACGAGTACGGGTGGAGACCTATTCAACTTCGCCGGTCAGGCGGAGGACGCACTGCAACGCTGCAACGCAGACAAGCAGAGCGCAACCAACGAACTGAAGGGAACCCAATGAGCCTGAGCATTAACGACGACATGGAGAGCCGCCAGCTCCTCGTCCTATTCGTGCAGGAACTGCGCAAGCGCCTTGAGGGCGACGTGCTCACCGCGCTGAAGCCTGCAATCGACAAGGCCATCGACGGGGTTGTGGCTGAACTCAACCCGGCCATCCAGAAGCACTACGACATGCGCTGCGACCGCATGGTTCACAACCTTATGGTCACTCGCCGCGAGGAAACAAAATGACCATTCAAGTAACCCTGATCGGCGGCCCTGCCGATCTCCAGCGTCACGTCGCTGATCGTGGTGCGCGCTACATCCGCGTGGCGCACATGCGGGCGGCGCAGGCGCGCTACTACGGCCCGAACGATCCGATCCACAACCTCAGTGTCAGCGCGCACACTTACGATATTCGGCAGGTGGATCACTCCACCTTCGTGGGTATCTGGCAAGAGCAGTGGGGTTAACGATCCTCATTGACGCCGACGTTCTCCGCTACCAACTGTCCTTCAAGAACACGAAGACGATCAAGTGGGAAGACGAAGACGACGGCGCTGAGGTTGTGGTTGCTGAGGTGGTCAACCCCGAGAAGGCGAAGGCCGACCTGGACGACTATATCGAGGAGCTGCTGGAGAAGTTCGGTACGCGTAACTTCCTCCTGCCTCTCTCGGTCAGCACCAACTTCCGCAAGGCGATCCTGCCCACGTACAAGGGCAACCGCACGAAACCCAAGCCGGCCCTGTGGACTGCTGTGGATGGATTCCTCCACGAGCTGTACCCCGAGAAGATCATCACCCGCGAGTACCTCGAAGGCGATGACATCCTCGGTCTCCTGGCGACCATGCCGAAACCCCGGCTGTGCCCTGGCAAGCGAATCATCGTGTCCATCGACAAGGACATGCAGACGATTCCCGGCCGCCTGTTCAATCCCGGCAAGCCCGACATCGGCACCCGCACGATCAGCGAGCACGAAGCCAATCTGTTCTGGATGAAGCAGGTGCTCACGGGTGACACCGTGGACAACTACAAGGGCTGTCCCGGCATAGGCCCCAAGCGGGCCGATGAATTCCTGATGCCCGTTCACGAGGCGATGTTGGGCGAGTCCGTTGAGGATCACCTGGCCGCCCTGTGGGTAGCCGTGGTGGAAGCCTACGCCACCAAGAAGGGCACCGCTGAGGAAGCTCTGATCCAGGCCCGTTGCGCGCGAATCCTGCGTGACGGCGACTACAACTTCAAGACCGAGGAGGTCACCCTCTGGACACCCCAATGAAGATCATCGGCATCTCTGGCCGCGCACGTAGCGGCAAAGACACGCTCGCCGGTATCTTCAAGTTCCTGGACAAAAACGCTGTCCAGCTTTCCTTCGCCTCACCCATCCGCGAGTTCATCGCCGGCCTGATCGGCATGTCCGTTGACGAGATCACGAACAGCGATGCCAAGGAGCTTCCGCTCCCCTGGCTCAACGGCAAGTCCCCACGGCACCTGATGCAAACCCTGGGCACCGAGTGGGGTCGCGATCAGATCGACCCGAACCTCTGGATCAAGGTAGCCGCCAAGAAGATCGAGACGCTGCGTGCTCAGGCCAACCCGCCGAGCCTTGTGGTGTTCTCAGATGTCCGGTTCGACAACGAGGCGGAAATGATCCGCTCGCTGGGCGGCTGGATCATCCATCTGTCAAGGGGCGAAGCCACCGAAGTGGCGGCGCATGTGTCAGAGAAGGGGGTCACCCCGAACCCCTCGGAAGACATGTGCATTTACAACGACGGCTCCCTCGGCGACCTGGAAGAACAGGCTGAACTGGCCCTCGCCAGTTACGACGGCGGCTAAGTGCGGCCCGGATCGGCTCCGGCTCCGGTGTTTTTTTTCCGCTCGAAGTCGAACTCTTCAGTGAACATGGCCCACAGAAGCATGCATGCCAGAACCACGATGGCAACAATCAGCAGCCAGCCAACGAGCCGACCGCCTTGAAGGTAGTAGTAAAAGAGACCCAAGTACCCGCTGCACATTACCAAACGGACAAGAAGGCCGGCAGCGTACTCCCACGTCTTCCAGCGCCACGGCCAGATTCGATCCTTCGATAAGGAAATCATCACTGAGTAGCCCGCGTAAGCCCAAAACCCCCAAGCAATGATGTAGTTCCCGGCCTTGCTCAGCGTCAGAGCCGCAAACGGAATGTCGGAGATGTCGCCGGGGTAGCAGTACAAGCCGATGGCAGCAAGAACGAGTGCTCTGAGCAGGTACATGTTGGCGCCTTCCTCCCCTTGGAAGCGTGAGTATCCTCCAAGTAAGGGGGTGGGTAAAACAACCAACATAGGAGGAAACAACCGTTTCCCATCAAGGGTTCCGGTGGGTTCCTGAAGACTCATTCATACACCCACGGAACCCCCTATGTCCGACACCATTCCCCTGCACGCCTACGACCTGATCGACGAGCTGGACGCGCGATACCCCGAGGTCATCTATGACTCGAAGCTGGATCGCGATGAGTTCCTCATGCGCTCAGGCGAACGCCGCCTGGTTCTCTCGCTGAAGCTCAAGCGGCAGCGCGAACAAGAGGATCAGTATGTGCAGTAGTTCCCCCCAAGCGCCCAAGCCGACCGAAGCAGATAAGCCCGCCGTGATGCTCACCGCGCGCGACGGCATGAACGGTTCCCAGGAGAGCGCAAGTCAGGGCCGCAAGCAACTGCGGATCGACCTGAATAACTCCACCACCTCCGCTTACGGAAGCAGTCTCGTCATCCCCACTTGAGCACGTCCGCCCCGCAGACCGTCTCAGCAGAAGGCCGTTACAACCAGCTCAAGTCTGACCGTAACGCCGCCGAGTCCCGCGCGAAGCAATGCGCAACTCTCACACTGCCGACGCTTTACAAGGAAGTCTCGAAGGGCAAGTCGAGCTCTTCCCGCACCACCCCGTACCAAGGCACCGGAGCGCGCTGCGTCAATTCGCTGTCCGCCCGCCTGCTGCTGGCGCTGTTCCCCGCAAACGCCAACTTCTTCAAGCTGTCACCCGATGGTATGGACGCCAACACGCTCGCAGAGCAGGCCGGCATCCAGCAGGGTGAACTGGAGATGGGCCTCGCCGAGATCGAGCGCACCGTCATCAACGACATCGAAACGTCCGGCATGCGTGGACGCTTGGGCCTCGGCCTGAAGCACCTCGTGGCAACCGGCAACGTGCTGATGTACGTGCCCGACGACGGCAACGCCAAGATGTATCCGCTGTCCCGCTACGTGGTTGACCGCGACGGCATGGGTTCCGTGCTGGAGATGGTCACGCTCGATAGCGTCGCACCTTCGACTCTCGGGACAGACCTAAAGTCCATCTTGGGTCTCGACAAGAAACAAGGTGCTACGAAGGACGCTGGCCCTGAGCAGGATGTGGAGCTGTATACCCGCATCTACCGCGAGGGTGGACTGTGGCAGGTGTACCAGGAAGTGAACAGCACCATCGTTCCAGGCTCCCAGGGTTCCTATCCCATCGACGCGTGTCCTTGGATTCCCCTGCGGATTCCCGAGGAAGACGGCGAGGACTACGGCGCCGGCCTGATCTACGACTACTACGGCGACTTCGATGCACTGGAGAAGCTGAGCAAGGCCATCCTCAAGGGTGCCGCAGCAGCCGCCAAGGTTCTGTGGGCACTGGATGAGAACGCCACGATCCGACCAACTGCAATCACGCAGGCCGAGTCAGGTGACGTGTTGCGCTTCAAGGCCGAGCAGCTCAAGGCTGTTTCGCAGGAGAAGTTCGGCGACTTCAACTTCGTGGGTCAGCACATCGACAAGCTGATTACCCGATTGGAGATGGCGTTCGGCGTTCGCACCTCGATTCAGCGCAGCGGCGAGCGAGTCACTGCTGAGGAAATCCGCTACCTGGCCCAAGAGCTGGAAGACACCCTCGGCGGCATCTATTCGATCCTCGCGGAAGACCTTTTGCTCCCGCTGGTTCGCCGGATCATGGATCGCCTCACACGCGCCCATCGACTCCCCGATCTGCCCCCAGGTCTCATCAAGCCCCGCATCGTTGTCGGCGTCGCCGCACTCGGGCGTGGGCAGGACATGCAGAAGCTCATGGAATGGGCACAAGCAGCGCAGCAGGTACTCACACCGCAAGTGTTCTCACAGCGTGTGAATCCCGGCGAGCTGATGGCCCGTATGGGCGCTGCATCCGATCTGACCATGAAGGGCCTCATCAAGACTGATGAGCAGCTCCAACAGGAACAGCAGACCGACACCATGCACCAGGCCGCCATTCGTGCAGCCCCAACCATCGCAGGTGCCGCCATGGCACCACCAGGAGATATGAGTGGCCAACAGTAATCCAGTGACCGACACGCCGGCTGATCCGGCAAAGACCAAGCCGGTCACCCCGACTCCCGTGAAGACCCCGAAGGACACAGTGAAGGCCGAGGCCGATCCACTGGAGAAGTACAAGTCCGTCGTCAACGGTCTCACCATCTACAACTTCAACCACTGAGCCTTATGACCGAAAAGTCCGAGATCACAATGAACACCACCGAGGCTTCGGCCGCTGCCGCTGCTGCCACTACGGAAGCCGCTGCTGCAACCGAGGTCACCTATGGTGGCTTCAAGACCGTCGAGGAGCTGGTCGCCGCTCACGCCGAACTGACTGCCAAGCAAACGACGACGCCAACGGCTGAAGAAGCTGCCGCTGCCGCTGCGGAAACCAAGCCGGCCCTGGAGATTCCAGCGGGCGACGAAGGTGCTCAGAAGGTTGTCGAGAATGCCGGCCTGGATTGGGCGGGCCTCAACACCGAGTACGCCGAGAAGGGCAAGCTGTCTGACGAGACCTATGCCTCGCTGGAAAAGGCTGGCATCCCGAAGGCCGAGGTGGACACCTACATCCGTGGCAAGCAGGCGGAAGTCGATGCATACGATGCGGCTGTCTATGGCACCGCTGGTGGCAACGAAGCGTACCTTGGTCTGATCGAGTGGGCGAAGGGCAACCTCGCCGAAGCCGAGAAGATCGAGTTCAACTCCGCCGTCACGTCCGGCAATCCCGCACGAGCAAAGATGGCCGTCGAGGCCCTCGCTGCACGTCACGCTGCGAAGCGCGGTGCCCCTCCGGGTTCCCTGCTGAATGGCAAGAAGTCCCCCACGGGTGCTGCGCCGTTCAAGTCGCAGATCGAAGTGACCGCAGCGATGCGCTCGCCTCAGTACAAGAACGACCCGGCATTCCGTGCCGAAGTCGCGGAGCGGCTGCGCCTCTCCGAGTTCTAAACCACAACCCCGCACGCCTCTGCCCCCGATGAAATAGGCGGGGTCAAGCGCAAATAGCGGGGTATTCAACTTCTCTCACGTAAGGAAATCACAAGAACAAAATGGCAAACGCTGTACCGAATCGTCTTGGTCAAGTCCAGAACACTGGTGATGACAAGGCGCTGTTCCTCAAGCAGTACGCGGGTGAAGTTCTGGCCTCGTTCGTTGAGGAGTACAAGCTGGCGGGCAAGGTCACCGAGCGCAACATCTCGCACGGCAAGTCGGCCTCGTTCCCGGCCATCGGCACCATCGGCTCCGAGTACCACGTACCGGGCACCGAGATCACGGGCCTGAATGTCCAGCACAACGAAGTGATCCTGAACCTCGATCCCATGCTGATCTCGCATGTGTTCATTCCGAACATCGACGAGGCGATGAACCACTACGATGTGCGTAGCGAGTACACGAAGCAGCAGGGTCTCGAACTGGCAAAGCAGCGCCAGCTCAACGAAATCCGTTGCGCAATCCTGGCAGCTCGCCAGACCGAAGGCCCGGTGGATGGTCAGCCGGGTGGCCTGATCGTCAAGGCTGCGACGATGGGCACCGACGCATCGCTGGTCGCTGCGGCGATCCGTCAGATTCGTCAGAACTTCGACGAGAAGAACGTTCCCGATGAGGACGTTGTTGCCGTGCTGAAGCCCGCCATGTGGTACTTGCTGACCCAGGTGAAAGACCTGGTGGATCGTGACTTCAACCCGACGGAAGGCGCAAGTCTCTCGCAGGCTGTCATCCAGTCCATCGCCCGCATCCCGTTGCTGAAGACCAACTTCTTCCCGAACGCAGACGACACCGCGAACGCGAAGGTCGTTGCCAGCCGTCGTGCGGACTACAGCAAGTCGGTTGCTTCTGTGTTCCACAAGAGCGCGGTCGGCACGCTGAAGCTGCTGGACTTGGCACTGGAAGACACCTATGACGCACGTCGTCAGGGCACCCTGATGCTGAGCAAGTTCGCCCTGGGCCACGGCCCTCTGCGTGCTGCCGGCGCTGCGGAAATTGCCATCGGCGCGTAAGCGTCACCCCTCAACCCGTCACGACCTTAACCGGCGTGGCGGGTTTTTTTTGCCTGGAGACTTATGCAACTCACTGCAACCACGGAGCTTGAGGCTGTCAACCAACTGCTGAAGGCAGTGGGCGAGACTCCCGTCAACACGCTCGACAACATGGGCTTCACCGATGCCTCGATTGCGCGCGACACGCTGCGCACGAAGGCACGAGAGATTCAGTCACGCGGCTGGTACTTCAACCGCGACTACGACTACTACTTCACCCCGGCCTCTGACGGTCAGGTTGTGTTACCACAGAACGTCATCTCGCTGCGCCCATCGACGGCAGAGTCACGCCGTATCGTCCCGCGCGGCGGCAAGCTATACAACGCAGACGACAGCACCTACGTGTTCGACGCCGACAACGGCCCGGTCGCTGAGGTGGTCTGGATGTTCGACTTCGAGACGCTGCCCGAGTCGGCGCGTCGCTACATCACCGTGAAAGCGGCCACGCAGTTCCAGGCGCAGTTCCAGGGCAGCGAGCAGTCCTACGGGTTCACCCAGGACGACGAGCGGTTCGCACTGGCAGTCCTCGCCGACGAGGAGCGGGCCTACGAGCCGAAGGGCAACATGTTCAACGATGCGGCCGAAGTGTCCGAAGTCTGGACTCGCTCGTAATGCCATTGGTCTCTGGAACTATCCCGTCGATGATTGGCGGGGTCTCCCAGCAGGACGCATCTGTGCGCCTGATGTCGCAGATCGAAGCGGCAATGAATTGCGATCTCTCCCCTGCACGCGGTGCTGGCCCACGGCCGCCCGCGCAGTTCGTGAACGTGCTTGGCTTCGACATCCCGGACAACGCGTTCTTCCACAGCATCATCCGCGACTCTCGCGAGCGTTACATCGTCGCCATCTATCCTGGCAAGGTTCGTGTGTTCAACCACGAGACCGGCAAGGAGTACGTGGTCATCGTTGACCAGGCGTCCCTGTCGTACCTCACGACCCAGCAGAACCCTTGGGAGTCCCTTCGAGCCGTCACGGTCGATGACTACACCTTCATCGTCAACCGCGATGTCCGTGTGGCCCTGGCCGACACGTTGACCCCTGGCAGTGTCACGGGTTCCGTGCAGACCTTTGAAGACCTCCCGAAGATCACCGATCACTACGACCGCATCGGCGTCATCTACGAAGTCCGTGGTGACTCTCAGAACTCCTTCGACAACTACTTCGTGCAGATGGAGTCCACGATGGTATGGCGAGAGGTGCCCTGTCCGGGACAGATGGGAACGCTCGACAAGGCCACGATGCCTCACGGTCTCAAGCGAGTCCCTGACTCCATCAACCCGGACGGCTTCTACTTCACCTACGGCCCGGTCGAATACGACACGCGCTATGCGGGTGACGACAAGTCCAGCCCTGCCCCGTCCATCGTCGGGCAACGCCTGGGTGACGTGTTCTTCCATCGGGATCGTCTAGGTCTCGTGGCGAGCGCCGGCGATGTCGTGATGTCCGAGATCGGGCACTACTTCAACTTCTGGCGCACCACGGTCACCTCGCTGCTGGACTCCGACGTGATCGACGTGAACGCACCCACGGAGGGTGTGGCGGAGATGCTGCATGTCTGTGCCTATCAGAAGGCGCTGATGATCTTCGCGTCCGGCAAGACCTCGATGTTCCAGCTCACCGGCACGCCGACGCTAACACCGAAGACGGTGAAGATCGACCCGGTGACCACCTACCAAGTGTCGCCGACGATCAAGCCCCTGCTGGCAGCGAGCAGCCTGTTCTTCGTGGACGACAACGCCGCGAAGCCCTGGAGCACCGTGCGGGAATACTTCGTCTCCGACGACACAGTGACGCCCGAGGCGGCGAACATCACCGCTCACGTTCCGTCCTACGTCCCCGGCAAGACCCGATGCATGGAAGCGGCCAGCGATGCCGACATGCTGTTCCTCGCGCACCAGTCGCCCACAGGGCCGCAGGTGTTCGTCCACCAGTACAAGTGGCAGGGTGATGAGAAGCAGCAGTCCGCATGGCACCCGTGGACTCTCGTGGGCACCGGAGCGGTTCTGCACATGCACTCCATCGGCACCATGCTCTACCTCGTGACCAAGGCACCGGGCGGCGGTGTGGAGCTGCTGACGATGGACTTGAGTACGTCCCCGACGTACCCGCCGATCTCCAGCACCTTCGACATCCATCTCGACCGGCGTCAGACGGCGCAGCCTGTGTATCAGGCGTTCGGTAACTACACCGACATCACCGTCCCTCTCGTCCTTCCGACCCTCACGGCCCTCACCGTCCTCAAGACGACTGACTGGCCTTCACCGGGCACGTACCTCGACCTTCGCAGTGCAACGCTGGTGAATGGTGGGCAGACGATCCGTCTCCCTGGTCGAGTGGACACTGGACGTGTCGTCGTGGGCTACCGCTACAACCGAAGCATCACGCTGAGCCAGCAGTTCACGCGGGATCAGAACAACGTGGCGAAGCTCATCGGCCGTTTGCAGATCAAGCGGATGACCGTGCGGTTCAACGACGCTGCGTACTTCAAGACCCAAGTGACCCCCAAGGGTCGCAGCACGGCCACCGATTCAATGGTGCCGCAACTGGAGAGCACGTTCGCCGGCCGTTCCGCTGGTGACGCTGCGTTCCTCACGAACACCCCGCAGGTTCAATCGGGCACCTACAGCTTCCTCGTGGCCTCGCGCTCCGACCAAGTGAACGTGTCCTTCGTCACCGACTCGCCCTACCCCGCCTGGTTCCAATCCGTGCAGTGGGAGGGCCTATACACCAGCAAGGTACAGCAATGATCCTGACGATCCACGCGCCCACACCCGAGGCGCTCAAGCAGATAGCCGAACGTATGTGCGCGGAGGATCGTGCCGAGATCGAAGCAAGCCGTGGTGGTGATCCCCTGGATGTCCTGACGGAATCCGTGGGGGCCAGTAGAGAGTCATACGTCGCATGGTGGGACGGCAAGCCGCAGGCAATCTTCGGTGTTGCCGACTTCACCTACGACACAGATCACGGCGTTCCCTGGATGCTCTCCACGGGAGCGCCGCCTGCGCGTGTCGCACGCCAGTTTATCGCTGCATCCCGGAAGTACGTGGCCGCATGGCTACCGATGTACCTCCGCCTTTTCAACATGGTCGATCTGCGGCACCTCCGCGCTCAGCGGTGGCTGCTGTCTCTCGGCTTCCACGCCGCACGGGTGCATGACATCCACGGCTATCCCTTTATCGAGTTCGAGGCTTCACCCAACTAAAATGTGCTACGTCGCCATTCCGTACATCGTCATGGCCGTTGCCGCAATCGGCACCGCCGCCTATGCCGCTAACCAATCGAAAATCGCTACCGAGCGACAGATGAAGTTTCAGCAGGAGCAGACCGATCAGGGTGCTCAGGCTCAAACTGACGACCGCCTCAAAGCGGCTCGTGAACAGCGCGCAGCAGCGCGTGCAGCAGCGGCAGAGTCGGGTGCATCCGGTAACTCCACCGACGCGATCATGAACGACATCATGATGCAGTCAGGCCGTGACGTGTCTCGCATCGAGAAGAACCGCGAGAACGGCCAGCTCGAAACATCGCAGCAGGCGCGCAGCCGCTATTCCGAAATCAACGGTCAGCTCATCTCAAGTGTGGGCAGCTCCGCCGCCAGTGCCTACTCGGGCTACAGCGCGAAGACTGCTACCCCGACCATCCCGATCAACGCCCAACCCACCAAGACCTAACCCATGAGGAACCTACATGCCTCGCTTTGAAGCACAACGCGTCACCTCGCGACCGGCCGTAGATTCCTCGCAATCCGCGAACATCGCCCTACCCGTACAGGCTGACTTGAACGCTGTACGTGGTCAGGGCAGCGCGATGTGGGCAGTCAGCTCCGCTCTCAGCGGTGTACTGGCCGACAAGTCGCAGAAGGATCAGCGCCTAGCTGCACAGCGCCAAGCCCAAGCCGACGACGATGCACGTCAGTCCGAAAGCAAACTCGGTGCGGCGAAAGCAGCAGACCATGAGATCAATGGCGTAGATCAGCACGAGTGGCTCGAACACGCCAGCAAGATCGCCAAGCAGAGCTACGAGGAAACGGACGGCATCAACGCTGTCAGCAAGTTCCAGTCGCAGCTTCAGGAACCGCTGGCAAAGCTCGAACCAGGTGCGGACATCGACGGGTTCGTGAAGCAGCACGCTGAGCAGTTTATTGCCGACAACGGGCTGAAGGATGGAGCACGCGATACCTTCATGGTGGGCCTCGCTAAGTCGCAGGACGACATTAAGCAGGCGTACCTCAAGCAGTCGATCAAAGAGTCGCTGAAGCGCGAGGAGGACGGTGCGTCCGCCCTGCTGGTCGATGGTCTGACCAAGGGCAACATGGCGACCCCCGAGGGTTACGCTCAGTGGCGCGCTTACAACGCCAGCAAGGGTATGTCCGACGACGAGATGGACAACATCGCGGTGAGCGCGGTGAAGGCATCCCTCGCGTCCGGCGACATCGACATCGCCAAGGGCATGTCCATCCTGCAGACCTCGACCGGAAACGGTCGGCCCGTGCTGGCTGACATCCCGGAACACAAAGAAGAACTGCAGCTCGCCGCCAAGCGCGGGCAGGCTGTGCAGGACGACCGTGCGAAGGCCGCGCGCTATGACCAGGAAGTGCAGGACACCGTGCAGGTGGACGCGCTGGCCCAAAAGGGAATCCTGGGGAACGCACGGGCGCTCGCATGGGGCAAGGCGAACGACAAGTCAGCCGCCGAGGTCGCTGCCAAGATCAACTCGTCCCGTGAGGCGCGAGAGCGACTCTCCGACAAGCTGGCGAAGGAACAGCGCGCTCGCGATGGGATGATCCTGTGGAACAACCACGATCCTCTCAGCGAGAATCGGGCGGGCTTCTCCGCCGACGAGATCGGCAAAGCGGGTGACGCCACCTTCACCGCCGCTCTGCAGGCCGGTGATCCGAGTCAGGTTGCTGCTGTCGTGGATCACGCCATGCGCAGCGGTGCGCCCATCCCGGCCCTCAAGGGAATCCTGTCGAGCACCCTCGATCCCAGCAATCCCCAGCAGGCCACGCAGTACGCGCAGCTTGTGGATCGCATGTTCAGCATCTCCCCTGCCCGCGCTTCTGCGGAGCTGGATAGCAAAGCCCTCGCGAGATACACGCAGTACAAACAAGCGAAGCTTCTGGGTGCTGACGACGCGCAAGCGTGGTCGAAGGTGAAGATGGGGACGAACCTCGACTCCGAGACGATCACCAAGAACGTCACTGACGCGATGAAGCTGGTGGCGAAGGATGCCCCCAAGGACTTCCCATCGGATCACTTCTGGCAGTCCAACACGCCCATCGCAAACCTGGGTGAACTGGACACGGCCTACCGCCTCTCCGTCAAGGACATGGTGGAAGCCGGCGCATCTCCCGAGGTGGCCGCCAAGGCCGCGCTGACCCGAGTGCAGTCCTCCTACATCCGTGTGGGCGACCGCATGGTGCGCAACTACGGCACGGGTGACGGCATGGACAAGCAGACCAGCGAAGCCATGACTGAAGCCAGCAACATGTGGAAGGGCAAGCTCGTCGAGAAGAATGTGGTCGGCAAGGATGATCCGGTGATGTTCGCGCCGATCCCTGGAGCGCCGAACACCTGGCGGCTGACCTACTTCGCTGCTGGTGGTGTCCCGCTGCCTGTGACCCACGAGGTCACGAAGGTCGGCGACGACGGCAAGGAGCACACCAGCACCGAGTTCGTCGATGTCATGCCTTCAGCCGCTCGCGTGAACTACGCGGCGTGGAAGAAGCAGGAGGACGCTAAGCGTGTCACGGTGGAGCAGTTCGCCAAGAACAATGAAACGACCATCCCGGAAGGCGGCCTGACCGCTGCGAACGTCGCCAAGATCAATGCGGCGATGAAGACCTCCGACGAGAACTGGTCGAAGCCAGCAGCTACCGAACTCCAAGAGTACGGCAAGAAGAACTGGTTCGACCCGGCCAACGTTGCCAAGCGCACGAAGGTCTCGAACTTCCTCAACGATCCCTCCAACCACTCGCAGTCCTTCGCGGACTTCATCACCAGCAACCACTAACGAGGTACACCTGTGGACACACTACCGAGCATGTACGCTCGCGAGGGGCAACCAAACCTCGCCCTGCCGTCCGCAGGTGTTACCAAGCTGGACGCACAGGCCCGCACGGACGCGGCGACGGAACAGAAGACAAAGGACGCGACGACCTTCACCGACCTCATCGGTGCCAAGATCGTCCAGGGGCCTATCGCATGGGCCGACAGGGCACTACAGGAACAGGGCGTCCCTCGCGACCCCGACTTCTACGGTGCGGCACTACAGCCAGTCATTGACGACTGGCGTAAGGCGGGCCTTGAGAATCAGATGGAACTGCTGGAGCGTGCAACGTCTCCCGCACACGCTGAACTCCTCAAGGGATTCGCAATCCAGAACAAGATGGCGCAGGAAGATTCGGCTCGCTCCGGTCTCCTGTCCAACCTCGCAGCAGGCGCCCTCGATCCCTCCATGTTCGCCATCGGTGCCCTCTCGGGTGGCGCTGGCTACTCCGCGAACGCGGGACGCTTGGCGAACGCTGTGCGTGCCGGCGTCGTCGGCGCAGGTATCAACATGGGCACCGAGGGCCTCGCTTCACAGTACGACCCCGAGATCGACACGTCCCACCTGGTCACCGCAGGAGCCTTTGGGTTCCTCACGGGCGGCGCCTTCGGGTTCCGCGCAGGTGAGCTGGCCGATCTGGCGCATGGAACCAACAAGCTCGTGCGTGACACCACAGCCCCCGTGCGTACCGGCAATGACAGCATGGGAGCAGCGCGAGTCGATGGCTCTGTAGTGAGCACCCTGGACGGCCCCGCAGTGGGCACGCCCGAGTGGCAGCAGACCATCCTCGACGAGTCCTACGCGAACACCAACCGCGCTGCATTCACTGGCAGCGGCAAGGGTGCGCCCAAGTGGCTCCCGAAGTGGATGGCGAACATGACCATCCGCCGTGACCTTGCGGGCCGCCTGGGTGGCAGCGAGTCCTCCGTTGTTCGTAACGAGGGCAGCAAGCTCCTGCGGGACAGCGTAGGCAACACGGATCGCAGCGCGGCAACCAAGTTCACTGCTTCCGAAGAATCAGAGCTGATGGATCAGACGATCCACGCGGCGTACCGCAAGGGCGTCGAGGGTGAGTGGTCGAAGTTCTCCAACACCAGCGGCGTCAAGGGTGACGTGGCCCGTGCTCAATTCAACGAGTCAGTCGGCTATCACATCCGTGGCGTAGCGCAGGACATGTCGCCCGAAGTCCAAGCGACTGCCGAGCACGCCGCTGCTGCCTTCAAGACAATGAATGACGAGCTGCGCGCGGCCGGCGTCCCCGGCTTCGAGAAGGAGCTGCCGACCAAGGGTTACCTGCCCCGCATCTTCTCCGCGAAGGGCTACACCGACCTCAATGCGACCAAGGGCCTCTCCTTCGAGAACCTGCGGGACAACTTGGTCAAGCCAGCGATGCGCAGCGAGTGGGCGAAGAACCTGCCGGACGGCGAGAAGGTCAACGAAGACCTCCTGCACGAAGTCAGCAACGCATGGCTCAAGCGTGGATATGACAAGGCGATGGGCGGCGCAGGTGACCTACATGGCACGCTGAACCGTGCAGACGCCGGCAGTGTCCGCGATCTACTGACGGAAGCTGGTGTGGATGTGCAACGCATCGACGCACTGGTGGGCAAGCTGGAGAAGGACGAAGCCAAGAAGGCCATGCACTCCCGTGCGAAGTCCCGCATCGACATGGACGAGTCCTTCGGCGCAACGCTGAAAGACGACCTCGGCAATGAGCACAAGGTGAACCTCGCTGATCTCCTGGAGAACAACGTGGACAAGCTGGTGCCCGAGTACGTCCGCGAGATGTCCGGCTGGGCAGCGCTGAAGAAGCACGCCAACATCGGCACGCAAGCGGAGCTGGACAAGTACAAGGCGTTCCTCCTGGCTCAAAGCAAGCAGGCTGGCGACAGCGATCTGTCCCGCGCACTCGACATCACGTTCAACTCGATCCTCGGCAAGTCCACGTCCGACGCACCGCACTCCGCGTGGACTCGCGGTTCCCGCTTGGCTCGTGGGTGGAACTTCCTGACCTCCATGGGCCAGGTGGGCTTCACGATGCTGGAGAGTGTGGGCGGTACGCTGGGCGCTGTGGGTTTCCGCAACGCACTGAAGGCGGCCCCTGCGGCGGTGGACATGGTGCGCAACATGCGTACCGGCAAGTTCTCCACTGACGAGGCGCGCTTCATCTCCGAGCTATCCGGCTTCGGCACCGACTTCATCCGCAACCAGCCGCATCTGCGCCTGGACTCCGTGGGCGAGTCCGTGTGGAACAACGAGAAGGCGGTAGGCAAGGCGCTGAACAAGCTCGACCAGGGTGAGCAGTACGCACAGCGTGCGATGTCCGTGGTCTCCGGTATTGCACCTATGGTGCAGTTCAACCAGGGCCTCGCTGGCACCGGCATCACCAGCTACATCATCGACCTCGCCAACCGTGCGTCGATCCACAAGAGCGCACTGAACCGCCTGCGTGCAGGTGGCCTGGACGCTGCTGACCAAGCTCGTCTCTTTGGAAACCTCAAGGGCATGACGGGCGTCAAGGACATAGCAAAGTCCTGGGACAAGTGGTCGCCGGATGACAAGCGTCTCCTGGCACTGTTCGTCCATCGCAATGCGAAACGCTACCTGGGCGAAGGCGGTGTTGGTGACACCATCCAGCTCATGCACTCAGCGACCGGGCGCATCTTCACTCAGTTCCGTACCTTCCAGACCAACTCGTACACCTCGGTGCTCTTGCACGGGCTGCACATGCGTGACTGGCAGACGGCGCAGATGTGGATGGGTTCCACGCTGTTCGCAGGTATCGGCATGGCCGCTCGTAACTACGTCAACACCATCGGCGACCCGGAGAAGCGGGAGAAGCTGATGACGATGGATACGATTGGCAAGCAGGCGTTCCAGCAGTCCAGCTACTCCTCGATCCTCCCGTTCATGGTGGACACCGTTGCACACGACATGGGTCTCAAGAAGGCCCTCGGTGGTGATGACACTCCTGTCTTCGCCTATGGCCGCTCCACGGGCCTGGACTCCGGTGTACAGGGCATCCCCTCGCTGGCAACCGGACGTGCCCTGTGGGGTCTTCCGAAGCTCGCGGTGACAGCACTCGATCCACATGCACAGGTCACACAGAAGCAAGCCAAGGATGCGATGTCGCTCCTGTGGTTCCAGAACGTCACTGGCGTTCGTAACGGTCTCTCGTGGGCAGCTTCACAGCTCCCGAAGGGCGACACTCCCTAACTCTCTGGAGACACATGAACCCACTGGCTCGTGGCTACTCCTTCGTGATGTACCTCGCGGAGTCAGCGGTCACGTACACCATCCCCTTCCCCTACCTGCACTCCGAAGACATCCGGGTGTTCGCAGGGGATGTGGGGGATGCTGTGGAGCAGTCCTTCACCTGGACTGGCCCCACCACAATTCAACTGGCCGCCGAGGTTCCCTCGGGAATCCTCGTGACCATCCGCAGGTTCACTCCGCGCGACAGGAACCTCGTCGTCGTCGAAGACGGCACGCAGCTACCAGCGCGTGACTTGAACCTCAACAGTACACAGCTCCTCTACATCATCCAGGAGCAGCTCGACTTCGGCACCTACGGTGCTGGCGGCCTTCCTGGCGGCGGCTCTGGTTGGCCCGGTCAAGGCGACCAGCCTTCCCTGCCGATCCAGCAGATCATCGACGCGATCATGCAGTCGCCCATCATGGGCATCCTGGTGACCCGGCTCGATGACATCGACAACACGGCCGAGACGCTGATGGAAGAACTCCTCCGCAGCGACCAGACGTTCGACGAACGCCGGAAGCTCGAAGGACGCATCGCTATCGCAGAGACCAGCCTGACCGCGCTGGTGGACGATCACTCGTCCGTCGCCACGCAGATCACCGAGCTGTTCGCCAAGTTCGACGACTCCGCTGCGCAGTTCATCCAGGTCAACCAGGCCATCGCCACGGAGACCGAGGCACGCACCACGTCCGCCACGCAGCTCAGCGCGGCCATCAACGACAGCATCGCGCAGATCACCGACGTGAAGCAGGCGATTGCCAATGAGACCGAGGCACGATCCACCGCGATCACCAAGGTCGCTGCGGACTTCGACAAGGCCGACAAGGCCATCTCGCAGACCATGCAGACCTCCTACGCCACCAAGGACTACGCGCAGGCCATCGCGACCACCCAGGTCGAGGCGTTCTCCAACGGTTCCTTCGCGAACCTACAGAGCCGCTTCGAGGCCCTCGTGGTTGGCAATCCTGATCCTGGTGCAAACCCGGAATGGCAGGCGAACTGGTCGGTCAAGATGAATGGCGGAAAGATCGACGGCATCCCTGTGATCGCCGGCATCGGCCTGGGCATCGACAGCAAGACTGGCTCGACCTTCACGGTCATGGCTGACCGCTTCGCCATGGTCTCCCCGACCTACACCACTACGGGTGGCGTGGCGCAACTCAAGTATCCGTTCGTTGTCGGCACGGTCGGCGGCGTGAGCACCGTGGGCATCCAGGGTCAGCTCATCGTCGATGGCTCAGTGACAGCCAACAAGATCACTGCGAACTCCCTGTCAGCCATCACGGCCAACTTGGGCACGGTGAACGGCGGTACGTTCCGCACGTTCCAGCTCGACGGCAACGGCGCGATCATCAACCCGCTGGAGTTCCGCTGCGAGATGACGAACAACCCTGGCGATGCCTATCCGATGTGGATCGGTGCCGGGGCGAAGAACTGGAACAACGCAGTCTTCTCTGTCGATCGTTCGGGCAACGCCAAGTTCGCTGGACAGATCACCGCTCAGAACATGATCGGCAACTTGCAGAAGTCCACCTACACGTCGTGGACTGGCGACATCGCGGCGAACGTCGGCGGTGTCGGCGCACAGATCACCCTGACGACCCCTGTGCTCCTTGGGGAAGCTCAAGTGCCCGTGCTGCACGTTGAGTGTGAGATCCACAACCCCGGCTCCAACCCCTGCACAGGACTCATCATTCTGGAGAAGCTGGTCGGTTCGACGTGGGTAGTGATGAAGCAACACGCCTACTACATGAACGTCTCCTCCACCGCCTACGACTCAATGATGGCCCTGGACGGTGCAGCCACAGGCGCCGTGAGCTACCGCGTTCGCATCGACGGCACCGGGCAGATTCGCCCTGACTACTTCCACGTCACCGCCATCTCAATCTACGCCCTCGGGCTGAGGTAACTATCTCCGCAAACGACAACCCCGGCTCGATCTCGAACTCGACTCTAGCCGCTCGCATCTCCGCTCTGATCGACAAGTGGAACGGATACAAGAACGCACTGCGCGACTTGCTCACCAAGCAGACCGGCACGGTGGATATGGAAGACGGTACGGGTGCCATCGTCACCCTGCCGACCTTCCCGGCCCTACAGAAGACCGTCACGTCCCTTACGGAGAACTTGACGGGTGCCGCCGCGCAAGCACAGGCGTCCTCGTCGCAGGCTTCGGCCTTCGCATCGGCGTCGCTGAAGTCCGCTACTGACTCCGACACAGCCCGCGCCGCTTCCGTTGTCGCTAAGGATGCCGCTGCTGCCTCTGCGGTCACTGCGGGCACCTCGGCTTCCAACGCGACCTCGAAGGCCACTGACGCTGCTACAAGCGCAACCACGGCGACCACGAAGGCTGCTGCGGCTGACGCGTCTGCGGTGGCTGCGGCCAGCAGCGCGACGACCTCCAGGAACAACTCCGACAATGCCGGCTTCTCTGCGGCATCCGCGTTGTCCTCGAAGGGCGCTGCGGAAACCGCGCAGGGCCTCGCCCTGCAATACGCGAACGCTCCGGTGAACGTCCAGGTCTCGCCTGGTAACTTCTCGGCGTTCCATTGGGCCGAGCAGGCCCGCCTCACCGCCATCGGCGCGCTGATCTACCGAGGCAAGTGGTCTGCTGCATCCGGTGCAATGCCGGACAGTCCGAAGGTCGGCGACTTCTACATCGTCTCCGCTGCCGGCACCGTCAGCACCATCAAGTACGGCGTAGGCGACATGCTCGTTTACGACGGCGACTCCTGGGATCGCATCGACAACCAGACCGTCGTCACTACTGTCGCCGGCCGCACCGGCAACGTGGTGATCGGCATCTCCGACCTCGCGGGTCTACAGGGCACGCTTGATGCCAAGGCACCGCTGGCAAGTCCCGCCTTCTCGGGACTCGTTGATATGCCCTCGGCAACAGGTCGGTGCTTCTTCGCGTCAGGTGCGGGCGATGGCGCCTCCTACGCTACCCACAACAGCCGTGTGCATTTGCATTGGGGCCTCGGTCTTGCGGACTACACGGATACGGTTCGTGGCGTGTACGACGCCCGCACGGGTACGTGGGACACCTTGGGTGGCTACAAGGTCAACGGTAAGGCCGTGTGGCATGCGGGCAACTTCGACCCTGGCAGCTATCTGCCTGTCGGCGTGCGTACCTCCAAAGACGGAACGGTTCTCGCCAGCGGTAGCCCTCCTAACATCTCGGGGATCGTCAACAACAACGCCACCGCGCTGTGCATCGCGAACAACAACAACCAGTACGCAGCGGCCGTCATGTCCTTCCTCCGCGACGGTCAGTACGGCGCCCACTTCGGTATCGACACCGACAACCAGTGGAAGGTCGGCGGCTGGTCGATGGGTGCCAACGCGTACCGCGTGATCCACGAAGGCGTCACGAACTGGAACTGTGCCGGTCAGGTAGCAGGCAACAGCCTGACCACCCAAAGTAACGGCGGTGCGTACATCAACGGCAACGGCAGCGGCCTTCAGCACAATGGCAACGCGTACTTCGCAGGCCAGATGAACAGGCTATGGGCGAACAGTGCTGGTTGGGTAGGCATGCCGCGCATCTTCGTCCAGGGCAGTGACCCAGGCGGCGCTGCGCAAGACGGTGACCTGTGGATTTGGTGACCCATGCTGAAGATTAGAAGCGGCGGCGGGTGGCGCGATCCGGTGCAAGGACAAGCACGTAAGACCGGCGGCATCCAGACCAAGATCGGAAACATCTACAGGCGACAGGGAGGCGCCTGGGTGCTCGCGTTCGCTGCCTACACACCCGTTAGCGGCTCTGCCAGTCCCACCAGCATTTCAGGTGGCGCGCAGGGTGTCCCGAATTCCGGCAACGTCACCTCGAATGCTACAGCGGCCTACGGTGCAAACGGCAACGGCTCGTACAGCTACACCTGGTCAATCGTCTCCGTGAGCAACGGCGTCGCCCCGACCATCACCAGCCCGAACGGACAGTCCACAACCATCTCCCGTGTCGTGACTGCCGCTGTCGGCGCCATCACCGGCGTGCTGGCTTGCACCATCTCGGACGGCCAATCGTCCTTCGTGGTGTACGTGAACTACACCCTCTCCTACTCGACCAACAAGTAACCATGGACAACGACACGAAACTACTCGCTACCTTGGGCATCACCGGGGCCGTCATCGGCCTCGGCAAAACCCTTGCTTCGAGCGGCCCTTCCAACTGGAAGATCGCCCTCGCCCGCTGCATCACCACGGCCGGTCTCAGCATGAGTGCCGCGCTGGCCGTCGTGATCTTCCCCACGCTGTCCTTCCCGGCCCATGTGGGTCTCGCTGCGGCCCTGGCGTCCCTCGGGACGACCGCGCTGGAGAGTCTGTTCGCTCGCTTCCTCGGTGGCGGTAGTGGCAGCAAGTAAGGACGCACTCGAAGCCCTGCACTCCGCTATCGCCAACAAGCTCACCGACACCATCGAGAGCATGGATACGGACACCAAGGGACTCGCTGCGATCCTCAACGTCGCCCGACAGTTCGTCAAAGACAACGGCATCGAAGCCGTCATCGTACCTGGCAGTCCCGCTGGCAAGCTGGCGGACAAGCTCAAGGAGTTCCCCTTCGACGCAAGCTCTGACCGGAGCCATTGAGCGAGCCGCATCCGTTCGAGGACTTCCGTAACTTTGTCTACCATATCTGGCAGCAGCTCGGCCTACCGGCGCCGACTGCTGTCCAGTACGACATCGCTGCCTACCTGCAATACGGCCCTCGCCGCCGCGTCATCGAAGCCTTCCGAGGCATCGGGAAATCCTGGATCACCGCAGCGTATGTCTGCTGGCTCCTGTGGAAAGACGCGCAACACAAGGTACTCGTCGTCTCCGCATCCAAAGATCGCGCTGACGCCTTCTCGATCTTCACCAAGCGATTGATCGAGACCATTCCCGAACTGGCTCATCTGAAGCCCAAGGGCGACCAGCGCAACTCGAACCTCGCGTTCGATGTCGGCCCTGCGAAACCCGACCAGTCCCCTTCCGTGAAGTCTGTCGGTATCACCGGCCAGCTCACCGGCTCACGCGCCGACACGATCATCGCGGATGACGTGGAAGTGGTGAAGAACTCGGCCACTGTCGCTCAACGCGAGAAGCTGGGTGAACTCATCAAAGAGTTCGACGCGATCCTGAAGCCACTGGCTCACGCAGAGATCGTCTACCTGGGCACACCTCAGACCGAGGAGTCCATTTACAACCAGCTCCCCTCGCGTGGCTATGAGATTCGCATCTGGCCCGCGCGGTATCCGAAGGATCGCAAGCACTTCAACCAGTACAGCGGTCGGCTCGCTCCGTTCATCGCGGATCACTTCGAGGCCAACCCTGGGTCTGCATGGCAACCCGTGGAGCCTTCCCGGTTCCATGAGGATGACCTTCTTCGCCGTGAGGCGTCCTATGGTCGCGGCGGGTTCCTGCTGCAATTCATGCTCGACACCACGCTGTCCGATGCTGAGCGGTATCCGCTGAAGCTATCCGACCTGATCGTGATGGACGTAGACCGCGAAGCGGCACCCATCCGAATCATGTGGGCCTCTGGCAAAGAGCAGGTGATCGACGACATCCCCGCTGTGGGATTCACTGGTGACCGCCTGCACCGACCGATGTATCTCGCCAAGGAAGTCGAGGAGTACACCGGCTCCGTCATGTCCGTCGATCCCTCGGGACGCGGCGGTGACGAGACGGGCTACACCGTGACCAAGCTGCTGCGCGGCATGGTCTTCCTGCGTCGTGCAGGGGGCTTGAAGGGCGGCTATGACGACGAGGCTCTTGAGCAGATCGCGCACGTAGCCCGTGCCGAGAAGGTCAAGATGATCCTGGTCGAGTCGAACTTCGGCGACGGCATGTTCATCAAGCTGCTGGAGCCTGTGCTCCGCCGCATCTACCCGTGCGCTGTCGAGGAGACTCGCAGTGTCGGTCAGAAGGAACGCCGCATCATCGACACGCTGGAGCCTGTGCTCAACCAGCACCGACTGATCGTGGATGCCGCGCTCATGCGTGCGGATCAGAAGTGCGAACCGAAGTTCCAACTGTTCCACCAGCTCACGCGGATCACCCGCGACCGTGGCGCCCTACGGCACGACGACAGACTCGATGCGCTCGCAATGGCCGTCGCGTACTGGAGCGAGTACCTCAACCGCGACATCTCCCGCGAGGAAGACAAGCGGATGGAGGAGCTGATGGAGATCGAGTACGCGAAGTTCGCGGAGAGCGTCTTCGGTCATCGGCCGGCAGCGCCGAACTTCTTCGACAACTACTGAGCGGCCGCAAAGGATAGCTAATGCGGTGGGCGAATAGATAGAACAACCGCACTAATCACCGCGCCCACCGCGAGCCAAAAGACCCTCTCCAACAAGCTGAGGCCCATCCTCGCTGTCGCACGTTTCTGTTCTGCGCGCGCCGTTCTTAGCATAAGAACCACGTTCGTCTCGACGTCCTCATGGTGCCTCCGCAGAATGTCCAGATAGCCGTCGTGCTTAAGCCCGTTGGACTCGTAAGCAGGCAGCAGAGCATGCAGCCTTTGATCGCAGAACTGAAGCAGCGCTTGGAGCTGTGACTTCGTATACAGCTCCCACTCTCTTGTATGTATCCAGCTCGGAATGAGAGCGTATTGATTGACCCAGCGATATTGCTCTACGCACTTCGCAGCGAGCTGGTCTAGCACGTCTCTGTGTTGCTCGATTAGGACACTCACAGCGCTGCTGTTCTGGCCGACTACCCCGCCTATATTTGCTGCCACAGGCTCTCCACGGAACACGACCCCGTGCAGGTCGCGACGGAACTTCTCTATCGTATCCCGTGCCGTGTTGTTTAGATCGTTGTTCTGCATTCGCTTACCCTCATCGACCCTCCGGGCCAAACTTCTGCGACAACTACTGAGTTGGTTTGTCCATAAGATCGTCAACGAGGTGCTGCGTAGCTATTTCGACCCGATCAAGCGGGTGAGCCGCGCAGTACGCGTCTACATAGGCGTCTAGCGCGTTGGTGTCTTCCTGCTTGAGCGCGCCATCCACATCGTAGTAACCGGAAGCCGTGACGAAACCGGCGACCCATCCCAGGAGATCTGCGTCGAGATGGTGCGCTCGGTCAGTTGTCCAGGTGCCACAGCTTGCGGCTCCGGCCCCGTAAACAGTGTAGCCGCGCGCCGACACGATTCCCGGCGCACATAAAGCGCACACAGCAGCAACAGCGAACAGTCGAAAGCGCATAAGTCATTCCTTCCCCCTGGAGTACCCATAACCTATCAGATCACCACCCGCCTCCTCGACTTCATGGTCAAAGTCGAGGGGGAAAGGCTTGTCGCATATCGTGACACCAACGGCACCCTGACCATCGGCGTGGGCCACACCGGCCTCGACGTTACCCCTGGTCTCCGCATCACCCCTGAGACCTCGCGTGCGCTCCTCCTACGCGATCTCGCGTGGGCCACCAACTGCGTATCCAAGAATGTCCACGTCGCTCTTACGGAGCCGCAGTGGATCGCTCTCGTGTCCTTTGTGTTCAACGAGGGCGAGACCAAGTTCCTGACTTCCACGCTGCTTCGCTTGCTCAATGCAGGCGACTACGCGTCCGTCCCCGTGCAGCTCGCGCGGTGGAACAAGGAGACCGTCAATGGCGTTCTCCGAATCAATGACGGCCTCACGAATCGTCGTGGTGCCGAGATCAAACTCTGGAGTAGCAAATGAGCAACCTCAATTCCTTCGGCCGCTTCCTCACCCGGTTCCCGCGTGTGTGGCCTTTCCTTCGCTACACGTTGCTGCCTGCCTCCGCTGCCATCGTCGCCATCGTCCACGTCGCCAAGCACATCCCGGAGTTCATCGCCGACTATCGTGCCGAGGTCGCTGAGTTCGATTCGATGCTCAAGGCTCTGACCGAGACCAAGTGACCACTGTCGCCTACGACGGCAAGAACATCGCGGTGGACACTCGCATCGCTGGGGGCTTCATGCACACCAGCTCGAAAGTCCAGCAGCTCCCTGATGGCTCCCGAGGGGCCGGTGCGGGGATCGTTGCGGACATCCACCGCTTCTTCCGCAGTTTCTTCGGCGACCCAGCGACCATCCCCGAAGGGGAGTACGACACCCTGGTCATGCACCTAGACGGGCGTGTTGTTCACTACAGTGGCGATGGTCTCGCAATGGACATCACAGGGACTCGCTATGCCATCGGTAGCGGAGCTGACTTCGCCCTCGGCGCCATGCACGCCGGCAAGTCCGCAGCAGTGGCCGTGAAGATCGCCTGTGAGCTTGACCCGAACTCCGGGTTGCCTGTGGAGACCATCAAGGCCCTGAAGGTGTGAGCAGGGGAACAGTGGGAGTGGTCACCTCGGTGATCCCTCCCTACCCCCTTCCCTGGGCTGCGTGAGGGGATGAGGAAGGAGATCACCCGCTCTCCTCCTGATGACTCTTGAGGTGCTCTACATGACACCTAAAGAGATCATTAGGTTCTCTTGCTCCTTCCCTTGCTCCTATGTTCCCGGTTATATCATTTCCTCAACACGTACAAGGACTTGAAAGATGCTGCGACGGACTCTTGCGGTGACCGCCCTCCTGGCCCTCACGGGCTGCGCCTCCTCCCCGAAGCACCTCCAGTCCGTGGCCTCCCGCTGGCAAGGTCAGCCTGTAGCTGTGGCCGTGGCCCAACTCGGCAAGCCGTCCCGCATCGACAACAAGGGCGAGGTACGGAAGGAGGTTAAAGACCCATCCTCCTGTACCGACATCGCTCCAAACGGCAAGCCCTACACCAGCCCCATGTGCATGGTGAACGGCGGGCCGCGAAAGTGGATCGTGGTTGATCCCGGCACGGGTGAGAAGCTTTATCGCTGGGAGCAGACAGGTGTCCAAACGAACCCGCAGGTGTCCTCGGGGAGCTTCTCCGGTTCCGTGAACGGCCAGTTCTTCAGCGGCTACACCTCGACGGTCACCGGCTACAGCACGTCTCCCGTCTCGTGCAGCCTGGAGCTGACGGTCGATCCTGCTACCGGCACGGTGACCCACGCGGAGCTACACGGCACTATCGACGCCAAGCTGTGTCCTTCGGTGTCCTGAAGGGGTCATCCCAGGCCCCTGAAATGTTCAGCAGAGATTTTCGTTGGGGTATCCATAGATTCTGAACCGCGCGCATCCCCCCGTGCCCGCGTCAATGATCGCGCGCCTCGCGTCGTGACGTGAAGAAACGCGCGCGCGCTGCCTTATCCCGATGCCCTCGCGGCACCTGTGGCGGCACTTGATGGCCCTAGCCCGCACCACTGAGCCATCCGCGCCAGCCTGTATATCTGCTGCGCTATGCCCTAGCAGCCCCGATGCAGCCCGCAACGGCCCCGAATGAGCCAAGCAAGGCCCCAAGCGGGCCGCAATGCGCGTGTGCTTGTCTGTCCTCATCTGTAGTTTTCGCCGATGCCCTGCCGTGCCCTCGCCGGCCTCATGCGCTGCCCCACACGCCCCACGCGATCTCCTAGGCAACCCACGGCCCCACGCAATCATCCACGGCCCCACAAGGCCACGCACGGCGCCTGATGGGCTATCTATCGTTTTCCGCCTTCCAGATGCTTGAGGTGTTGACAACGATCAAACATGCTGTATATTTGCATCCAAGTCACGGCACGACGCCACCGACCAGCTCGCCAGCTCACCGGCCAGCGCAGTGAAGGATCACAAGGCACCGCGAGCTTCCCTAGGGATAGCGCGGAGCGGCAAGGGAACCAAGGGACTAGCCGAATGGCCCCCGACGAACTCGAACCGCAAATGACGGCCCTGCCGCTCGCCTTGCTAGGCACTGCAATACGGATTGATACTTGCTGACTTGACAACGATCAAACATGATGTAGTGTATGCAACACGGTCAACGCAACACCGACCGACACCTGACACGGCTATTCACGATCCAGCGGCGCCACCCGGCGTGCCTGATGACGATGCCACAGATGCACTGAGTGACTCGACTCATGCCGCCTACGCACCGGACGGCATGACTGGAAGCATTCAAGGGGTGCACAACGGGAGTGGGACATGGATAGCGAGACACGCTTCAAGGGCCGCAGAAGACAACGCCACGGTTCACGGACAACGAAGGGGGGCACGATGCTCGATCACGAATGCAGCAAGCCGGTACACGAACTCAAGGGTGAGTACGTCAAGCGCAAGGAGTCAGCGCGAAAGGTCTACATGGTCGAGTGCTACCGCGCTGACCTGAAACGCTGGCAACTGGTGGATGTGGAAGACACGAACCGATGGCTGTACGTCAAGCCGGGAACGGTTCTCTTTGCTGGCTTCACCTACTAGGCACAAGCGCAGCCCCTTCGATTCGTTGAGGGGGCTTCACTGGTTCCTACCCAACACAAGGAGCGCATGACATGCGTGCAGACCGTAACCCGTACCCGTTCCACAATCGCCAGCCGCAGCGCCCCGCAGTGTCCATGGGGTACAAGCCGGCACCCATGCGGCCCTGTCGTAGCAACCGCCGCGTACTGGCGAACCTTGTGGGCTACTGCGCTGCCGTGAGCATCGCTGTCGTGACCTTCGTGGGCTTCATTGCGCACTAATGATTGATTGGTTTTGAGGGATGACGACATGACTTCTATCGACGAACGCGACGCGATCATTGCGGCACTGTGGAAATTCATCGCGCAACGGCCGGGGCTGGAGTATGCGAACTACGGGGATGTGAGTTCGTATCGCAGCGAGATGCGGGGGATCACGAAGGATCGCCACCACGCGGAAGAACTGCTACGCGCTGTCGAGCGTCGCAGCATCGACGCGCCTGCACTCAAGCTGGCTCTTACGGGTTCCTTTTCGGGCCGTTTGTCGTGGGATGGGGAACGGCTGAGCTACTGCGCCGGCCAATACTTCCCGACTGAGTACCGCCGCGCGGTCTGCGCCGTGCTGTCTTCCGCCTTGTGGGACTACTGGCGCGATGACAACAAGCCGGCGAGCGAAGACGAAAGCTGGGGAGACAACATCCGCCGCGTGGCGAAGCGGGAGCTGAGCTTGAGCGTGGCTCGCCGCTGGTTCAACTGACAGACACAAGCGAGGCCCATTCGATCCTAAGTGGGCCTCACTGGTTTCTGACGGGACAACGACAATGCCAGCTTTCAACTTCAGCAAGTGCGGCAACCACGCGAGCGTCGATAGCGCCGTGATGCGCCACCTCCGCGACATCGGGGCGAGTGATGCCCTCGTGCGGAGCATTGGGCACACGGGCTGGTTCACTGACTTCGAGTTCGCTGATGCCACGTATCGCGGCAACGTGTGGCAGCTCCCTTCCCGCAAGGGCCGCACTTTGTTCCTCGCGGGCTACATCGAAAGCGTAGACAGCGGTTACGTGGTGCTGGACGCCATGCGCGGGAAGCTCCGCCTGTTTGATACGGCTGAGGATGCAGCGCGGGCCGGTGACGAACTGGCGCGCGTCAACGCTGAGCGTGAGTGCGAGTACCAAAGCTACTGGCACGCGGAGATGGCGGCTGAGGAGGCCCTCGCTGACGCCCGCGATGCCTTCAAGGATGCACGGGACGCATGGCGTGAACAGCAGGGGATCGGTGCGCTTGGCGCGCGGCTCTGCAAAGACCTACGCCAGCGCCTCACTGATGCCCGCGATGCCTTCAAGGCTGCGCTGGCTTCCCTGATTGACGCACGGGCCGATATGGCTCGCTATCAACGCAGCATGGGGTACTGACATGACACAACTACTGGCCGCCTGCATTCCCTTCGCGGGCTTTTACGGGAGCGCGCATGACGCGCAACTGGACTACGCGGCACAGTCGATGTTCTCTGACGATCAAGGGGACGCGAACCGGGGCCTTGTGGAGCGCCTGACGTATTCCTGTAGCTGGCACGATGTCCAGAAAAGCTACGCGGCGCGGTTCGTTGAGGAGTATTGCGAAGCCGTGGGATTCGAGGCGTGCTTCGAGTCGATGCAGTCTCCCAAGTTCTACAACTTCGAGACCGATCGCATCTTCGTGACGCTTGCGGCCACTGAGGCGCGGCGGATGTTCGAGAACATCTCACCGGGAACGATGACCGAAAAGGCTGAGGAGCGGCACACCTCACGCAGCGGGTTCATTTCCTTCTACACGTCTGACTGGCGTCAGTGGGGCGAGGTGGAAACGTGGGATCACAACCAACTCCAGACCATGATCGAAGCCTACGCGGCGGACATGGCCGATGAGGTTGACGAAGTGCACCTGATGGAAGACGCATGGTGCAACGGCAACATCGAGAGCTGGATCGAAAACAACACACCGGGGATCGAGCGACTCTATCGAGTCCATGAGTACCTCCGCACACGGGATGCACACGCATGAACAGGACAATTCTCGGCTCCCACGGGGCCATCGTGATCGACGCTACTGGCGCAATCGTGAGCACCGATCTGGACGGGGATGAATACGCGGACATCACCCGCTTCAACGTTGCGGAGTTCGTCAAGTGGTGCGAGGACGCGGCGCACCCGGATGACAACGAACTGCTGCGCGAGGAGGTGGACATCTGCCTCATCGGCTACTGGTACACCGATGCGGCCGGCAATGAGCGGTACGAAGCAGCGGTCGATGAGTTCCGGCACACCCACATCCACGGACACGACGAGCCCGCCTTCATTGAGTCGGGGAGCTAGTCACCGACTGCCAGTGGTGGCGCGTCCACCGCTCGATCCACACCTTGCCCTTCTCCCCTGTCGGGACGTAGCAGCTCCACATGGCTACGTCGCGGCCCTTCGGGAACAGATTCACCACCCAGCGGGAGTCCAGGCACTCGCTGATGGTCGCGAAGCACACGCCATCTCGCGACGGGAGCCGCGCGTACCACGGCCCCATCGTGTTCTCACCCAGCCGGATGCGCTCCCACTTGATGCGCGTCTGATCTTCTTCCATAGCCGACTAACGGCCTGCCTGTTCGTCTACCCAATGGGCCGCCCAATTCTTTGCGTGCACCACGGCCGCTTCTTCGGAAATGAAGACCAGCTTTTCAAGCGATGCAGCGATCACGGTGTCCCCTGTTTGGTCAGCCCGGACAACCACTGCGTTCGCTTTGTACCCACCGCCGTCGAGGCGTGTGGGATCGCACATCAACAAATGCCCACGGTAGAGGAAGCAACGCTCGTCTTCTTCCATAAGAGCCACCCCCGGCTGCGCGTAATGGGTGAATTTTATTCCTAACTCGTCTCAAGGAGTCATACGCATGGGGAAACCCTCACGTTACCCGCTGATCCTTCGCGTCCTCATGATCGCCCTGGCGCTGCTGGGGTTCGCTGTCGCATCCATCGGTTCCGGCAAGCTCGCTGCGGTCTACTGCGTGGTCTACCTGGCCGTCCTGATCGCGTGGGGCCTGATGGCCTACCGCAGCGGGAGGTGCTGATGCTGTACCCATACAGTGAGGTGGTGCGACTGAATGACACACTGGATGAAATTACAGGTGTCACCCTCGACGAAGCTGTAGCAAGGGCTTTCGTACATACGCTGACGCCAGACGACGAAATGTGACGAAAGTAGCGTCTTGCGCGACGAACCCTCCCCTGTCTTAAATACCGCCCGCCGCAAACCCCTGCGGTTACAAGGAGTACCCATGATCCACGTTCTACTCGCCCACATCGCGCTGCTGCACCACTTCCGCATGTCTTTCGGCCTCATCGAAGACTTCAGGAGAGGAGAGTTCTGGCTGTATCGGAGTGGAGCATCAAGCGCTTTAGTCGCTTGTGGACTCATCATGCTTTACCTATCATGGGGCAAGCCCCCGCTCGCAAGGACTTCCGATGAACTCCCTGACATCGAAGCAGACAGCGCACATCTTGCGGCTATTGCTTCAGCACACTTTGAAGGAGCTGGAGGCGAATCCTCAGTTCACCATCTCGAACCTGCTGCCCTTGCTGGTAGCTGTCGAGTACCCCAACGTCACGCAGCCTGAAGTCGCAGCGACTCTCAACCTGCACCCCACGAAGGACGGCGCCACCCTATCCCGCCAGCTCCGCTACCTGCGTGGCAAGCGGCAGGGTGTCGTCCAGTCGCCGCTCCGCCCTGTGATCCACCTGGAGCCGCTGGAGTCTGACAATCGCGTCAACACAGTGGTTGTGACCAGCGAGGGCGAGAAGTTCATCAACGACTTGACCAAACTGTTCAACAAACTGCTGGCGAAAGCGGAGCCAAAGGCCGCCTAGCCGACCTCATTCACTCGCAACACCCGACGAACCCGCCCACTGAGGCGGGTTTCTTCGTTTCAGGAGATCGAAATGCCTTTAGAACTGAAGGGAACCATCAAACCGGGCCAAGCTGACACCCGGTACTACATGATCCGCCTGCAAGTGAATGGCCGGCGCATCGTCGTTAGCTCGAACACCCGGAAGAAGGACTTGGCGATCCGCAAGGAGAGCGAGGTGGCCGAGGCGGTACGCCAGAACCCCCTCATGACCCAGGCGGATATCGTCGCGCTGGTCCGTGGCGAAGGAAGCGTGGCTCACGTCTCCGCTCTGCGCGCTGACGGCCGTCTCACGCTCAAGGCCGCCCTGGACCGCTGCCTGCGCGACCTGACCGTGTGGGGCCGCATAAAGGCTTCTCTGGAGTACGGGCGGCTGGCGAAGACGCTAGAGGAGATACTCGGCGCCGACACGCCGCTGGCCCTGATCGACGGACAGGCCGTAAAGCGCGTCGTCAAGGTACTGTCAGAGGAGCGCGGGCTGTCCGGGGCTACCGTGAACCGTCACCTGGCAGTCCTGCGCCGCATGTTCAACGTCATCATCGAGCAGCGTGAGGAAGACCCGACGACCTGGGTGGGTGCCCCGCTGACCTTCCCGAAGGTGAAGCAACTCAAGGAGCGAGGAGCGCGGGAATACTTCATGTCCCCCAAGGACGAGGCCGGCATCTTCTCGGCCGTGCTGCGCCTGGACGACGAACGCCCCGGCCCCCAGGGTGGCCCTCCACGCCACCTTAACGCCCACCGCTACCACAAGCTGTTCCTGGTACTGGTCGAGTCCGGCTTGCGTCTCAGCGAGGCCCTGAAGCTGAAGTGGGATCAACTGGAGATGCCGCGCTCGTCCCCGGTCGGGATGATTAAGCTCTACACCAAGTCAGCCCTGAAGACAGGCAAGCCCCGCAGCGTGCCCATGACCGAGAAGTGCCGGGAGGCGCTGGATGCGTGTAAGGGAGTCTCTGGAGGCCCCTTCGGTGACCTGAACGCCTGTCGGGCGCAGCACATCTGGAAGCGGGCCAAGAAGGTGGCCGGGGTTACCCACGGGGATTGCGTCATCCATTCCCTGCGTCACACCTGTGCCAGCCGCCTGCTGGGGGCCGGGGTGGACATGATGGTGGTCAAGGAGTGGCTTGGTCATTCGACCATCGTCACGACCCAAGGCTACCTGCACCTGGCTACCAGTAGCCTCACCAGTGCCGCCGTGAATCTGACCCAGCTACGAAGTGCCGCTGCTGCTGAAGCTTCCGATGCTTCGATTTGATCGTGGGGAGACAGAGAACATCAAACAGATAAGATGCTTGTTGACTCAACAACGCCTAAGCTACTGATTCTATTAAAAAGAGGTTGGTGCGAGAGGCGGGACTCGAACCCGCACATCTTTCGATGTCAGAACCTAAATCTGGTGCGTCTACCAATTCCGCCACTCTCGCGTGCCACCCTCATCAGACTTGCGCAACTATTGGAATCTGAAACCAATTTACCACCGGCAACCAGCACAGCCCGGCCAATCGTTTCGGCCCACATTTGCCGCGTCCGTCTAAGTCGATGATTCCCTTATACGAAAGCAGACCATTTTAGGGTTGCACGGCCCTGCAGCACAAGCACGCTGACAACCGGGCCGCGCCCTGTCGGCAATGTCGTCGAGCCGCCGGCAAATCCCACCCCGCCGGAACTTGCAGTTGCAGGTGCCGCGCGGGCGCAGCCTGCGACCTTTCAAGCGCACAAAGCAAGACGCCGATCGCAGGCGATCGGCGTCTTGGCTTAATTGGTGGGCCGTGAAGGATTCGAACCTTCGACCAATTGATTAAGAGTCAACTGCTCTACCAACTGAGCTAACGGCCCCGGAACTGATTTGTAACTAGAACTAAGGCCTGTACAAACTGACCTGAAACTGGGGTGGATGATGGGATTCGAACCCACGACAACCGGAATCACAATCCGGGACTCTAACCAGCTGAGCTACACCCACCATAAATCTTGAAATTGGTGCGCCCGACAGGACTCGAACCTGCAACCGTCGGCTTAGAAGGCCGATGCTCTATCCGGTTGAGCTACAGGCGCAGGCACTGCCAGTAGAGCATGTCGCTGGTCGGGGCAGAGGGATTCGAACCCCCGACTTTTGCGTCCCAAACGCAACGCTCTACCAGACTGAGCTATACCCCGCAACGAGTCCTTGAAACACTTCAAGTCATCGAAGCCTTCAAATGTTACGGGTGACGCCTCGCTCAGTCAATCCGTATCAAAGCACACCACGAATCTCTGAACTCTCGTTTTCATGAAGAAGCGAACTTCTCCGTGAAAACAAAACGGGGTGCAAGCACCCCGCCTCGCAAATAAAATGGTGCGCCCGGAGAGATTCGAACTCCCGACCACCTAGTTCGTAGCCAGGTACTCTATCCAACTGAGCTACGGGCGCACTGAAATGTTTCACTTCGCCGCTGTGATGTTGGGCCATCGAGGCGGTGAAGCGAGAAGCGGAATTATTCAGACTCCGACCTCGTGCGTCAACCCTTTTCGTTAAAAAGATTTCATCGCGTGTCGTTGTGGCGCTCGAAATGACCCGTCATTTAGCTCGGCATCCGACTTTGCCGGCGATACCTGCGGGACATTACGCAGTGAAGATCGCTGCAGACTGCAGAGAGAGGACGGTCACCGTCCGCCCTCTGTGGCATCTGCATGCCGGACGCCTTTAGCCGTCCAAATATCGACTCAGCTTTCCAGGCCGGTGCGATTCTGCGTGGCCGGGTCACCTACTTTGCCTATCGGCGAACCAGCGTCACCCTTGGGCGGCGGCGGTGGCGGCGGCGTGCTGGTTGACGCATTTTTTGTCCAGTCAGCTGGCGGCCCTGGCTCACGCCCAGCCATGATGTCGTCGATCTGGTGCGCGTCGATGGTCTCGTATTGCAGTAACAGCTCGGCCATCGTGTGCAGCTTGTCGAGATTCGCCGTCAGCAGCTCCTTGCTGCGCGCGTAAGCGCGATCAAGGATGCCGCGCACTACTTCATCGATCTTGCTGGCGGTCTCGTTGGAGATGCTCTTGTGCTGTGTCACCGAACGGCCGAGGAACACCTCGTCCTCATCCTCGCCGTAGGTGATGGGACCGAGTTCGTCGGAGAGGCCCCACTTGGTCGCCATGTTGCGCGCCATCTTGGTGGCCCGCTCGATGTCGTTGGAAGCACCGGTGGTGACCTTGTCGGCGCCGAAGATCAGTTCTTCGGCGACACGGCCACCGTACAGGGAACACAGCTGCGACTGGATCGCGACCCGATTAATGCTGTACTTATCGCCTTCGGGCAAGTACATGGTGACGCCAAGCGCACGCCCACGCGGGATGATAGTGACCTTGTAGACCGGGTCATGCTCCGGCACCAGGCGACCGACGATCGCATGGCCAGCCTCGTGATAGGCCGTGAGTTTCTTCTCGTCCTCGCTCATCGCCATCGAGCGGCGTTCAGTGCCCATCAGAATCTTGTCGCGCGCCTTGTCCAGATGAACCATGCGCACTTCGCGGGCGTTCTCACGCGCGGCAAACAACGCGGCCTCATTCACCAGGTTGGCCAGATCAGCGCCGGAGAAACCCGGGGTGCCGCGAGCGATCGTCATGGCGTTCACGTCGCTGGCGGTCGGCACTTTGCGCATGTGTACCTTGAGGATCTGCTCGCGACCACGTACGTCGGGCAGGCCCACCACGACCTGACGGTCGAAGCGGCCCGGACGCAGCAACGCCGGATCCAGCACGTCGGGGCGGTTGGTCGCGGCGATCACGATGATGCCTTCGGTACCCTCGAAACCATCCATTTCGACCAGCAACTGGTTGAGCGTCTGCTCGCGCTCGTCATGACCGCCGCCAAGACCGGCACCACGATGGCGGCCGACAGCGTCGATTTCGTCAATGAAGATGATGCACGGCGCGTGCTTCTTGGCCTGCTCGAACATGTCGCGCACGCGGCTGGCGCCCACGCCGACGAACATTTCGACGAAGTCGGAACCGGAGATCGCGAAAAACGGCACCTTGGCCTCACCGGCGATCGCTTTCGCCAGCAGGGTCTTGCCGGTTCCGGGCGGGCCAACCATCAGCACGCCACGCGGAATCTTGCCGCCGAGCTTCTGGAACCGGCCCGGATCGCGCAGGAACTCGACCAACTCGCCGACTTCCTCCTTCGCTTCGTCGCAACCGGCGACGTCGCTGAAATTGACCTTGATCTGATCCTCGCCCTGCAGCTTGGCACGCGAACGACCAAAGCTCATCGCGCCGCGACTACCGCCGCCGGACTGCATCTGGCGCATGAACCAGATGAACACACCGACGATCAGCAGCACGGGCAGCCAGCTGATCAGCAGGCCGATCAGCGAGAAGCCCTCGGACGGATCCTGACGGACCTCCACGCCCTTGTCCTGCATCTGCTTGACCACCGCGTTGGTGGAGAAGCCGAGCATCGGGGCCACGGTGTGGAACACGCTGCCATCCTTCAGCTTGCCGCTGATGGTGGCGGGCTGGTCGGCGCTGATCGTGGCGCTGGCCACGTTGCCGTTGTCCACACTCTGGGCAAACGCGCTGTAAGCGAGGTCCGAAGAGGACGTGCCGCGCGGATTGAAGCTCTGGAATACGGTGAACAGGACCACCGCGATGATCACCCAGAGCAACACATTTTTCGCAGTCTCATTCATGCACGGTTCTCGCCTGTTGCACCGCGGAAGGCTTGAGGCCTACCGCCAGCGCGTATACCTCACGCGAACGTGCGCGCGAGGCTTTGGGTTTACGCATGGTTACGCGGGTGAAGTCCGCGCGCAAGCTGCGCAAATAATCGTCAAAGCCCACCCCCTGAAACAACTTGATCAGGAACGAGCCACCCGGCTTGAGCCACTGCCGACTGAAATCCAACGCCAGATCGGCCAGATCCATCGCCCGGATCTGATCGGCCAGCGCCACACCACTCATATTGGGGGCCAGATCGCACAGTACAAGATCCAGCTTTTGCCCATCCAGCCTGCCCTCCAGTTCACGCAGCACCGACTCCTCGCGGAAATCGCCCTGCAGGAAGTCCACCCCGGCAATACTCTGCATGGGCAGGATATCCAGCGCGATCACCTTGCCGGTATCCCCCAGACGGTTGCGCACCAGTTGCGACCAGCTGCCTGGCGCAGCGCCCAGGTCAACGACATGGGTGCCCGGCTTGAGCAGTCGGTCACGCTCGATCAGTTCCTCCAGTTTGTACACCGCACGCGAACGCAAGCCCTCAGCCTGGGCTTTTTTTACGTATTCGTCGTTGAAATGTTCGCGCAGCCAGACTGCACTGCTTTTGCTGCGGGCCATGTCTTGGGGGTCACAGATTGGGGAACAGGATGGTGCATGATACCCTTTGGCGTTCATTTACCGCGAATCGAGCACCGCCGCATGGCCCTTTCCTCCTCTCAGATCCGCTACCTGCGTAGCCTTGCTCACGATCTGAACCCGCTTATCCTGCTCGGCGCCAAGGGCGCTACCGAGGCCGTGGTCAAGGAACTGGGCCTGACGCTCGACATTCACGAGCTGGTCAAGGTGAAGCTGTCCGGCGGGGACAAAGATGAACGCCAGGCACAGATCGATGTGCTCGTTGGCGGCACGCAGGCGGAAAAAATCCATCAGATCGGCCATGTAGTCGTGCTTTTCCGCCGCAACGTCGACGAACCGAAAATCGCCCTGCCACGCTGATGGACCTGTCGCTCGACCGTCCCGAAGGGTATTTGTTCGTGCGCCGGGTCGGCCCGCGCAGCATCACCCTGATCGACCGCGACCTCGAAAAAAGCTTCCTGCTGGCACCGGACCGGGCAATCGAAAACTGGCCCGTGGACGCCGCCAGCGTGCTGGATGCCAACCATGTCGACGCCCTGCTGGCGTTGCAGCCGGAACTGGTGATCCTGGGTACCGGCGAACGGCAGATCTTCCCGGCGGCGGCGTTTATGGCCGGCTTTCTGCGCAAGGGCATCGGCATCGAAGTAATGGATAACGCTGCCGCCGCACGTACTTACAACCTGCTGGCCGGTGAAGGGCGGCGGGTAATCGCCGGATTCATCCTGCCGACGGGCTGAGCGTTTTCAATCAGAGCACCTCTGGGGCGCATAAGCTCTTCCGGAAGACGCGGCTAACGTCCCCTCATACAGGTAGGCACTTCAGATTCCGCAGGATCTGAGCTCGCTGGACCGTTATTCCCAGGCAGGGGCCCAGCGCTTTGCGCTTCACCTGCGGCGTTCCCGCAATCTGCTATTTCGCTTCTAGAGCGTTTCATCCTCCTGCGGAGGGCGAAACGCTCTAGAAGCAACAGCTCGCGCTAAAGCAACGAACCTCGCGAAAGACGCTGGGCCCCTACCTGCGTAGGGTGGCGGAAATGGGCGATCCCGCGAAAACCGAACCCTCACCCCAACCCTCTCCCAAAGGGAGAGGGTGCAAAGAGCGGCGAGCTGATTAGGTCTCCGCAGGAAGACGGATGAAGAGGAGCGAGTGTCGCGATTGAGACCATTCCCTAAAGAGCCACCGCGCAGAGGGAGTCTGCCCTAGGCTCGATCCGGTGGCATTCCGGCACTCCTACAACCTGTCAGAGATTGCGAGCCACGTGATCAGTGTGGAGGCAGATATCCGAGGGGATCGACCGGATTGCCATCCTTGCGGATCTGGAACTCCAGCTCGCTGCGCGTAGCGCCGGAAGAGCCCATTTCGGCAATTTCCTGGCCAGCACTGACTCGCTGGCCTTCCTTGACCAGGCGCTTGCTGTTGTGGCCGTACGCGGACAGGAAGCTGTCGTTGTGCTTGATGATCACCAGCTCGCCATAACCAACCAGTCCGTTGCCGCTGTAAACCACCACCCCATCGGCGGCGGCCCGCACCGAGTCACCGGTATTGCCGGCGATTTCGACCCCGGGAGTGGCGTCGCTACTCTGGAAGCGCTTGATCAGGCTGCCTTGAGCCGGCCAGCGCCAAGTCACCCCGCTGACGGCGCGTGAAGCCCCAGCCACGACTGGCGCCGCTACCGGCGGCGGTACGGTCGCGGGCGGCGGTACACCAGCGACTGGCACCACCGCGGCCGTGGTGGCTGCTACGGCCGGCGCCACGGGCTTGGCAGGCACGCTGGCTGCGGTTGCTACGTTCGCAGTGGTGGCCGTTGCAGAGGGAACGGGTACTGGTTCGAACACCGGTGCGCTCGCAGCCGGCGGCGGGGCGGCATGGGGATGCACAACGACAACCGGCGCAGGCATTGGTGGTGCCGTGCCCGCCACATGCTCTGGAGCCGCCGGTGCGGAAACCACTGTGCCTGTAGGCTGCAATTTCAGCCGTTGTCCTGGCCAGATGGTGTAAGGCGCGGCAATCCCGTTCCACTGCGCCAGATCGCGAAAATCAACACCGTTGCGGAAGGCGATCGAATACAGCGTATCGCCCTTCACCACTTGATAGCTGCCACCTGGGATCGGCGTACGGGCTGGTGCGGCAGGCTGGCTATAAGCACCACCAGGCGGCGGTTCCACCACGACCGAGCTGCGCATCGTGCTGCAGGCGGCGAGCAGCAAGGACGCGGCAATCGCCGGCAACAGTGGGAGGCATCGATTCATGCTGGTCAGCATACCGAGGCGGAACTGCTTTTTCATGCAAGACGTTCCTGAGCTCAACGCGACCAGAGCCACCAGACCAGTAGCAGGCCGAGTAGTACCAGCACAGCCCAACCGATCCACTCGATGTATTTATGCAATATCCGTTCGGCGCGTTCGCCAAACAGACGAATCAGAAGCGCCAGCAGCCATACCCGTTTGCCACGGCCAAGCGCGATGCATCCCAGGAATGGCAGCACCGGCACGCCGATGATGCCGCAGGCCCAGGTTACGAATTTCATCGGCACCACTGGCTGCAGCGCAGCCAGAATGAGCACGCCGAACATGCCCCAGCGATGTGCGGCCATCTGCTGACGCAGCGTCGTCACCCCCTGCTCGATCGGTGCCAGCAAGTGCAGCGAGCCAAGCAACGGTCGCAACGCCTGGAAGGCCCAATGGCCCAGCGCATAACCGACCAGCGCGCCGAACAGCGAGGACAGCAGACTGATGTTGGCGTAGCGAAATGCCTTGTGCCGCTTGCCCAGCATCATCGGCGCCAGCATCACCTCCGGTGGTACCGGAAAGATGAAGGCCTCGACAAAACTGAGCCCGGACAGGTAATACACCGCACTCGGCTCGCGCGCCCATATCAATGCACGCGCATAAAGTTTCCCGAATAGACGCATCAGCCAATTCCACCAAGCAGCGGCACGAAACTGACCGCTCCGAGTTCTTCCTGGATGAAATCGCCGTTGCCGTCGCCACGCATGCGGATCAGCGTCTGCTGACTGGGTGAACCGACCGGTGCCACCAGCACGCCGGTCGGACTCAGCTGATCGAGAATCCGGGTCGGAATGGTGTCGCCAGCGGCAGTGAGGATGATCGCATCGAACGGCGCCTCGTCAGGCCAGCCAAGCTTGCCGTCGTCGTGACGCGAACGCAGGTTGGTCAGGCCCAGCTGACGAAAACGCCGGCGTGCCTGGCGCAGTAACTCCTCAATCCGTTCCACCGTGAACACCTGCGACACCAGCGCAGCCAGCACCGCCGCCTGATAACCCGAACCGGTGCCGATCTCCAGCACTTTCTGCGGCACGCCGAACTCGATCAATGCCTCGGTCATCCGCGCCACCACCCACGGCTGCGAAATGGTCTGGCCATGGCCGATCGGCAGCGCGGTATTTTCGTAAGCACGTGAATGCAGCGCCTGATCGATGAAATGATGGCGCGGCACGTTGCGGATCACCTCGATCACCCGTGGATCGCGGATACCGCTCTCTTTCAGGTTGGCCACGAGACGATCTCGTGCGCGCTGCGAAGTCATCCCCTCACCCTTGAGATCCGCGGCCGGTAATGGATAAACGTTCATCGTTCAGGCCGCCTCATCGCTGATGTTACGACCGCTGGCCATGTCATCGCTCAGCACCTGCATCCAGCTGCTGACTTTTTCCAGCGCCTGGAACCGGGTCAGGTCGACGTGAATCGGCGTCACTGAGATAAAACCACGCTGCACGGCATCGAAATCGGTGCCGGGGCCGGCATCGTCCACGGCACCGGCCGGACCGATCCACCAGATCGGCCGGCCGCGCGGATCGGTCTGTGGAATGCACGGCGCGGAGCGATGGCGCCGACCCAGCCGGGTGACTTCAAAACCCTTGATGTCGGCCCACGGTCGATCCGGTACGTTGACATTGAGGATCGTGTCGGCCGGCAGCGGATCGACCAGCAGGCGCTGCATCAACAGCAACACCGCCTGGGCAGCCGAATCGTAATGAACGCCTTTGTGATCCTGCGTGACCAGTGACACCGCGATCGCCGGCAGTCCGAGGAAGCGCCCTTCCATGGCCGCTGATACGGTGCCCGAATAGATCACGTCATCGCCGAGATTCGCCGAATTATTGATGCCGGACACCACGATGTCGGGCTCTTCATCCAGCAACCCGGCCAGTGCCAGGTGCACACAATCGGTCGGGGTGCCGGCCACGCGGTAATAACCGTTGCCCATCGGCAACACTCGCAACGGCGCATCGAGCGTGAGCGAATTGCTGGCGCCGGAACGATCGCGATCGGGCGCAACCACCGTTACCTGGCCGACCGCGCCAAGGCGCTCGGCGAGTACGCGGATGCCCGGCGCATCCACGCCATCGTCGTTAGAAACCAAAACTCGCATGATGCTCCGTCGAAAACTGAATGCGGACGCGCCTGCCCGTGATTCCACTTCCCATCATCCCACTTCCCAGGGCACCACGGGGCGCGCGTTCCAATCGCTGAAGTCTACCGGAGCATGCTGATGGTTTCACACGAATCAGGGCTGCTTTCGCTACGCGGGGCGTGCTTTGGTTAGCATGGCGGCATGAAGCGTCGCGCGCCCGCCCCGATCAATGACGATGACAGCCGCTTGTTTCGCGAGGCGATCGGCGAGGTCCGTCGACTTGACCCGGTGGCTCCGCCACCCGCTGCGGCGAAGCCCGCGCCGCATCCGCATATGTTCGAAGCCGACGAGGCCGCAGTTCCCGGTGAGTTGCTCGACATGGCCTTCGACCCGGCCTTGCTCGAGGTTGGCGAGGAGCTGAGTTATCTGCGCGACGGCTATTCGCCCAAGCTGCTGCGCCAGCTCAAGCGCGGCCAATTCAGCGTGCAGGATGATCTGGACCTGCACCAGATGAACGTCGCCGCCGCGCAGGCCAGCATCGTCGCGTTTCTGGCCGAGGCGAGACACCACGGATGGCGCTGCGTGCGTATCGTGCATGGCAAGGGGCTGCGCTCGCGCGCCGCCGGTCCCGTACTGAAAGGTCTCACCGATCGGCTGCTACGCCGACGTGATGATGTCATTGCGTTTGCTTCCGCACGGCCAGCACTGGGCGGCACCGGCGCCGTAGTCGTACTGCTAAAGGCTTGAATCGAGCAGCTGCGCGAACGTGCGGGCAAACGTGTGGACATCACCGGGCCAGCGGGCCGAGACGTAGTTGCCATCCCGCACCACGAATGCGGGTGTGTCGTCGTCGATCCGGTCGCGAGCCAGTCCGCTGCGCTTGCGCGACGCATGCGCAACGTCGACGGGGACATCCAGGAAGTCATCGGGCTGCGCCAGTACCCGTGTCACTTCCTGCTGCACCGACATGTAGCCGCGCGGCTGCCCGCTGGATTCACGGTACGTGCGGTAATAGTCCGGATCCCAGAGTCGGCTAACGCGAGCCAACGACCACGCGGATTTTTCCAGCGTCCAGGTCAACGCTGTAGTGCGCCGTCCGTACAACACCGAGCGATCACTGTCGGCAGCCCGACTGCGCGCCGCAAGCAGCACACCGTGACAAATCGCACCGACCGGCTTGTCCGCCGCGAAGAAACGCGCCACCACCTCCTGCAACACGCCCGACTCCAGGTACTCGCGCATGCCGCGTGCACGATGCCCACCGGGCAGCAGCAGAGCATCGAAAACCGAAGGGTCAATGGCATCCCAGCGCAGTGGCGAACGAAAATCCACGTCGCGCTCCAGCGCCGCATAAGCGTGCCGCGCGTCGCGATTGGCACGCAACAGCAGTCCAATCAGCGGCAACGCGCGCAAGCCGGGAATCCAACCCCAGGGATCGAGTCCACGACCGTCGAGCATGAGGACATCTGCCGCGCCGGGGTGTCCATCGGGAGTGGCGAAACTGACGTGGTGTCCAGCATCGGTCAGTACACGCCAGCTGATCGCGACTTCGCTGGGGTCGAAGTCGCGCGATGGAATCGGCATCAGCACCCGGGCCATATTAGCCTTCGATCGCTGCCAGCTCGCGCACCACTACCGTGGCGTAGGCACCTGCCGGCAGTTCGAACGCCAGCTCAAGAGCGTTGTCGTCCAGCCAACGCCACTTCAAATCCCGCGGCAGCAAGCGCAGCGGGCGGCGCTCCTGATCCATCCGCGCTGCGGCCACGCCTTCAGCCAGATCATTGGATGCCGCCGCCACCTCGCGCTCCAGTGCACCGGCGTCGGCTACGGTCGGTGGTTCGCCCTGCCCCCACAACGGACCGGAGGGATGAATGTCGGCACGCGCCAAGCGCTCGGCCAGCACATCGCTGAACGGCTCCGGCCCAAACCACGAACGCGAACCAGCCAGCGACCAGATCTCGCCATCCAGCGGCGTGTCCCACGCACCACGTTCAACCCGTGCCGCCAGCACGTTGTTGAATATCTGCGAACGCGCGGCCGACAACAGGAACGAGCGCTTGTCGCGCTCGACCCGGCGCCCGGCAAACATCGCCCGCGCCTGCTCCACGTTGCCGCCTTCGCGGCCAAAGCGTTGCTCGCCGAAATAGTTCGGCACGCCGCGCGCGGCGATCTGCTGCAGCACCTTCTCGGCAGCGTCGCGATCACCTTGCACTTCGCGCAGCACGACTACGAAACGATTGCCGCGCAATGCACCGCGCTTGAGCTTGCGCGAGTGCCGGGTTGCCGCCAGCACTTTCACATCCGCATGCGGAAACGCCGACCAGTCCGGATCGGGCTTGCCGGCCAGCTGCACGGAGAACGTCTGGCGGGTAACCGCATGGCGGTCCTTCAACCCCGCATAGCCCACGCCAACCGGCGAGACGCCGGCAAACTTCGCCAGTTCGCGCGCTACCCAGTCGGTGTTCGCACCGCGCTTTTCGACCCATAGCAGCGCGTGCTCGCCCTTGCCTTCGGCGTCGTAGCCAAGCACTTCCTCGACGCGGAAGTCCTCTGGTGAAACGCGCAACCGGGCAGCCAGCGATGGCGCGCCGTAAGCGCGGGGCAGTTCAAGTTCGGAAGAAGACATCATGCTCCGCCGGTCCTGCCGGCCTGTGAATCGAATGGGAACTCAGCCACGTTCCAGCAGCACGCAGGCTTGCGCCGCGATACCTTCGCCGCGACCCGTGAAGCCAAGTTTTTCGGTGGTGGTGGCCTTGATGCTGATGCGGCCCATGTCACAATCCAGGTCGGCGGCGAGATGCCCGCGCATGGCTTGGGCGTGTGGCGCGACCTTCGGCATCTCGCCGATCACCGTGATATCTGCATTGCCCAGCGCGTAGCCGTGCTGCGCCATCAGCATCGCCGCATGACGCAAAAACTGCCGGCTGTCGGCGTCGCGCCAACGTTCGTCGCTGGGTGGAAAATGCGTACCGATATCACCCAGTGCCAACGCGCCAAAGATCGCATCGCACAGCGCGTGGATCACCACGTCGCCATCGGAATGCGCGACCACCCCGCGGTTATGCGGCACACGTACACCGCCCAATGTCACGTGGTCTCCGTCACCGAAGGCATGCACGTCGAACCCGCTGCCAATACGCATCACGCTGTCCTCTCAAGCAGAAACTCGGCAAGCGCGAAATCCGCCGCCGTCGTCACCTTGACATTGTCCTCGGCACCTTCGACCAGCAACGGCGCGAAACCGGCCAGCTCCATCGCCATCGCCTCGTCGCTGACCTTCAGGCCACGCCGTACCACGTCGCGCAAGGCGGACGTCAGCTCGCCACGTCGGAACATCTGGGGCGTGAATGCACGCCAGCGTTCGTCGCGCGATTCGGTGGCGAGGCTGCGTGCACTGGCATCGGCCCGCTTGAGTGTGTCGCGCAGCGGTGCGCCCAGCAGACCGCCACCGGCAGCGATGCCCAACTCGATCAACTTGCCGATATCCGCCTGCCTGACACACGGGCGGGCGGCGTCGTGGACCAGTACAAAATCGTCCGCGGCGACATCCCGCGGCAGCGCCTCGATACCCGCCAGCACCGAATCACTGCGCTCGGCCCCGCCCGTCGCGGTAAGCACGGGCTTGCCATTGAGCGTGGTGAACCCGGGCCAATGCTCATCCGCCGCGCCCAGTGTCACCAGCAGACCGGCAATCCGCGGATGCGCCGCGAGTCGATCCAGCGTGTGCTGGATTAGCGGCCGTCCCGCCAGGGGTAGATACTGCTTGGGGCAAGCGGTACCAACCCGCGTACCGCGCCCGGCAGCCGGCACCACGCACCAAAGCATCGGTGCACTCATGGCTGGCTCGCGGACGCAGCAGCGGCTGGCGGCGTACTGCCGGCATGGGCTGGCTGGTCGACCACCTGATAGAAAGTCTCGCCTGGCTTGATCAAGCCCAGCTCGGTACGCGCGCGTGCCTCGACGGCCTGATCGCCATGCTTCAGATCGAGCACGTCAGCGCCCAACGCCTGATTGCGCTGCACCAGCTTCGCGTTCTCGTCCGTCTGTTTTTTCACCGCCACGCGCAAGCTGTCGACCTCGTGCATGCTGCCGTTGCCGGACCACAGTTTCAGCTGCAGTCCGATCAGGACAAGGATCAGAACGAGGGCGATCCAGCGCAACATGGGCAGTCGATATTCCCGCTCAGCCCGGCAGGCTGGTCAGGTTGGGAAACGCGTTACGGCCCGCATACCGCGCTGCGGTACCGAGCGCTTCCTCGATGCGCAACAGCTGGTTGTACTTGGCCACACGGTCGCTGCGGCACAGCGAGCCGGTCTTGATCTGGGTTGCAGTGGTGGCCACCGCGATATCGGCGATGGTGGTGTCCTCGGTTTCGCCGGAGCGGTGCGAGATCACCGCCGCGTACTTCGCGGCATCGGCCATCGCGATGGTTTCCAGCGTCTCGGACAACGTGCCGATCTGGTTCACCTTGATCAGGATCGCGTTGGCAATGCCGGCGTCGATGCCTTTGCGGAAGATCGCCGGGTTGGTGACGAAATTATCGTCGCCCACCAGCTGCACGTTCTTGCCAAGGCGTTCCGTCAGCAACTTCCAACCCTCACCGTCGCCCTCGGCCATGCCGTCTTCGATGGTGATGATCGGATATTGCTTGGCCCAGCTGGCGAGTACATCGACGAACTGCGCCGGGGTATAGACCTTGCCTTCGCCGGCGAGGTCGTAGTGACCGTTCTTGAAGAACTCGGAGCTCGCCGCGTCCAGGCCCAGCAGGATTTCGCTGCCGACCTTGTAACCGGTGGTGTTGACGGCTTCGAGAATGGTGTCCAGCGCTTCGATGTTGGAGCGCAGGTTTGGGGCGAAGCCGCCCTCGTCACCCACCGACGTGCTCAGACCTTTACCCTTCAGCACGCTCTTCAGCGCATGGAAAATTTCCGCGCCGGCGCGCAGCGCCTCGGCGAAGTTGGACAGGCCTACCGGCAAGATCATGAACTCCTGCACGTCGACGTTGTTGTCGGCATGCGCGCCACCGTTGATGATGTTCATCATCGGCACCGGCAACGCGCCGGGCTTGCCGTTAGACAGGTAGTTCCACAACGGTTCGTCGCGCGACGCGGCAACCGCGTGTGCCGCTGCCATCGAGACACCGAGCAGCGCATTCGCGCCCAGGTTGCCTTTGTTCGGGGTGCCGTCCAGCGCGATGAGCTTCGCGTCCAGACCTTTCTGGTCGGCAGCATCGAACCCGTTGAGCGCGTTGGCAATCGCCGTATTGACGTTCGCCACTGCGTTCTTCACACCCTTGCCCGAGTAACGCGACTTGTCGCCATCGCGCAGCTCGACCGCTTCGCGCGAACCGGTGGAGGCGCCGCTCGGCACCGCGGCGCGGCCGAAACCGCCATCTGCGAGGGTGACCTCGGCTTCCAGCGTGGGGTTACCGCGCGAGTCGAGGATTTCACGGGCGTGGATGCGGGTGATCAGAGTGCTCATGCGGTGTCCATTGCTTGTGTTGAGTGTTGATGTCGGATGAGCGGCGAACGCGCCCGATGGTTCAAGAAAGCTCGCGTCAGGACAACCCCTGCTCCAGGAAACCGTGCCGCTTGGTGACGGCATCGAGTTCCAGCAGCGTTTCCAGCAGCGCTTCCATTTTGCCCAATGGCCACGCGTTCGGGCCATCACTAAGTGCCTTGCTCGGATCCGGATGCGTTTCGGCAAACAGGCCGGCCACGCCCACCGCGACCGCGGCGCGCGCTAGCACCGGCACGAACTCGCGCTGACCACCGGACGTGGTGCCCTGTCCACCCGGCAGCTGCACCGAATGAGTGGCGTCGAACACCACCGGGCAGCCGGTGTCGCGCATCACGCTGAGCGAGCGCATGTCCGACACCAGGTTGTTGTAGCCGAAACTGGCGCCGCGCTCGCACACCATGATGTGCTCGTTGCCAACGGCCGTGGCCTTGGCGACGACGTTCTTCATATCCCATGGCGCCAGGAACTGGCCCTTCTTGATATTCACCGGCTTGCCGGCACGCGCGACTTTCTGGATGAAATCGGTCTGCCGGCATAGGAACGCCGGCGTCTGCAGCACATCGACCACCGCGGCCACTTCATCCATCGGCGTGTATTCGTGGACGTCGGTGAGCAACGGCACGCCGATCTGCCGCTTTACTTCGGCAAGGATGCGCAGGCCTTGCTCCATCCCTGGCCCGCGAAAGCTCTCGCTGGATGAGCGATTCGCCTTGTCGAAACTGGACTTGAAGATGAAGTTGATTCCGAGCCGGCCGGTGATTTCCTTGAGCGTACCGGCCGTATCCAGTTGCAGCTGCTCGGACTCGACCACGCAGGGGCCGGCAATCAGGAACAATGGGTGGTTCAGCCCGACCTCGAATCCGCACAGCTTCATGCGATCGACTCCTGCGCCAGCCGATGACCGTCACGCACCGCCTTGAACTCGCGCGCGGCGTAGACGAAGCCGCTGAACAGCGGGTGGCCGTCACGAGGCGTCGAGGTGAATTCAGGATGCGCCTGGCAGGCGAGGAACCACGGGTGCTGCTGCGGCGGCAGCTCGATCATTTCCACCAGCAGGTCGTCCATCGACTTGCCGGAAATCACCAGGCCCAGGTCCTCGAACGATTGGCGGTAACGATTGTTGAACTCATAGCGATGACGATGGCGCTCGCGCACCACGTCCTGGCCATACAGTTCGCGCGCCAGCGTGCCGGCCTTCAGGCGGCACTCCTGTGCACCCAGGCGCATGGTGCCGCCCATGTCGGAGCGCTCGCTGCGCTGCTCGACGTCACCCGTGGTGGTGGTCCACTCGGTGATCAGCGCGATCACCGGATCGGGCGTATTGCGATCGTTTTCGCTGGAATCGGCTTCGGCGAGACCGGCCACGTGACGGGCAAAATCGATCACCGCCGCATGCATGCCGTAGCAGATGCCGAAATACGGCACGCCGTGCTCACGCGCGTACTTGGCCGTGAGTATCTTCCCCTCGAAACCGCGCTTGCCGAAGCCGCCGGGCACCAGGATCGCATCGACACCGGCCAGCACCTTGGCAGCGCCTTCGGCTTCGATCTGCTCGGCGTCGACCCAATGCAGGTTGACCCGGGTTTCCTGCTTGATGCCGCCATGGCGCAACGCTTCGCCAAGCGACTTGTAGGCATCCTTGTGCTCGACGTACTTGCCCACGATGGCGACGGTGACCTCGCCCTTCGGGTGTTCCATCGCATCGACCGTGCGCTGCCAGCTGGACAGGTCAGCCGGGCCGGCATCGAGGCCGAGGCGCTTGACCACGATCTCGTCCAGCCCCTGCTGGTGCAGCCACAGCGGTTGCTTGTAGATGATGTCGACGTCGGTCGCGCTGATCACCGCGTTCTCGGGAACGTTGGTAAACAGCGCAATCTTGCGGCGTTCGCTCTCGGGCAGTTGCTGTTCGCAACGGCACAACAGGATGTCCGGCTGGATACCGATCGAGCGCAGCTCCTTCACCGAGTGCTGGGTCGGCTTGGTCTTGATCTCGCCGGCGGCCTTGATATACGGCACCAGCGTGAGATGCATGAACACCACTTTTTCCGGGCCATGCTCGATGCGCAGCTGACGAATCGCCTCCAGGAACGGCAGCGACTCGATGTCGCCGACGGTGCCGCCGATCTCCACCAGCGCCACGTCGAAACCACGCGTGGCCTCATGGATGCAGTGCTTGATCTCGTCGGTGATGTGCGGAATCACCTGTACCGTGGCGCCAAGGTAGTCGCCGCGGCGCTCCTTGCGGATCACCGATTCGTAGATCTTGCCGGTGGTGATCGAGTTCTTGCCGGTCAGGCGGGTGTGCACGAAACGCTCGTAGTGACCGAGATCGAGGTCAGTCTCCGCGCCATCGTCGGTGACGTAAACCTCACCGTGCTGGAAAGGACTCATCGTGCCCGGATCCACATTGATATAGGGATCGAGCTTCATCATGGTGACCGATAGTCCGCGCGCTTCAAGAATGGAAGCGAGCGACGCCGCAGCAATGCCCTTGCCAAGCGAGGACACCACACCGCCGGTGACGAAAATCAGGGGGGTCATGGAAAGCAGCCGTGCTGGAAATTAGGCATTTTAGCTGTAGAAGCGCTCCGCTGCGAGATGGCATTGAACAATTCGCCGTTTTGATTCAGCCCGGAAGCCCTTCTGCAGGGGTGAAACGGCTAGCGGCCGCCTGCTAGCATCGCCGGATGAACAGCCCCATTCCCGCCCGTCTCGCCGCCCTACGCGCGGCCATGCAGCAGCATGGCGTTACCGCCGCACTGGTTCCCACCGCCGATCCCCACCTGTCCGAATATTTGCCCGAACATTGGCAGGCGCGGGCGTGGCTGTCCGGTTTCGACGGCTCCGCCGGCACCCTGGTGGTCACCCAGGACCACGCAGGCCTGTGGACCGATTCGCGCTATTTCTCGCAGGCCGAACAGCAACTGGCCGGCAGCGGCATCGAGCTGATGAAGCTGCAGGTGCCGCATGCCGCTGAACATCTGCAGTGGCTGCAGCAGCATTTGCATGCCGGGGAAACCCTGGCGTTGGCTGGCGATAGCGTGGCCTTGACCACCCAGCGGCAGATCGAACGCCGACTGACCGAAAGCGGCGCCAGGGTGCGCACCGACCTGGACCTGCCCGGTGAGACCTGGGCGGATCGCCCGGCCCTGCCACAGGCGCCGGTGGTCGAGCATGACGCGGCCTATGTCAGCGTGACGCGTGCGGACAAGCTCACTCGTCTGCGCAACGCCATGCGCAAGCTCGGCGCCACGCATCACCTGCTTTCCAGCCTCGACGACATCGCCTGGCTGACCAACCTGCGCGGCAGCGATGTCGAATGCAATCCGGTCTTCCTCGCCCATCTGCTGGTGGAAACGGGCGGACGCGCCACGTTGTTTGTCCAGCGCGCCAAGCTCGGCGATGCGCTGGTCGCCGCACTCGCCGCCGACGGCATCGAGATCGCTGATTACGCCTCGATCACCTCGGCATTGAACGACCTCGGTGCCGCCGACAGCCTGCTGCTGGACAGCGGCCGGGTGGTCAGCGCGATCGCCGCCGCCATCGCACCGGCCGTCAAGCGAATCGAGGCGGCCAATCTAAGCACCGCGTTCAAGGCGCGCAAGAATGCTGCCGAACTCGACCATATTCGCGAAGTGATGCGCCGCGATGGCGCTGCGCTGGTATGCGCGTTTCGGCGGCTGGAGCAACGCTTGGCCGCCGGCATGAGCTTGACTGAGCTGGACGTCGATACGCTGCTGCATGAGGAGCGTTCGATCCAACCCGGCTACAAGGGCGAGAGCTTTGCCACGATCGCCGGTTACCAGGCGAACGGCGCGCTGCCGCACTACCGGGCCACGCCCCAGGCGCACAGCACGCTCCAGCCCAAGGGCCTGCTGCTGATCGATTCGGGCGGCCAGTACCTGGGCGGCACTACCGACATCACCCGCGTACTGGCGCTCGGCCCCACCACCAGCGAACAGCGACGCGATGCCACGCTGGTGATGAAAGGCATGATCGCGCTGAGTCGCGCGCGCTTTCCCAGGGGCGCCAGCGGCCCTCAACTGGATGCGTTGGCGCGTGCGCCACTGTGGGCCAGCGGCATGGACTACGGCCACGGCACTGGCCACGGCGTCGGCTACTTCCTCAATGTGCACGAAGGCCCGCACGGCATTCGCCCACCGATCGCTGGCGGCGCGCTGGTTCCGCTGGAGCCGGGCATGATCAGTTCGATCGAGCCGGGGTTGTACAAGCCGGGCCGACACGGCATCCGCCACGAGAACCTGGCGGTGGTGATCGAAGCGGAGCTGACCGAATTCGGCGAGTTCTATGCGTTCGAAACCCTCACCTTGTGCCCATTCGACCGCCGGGCACTTGAGGTCAGCCTGCTCAATCCGGAAGAGCGCGCGTGGCTCGACGACTATCACGCGGGCGTGCGCGCCGCCTTGAGTCCGCTGCTGGAAGACGCCGACCTGGAATGGCTCAATCGACACTGCGCGCCGCTATAGGGCGTCAGTCGATGCAGTACACGCTCAGGTGCGCTTGGGCGGTACCAGCTTCAGCTTGGCCGTAGCCTGGGGCTGATTCGGAGATAGCAGGCGCTGGATCTCGTCCGCCTTGAGCGGATAGGAATACAGGTAGCCCTGCCCTTCGATACACCCTGCGCGCAGCAGAAAATCATGCTGCGCCTCGGTTTCGATGCCTTCGGCAATCGTGCTCAAACCGAGGCTCTTGGACATCGCCAGCATCGCTTCGGCAATCGCCACATCGTTCGGGTCACCCGGCAAGCCAGTGACGAAAGAGCGATCGATCTTCAGGTAAGCCACGGCCGGCAGCTTCAGGTAGGCCATCGAGGAATAGCCGGTACCGAAATCATCGATCGCCACATCGACGCCCAGCGTATGCAGGGTCTGCATGGTGCGCTCGGTGTCGTCGCCCAGGCGCAACATCGCGCTCTCGGTGATCTCCAGCAGCAGGCGCCGGGCAGACAGCTGCCTGGATTGCAAAGCGTGCGTTACCCCATCGACGAAGGCCGGATGGGCAAACCAGCGCGCCGAAATATTGACCGCCACGCGAATATGCGGCACACCGGCGCGGTCCCATGCCTGGATCTGCGTGCATGCTGCCTGCAAGACCCATTCGTCGATGCGCCGGATCATGCCCAGGCTTTCCGCTACCGGTATGAACTCGCCCGGCATGACTTCACCACGCTCCGGATGCCTCCAGCGCAGCAACGCCTCCACCGCCACGATCCGCCCCGTGCGAAGTTCGATACTGGGCTGGTAGACCAGGTGAAACTCATCGCGTGCCAGCGCCTGGCGTAGCTCGGTCGCCAGCTGCAAGCGCCGACGGGTATCGGCGTGCATCATCGGGGTGTAGAAGCGGAACGCGTTGCGCTCCTCGGTTTTCGCCGTGTACATCGCGGCGTCGGCATTGGCGATCAGCGTCGCTGCATCGATGCCGTCCAGCGGGTAGCCGGCAACGCCGATACTGGCGCTGAGCACGATTTCGTAGTCGTCCACCAATAGCGGCTCAGACAGCGTGGTGAGCATGCGGCTGACGATGGCCCGGGCATCTTCACGCAGACTCAGCCGCGGGATCAGTACGGTAAATTCGTCACCGCCGATGCGCCCCGCCACATCGTCATCGGACAATTGACGGCGGATGCGATCGGCGACCTTCACCAGCAATCGATCGCCGATCGCATGGCTGTAGCTGTCGTTGACGATCTTGAATGCATCCAGATCGATGAACAGCACGACTACCGCCAGGCGCTCGCGCTCGGCAGTGGCGATCGCATCGGCGCAGTGTCGCTCGAACTCCGCCCGATTGACCAGTCCGGTCAGTGGATCGTGTCGGGCCAGATGTTCCAGACGGCGCTGATTGAGCTTGGCCGCCTGGATATTTGTAAACACCGCCACGTGGTACAGCACCTGATGGTCGGCATCGCGAATGACGCTGATGCTCAGGTGTTCCGGGTAGGTATTGCCGTCGCGGCGCGCGCTTTGCACTTCACCATGCCAGTTGTGGCCGGCAGCAATGATTTCCCAGATGGAATTCGGCAGCGGGGCGCCGCTGGGCAGGGTACGGGTACTGTCGAAACGCCGGCCCTGCAGGTCCTGAGCAGTGAATCCGGTGATTTCAGTGTGTGCGGCATTGGTCGAGATCACCCGGCGATCAGCGTCGGCGATGATCACGCCTTCGGCAATACTGGCCAGCGCCTCGGCAGCGACCCGGCGTTCCTGCTCCATCGCCACGCGCTCGGAGATGTCGCGGATGATCGCCTGGCGCACCGGCCGGTCACCCCAGTTGGCGAGGCTGCTTTGCGTTTCCACCGACCGCGCACTGCCGTCTTCGCCAAGCAGCACGTTGCTGGCCGCACGGCCGGCCTGCTGTCCCGAAAGGGATTGCTTGAACAGATGTACGAAACGGTCGCCAATCAAGTCATCCGCGTCGCGCCCGGTCCATAGTGCCGTCGTGCGGTTGACGTCGAGAATCCGGCCGCTGGTTTCGTCGATCATCACGATCGCATCGGCGGCGCTGTCGAACAGCAGGCGGTAACGCTCTTCACTGCCGCGGATGCTTTCCAGGATGCGCCGCGCCATGCGCACCCAGAGCACCCCCGCAATGCCGAACGCGCCCAGCACAGCCCAGAACAATAATTGGCCGAGCCACACCGCACCGCGCACCATTTCGATCGAAAACAGCGCCGTGCGCGGCGCCATGTAGTTGTTCAGCACATTGATGCGCGCGCGTTGCCGGGCGATTTGCGCACTCGATGGACCGCCGGTGCTGTAGGCGTGCTGCAATTCAGCTGCAATCCCGCCAAGCTCGACCAGCGGGGCATCGGTGGATCGCCACGCATCGAGCGCCTCCCGCATATGCGGGCTGTCGGAAAAATACTGCAACATGAAGGTCATGCCGGCTTGCGCCTCCGGCATGAGGTTGCCCCGGGTGAATACCCGGGTGATTTCCTGCTTGCTGAAATGCCCCGAAATGATCGCGTCGCGACCACCCCGGTCGGATTCCAGCAAACCGTAATTGTGCTGGAAGTTGGCGAGGTCCCCGGCCTCGCCGTTGAGGGCATAGTTGTCGAGATCGATCACGGCCTGCTTCTGGGCCTTGGACCAGACACTCTCGCTGTTGAGGAAGCCAGCGAGTGTGATCTGAACCTGCAACACGCCCCAGGTCAGCGCCATGATCAGTGCAATGGCAATCGCCAACGCATAAGCCAGCGGCATCAGGCGTCGTGTCAAAGGTCGTTGCAGACTGTTACCCACGAAACGCATCGATTGCCCATCCGGTTGATCACGCAGCGGTCACCCGCTGTTCCAGCTTGCTCTCAGATGCCCTTTAAGCGGCGACTCCGTTAGCCACCCAAAGGTCCCTGCACGTGCGAATGCAGCGATCACCCAGCAGTATCATGCTTGTGTAGCTTCGCTTGATGCACTCGCCCAGATGCGCCACATCGTCGGCCGAGGGCTTTTCGCCCATCAGCGTACAGACTATATCCAATGCCTCCCACGGATGAACATCATCGTAGGCAGCATGCAGATGCAACCAGCGCAGACTGGATGCCCGGATCGACGAATCGAAGCTCTCCCGGTACTTGGTGCTGTCGTAAATCATCTGTGACCACTCGCCGGTGACCCCCTCGATGGCGTAGTTGGTTGCCACGATGCCAGCCGCCAGGGTGCCGCGGGCGCTGATTTCCTCACACCAGCGGGTTAGCCCGTCGGTACCGTGCGGGGTGACACCGTGCAACAGTTCTGCCCGCGGAACGCCTGCGCCTTCGGCCCAGTTGATCCAGTACTCCGCATGGTTCTGTTCGACCCGGATGTTGCGTACAAGCCAGCGTCGAGCCATGTCGTCACCAGGACTGCGGCCATAACGGGTCTTGAGCAGGTTCAGTGCCATGAAGCTGGGAAACCGCTCGATGAAAGGCCACAGGCCCTTCATGAAGTTGCTGACGGATTCCTGATCGAGCTGCAATTTGGTCATCATGGCCCAGATATCGTGATCCAGGACACGCTGCTTGGTGCTTTCGCAGTCGGCGATCATGTCTTGTGCCCACTGCGGGTAGCTGGTCAGTTCGGTCAGTGAGCCGGTACGTTCAAAACGAGTATTCATGTAGTTCTCCTTGGGGGTTGGACGTTTCATTGGTTGCTGCTTTGCTTGGCCGGCATGAGGAAATCCTGCTGCCGGTCGTAATCGGGCATCGAAAAGCGATACCGGAAACCCTTGAATTCGTGGTTTGGGACCAGGTCCCATGGTGCCCCCTGTTTACATGAACGGTAACGCCGCCTCCTGAGACTGTTGGGTACGATGAATGGCTGAAAATGGCCATGTGGACCCAGCGTACTGCGGTCATTTATCGGGCAAGTAGCCGGACTTAACACTTCAATGCACTGGCATGGCCCGGGTGGCCTGCCGTCATCGGACCGTTTCACTTGCGTCGATGTTGAAACTGGATCAGCCTGCGCCGGTACAGCCCGGTTTGCATTGCGTCGTATGGACGGCCACTTCCGTCAACGTGCCGGAGATCGTATCGATGAAACGACTTGTCTGGTTCGCCGCACTATCACTGCTTCTGGCTACTCCCCTGCTCGCGCACGCGGCGGATGGGTACGTCACTGGCAACGTGAACCTCCGCGCAGGCCCCGACGGGCAATACCCGCTTATCTTCACGATCCCGGCTGGTTCGGCAGTCTCCGTTCAGGGCTGTACGAGCGGCTGGGAGTGGTGCGATGTGATCGTCCGTGGCAATCGTGGCTGGGTGGACGGCTACTACATTCAATACCAGTATCAGAATCGGCCAGTGGCACTACCTGACTACGGCGCGCAGATCGGCGTCCCGATCGTCACCTTCGTGATTGCCACCTACTGGAACAATTACTACCGCAACCGCCCGTTCTATCGCCAACGCAATAGCTGGTACAGCCGTCCTATCCCCCATCGGCCACCCCCGCGGCCCATCCATCGCCCCCCGACGGGGCATCGTCCGCCTCCCGCGAAGCCGCGTCCACCGGTCAATCGTCCCACAAGGCCCAAGCCGCCGGCCACTAATCCGCCAAAACCGCAACCGCGGCCGCCGGCGAATCGTCCGCCAGCGGGTCAGCGCCCGAAACCGCAGCCGACTCCGCCGGGCAATGGTCCGGGCAACAAGCCTGGCGGCAACCGGCCCACCACACCGCCCAAGGGGCAACCGGGCAAGCCCCGCCGCGTCAGAATAGTTGTCGCCTCCATAGAACCCCTATCCTGAAGGCGGCGATGGAGAATTTGAGTGGCTCGCTACGGACAACGATTCAAGGAAAGAGCTGTGGCACGACTGCTACCGCCA
>Ga0302313_10000014_pt1 | contig 154339 bp, 135 predicted proteins | sample III_Palsa_N2_2_FD_200454 | JGI IMG/M metagenome (GOLD analysis project Ga0302313, IMG submission 200454) | Peat permafrost microbial communities from Stordalen Mire near Abisko, Sweden - III_Palsa_N2_2 | ecosystem: Environmental > Terrestrial > Soil > Palsa > Peat permafrost | place: Sweden...
GCGCCGTCATTGGGGCGCGTGCATCTCGGGCGGGAAATGGGTAAGCCCAGTTATTGACGATGCTGAATGCGGCAGGTTGCGGGCTGGGGGCGTTATTGGGTGGTTGAGCCAAACTGATGATTCCTTTGGGTATAACAGGTCAAATGGCGATACGAATTTATTTATCCACGCGGGGGGCTAGCCGAAAATTGCCCGTGAACTCACTGAGGCAACGATACTAGCTGACAAGCCTTGCGAAACCATTACAGTGTCACCCGAATGCATGCTATTTTTGTGCTTATGCCTGACGGAAAATCAGCCAAACCCCGCCCCATAAAGGGTTTAATCAACGAGACAGATTCGTATCAGATTTGAAACCTTCTCCGCAAATACCATATCCCGCAAATAACCTTAATGCACCTGCCCCGCATCAGCCAATAAGGCATGCTCCACCCGCACCCCACCGGAACCCTCCATCGCCGTCACCCGCTTATCGCTAAGCAAGGGCTGCAACACCGGCGCCATCGATTTCAGCAACTGCACCGACAGCGCGCTGGTGTAGCTATAACGCGCCGCATAAGGTTCATGCACATACACCGTGAGGGTGCCGAAGAAATGCTCGCCGATGCCAAAGACAAAGGTTGCGCTGCGATTGATTTTGCGCGATTCGATCAGTCGCGCACCATGCGCGTAGACGTCGTAACGTTGATCACCCGTACCCGTTTTACCGTAGACCTCCAAGGTCTGACCATCCGGTAATTTCATGCCGTCCGCCAGGCGTTGACCGGTGCCGCCCAGCACCACATCGCGCAGCAGGTGATGCACCACGCCGACAATCTCCGGCGCAAGCGCGGTTTGTTGCGGGCTGGTTACGCGTTTGAGTTGGGTTTCGTAGGGCGTGTTTTTGGCGAACTCCAGTTCGGAGATGCTTTGTGTCGGCAACATCTTGCCGCCGCTGGCGACGATGCCGATGAGCTGCGCCAACGCCGCGGGCCGATCTCCCGAAGCGCCGATTGCCGCGGCATATGAGGGGGTGAGGTTGGCGAAGGGATAGCCCAGCGCGCTCCATGACTTGCCGATTTCCTGGTAGGCCTGCAGTTCAACCATGCGTTTGATGCGGCGGTCCTGTGTGATGTGGTAACGGGTCTTGAAGAGCCAGGAATACGCGGCGATACGGTCATCGTGGCTGGCGCTTTGGAGTTCGCTTTCCGCTGCCTGGGGATGCAGGCGCAGATAGTTGACGGTCCATAGTTCGAGCGGGTGCACGCCGGCAATATAAGCGCGATCGTTCAAGCTGAATTTGTCGCTGCCGTATTGCGTATAGAGCTTGGCGAATTGCGCCTCCGGCAGCGACGCCGCCGCGGTGCCGTTCAAGGCAACGCGCATTTGTGCATCGAACCAGGCCTGAGAGCCATTCGGTGCCACACTGCGCAAGATCGCGGCAAGCCTGGGCGGCGACTGATGCGCCCGACTCAACAACAGGGTCAGCGCATCGGCGGCAGCTTTGCCTTGGTATTGAAGATAAAAGCGGTGCAGGTAGATGCGGCTTTCCTGATCGGCAAAACGCGTGAGATACAGGTTGCGCGCCGCCGGGTCGGTCAGCCATTGCGAGGAGGGTCCGGCAATTTGCGTCATGCGGTACTGCACGACGTCGCGCATGAGCCGCACAAACACCAGGTTGACCGAATGCTGGAATGCCTCATGCACGCTCAGGATACGGTTGTTATCAATGGCCTCGAAGTTGGTAAAAGTCTGGGTGCCGCCACCGGTATAGAAAGTTTCACCGGGATTGGCCGAATAGCGGCGCTCGACAGCGGCGTCGAGCATGGCACTCAAGGACCGATCCGGATTGTGCTGCATATAGTCCAACGCCCAGTTGGTCAGCACATCTTGCGGATCGGGATGGACGTCGTGCAATTCTTCCGTGCTCATCGGCATAAAGCGCTGGTGCAGCGCGCTGACGATCTGCAGATAGGTAATCACCGTGCGCAGTTTGGCGGTCGAGCCGAGATTCAAGCGCGAGCCTTGGTTGATATCAAACGGCTGGTTCACGCTGTCGGTCTGCACTCGCAGCAGATTGACACCATCGTGTTGCTCGAACAGCGTAAAGCTGTAGGCGATTTTTGATGGATCGTCCTGGTCGCGCAGCATTTCGAACCCGTACAAACCGGCGGCTCGCGCGCCGGCGGGGGTGGTAGCCGCCACCAGGCGTTCGCTGACGGCTTGTTGTACCGGGCCGTCCAGCGTCGAAGAGGCGGTCAGATCGAGCCGGTCCAGCGCATAGAAGCTGGGCACGCCCAGCGTTTCGAGCAGACCGGCGCGCAACGAGGTGACCGCCTTGCGTGTAATAAACGATGAAGCATCGGCCGGCAGCGCAACCGGTTTGAGTTCAAGATGCACGGCTAACGCCCGATCGCGCAAAGGCTGCGAAATAATCCTGTTGGCTGCCAGCAAGCGCAGATAACTGTTCGTCAGCCGATTGAGTTCCTGCGTATTACGCCGCAGATAATAAGACGGCGCACGCTGGGCGATCATCAGCGACAGCGCCTGCTTGAAAGCCACTGCCTGGTCGTCGAGCAATGCGGCGGATTCGCGCGCCGCCAGCACCTGATTGACCTGATCGAAGTCACGTCCATACCAGGCGGCGAGGCCGTCGCCGAGACCGGCAATCTCGCCCACACCCGGCGTGGCGGCAAGCGGCACGGTGTTTAAATAATGCACCACGATCTCGCGGCGCACCGGCAAAGTGTCGGGGCCGTCAAGGTAAGCACGTACGGAGGCTGAGGCAATCTGCCGCAATTTTTCCCGGGGGCTGCCGGTGCGGCCGCTTGCCGAGTGGCGGAATTTTTCGATTTGGGTGGCCAGCGTGCTGCCGCCTGGCGCTGCCTGCTGTTTGTTGAAAACGCGCACACCCTGATCGAGCAAGGCCCGGCTAAAACGTCCCCAGTCAAGCGCCGGATTACGTTCAGGCTGGTCCGCATCGAGCAAATTGTGGTCTTCGATAAACAGCAGCGCGCTGACCAGCAAAGGCGGCACCGCCTCGAAGTTATCGTAGACCCGCTGCGGGTAGCGGGTGCCATAAAGCGGGGTGCCGGTGGCATCGAGCAGCAACAGTCCGGCCTGGTCTTTTTCCGCGTAGGGCAGGAATAGACCATGGTCGGCCGCCGACGCTAAAGCGGCCGAATCACGCGCTTGTGCGGTGACGACAAAACCACGCGCGCTCAAGCGTTGAGTAAAGCCCGGCAGCAAGGCGTAACCGAGCCGCTGGTCGTACGGCCCATTCCCGGGAAAACGAATCGCGGCGCTGGAGCCGGCCGCCACGGTGAAGTGAATCTCATGACCCAGCTCGGATAGATAGCGTGCCTGCAGCCGGGAGGTGTCGATTTCGGTCTGAACCCAGCGCGCCGTCAACGCCAGCGTTGCCAGCAGCAAGGCGAGGAATAACCACCTTAAGCGTCTCGCGCGGGAAAAAATACCGGGACTGCGAAGAGGAAGCTGTATCAGCGGCAGACTCATTACGTGTCTCCTCTTCCGAGTGGTGCAGATCGTGCAGTTTTTAGTCTAGCGCGTCTGCTTGAACCACAGGTGACAGCGTTTCCCGCACACCACATTTATTTCGATTTTATTCCGTCAATATCGCTCTACCCTGTGGACTCACCCCTCCAATCACTGAAATTGACTTCGATGGGACGGCGCTCGACCATCAAGCGCAGGCAAATCACCTGTTGCGCAGCGCTTACCTTGATGCCGCCATTACGCCAGCAAGCGCTTGCGCGCCTCGTCAATCACAATATCGCTGATCGACCCGGCTGAAGCCGCCTCGCCGGACCAGTGATGCCAATATAGCGGCACGTCGAGGAAGGCATCGGGCGTCAAGTCGATCAGCGCATTGCTGTCGAAGTGGGCCTGCGCCTGGACCTCAGGCAATAAACCATAACCCAGGCCGTTCACAATGGCGTCCGCCAGGGAATGCGGACTGGGCAGGTAATGCCTGGGGTAATTGGTCACCACCACCCCCAGGATGTTGGAAAAATACTTGTCCAGCAGCACGTCCTCGCGGTCGTACAGCACCGCCGGGGTTTTCATGATCGACTCGACGCGCAGGCCGTTGCTGAAATTCGGCGCCAGCTCCGGGCTGGCTACGCAGCGGTAGCGTAATTTGCCCAGAGGCGTGGCTTTGAAGCCATTCGCCGCTTGTTCATTGGTCGAAATGGACCCGCTGATATCGCCTCGCTCCAGCGATGCCACCGTATGTTGCCGGTCCAATACCACCACTTCCAGCGCCACCCGGGCTTCTTTGACCAGACGCTCCACCAGCGGGCCGGCCCAGGTCGCCAGGGAATCGGCATTGATCGCAATCGAGGCAATCGAAAACGTGCCGTCGCGCCGGCCGTCGATATGGCGGTAGGTTTCATCCTCCAGCTTGCGGATAGCGATCAGGTGGCGATATAACACCTCGCCCGCCTGCGTAAGACGCAAGGGCTGTGTGCGTTTTAACAAAATGCACTTCAGATGTGTCTCAAGTGCGCGCATCCGCTGCGACACGGCGCCGCTCGTCAGATTCAGCCGCGCTGCGGCGCGCTCAAAGGAACCCGACTCCGCGACTGAAGCAAATGCCTCGAGTTGATCCCGGTTCAGCATGGGTTCTCCACTTTAGAAAAATTCCTGGCCCGTCAAAAATACTTAAGCCCATTGTCGCGTGGGATACAACTGCCTAGACTGCAAATACAGCATCTACCGCACGCCGGTGAACGGTTGCGGCGTAGTCGGCATAATTTACCATTACGAAATATCGAATACTTAACAAACGGCTGAAATACCTCGTCGTGAGGTGAACCGCCGATTGGGGTAAACGTCGAGTTTGGACGGGCGATGGGTAAATGGTGTGCGGGCTTCTCAGTCGATTTTTTATTTCATGCCCAAGCTAAGATGAAAACCTATCTCGAAGTCACTGACGATCAATGGCACCGTATCGCACCGATGTTACCCGAAAATCGTCCGCGCAAAGATCCGCGCGGCCGGCCGTTCTCCAGCACCCGGGCGGTGCTTAACGGCGTTTTATGGACTTTGTGCAGCGGCGCTCCATGGTCTTCCCTGCCTGGCGATTTCCCCCACTACAAGACCTGCCACCGGCGCTTCAAGGCATGGCATGACGACGGCGTGCTTGAGCCGATCATCCAGCAGCTCTTCGGCGTACTGAGCGAGCCGGTTTATCAGCAGATCAGAAACCGCATGCGTTGAGCACCAACCTTTGGTTTGATCTGCCGGCTCCCGATTTGATCTTCCGCCCCCCGGCCACGCTCCGCGGCCGGGCCGCAACTGGCCGCACCGACACTACGTCGTCCCGCTGCAACTTGCCTACCCCATCCGCTTGAGCTCCCAAGCTCAGACACAGCCATCCCACGCCCCGTTTTTTCGTGCTGCCGTCAAAGCGCTGCGGCGCAAACGGAAGGACCGTACTTCGGGCAGCAATCTCGGTGAATTTGTCTGAATCGGTAACCGTCGCTTACCTTGTGTGGCCCGGCACAATAAAATAAGGTTCGCCGATACACTGGCGGCAACTCGCCGCGAACGCCGCGCATCAGCTAGCCGGGTTCAATCCAGCCGGCCCGGCTCGGCAGCGGCTCGGCAGCGGCCGGATAACGGTTTGCTCACGCCGATACAGTGCTCCGGATGCTTTCAAATAACGCTTCCAACGGCGGCAAGACCTTCAATCAGACGCCAGGGTATGCGTCGACGCGTATCAAACGCCGTTCTCAAAGCGTAACCGCCTTGTTACACAGTAACAATCAGAAAAATCTAACGACACTTTGGAAATTGTATTCCCCAAGGGGAAGGCCTAAGGTTGCGCCAACCCCGCTGCATTTTCGCTGGTCCGCCGCCAAGCGAGCCCGGCGAAAACCATCCCTTTTCAAGGAGAGTGTTGTGCAACCATTATCGATACGCACCGCGCTGGTCGCGCTGGCCATCCTGGGCACCAGCGGCGCCGCCTACGCCGGACACGTGGGTGTCGGCATCTATGTCGCACCCGGCGGCCTTTATTACCCGGCTGGACCCGGCCCTTATTATTACCCGGGTCCTCCTGTCCCTTATTACTATCCGCAGCCTGTGGTGGTGCCGATGGCGCCGGACAATTATGTCGAACAGGGCCAGCCGCAGCCGGCCACCGCGCCGGTACCGGGCCAGGACAGCTCGTCCTGGTACTACTGCGATGCATCGAAAACTTACTACCCGTATGTCAAGCAATGTGCTGCCGGCTGGCGCCAAGTGCCGGCCCAGCCGCCTTCCAATTGAAATGGCCAGGATATGACTAAATTCCAGTATTCCAAGTTAGCCGCGTTGGCGGCTTTAGCCTGCATGGCCGGCTGTACCGTTATGCCGACAGGCCCCGACGTGACCGCATTGCCGGGCACCGGCAAGACCTTCGACCAGTTCCGCGCCGATGACGCGTCATGCCGGCAATTTGCCCTGCAACAAATCGGCGGGGCGCCGGCCGGCCAGGCGGCCACCAACAACGCGGTGGGAGCCGCTGTGTTGGGTACTGCAATCGGTGCGGCTGCCGGGGCGGCGTTCAACGGCGGTCGCGGTGCCGCGGTAGGGGCCGGTGCCGGTTTGCTGGCAGGCAGTGTGGTCGGCGCGAACTCGGCACAAAGCTCGGCCTATGAGATGCAGCCGCGCTACGATTCCGCCTATATGCAATGCATGTACGCCTCGGGCAATCGGGTACCGATTTCCGGCAATATGGTGACCGCACCGCCCGCCGGCGGCTACTATGCACCACAGCAAGCGGCACCGCAAATGGCGCCCCCGCCGCCGCCGCCGGGAATTCAGCCGCCGCCGCCGTTTGCCAACTGAAGGTGAAACAAGCGCCGCCCATCGTCGCGCTCTGCCTGGGTATGCCGGGCAGTGCGTCGACGTGGATCTTCAACGTCTGTGTGCATTTGATGGGCCTGCCGCAGCGCAAGGTCAAGGTGGCGTATACCGACGATCGTTTGGCCGAGTGTCTGGCGGAGATCGCGGCACATGCGGAACGGGTCGATGTGCTGGTGGTGAAATCCCATAAAGCGGACAGCACGCTTTTCGATTTCGTCAGCGCCACCCAAGCGCAGTGCATGCTGTCGGTGCGCGATCCGCGCGATTGCATTGTGTCGCTGATGGAGCGTTTCGATTTTTCATTCGAGGATGCGCTGACCAAGCTGACTAAAAGTTGCGCGTCATTGGTGCAATTCCGCACTTTGGGCGGCCCGCTGTTCCGTTATGAAGATCAATTTTTCCAGTCCGCCGCAGTTATTTCGGACTTGCATCGTTATCTGAACCCGCGGTCGGCGATCAATATCGAGCTCTTGCAACGGCTTTACTGCCAGGAGTCGGTGCAGAAATTCATCGACAATTTCGATCTGCTGCCACCGACACGCGTGCGCAAAGAAGGCGGCGACGAGTACGATTTGCTCAAACATTGGCATCGAAATCACTTCGGCGACGGGCTCAGCGGAAAATGGCACACGCGCCTCAGCGCAGAACAACAAGCACAAGCCGGACAGACACTGGCCACAGCGCTTGAATGCTTCGGTTACACCCGCGAGAGCAACAGCGCCGTCGCCTGAGTTCGGTCGCATGCGGCTACTGAGCAGCATCAAGCTCAGTATGAAACCGCCCCGATATAAGGTTTGAGATTCGACTTGCCGACCCGGCGTTGACACAATCTTTACCCCGCAACGCCCTATTTTTTCGCCAAATAGATTCGATAGGTGATGCAATTGCATACCTGCATCACCTCGGATACCTAGCTCGCCACCATCATGAATATTAAAACCGCCCTCTGGCTGCGCGGTGTCGCCAAAGTTATCGTGATCGCCGTGCTGACCAACCAGGTTCTGACCGCCTTGTTCGGCTGGGGCGCGCGTAGCATCGACCCGGATGTCAGCGACCACATTATCACCATGTTCAGTTTTGCCACCTCGATGGTCGCAGGTTACTGGATTCAGGCCGACGCCCGCCGCGCCTATGCGCATGCCAATCAGCTCGGGCTGATCAAAGCGGAAAAGAACGCCGCAGTGCCTTGGGCACTGGCGCCCGAATGCCCCAACAAATGGCTGGTCACGCTGTATCTGGAATTAAATCCGGCGCTGGCGGGTTTGTAGGACAAGATTTTTACGACTTGACTTCGCACTTATAGAAAAACAATAGAGCGCCTTCGGTAGTCTCGGAGTTTCTTCCTCCGAGGTTACGCCGATGACAGCGCCGGTTAACTTTAGTCTGTTTAGTTTTACTCAACCCGACCGCAGGCCAAGCCGCCCACGCGCGCGGCGCCACATGGCCTGCTGGTTGGCCTTGTACTGCTGGCTACCTTATGGTGCTCTGGACGCCGTCGCTCAAACACCGGCATGCGAGCCTTGTCATGCCATTGCCCCCAGCCAGCCGTTCAGTACCGTCGCGAGTGTTGCGCCGGAACCCATCGATGCGCAATCCGAGCGCCAGGAGAAAGGGGTTATTGCCCGCGCTCTGATCGACAGGTTCCGTTTGAAACCCAAGCTGGCCAACCGTATCGTCGCAGCGGTCTATAGCGAAGCGCAAGCGCGCGGCTTGCCGCCGTCCTTGGTATTGGCAATAATCGCCGCCGAATCGGGCTTCGATCCCGCAGCCACCAGCACCGCAGGCGCATGCGGCTTGATGCAGGTTTTGCCGCGTTATCACAGACTGCTGGTCAAACAACTGGCGCCCGACGCCAATCTGTATTTTCCGGAAAACAATATCCGCATCGGCACGGCCATACTCCAGCGGTATATCACCGTCACCGCCGGCGATCTCGATGCGGCACTGAGCAGTTACAGCGGCGGATCGGCCGGCTACGCCGCGCGCGTCCATGCGCGCTGGACGGAATTCAATCGAATCGTGAACTCGCCCGCCCTTCTGCGCCAACAGCCGCCGATCTTGATCAGCCAGGACCGTTAAAAGCGGGAGTGAGAGGTTTGTCTGGCCGCCGCCGGAACCACCCCGCCAGCGACAATCGATCGCGCGTTGCGGGCAGCACTTCGTGCGGCATGTCGGCCGACAGGAACAACACCAGGCGGCTGGCCTGCGGGCTTATATCTTCCGTGCATTTTCCCAGCGGATGCAGGCGCAACGCGCCGCCCTGCTCCAACAACCAATCCGGATTGAGATAAATCACCACCGATACCGTGCGTGCATTATCGTCACGAAAGCGATCCAGGTGTTTCAGGTACGCCGCGCCCGGCGCATAAAAAGCAAAATGGCTTTCGTATTCGTCCAGTCCCAGATAAAGACTGCGATTCAGCGCGACACGCAGATGCTCCATGATCCGCAGATAGCGGTCGCATGCCGCCGATTGCCCGGCTTTAAGCCACAGAATCCGATCCCCTCGAATCGCGGGACGCACCGCCTGCATCCGGCCACGCCCCACGCCGGCCGACTGCAGCGCTCCGGACCGGGTCAAGCCGCGACACTCGGCGGCCAGCGCCAGCGTCAGGTCCGCCGGTAGAAAGATATTGTGCTGCGACCACCCGCGCTCGGTCAGGTCATCGGCAATATGCTGCGGCAAGGCATCGCTGAAATACGCCGGATCGGCTGGAGCGTCTACAAGCATCGTTTCGATAAGCCCTGGAACACATGCTTTAAAGCAAAATGCCAGTCGCTTGGGGGATGTGTTCGACATTGCTGTCTTGAACACCGCTGTGGACGCGAGCTTGATGCTGCCGAGGAGAGGTGCCGCGGCGGTTCATGGTAACACTCGGCGGGATACCGGAGGCGGTACCGCGGACTTCGGCCTGCCACTCGTCAAGATCCGTTGCCGGCTGGTAAGGATGAAATCAGCGCGCCGGACAAGCGCTGTTGCGTATTGCCGAAGTCCAATGTCCGGATACCGCCGAAAGGGCCCGAGCCATCACGCTTGAGCACGACACTTGACGATAAGCTCTACTCTAACGCGGAGCGATTTCTTCCGCTGCACCACCGCTCAGCGCCCGGCCCGATAAATCCTGCACCGCGCTCCAGGCAAAATTACAGCCGAGACGCAACACCATCAGGCCGATCAAGGCGGCAGCCAACTCGTCCAGCCAGCTCAGCCCGGCCAGATTGCCGGTAATGCCGAGCACCACCAGCAGCGACGACACGGCATCCGAGCGTGCGTGCCAGGCGTTCGCGTGCAATATGGCCGATTGCATGCGGCGGGCCTCGCGCACCATGCACTGAAACAGCGTCTCCTTGGCCAGCAAGGCAAAAACCGCCACCCACAATGCCGCCATGTCGACGCGGAACGGATGCGGGACACTGCCGAGCCATTGACTTGCATGCCATAGCATTTCAACGCCGGTAACCATCAGCAAGCCCCCCACCGCCAGCGCAGCCCAGGCATCGTAGCTGCCACGTACGTCATAACGGCGGCCGGGCGGCCGGGCATTGAGGCTGAAAGCCGCCAGCATCAGTGCGTCGGCAATCAAATCGACCAAGGTATGGACACCGTCCGCCAGCAAACCATCCGAATGTGTCGAGCGCCCCATCACGATTTGCAGGGTCATCAGGACGAGATTCAGCACAATACTGGCGTAGAGCGTTTTTGATCTGACGACAGGTTTTGAGCCGGCGGCTTCTGACTGCATGGGTAGGCACTAACGCAGGGCATGGAATAACGAACCCTAAAGCCTGAACATGGCGTGCAGATGACAAGCGGGGATTTTTGAAATATTCCGCGTATTCCACGGCCCGGCGCTTTATCGGGAGATAAAGACGGGATGAGATCGGGCAAAAAAAGCGGGCGATTGAGGCGGTCGGCATCCGGCCGGAATGAGTCCGGCCGGATTTCAAGCTTATTCTTCGCGGTTTAATCAGTCGTCGTGTGCGTAACCGGTTGCCGACGTATCGACTTCGATACGAATCAACCTGCCGCTGGTACCCGTAAGACCACCGCCTTCAAAGGTAAGCGCCCCTTCTTTTTTGTAGAACTGCTCAAAGCGATACATATCCTTGCCGAAATAAAACGGGATAAATGCCTTGCCGGTGGCATATGAATGGCTATCGTTAGGTTGGCCGATCAGATCCGCGATTTCCCGTTGCCCCATGCCGATCCGAAGCTTGGCGAATTTGCTGTTCTTGGCCGGGGTGCCGATGATTTCGCCTTCAAGATCGCCGACCTGGACCTTGGTGATATGGCGACCGTCCGCCGTGGTACTCGACTGCGTATTATTCGTGGCAGCAGGTTGCGCTTGCTGCTGCGGCTGCTGCTGCGGCTGCTGCTGAGAACCGCCGCTCTGTTGCTGCAAGGCCGCGCAACTGCACAACAGCATGGCGCAGCTCAGGGAGATGAATTTCGAATATGTGCTTTTCATGCAATTTCCTATTTTCCGTTTTTAGCGTTTTTAAAAACATTTTTCTACCCTGACGCCCCCAACTATCGACCAAGCCGTATTTAATAAAATGAAAGCTTAGTGAAAGAATCGAGGCGGCCCAACGCTGAATTTGCCAGGGCAGCGGTTAATTTTTATCGATATTGTGGGAGTGAAAAATACTACAGCACACAATTTATAATGCGAGCGATGATTATGTCCATGCATTTAATCAGGTTACAGATATTTTCCCGCGGCGCACGGACCCTCAAGCGCAGCATGTGGGATAGCCGCAGGCGCGGCAATAAGCAACGCGTGACCGCGCTCAGATAATCGATGCATTTCCTCGAGCGCAAGTCGACTGAACCGCGTCGGCAACGGGATCGTACCGTCGGCATCTACCCGAGCACCGTTCGGCGAACAGGTGCCATCGATCATTTTTTTTACCCTGCGACAAGGGGAATTGCGGCTCGAGCCCAAGCTTGCCCTGGTCTCAACTGCGGCAACCTCATCCAGTCGGCATCGAAGTCGGCAAATTTAAGTTTTAAATTCAAGCTTATTGGCGTAATATTTCTATATTAATCAATAATTTATTGATTAATAATAACGGCAAAAAAGTCGGAAAATTATGCCAACAATGTACGATTCTCCCGCCCAATTCGGACCGCTGATTCCGTCGCTCATCCCCGCATCGTCGATAGAGCGGGCGATCGATATCGCTCGCTCATCTAGCCAGCTCAGTGCAGCGGCTCATCCCTCCGCCCGTGCCGCAGTGCGGGAACTGGTGCGTTCGATGAACTCGTACTACAGCAACCGGATTGAAGGACAGGGCACTCATCCACTCAACATCGAACGAGCGCTGCACCAAGAGTTTTCCGACCAGCCCGCCGTAGCGTATTTGCAAAGAGTGGCACTGGCTCATATCGAGGCGGAGCGCTTGCTGGAAAACCAGGTAACGGCAGGGGAATCGGCCCTATCGTCCGGGTTCTTGCGCGCCGCGCATCAGGCACTCTATGCGCGATTAAATGAATCCGACCGGACCACCGATGACGGCCACGTGATCGTCCCGGGCGAACTGCGTCAGGAGGACGTCGAAGTTGGCCGGCATATTCCCCCAACCGCGGCTTCTGTGCCGCGTTTTCTCGAGCGTATGGATCAGGTCTACCGCAGCGGCGATAAACCCAGGGAATGGCATGTGTTGTTGGTTACCATCGCCTGCGCACATCATCGCGCGGCATGGGTCCATCCTTTCAGGGATGGAAACGGACGTGCGATCCGCTTGCAGAGCCATTGTGCGCTGTGGAAGTTATCCGAGGGTATGTGGTCACCCAACCGAGGCCTGGCGCGCTCCGTCGACGACTATTATGCCCGGCTGCACAATGCCGATATGCCCCGCAGAGGCGATCTGGACGGCCGGGGCAATTTGACCACAGCGGGCTTGGTGGAGTGGATAGATTTCTTTCTCGATATCTGTGCCGACCAAGTTCACTTTATGGGCCGTATGCTTGAATTGGACGGTATGAAGCGGCGTATCGAGGCGCTCATCATGTTCCGTTCGGCACATGACAAAGCGCTGCGCCCGGAAGCGATTTTGCCGCTATATCATGTGTTTGCGTCGGGGCCGGTCACCCGCCGGGAATTTGCGCAACTGACCGGGCTGCAGGAACGTACCGCGCGCTCGCTGTTGTCACGCTTGCTAGCCACGGGTCTGTTGCAAAGCGACACGCCATTGGGGCCGGTGCGCTTTGGCTTGCCGCTGGATGCATTGCAATTCCTGCTGCCCGAGCTGTACCCGGAAGCCGCGACAAAACTCGAATAAGCCCCTCCAGGAGACCCCATGCCGATCCGCCTTGTTTCAATCCGCCTCCGGCGCTCGACCGCTTTGCGTGTATTGAGCGGCATGCTGGCGCTAGGCGCGGCCTTGCTCGGAGGCGCTGCTCCGGCCGCGGCGCAGACCGCCCCGTCACGGCTTGATGAGATTATCAGCCGCGGTACCTTGCGCGCCTGCACCACGGGCGACTATAAGCCTTATTCGTTTCAGCGCGCCGACGGTGGATTCGAAGGAATCGACATCGATTTGACCGAAGCGCTGGCCAAGTCGCTCAAGGTCAAAACCGAATACGTGAAAACCTCGTGGTCGAAGCTGATGGACGATTTCACCAGCCGGTGCGATATCGGTGTCGGCGGGGTTTCGACCAGCCTGGAGCGGCAGAAGCGCGCCTTCTTCAGCGCACCCTATATGGTCGACGGCAAGTCGCCTATCGCGCGTTGTGCCGACGCCAAGCGTTATACCTCGGTGGCCGCAATCGACCAGGCCGGCGTCAAAGTCATCGTCAACCCGGGCGGCACCAATGAGAAGTTCGCCCGGCAATTTTTGCCCCTGGCGAATCTGACGGTGTATCCGGACAACGTGACGATTTTTAAACAGATTGCCGCTGGGCAGGCCGACGTGATGGTAACCGATACTTCGGAGACCTTATTGCAGCAGAAACTGAATCCAGGCCTGTGTTCGGTGCATCTCGATCAGCCGTTTCAGTATGGCGAAAAGGCTTATCTGCTGCCACGCGGCGACGTGGTGTTCCAGCAGTATGTCGATCAGTGGCTGCATTTATCGCAAGCTGACGGCGAATTTCAAACCGTGATCGACAAGTGGCTCAAATGATTACGTGCGATGCTGCATCAAGCCTGCGCCCAGCAAGTCTTGAATGCCTGCGCCGCCTTCGCCATCCAGGCGCGTGCCGCCGCCGATTCAGTCTGCAAACGGACAAAACCATGGGTCATGTCGGCGGCGTCGAATAGCTCGACCGTCGCGCCGTGCTGCTCAAGAAAACGCGCGTAGTCGCACCCTTCGTCATGCAGGGGATCGTTGGCGGCGACAATCACCACGGCGTCGGCCGGCTGACGCGCGGGTGCGGTCGCCAACAGGTTGACGCAGGTGTCGTCGGCAGCAACTGCCTGTCCGGCCAAAAATTGCGCCCAGAAAAACACCATATCGGCGGCGCTTAGACCGGGAGCGTTGGCGTTGGCGGCATAACTCGCGGTCGCCATTTCCGGCGAGACCACGGGGTAAATCAAAAATTGCGCTTTGACGATGCCCGGCACCCGGGTGTTCGCCACCCGTGCCGCGCCCGCGGCCAGATGCGCCCCGGCGCTGTCGCCGGCCACGGCCAGCGTATCCTGGGCAAAACCCAGACGCGCCCGGTGCTCGGCCAACCACATGATGGAATCAATCGCGTCAAGGCTGGCGGCCGGATAGGGAAATTCCGGCGCCAAACGATAATCGACGCTGCATACCGCGGCACCCAAATCGGCCGCGAGCAAAGCCGCCGCGTGGTCATGCGTTTCGAGATCGCCGATGACCCAGCCGCCGCCATGAAAATACACCAGCAGCGGCAGCGTCGTCTCGGCATGTGCCGGCTGATACAGCCGGGCCTTCAACTCGCGCCCCTCCAAGGGCAACACCAGATCGCGCACGGTCACACCGGATGGGCGCGGTACGGCATAACGCGCGGCGATGTCGCGAAAACGCTGACGGCGCTCAACCGGCGCCGGGTCCTGCAGCGGCGCGAAGTCCGCGGCCAGCTGGGTGTAATAGTTGAGCAATTCGGCATCTATCGTCATCAGCGTATTCCTCATCCAAAGCAGTTGAGTGCGCCGCGTACGCGGCGCAATTCAGGGTATTTCATGGTGAAAGGGGGCAGATCCTGGCCGGCCGGTGGCGCGAGGCAGGGCAAGCTTACTGCGGAACAGTATCGTATCCGTTTTCTGCGGGACGAGCATTGCATGGCGGCCGTGCAGCCCCGGAATTCGAGGTCGCCTGCATGCCTGCGCACAAACGGCTTATAAACCGGCTTATAACAAGCTCGCGCGCAACAACTCGGCATGGTCGATTTTGAGGCAGCGATCCATCACCACCTCAAGACCGGCTTGCCGCGCCCGATGCGCGGCGGCGTCATGGATCACGCCGAGTTGCAGCCATAGCGAACGCGCCCCGATCGCCAGCGTTTCGTCGACCAGCGGCGGCACCGCTTCAGCACGGCGAAACACATTGACCATGTCGATTTTGACGCCCTGCCCGGCCAGGGCCGCGCAGGCTTGCGCAAGATTTTCGTGGCACGGGCCATGCAACATGGCGTCCACCTGACCGGCATAGGCTGGATTCACCGCGACCAAACGATAACCGTGGGCGTGCATATAAGCGCTGACCGAGTGGCTGGCGCGCCCAGGCTGGGCCGACCATCCCACGACCGCGATCACGCGGTCTCGCAACAGCAGGCGGCGGCTTAATTCGGGAACGGACATGGTCGCATGGGTGACGGAATGGATAAGCTTGGGTGGCTGCGGTCAAGCCGTTTTATCGGCCTCAAGCCGCAGTTCATCCATCATCTTGGCACGCATCACAAACTTCTGCACTTTGCCGGTGACGGTCATCGGCAACTCGTCGACAAAGCGAATATAGCGGGGAATTTTGTAATGCGCGATCTGGCCTTCGCAGAAGCGCCGGATTTCCGCTTCGGTGGCTTTCATGCCCGGTTTCAGGACGATCCAGGCGCAGACTTCCTCGCCGTATTTTGCGTCTGGCACACCGAACACCTGGACCGTCTGTACTTTGGCATGACGGAACAGATATTCCTCGACCTCACGCGGGTAAACGTTTTCTCCCCCGCGTATCAGCATGTCTTTGACCCGCCCGACGATATTGCAATATCCTTGCGCGTCGAGCGTGGCGAGGTCGCCGGTATGCATCCAGCCGTCAACGATGCTTAGCGCGGTTTGTGCCTCATCGCCCCAATAACCTTGCATCACCGAATAACCGCGCGTGAGCAATTCGCCTTTCTCGCCCACCGGTACGATTTCACCCAGCGCATCGATCAGCTTGACCTCAAGATGCGGCTGAATCCGCCCGACCGTGGTCACGCGTTTTTCCAAGGGGTCGGTGGTGGAGCTTTGGAACGATACCGGGCTGGTCTCGGTCATGCCGTAGGCGATGGTCACTTCGCTCATATGCATTTGCGCCACCACCCGCTTCATGGTCTCGATCGGGCACGGCGAGCCGGCCATAATACCGGTGCGCAGGTTGGATAAATCGTAGTCGGCAAACTCCGGCAAGTCGAGCTGCGCAATAAACATGGTCGGCACACCGTGGAGCGCGGTACAGCGTTCTTCCGACACCGCGCGCAAGGTCGCGGTGGGGTCGAAGGCTTCGCTGGGAAATACCATCGCCGCGCCCTCGGCAACGCAGGCAAGTACCGCCAGAACCATACCGAAACAATGATAGAGCGGCACCGGGATACACAATGAATCGCGCTCGGACAGGCGCATCGCCTGGGCAATATAGCGCCCGTTATTGACGATGTTGTGATGCGTCAGCGTCGCGCCCTTGGGTTGACCGGTGGTGCCGCTGGTAAATTGCACATTGATCGGCTCATGCGGGTCGAGCGCGGCGGTGATGGTATCGAGTTGCGCCAGGTTGACCGTTTGCCCGCCGAGCTCGACCACATTGCTGTAATTGAGCATGCCCGCACTTTGCGCTTCGCCCATGCGGATCACGATTTCGAGGTGAGGCAAACGTGCCGAACGCACCGTCCCGGGCGTGGCATTTTCAAGCTCCGGCATGAGCGTCTGCAGCATCTCCAGATAATGCGAGCTTTTAAAATGTTCGGCGGCAATCAAAGCGCGGCAGCCGACTTTGTTGAGCGCATATTCGAGTTCCGCCAAGCGGTAGGCTGGATTGATATTGACCAGAATCACCCCCAGCCGCGCGGTGGCGAACTGGGTCACCAGCCACTCGACGCGATTGGGCGACCAGATCCCTACCCGGTCGCCTTTAACGATGCCCAAACCCGCCAGACCCGAGGCCAGCGCATCGATCTTGGCGGTGAATTCACGCCACGACCAGCGTACGCCCTGCTCACGAAAAACCACCGCCGGCCGATCGGGCCAACGCGACACCGTCGCGGCCAGCAAAGCCGGCACCGTTTGCAGGGTCAGCGCAATCTCGGTCGAGCCGCGCACATAAGACCTGCCGTCGCGCGGTGCGATGATGGCTTCGACGATCGCGGCTTCGGGCTGGGTGTGCATTGTCTCTTGTAGCGTCATTGTTACCTCCGTCGATGCAGTGTGCCCTATCCGGTCGATTGTGCCACCTCACCTCCTCCGGTGCGATTCGTTTGTACCCTTGGCAGGACAGGCCGGGCCTCCAGCAAAACCGGCGCTATCGCGGGCAACCCATGCCCTGTAAGGACACTGCAAGCTGGCGGCGATTTTTACGCAAACTGAAACACATATTTACAAAGCAAACAATGTACGAACACTTTCGCTAGGGCATTGTCTGACACACACCGGTAGAGTAAGGACGTGCTCCGATAAGACCAGCGGTATTCTTTCTCGTCTCAGGATATTCCAATGAAAAATAAATTATTCCCTGCTCCGCACTTTGGCCGCGAGTTCCGCTTTGGCCGCGAGCTTCGTTTGGCCGCCAGCACGGTCATCCTGCTGGGCGCGGTGGCCGCCGCCCAGGCTCAATCGGCACCGCCTCCTGTCGATACCGGCAATGCCAGCGCCCCGGCCGCGGCAGCCCAGGACGGGGGCGATCCGCCGACGCGCGTAGCGCGCCTGAATTATTTTGAAGGGCCGGTCACTTATGAACCGGCCGGAGCCACCGACTGGTCTTACGCCAGCTTGAACCGGCCGTTGACCACCGGCGATCAGGTCTGGGTCGATGACAAGGGCCGTTCGGAACTGCATATCGGGTCGACTGCGGTGCGTATGGATGCGCTAACCAGTCTTGATCTGGTCAACCTGAGCGACTCGATCGCCCAGTTGAAGGTATTGCAAGGGACCATGGAAGTCCGTATCCGTGCGGTCGATCCGGGTTCCAGTTACGAAATCGACACGCCAAATCTCGCCTTGCAAATCACCACGCCGGGGATTTATCGCGTCGATGTCGCCGCGGACGGCAGCAGCACCACCGTATCGGTACGCGACGGCAGCGCCACCGCCTACGGCAACGGCGGGTCGGCTCAAATCGAAGCCAATCAGCGCATCAATTACACCGGCACCGCCTTGCAACAGGCGGACGGCGGCAGTACCCCCGGCAACGACGCGTTCGACCAATGGATCGCCGCCCGCGATGCGACTGAAGACAACGCGGTCTCGGCGCATTATGTGTCGCGCGAAGTCCCCGGTTACGAAGACCTCGACGCCAACGGTACCTGGAGCCACGATCCGACTTACGGCGAGGTTTGGGTCCCGCACGCTGCGGTGACGGCCGGCTGGGCGCCTTATCACGAAGGACATTGGGCCTGGGTCGCGCCCTGGGGCTGGACCTGGATCGACGACGCGCCCTGGGGTTTCGCACCCTTCCATTACGGTCGCTGGGCTTATGTGCATACCAACTGGGCTTGGGTGCCGGGTCCGATCGTGGTCGCCGAACCGCCGGTCTATGCGCCGGCCTTGGTGGCCTTTGTCGGCGGCGGCGGTGGCGGCGGTGTGAGCTGGGGCGTGAATCTGTCGATCGGCGGAGCCATCGGCGCCGGGGTGGCGTGGATCCCGCTGGGCCCGGGTGAACCGTGGCGCCCGGCCTATCGTTCAAGCCCGGGTTATTACAACCGCATGAACTATTCGCCGTATAACCATACGGTGAACAACTTCAACAACTCGACGCGCATCACCAATATCACCACGGTGAACAATACCTTTATCAACCGCGGCGCACCGGGCGGCATTTCCGCCGTACCGGCGAATGCCTTCGTGCAGGGCCGTGGCGTGGCGCAAGCCGGCCAGACCCTGCGCCCGGAACAGATTGCCCATGCGCAAATCGGTGCCGGCTCGCCGGCGATAGCGCCGGTCAAAGCCAGCTTTATGCCGAATCAGCGCATCGCCAACAACCATCCGCCGCAAGCACTGGAAAACCGTCAGGTGGTCGCGACGCGCGCTCCGGTCACGCCGGCGGCGTTCCATGACACCCTGGCGGCGCATTATGCTCAGAGCGGCGGTCGCGTAGCCGGTGCGGGTGAACCCGTGATACGCAATGCCGCACCCGCGGCGGCGGGTCGGCCGGGGGCTCCGATCGGGGCCAATGCAGGCAACCGCGGCGCCGCCGGATTCCAGGTCGTGCCCGCTGTGCGTCATCCGGTAGAGGGCGCCGGGCAAGCGGGCGCCGGGCAAGCGCGTCCGGGAGCCCCAGGCGCTACCGCTCCGGGCAACCGGCCGGGAACGCCGGCGGCGGAAGGAAATCGCCCAGCACCGGCGGCTGAAGCGAATCGTCCGGCGGCAGCGGAAGCAAATCGTGCGGTGCCGGGCAATGGCGTGCCGCATCCGCCCGGAGCCGCCGCCAACCAGCCGCAAAATCGTCCGGCCATTGAAGCGCCACACACGGCGCAACAGCAGTTACGTCCGGCAGCGCAGGGCCAACATCCGGCGCCTGGGGCGGAAGGTCAACGCGCGGCACCTGAAGCTCAAGGTCAACGGCCGACGCCCGAAGCTCAGGCTCAACGACCGGCTGCGGGCGGTAACGCCGAGCGTGGCGAGAATATGGCAAGGCCGGCGCAAAATGCGGCACCGCGCGCCGAGGTCCAGCGCGCTCCAGCCGCCGCGCAGTACCACGCGCCGCAGCAAGCGCAGCGTGCCCCGCAAGCACAGCAACAACGTGCGCCTCAGCAGCAACCGCGGGCACAACAACCTCAGCGGGCGCCCCAAGAGCCGCGCGCGCAACAACCGCGCCCCCAGCAAACTCATGCAGCCCCGGCACAGCGGCAGGAAAGCAAGGGGGACGAGCGTAAGCGCGAATGAGCGAGCATCGGTAACCGGCCGCCCCGGTGCTCTTCCGGCTGGGGTGGTTGGCTTAAGGGTGGCTGGCTTAATCAAGGCCGATGGTAGAGAGCATCCGGCGGCGCGATCAAGCGCGACCGCAAGCGTTTTATAAGTCGGGATTAAGTCGAAATCGGGCACCTGAAAAACAAAAACCCCACGCTTCGAAAAGTGTGGGGTTTTGTGTTTCAGTCCTGCTGGCTACGATCCTGCCACTACGGCACGCCAGTCGGCTCAACCGCCGCGGCGTTGACGCAAACGCTGGATTGCGGCCAACTGTGCTGTTGCATAAGCCAATTCAGCTTGTGCGGTCGCATACTCAAGGTTCGAACCGGTGTTTTGCAGCGCTTCTTCTGCTTCGCGACGTGCCTGTTCGGCTTTCGCTTCGTCCAGATCTTTGCCGCGAATTGCCGTGTCCGCCAGTACCGTCACGGTACCCGGCTGAATTTCGAGAATCCCGCCTGCCACGAACACGAACTCTTCATCGCCGTTTTTCGCTTCGATGCGCACCGCACCTGGGCGAATCCGCGTAATCAGCGGCGTATGTCCCGGCAAAATACCGAGATCGCCCGCTTCGCCCGGCAGAGCGACAAACGTGGCGTGTCCCGAGTAAACCAACTCCTCGGCACTGACGATATCTACTTTGATGGTTGCCATATCGGCTCCTGTTGAGCGTGCTTAAACGTTGAAACCGGCGGGCCTGAGGTTGTTGCAGCCGGCCCCTGAGAGCATCAGGGGGCCGGCTTATGCTCGACCTTATGCGGCACAGCCCGCCGCGTCCAGTTCAAACACAAACTCTGCTTCTTACTGGATCTTCTTGGCTTTTTCGAAAGCTTCGTCGATCGTACCGACCATGTAGAACGCCTGTTCCGGCAGGTGATCGCATTCGCCATCGACGATCATCTTGAAGCCGCGAATGGTTTCTTTCAGCGGTACGTACTTGCCCGGCGAACCCGTGAACACTTCCGCAACGTGGAAGGGTTGCGACAGGAAACGCTGGATCCGGCGTGCGCGCGCCACGGCGAGCTTGTCTTCCGGTGCCAATTCGTCCATCCCGAGAATCGCGATAATGTCGCGCAATTCGCGGTAACGCTGCAAGGTCACCTGCACCCGGCGGGTGATCGAGTAGTGCTCTTCACCGATCACGTTCGGGTCGATCTGGCGCGAGGTCGAATCGAGCGGATCGACTGCCGGGTAGATACCCAGCGAGGCGATGTCACGCGACAGCACGACGGTTGCATCCAAGTGACCGAAAGTGGTCGCGGGCGACGGATCGGTCAAGTCATCGGCAGGCACGTACACGGCTTGCACCGAGGTAATCGAGCCTTGCTTGGTCGACGTGATACGTTCTTGCAAACGGCCCATTTCTTCCGCCAGCGTCGGCTGATAACCCACTGCCGACGGCATCCGGCCCAGCAGTGCCGACACTTCGGTACCGGCCAGGGTGAAACGGTAGATGTTGTCGACGAAGAACAGCACGTCGCGGCCTTCGTCGCGGAAGTGCTCAGCCATCGTCAGACCGGTCAGTGCAACGCGCAGACGGTTACCCGGCGGCTCGTTCATCTGGCCGTACACCAACGCCACTTTGTCGAGCACGTTGGAGTCTTTCATTTCGTGGTAGAAGTCGTTGCCCTCGCGGGTACGCTCGCCCACACCGGCAAACACGGAGTAACCGCCGTGCGCCTTGGCAATGTTGTTGATCAATTCCATCATGTTGACGGTCTTGCCAACCCCGGCGCCACCGAACAGACCCACCTTGCCGCCCTTGGCGAACGGGCAGATCAAGTCGATCACTTTGATGCCGGTTTCGAGCAACTCGGTCGACGGCGACAGCTCGTCGAACTTCGGTGCCTTCTGGTGAATTTCGCGCGTATTGGTTTGGTCGATCGGACCCGCTTCGTCAATCGGGCGGCCCAACACGTCCATGATACGGCCCAGCGTCGGCGTGCCGACCGGAACCCGGATACCGGCACCCGTATTGCGCACCAACAGACCACGGCGCAGACCTTCCGACGAACCCAGACAGATGGTACGGACCACGCCGTCGCCCAGCTGTTGCTGGACTTCGAGAGTCAGGTCGGAACCTTCCATAATGAGCGCGTCATAGATCTTCGGCATGTGTTCGCGCGGGAATTCCACGTCGATCACGGCGCCGATGCACTGTACGATTTTGCCTTCTACTATCGCAGTACTCATCGCTTTTCCTTTATTCCTTTCGGATACTTAATTCGTTACAAGCGCTAAAGCGCGCGTTGCTGAAAACATGTGTTGCGGCACGTTCGGCGCGATCAGGAGACCGCGGCGGCGCCCCCCACAATCTCGGACAGTTCTTTCGTAATCGCAGCTTGGCGGCTCTTGTTATACAAAAGCTGCAAGTCGCTGATCACGGTCTTGGCGTTGTCGGATGCGGCCTTCATCGAGACCATCCGCGCCGACTGCTCGGACGCCATGTTTTCTGCAACCGCCTGGTACACCAGCGCTTCGACGTAACGCACCAGCAAATCGTCGATCACGGCCTGGGCGTCGGGTTCGTAGATGTAGTCCCACGAGTAGCTTTTCTTGGCCGACTCGGCGGCTTCCGCCGCCACTGCTGTCTCGGGGTCCTGCTTCGAGACGAACATCTCCGCGGTCAACGGCAGCAACTGCTCGATCACCGCTTCCTGTTTCATCGTGTTGACGAAACGGGTGTAGCAGAGATACACAGCTTCCAACTTGCCTTCAGCGTACGCGTCGAGCTGCACCTTCACCGCGCCGATCAGCTTGTCCAGGTGCGGCGTGTCGCCCAGATGGACCACATGCGACACCACCTTCGCGCCAAACCGGCCGAGGAACCCAAAACCCTTGCTGCCGATTGCGGTCGCTTCGATTTTCAGGCCCTGCTGGTCGAGTTCCTTGAACTTGACCATGGCGGCACGGAAGATGTTGGTATTCAAGCCGCCGCACAAACCTTTATCGGTCGATACCAGGATAACGCCCACCGCTTTCGCATCCTTGTTCTGGAGCATAAACGGATGACGATATTCCGGCGTCGCATCGCTCAGGTGAGCTGCAATCTGACGTACCTTGTCGGCGTACGGACGCGCTGCGCGCATACGTTCCTGTGCGCGGCGCATTTTCGACGCCGCGACCATTTCCATCGCCTTGGTGATCTTGCGCGTGTTTTGCACGCTCTTGATCTTGCCGCGGATTTCTTTCATTCCCGCCATTGCTTACTCCTCATTCCAAGGGCCTGCTTCGACTACCTGTTAAAGCCGGCAGGCACTCCCGGGTATCCGTTCGCTATCGATTCAGTCTGAACCCGGGTCGAAATCAAAGCTTCGTCTCGACCCGTTTCTCGGCCCACTTTTCGGCCCACCTATCAACGTTCGGATGGATTAGTAAGCGCCGGACTTTTTGAAGTCCTTAAGCGCTGCGTGCAAAATGGCCTCGTCGTCCTTGGACAGATCCTTCTTGTCTTCGATACGGCCGATCAGGTCAGCATGCTTCGCTTTCAGGAATTCGCGCAGGCCTTTTTCAAACGGCAGCACGTCCTTGATTTCCAGATCGTCGAGGTAAGCGTTGTTGGCGGCAAACAGCGCAACCGCCAATTCCCACACTTGCAGCGGCTGATACTGCGGCTGCTTCAGCAGTTCGGTCACGCGGCGACCGCGTTCGAGCTGCTTGCGGGTCGCTTCGTCGAGGTCCGAGGCGAACTGGGCAAATGCGGCCAATTCACGGAACTGCGCCAAGTCGGTACGGATACCGCCGGACAGCTTCTTCACCACCTTGGTCTGTGCTGCGCCACCGACGCGCGACACAGAAACACCGGCGTTGATCGCGGGGCGCACACCGGCATTGAACAAGTCGGTATCGAGGAAAATCTGGCCGTCGGTAATCGAAATCACGTTGGTCGGCACGAAAGCCGTCACGTCGCCCGCCTGGGTTTCGATCACGGGCAGTGCGGTCAACGAACCGCTCTTGCCTTTGACCTCGCCGTTGGTGAACTTCTCAACGTAGTCTTCCGAGACGCGAGCTGCACGTTCCAGCAAACGCGAGTGCAGATAAAACACGTCGCCCGGGTAGGCTTCGCGGCCCGGTGGGCGGCGCAGCAGCAGCGAGATCTGGCGATACGCCACAGCTTGCTTGGTCAAATCGTCATAAACGATCAGGGCGTCCTGGCCGCGATCGCGGAAATATTCGCCCATGGTGCAACCCGAGTACGGAGCGATAAATTGCATCGCGGCCGAATCCGAAGCCGTTGCCACCACCACGATGGTGTATTCCAGCGCGCCGTGCTCTTCAAGCTTGCGCACCACGTTGACCACCGACGACGCTTTCTGACCGATCGCGACGTAGATACAGGTCAGGTTCTTGCCTTTCTGATTGATGATGGCATCAATCGCTACCGCCGTCTTACCGCACTGGCGGTCGCCAATAATCAATTCGCGTTGGCCGCGACCGATAGGCACCATGGCGTCGATCGATTTCAAACCGGTTTGAACCGGCTCCGAAACCGACTTGCGCCAAATCACGCCCGGAGCAATCTTTTCGATTGCGTCGGTCAGCTTCGCATTGATCGGGCCTTTGCCGTCGATCGGCAGACCGAGTGCATCGACCACACGGCCGACCAGTTCGGGGCCAACCGGCACTTCCAGAATACGGCCCGTCGTCTTGACGATGTCGCCTTCCGAAATGTGTTCGTATTCGCCCAAGATCACGGCACCCACCGAGTCGCGCTCGAGGTTCAGCGCGAGGCCATAGGTGTTGCCCGGGAATTCAAGCATTTCACCCTGCATCACATCGGACAAGCCGTGGATGCGGATGATACCGTCGGTCACCGAAATGACGGTTCCCTGATTGCGAACGTCTACGCCGGCTTCCAGACCCTGGATCCGGCTCTTGATCAGCTCGCTGATTTCAGAGGGGTTGAGTTGCATTTTCGCTCCTGATAGTCAATTCTGCTGTTGCCTGCGTGTTGCTTGCGTCTTGCCGGACTAACCACTGCGCCCACTTGCCCGGCCGGCCCATATAGGGCGCCGGCGAGGGCGTCAGCGTCAGGCCAAAAAGCGGGCCGCCGTGCATCAGGCCGCCGCCAGCGCCACTTGCATTCTGGCGAGCTGCGCACGCACGGAGGTATCGAGTACTTCGTCGCCAACTGTCACGCGTACGCCGCCAATCAGCGACGCATCAACCGAAACAGCGGGCTTGAGTTTGCGCTTGAATTTGCGCTCCAGCCCGACGACCAGTTCAACCAGCTGCGACCCATCCAGCGGAAAGGCACTCACGATTTCTACGTCGGCCGCGCCTTCACGCGCATTCTTCAATGCTTCAAACTGCACCGCCACTTCCGGCAGCGTATTGAGCCGGTGGTTGGCGATGATCATCCGCAAGAAGTTCTGAGCCTGGACCGGTACCGGCGCTTTCACGACGGCCAGCACCAGATCGGTCACGGTGTCGCGACCCACTTTGGGGTTCAACGCCAGCGACAGCACTTCGGGATGGCCCGCAACCTGCGCCAGCTCCTGCACGAGATCTGACCAGGCGGCGAGGTCGCCGGTTTCGGCCACACGAAACAACGCTTCGGCGTACGGACGGGCGATGGTTGCAAGTTCGGCCATGATCAGAGCTCAGCTTTCAATTGGTTCAGCAGACCGGCATGCACCTGGGCATCGACTTCACGCTTCAGGATCTGCTCGGCACCCTTGACCGCCAGCGCGGCAACTTCGCCACGCAGCGTTTCGCGTGCGCTAACCATTTGCTGGTCGGCTTCGGCTTTCGCCTGAGCCACGATACGTGCAGCTTCCGCCTGCGCATTGCGGCGGATTTCTTCCGCTGCGTTTTGCGCACGTTTCTCTGCATCAGCAATACGTTGCTGACCTTCATTGCGTGCTTCTGCAAGCGCGGTATCGACACGCTTATGAGCAGCTTCGAGTTCGGCCTTGCCTTTTTCGGCGGCGGCCAGTCCTTCGGCGATTTTATTCGCGCGTTCGTCGAGGGACTTGATCAGCGGTGGCCACACGAATTTCATCGCGAACCACGCAAGGATCAGAAACACGAACATTTGCGCAAACAGTGTTGCGTTTAGATTCACGGTGTTTCCTTACTGTAGTGCATTATCGGATGCGAATGGTGTGGCCAGCCTGGTTCAACCCTGCGGGCCATGCCCATTCCCCTGCGCGAGCCCAAGGCCCCGCGCCATGTCCGACAAATCAGCCTGCTGCAAGCTTCGACAGCAGCGGGTTGGCGAACGCGAACAACATGGCAATACCAACGCCGATCAGGAATGCAGCATCGATCAAACCAACCAGCAAGAACATCTTCGTTTGCAGCGGGTTCATCAGTTCCGGCTGGCGTGCGCAAGCCTCAATGTACTTACCACCCATCATGCCGATACCGATACAAGCGCCACAAGCACCCAGACCAATAATAATGCCGATACCGATAGCGGTCGGGCCTTGAATAAGAGCCGTCAGACCTTGGATGTTGGCGAGTAAAGCTTGCATGATCACTCCTTTGAGAAAAGTCTTAAAAACTTAAATTTAAAAATAAAAATAGAAACCGAAACAACCTGTACCCGTGGGCGCTCAATGCTTGTCGTGCGCCTGGCCCAGATAGACCAGTGTCAACATCATGAAAATGAACGCTTGCAGCAGTACGATCAGGATGTGGAAGATGGCCCAGACGCTGCCCGCAATCACATGTCCGACAAAACCCAGCACCGTGAAATCGGCGCCGAAACCCCACATACCGCCTAGCAGCGCGATCAGCAAAAACAGCAGCTCACCGGCGTACATGTTGCCGAACAATCGCATGCCCAGTGAAACCGTCTTGGCTACGTATTCGATAATGTTCAGGCCCAGATTGGGAATCCACAGCGACCAGTGCGCGCCGAACGGCGCCGTCACCAGCTCATGCAACCAGCCGCCCAGGCCTTTGACCTTGATGTTGTAATAGAGCATCAGCAAAAACACGCCCAGCGCGATGCCGAAAGTACCGTTGATGTCGGCCGTCGGCACAATCCGATGGTGCGGAATGACGTGCGACAAACCAATCCAGCCGATTACCCGGCCCGGCAAATCGACCGGGATCAAGTCCAGCGAATTCATCAGGGCAACCCAGACAAACACGGTCAGGGCCAGCGGCGCAATAAAGGTGCGGCTGCCGTGTATCATCGACTTGGATTGATCTTCCACCAGCTCGACCAGCATTTCGATGGCGCACTGGAAACGGCCAGGCACACCCGAAGTGGCGCGGCGCGCAGCCATCCACAAAATCACCAGGGTCAGCAGAGCCATCGCGATCGACCAGAACAGCGTGTCGTAATTCACGATGGAAAAATCGATCACGCTCGTCTGCGGCTTGCTGGAGAAGAACGTCATGTGGTGCGCGATGTACTCGGACGGATCGAGTGGTCGCGTTTCGCCGCTAACTATCATTTTGTTCAGATACCCCAACAATATTGAAATTCGTCAAACCTGCCGGCTGGCCTATCAGGCGCATGCCGCACAGCGGACGCGCACACCTATAAGCCAGATTCAACAGGCACTCATTTAACCGCCATCGCGATCCAATACGCCTTGAGCGCAACCAGATACGTCACCAACATCGGCACCCAGCGCACCTCGGGGTAGGTATAAGCAATAGCGATAAACATCGCCAGCGTTACCCCGGTTTTGATCGCCTCACCGACTATCAGCGTCATCGAGGTCTGACGTTTTACGCCTTTCAGGCCTAACGCGAACAGACTGCTCGGGATCCAGCACGTTGCTCCACCCAGCAAGGTGGACAGCACGACATGGATCGAGTGGTCGGAAAACAGCCACCAGATCAGTGTCACCGCCAGGGAAAAACCCATTTGCGCGAGCACCACTTTCAGCGGCGTAACACGCGATGGACGACCCACGTCCGGACCGAATAATTTTTCTGCTTCAGCCCGCGTGAGCGGTACGATATTATTGTCTTGCTCGACGTCCCAACCGTCTTGCGGGTATATTGTCCGAACGCTGGTGCTGCCCGTGTCCTTGCGCACATCCGGTTCGGCTTGCCCCGCGAGCGGCGCGCCTGATACTTCATGCGTCATGACACATCCTTAGTCCGGCCCCGCCTTACAAAAGGCTTGCGGGCTCATCAAGCTGATAAATCGGAGCGATTGTAAGCGATTCTTACTGCCGATTCAAGCCTTTACGTGCGCAAATCGACGCCGGGACCACGGCTTTTCCGGGCCTTGGCGAGTCCCGCACGCCGATTGAATTTTGCTTTTTGCGGGACCGTGTAAGACGAATCCTGAGCCCCTTGCGCACGGCGCAAATAGCATGCCAACAGGGTCCTACACGCCCCTTCGCGGGAGCGCCCTGCCGCCCCACGCAGCGAAGCGGCAAAAGCTGTCGCTTCAGTACAACGGCCATTTTTTTGCAGCGGCCGTCCATTGACTGAAGCCGAGCAGTCAGCCGAATCGACCCAGACAAATCAGCAAGCCGGCCCCCACCCCCGCCGCCAAGACAAAAAACGGCAGCGAAATCAAATGGAATTGGCCCCAAATACCACGCAGGCCTGCCAAGCGGACCGCAATCAAGTTGGCCAGCGAACCGATGCCCAACCCAAAACCGCCCACGCTCACGGCATAAGCCAGCACCTGCCAGTTATGGCTGAATTCAGCCAGCAGGATGGTGGCGGGAACATTGCTGATGCCTTGCGACAGTAGCGCTCCCGCCGCGAATAAATGCCGAGGATTGCTCAGATTGAGGCCGGCGAGCGCGCCATGGATGCCGGGCAGCATGGCGACGCTGCGCAACACCACAAACATCAGCACGAAAATCAGCAGCAATAGCCAGTCGATCTTCAGGACTGCCGCGCGTCGCCACGCGCCATATCCCACCACCACCGCAGCCAGGGCCAACGAAGCGTGATGCAGGTCGGCCAACACCACAAACACGATAAAAGCCGCCGCCGTCACCGCCATCAGCGGCCGGTCGACTTCATGCGGCGCGGCGGTTTTCGATAAGTCGAGCGGCCGGCCGCCAAACATCAACGCCGTCAGGATCAGCAGCATGGCCATCAAGACCGCGGCCAGGGGTGCCAGCGCGCCGGTAAACGTCAAAAACGAGACACCGCTGCTTTGCCAGAGAAACAGGTTTTGCGGATTGCCCAAAGGCGTCAGCACCGAGCCGGCATTAACCGCCAGTGCGATCACGATGATCAGGCGCTTGATCGGCAAAGGGCTTAACTGGTGCAGCGCAAGCGTCAACGGAACCACCACAAACAAGGCGACATCGTTGGTCAGCAGGGTCGACAACAAAGCCGCCAGCAAGACCAGCAAACAGGCCAAGCCGCGTTCGGTGGCGGTGCGCTGGATCAAGCTGTGCGCCAGACGCTCAAGGGCACCGGAGAGCTCTATCGCCCGGGTCAGCATCAGCAGACCCGCCAGCGTCAGAATGGTTTGCCAGTCCACCAGCCCGGGCAACGAGGCCCACGGTTGGGGACGAGTGCTTTGCAGCAAGCCGAAAGCCAGCACCAGCAGCGCCAGAACCGGCTCGGCGGTCAGCACAACCTTGATCCGGCCGAGGATGCCGGAAGGCTTTGCACCACGGACTGGCGTCACCTCAGGACTGATCCGGCTGGCCGCTGCGCAAGCGCGCGAGAATGCCTTCGAGCGCATCCAGGTCGCCAAAATCGATGCTCAGTTGCCCGTGCCCCTTGCGCCCCAGCTTGATCTTGACCGTCGCCGAGAGCAGATCGGACAATTCTTCCTCCAACCGTTCGACATCGCGGCCGCCTTGCTTGGGCAGGCGCGGCGCGGCCTGCGCTTCGGCGGCTTTCAGTGCGTTCGAGACCAATTTTTCCGTATCGCGCACCGATAGACGCTTGTTGACCACTTGATGCGCCATAGTGATTTGCGCTGCGGCATCCACCGCCAACAAGGCACGGGCATGGCCCATGTCGAGGTCGCCGGCCAGCAGCATGGTCTGCACCGGCTGGGCCAGATGCAACAAGCGCAGCAAATTGGATACGGCGCTGCGCGAGCGCCCTACCGCCTCGGCCGCTTGCTCGTGGGTAAAACCGAAATCGTCGAGCAGGCGCTGGATGCCCTGCGCCTCTTCCAGCGGGTTGAGATCTTCACGCTGGATGTTTTCGATCAAGGCCATCGCTGCCGCGACCTCGTCGGACACTTCCTTCACCAGCACCGGCACCTCTTCCAGGCCCGCCATGCGTGCCGCGCGAAAACGCCGTTCGCCGGCGATGATCTCATAGCGCACACCATCGGAATCAGTCCCAATCGAGCGCACCAGGATAGGCTGCATCAGGCCCTGGGCGCGGATACTGGCCGCCAACTCCTGCAACGCCCCTTCATCCATGCGCGTGCGCGGCTGATATTTACCGGCCTGCAAGCGGTCCAGCGACAACACGGTCGGCACGCCATCATGCCGGGTCGCATCGCTGATTTCCGCGCTGGCGCCCAACAGGGCTTCAAGTCCACGGCCCAAGCCTTTTTTCTTCACTGCTGCGTTCATTTCAATTCCAGAATTTTTAACGTTATAGCTGTTCAACCCGCGCGATCATTTCCGCGCCGAATTGGATATATGCTTGCGCGCCGCGTGAGGCGCGGTCGAATACCACGCCGGGCAAGCCATAGCTCGGCGCCTCGGCCAGACGTACATTGCGCGGGATCACGGCGTCGAATACTTTCTCGCCGAAATGTTGTTTCAATTGATCCGATACCTGTTGCTGCAAGGTGATACGCGGGTCGAACATGACGCGCAGCAAACCGATCACTTTCAGGTCCCGGTTCAGATTGGCGTGTACCTGCTTGATGGTATTCACCAGGTCGGACAGGCCTTCGAGGGCGAAATACTCGCATTGCATCGGGATAATCACCCCATGCGCCGCACACAAGCCGTTCAGCGTCAGCAAGGACAGGGCCGGCGGACAGTCGATCAAAATAAAATCATAGTCGTCCAAAATTCCGGCCAAAGCCTGCTTGAGTTGGCGCTCGCGATGCTCAAACCCGACCAGCTCCACTTCGGCGCCGGCCAATTCCCGGTTGGCCGGCACCACGTCATAACCCGCGGCATCGGCCTTGACGCGCGTATCGGCAATGGTCGCGAGACCAACCAATACTTGATAGACGGTGGTTTTACATGAGGCTTTATCGATGCCGCTGCCCATCGTTGCGTTACCTTGCGGGTCAAGATCAATCAGCAAAACACGCTGTTTTTGGCCGCTGAGGCTGGCTGCCAAATTGACGGTGGTCGTGGTCTTGCCGACGCCACCCTTCTGATTGGCAACACAAAAAATTCTGGTCATCGATACTATTCCTTTTAGGACTTACGCAGATTTTCCTGGCAAAGCATGCTGACGAAGACAGTACACACCTACGGCGAGGAAGCATCACGCCGCCGGGGAAATTTGCGTAAGTCCTACCTTTAGCCCTGAGTGCCCTGCTACCGACTTGATCAAGCGCGCCGTCATGCTGAGCAGCACTAGCGGGCACTCCGTCCAGTATCACGGCTGCGTTGTTTTTATCAGTTTTGAGAGATCGTAACCCTGCGCGGCAAGCTGATCGAGAATCGCCCCGTAGCTTGCGCTATCCAGCGCCGGTGTGCGCGACAAAATCCAAAGATAATGTCGCGTGGGTTCACTGACCACCGCATAACGATAATCGGGATCGAGCACGATAACCCAGTATCGCGCCCAGACCAAGGGCAACCACTTCAGCCAGGTGGGCGCAAAACGCACTTGCAGTTGACCTGACGCGTCAGGCGCATGACTGTCCGGCCGCGCCTCGCCGCTGATCTCGCCGACACTGCCGTCGGCCTTGCGGCAGCTATTCAGCACACTATAAGTGCCATTGGGCAAGATGCGATACTGCGCCATATCGCCGCTGACACAGGGCGCCTGAAACGAATTGGGATAACGTGCAATCTCGTACCAGGTCCCCTGATAGCGCGAAAGATCGAGGTGCGCAACCGGTTGCGGCGGCACCTCGTCAGCCACCGCCGGCAACGCCATGACCAGGCTTGCGCCCAACAGCAGCATCGTCAGCATGAATTTCATAACGGCTCCGCCGTGATTTCCACCAGATGGCGTTCGGCGGAAAGCTGCGGCACTTCCAGTCGAATCAACTGATCCACCACAACGTTGCCCGGCAAACGCGCGATTTCAGCATCCGGGCGGATGCCCTTCATGCCCCACAGTGAACCACCCGGCGCCAGCAGATGCCGGGCGACCTGAACAAAATCGGACAACTCGGCAAATGCGCGCGACACAATCACATCAAACAGGCTGTCGACTTCAACACCCGGACGCAAGGTTTCGACCCGGCCGGTCACCACCGTGACATTCGCCAAACCAAGCATCCCTTTGGCCTGTGTCAGGAAGGCGGTTTTTTTATGCACGATGTCGTTGAGCGTAATGCGCCAATCCGGCAAGACAATCGCCATCACGATGCCGGGCAGGCCGCCGCCGGTTCCCACGTCCAGCGCTGACGAGGGGCCCAGGGTTGCGAGATGCGGAATAATGGACAGCGAGTCGAGCACGTGTTGGATCAACATCTGCCGCGGATCGCGAATCGCAGTCAGGTTATAGACTGAATTCCATTTCGACAGCAGCGCCAGGTAATCCAGCAACAAGGCCTGCTGGCGCTCGTCGACCGCCAGACCCAGGGCCTTGATGCCGTCCACCAGCATCGCGGCCAGTTGCTCGCGGCTGGCTTGGGTCGCCGAATCGGAACGAGGCGCAGAACGAGGCGAATCTGAAACTGCGCCCGTCATGAGGCGGAGACCTTATCTGATTCACCTGAGGCCTTGCCCGGAATCTCGACCGCAAGTGGAGTCACAAGGTCGCCCGCCCCCCGGCCGTCGGCGCCCTGACTCACCGGGACTGCCGAGCGGCGTAGGCTTTTTTTCAAATGCACCATCAGCAAGGAAATTGCCGCCGGGGTCATCCCCGACATGCGGGAAGCCTGCCCTATCGTTTCGGGCCGGGTTTGAGTCAACTTTTGCCGCGCTTCAATCGACAGGCCACGAACGTCGGCATAATCCAAGTCCGCCGGCAACCGCGTGTTTTCGCTGGCACCATGACGCTCAATCTCGCCAGCTTGACGTTCGATATAACCCTGGTACTTGATGGCGATCTCGATTTGCTCCTCGATTTGCGCGCGCACCACCGGATCGGCTTCGGTCAGCGAAACGTCAGGGGCATACGCTCCGCCCTGCAGCGCCATCAAACTGGCGTAATCGACATTCGGTCGGCGCAGCAATTCAGCCAGACTATATTCGTGTTCGATGCCTTTACCCAACAATGGCATCGCATCTTCGACCGGCAGCGTCTTCGGGTTAACCCATGTCATCTTCAAGCGTTCTGTTTCACGTGAAACAGCCTCACGCTTACGGGAAAAGATCTCCCAGCGATGATCATCCACCACCCCTAACTCGCGACCCACCTCGGTCAAACGCATGTCGGCATTATCTTCGCGCAGGCTTAGGCGATATTCGGCACGGCTGGTGAACATACGATAGGGCTCGGAAACACCGCGCGTGACCAAATCGTCGACCAGCACGCCAAGATAGGCCTGATCGCGACGCGGACACCATGCGTCTTTTGCCTGCACCAAACGTCCCGCATTGATACCCGCCAGCAAACCTTGCGCTGCCGCCTCTTCATAGCCGGTGGTGCCATTGATCTGTCCGGCAAAAAACAGGCCGTTGATTGCTTTGGTTTCCAGGGAGGCTTTCAGGCCGCGCGGGTCGAAATAATCATATTCGATGGCATAACCCGGACGCAGGATGTGCGCGTGCTCCAGGCCGCGCATCGAATGCACCAATGCCAGTTGAACATCAAACGGCAGACTGGTCGATATCCCGTTCGGGTAATACTCGTTAGTCGTCAGCCCTTCCGGTTCGAGAAAGATCTGATGCGAATCCTTGCTGGCAAAACGGTGAATCTTGTCTTCAATCGAAGGGCAATAGCGCGGCCCGACGCCCTCTATCACGCCGGTGTACATGGGCGAGCGATCCAACCCTTCGCGGATAATGTCATGCGTGCGCGCATTGGTATGCGTCACCCAGCACGGCACCTGCCGCGGATGTTGCGCGGCGTTGCCCAAAAACGAAAACACCGGAACCGGATCTAGGTCGCCGGCTTGCTCTTCGAGCAGCGAAAAATCGATAGTGCGACCATCGATCCGTGGCGGCGTTCCGGTTTTCAAACGCCCCTGCGGCAGCTTGAGTTCCTTTAAGCGCGCCGACAACGAAACCGCAGCGGGGTCACCCGCCCGTCCGCCGGTGTAGTTATTCAGGCCAACATGGATTTTTCCATCAAGAAAAGTCCCGGCGGTCAGCACCACCGCGCGCGCGCGAAACCGAACCCCAACCTGAGTCACGGCGCCCACGACACGATCACCCTCCACCATCAAATCATCCACCGCCTGCTGGAACAACCACAGGTTGGGCTGATTTTCGAGGCGATGACGAATCGCCTGCTTATACAACAGCCGATCCGCCTGAGCACGCGTGGCACGCACGGCAGGACCCTTGGACGAATTCAGAATACGAAACTGAATCCCCCCCTCGTCCGTCGCGGCCGCCATCGCCCCGCCCAGCGCGTCCACCTCTTTAACCAAATGCCCTTTGCCAATCCCGCCGATCGACGGATTGCAACTCATCTGCCCGAGCGTCTCGATATTGTGCGTAAGCAACACCGTTTTGCAGCCCATTCGAGCTGCAGCAAGCGCCGCTTCTGTACCGGCATGACCACCGCCGACGACGATGACATCAAATTCTGTGGGATAAAGCATGACTGTTTCGCACAAAGTACCGGCGGCACAATGAGCGAATCTCCGAGAAATATATGGGCGAATTATAGCGGCAACGGGCCGGGTCGGCCGAAACTTGATCGAAAATTGGGGAATGTTTCACGTGGAACGGAGGGGCCTGGGGCTTGGCCGGGGCTTTGGATTTGGTTTGCTGACGCTTCTATGGAGCTTGATGTGCGGGTTATTGGGCTTTGCCGCTGGGTTGCTTGCCAGTGTTTCTATGGAGCTTGCTAAGGTAGTGGTTTGCCGGCACCTCATCAAGCTCCACAGAAGCACCTGCAAACAAAACCGCAAGCCCCCGCCAAGCCCCAGGCCCCAGGCCCCGCCCCCTCTATTGAGGCTGTTTCTTAGCCAATCCCAAATAAGTATCAATCACCCGCGGATTCAACCCCAGCTCCTTGGCCGGCCCTTCCAGTGCCAATTCCCCCGTCTCCAGCACATAACCATAATCCGCCACCTGCAGCGCCGCGCGGGCGTTCTGTTCGATCAGCAGGGTCGCCACGCCGGTCAGCCGCAAGCGATGGATGATGTGCATGATTTCTTTGACGATCAACGGCGCCAATCCCAGGCTGGGTTCGTCCAGCATCAGCAGTTTCGGCTGCCCCATCAAGGCACGCCCTACCGCCAGCATTTGCCGTTCGCCGCCGGACAAGGTGCCCGCGGCTTGCCGGCGCCGTTCTTTCAAGCGGGGAAACAACTGGAATACGGTGTCCAGTTCGCTCAGGTAATTGCGCTCGCCGCGTTGTTTACGCGCATACGCGCCCAATTGCAAATTGTCTTCCACGCTCATGCTCGAAAACAATTCGCGCTTCTCGGGGACCAGGCACATGCCGCGCGCGACGCGGGCTTCAATGCCGAGGTCTTCGATCCGCTCGCCCAGGTAACAGACCGCTCCGGCCGCATCGCCCGAGGGCGGCAGCGCCCCCATCAGGCCGTTCAGCAGGGTCGACTTGCCCGCGCCATTGGGCCCGATCACGGTGACAATCTGGCCCGCGCCAACGCGCACCCGCGCCTCATGCAAAGCCTCGACCTTGCCATAACGTACGGAGAAACCTGAGACCTCCAAAATCGGCTCGGCTTGAATCTCAGGGTGTTCAGATGCACCCAAAGCACCCAAAGCGGCATGGATTAAAGACTGATTTATCTCGCTCATGCCGGCTCTCCCGCATCGACCACCAACTCGTCATCCACTCCGCCGAGATAAGCCTCAAGCACGGCCGGGTCTTGCCGCACTGCATCCGGCAAACCCTCCGCAATCTTGGTGCCGAATTCCATCACCACCAGCCGGTCAGTCAGGTTCATCACGAAGTCCATGTCGTGCTCCACCAGCAACACGCTCATGCCTTCCGCTTTCAGTTGTTTCAGCAAAGCCGCCAATTGCTGCTTTTCCAGGTAACGCAATCCGGCCGCGGGTTCATCCAGCAGCAATAGCAATGGGTCCGCGCACAGCGCCCGCGCAATTTCCAGAATCCGTTGCTGACCCAGCGCCAGACTACCGGCCTCCTCGTGCAAATGGGCGCCCAGCCCCACCCGCTCCAATTGCCGCGCCGCTTCCGCCATCAATTGCGCTTCTTCCTGGCGATTCAGTTTCAGCACGCTGCGCCATACGCCCGCGCGCCCTCTCAAGTGAGCGCCCAGGGCGACGTTTTCCAATACCGACATGCCCGGCAGCAAACGCACATGCTGGAAAGTGCGGCCCATGCCGCGTCGCGCAATGGCACGAGCGTTGAGGTGTTCGATGCGTTCGCCGCACAGGCTCACCGTGCCGCCGCCGGCTTTCAACACGCCGCTCACCAGGTTGAAGGTGGTCGATTTGCCGGCGCCGTTCGGTCCGATCAAACCGATAATCTCGCCGGCCTGCACGGTAAAGCTGACGTCGTTGACGGCCACCAGACCGCCAAAGGTTTTGCGTACCCGCTCCACCTGCAACACCGTCTCACCCGTTTGCGGGCGGCGCCGCTGCGGCAGGGCCGGCGCCGGCGCGACGGCGGCCGGCGGCCGGGTCGGCCACCAGCGGGCCAGGTATGACCAGACTCCATCGCGAGCATATTGCAACAGCAAGACCAAGAGGATGCCGTAGACGATAATCTCGAAGTTGCCGTTTTCGCCCAGCAATTTGGGCAGTACGTTCTGCAGCCAATCCTGCAACAAGGTCAACAGGGCCGCCCCCAACAGTGCGCCCCACACTTGCGAAACGCCCCCCACCACCGCCATAAACAGGTATTCGATGCCGTGGTTCAGGCCGAACGGCGTCGGATTGACCGAGCGCTGCAAATGCGCATAAAGAAACCCCGACACCGCCGCCAACACCGCCGCATAGATAAAAATCACCACCCGCAGCCAAGCGGTATCGACGCCGAATGCCTCGGCCATCAAACCGCCGCCCTTCAAGGCGCGAATGGCGCGGCCCGGCCGGCTGGCCAGCAGGTTTTGCACGGAGGCCACGGCCAGCAGCACAAAGGCCCAAATCAGGTAATAAATGCTGCGGCCCGATTCCAGATGCCAACCCAGCAGGTTAAGCACGGGAATTCCGTTAATCCCGTCGTACTTGCCCAACCAGTCCATATTGCCGAACAGGAAATACAGGGATAAGCCCCAAGCGATAGTCCCCAAGGGCAGGAAGTGGCCCGACAAGCGCATCGTGACGGCCCCCAGACACAAGGCCAGCAAGGCCGTCAGCAACACCCCGGCGATCAGCCCAAGCCAGGGCGAGATGCCGTATTGCGTACTCAGATAGGCAGTCGCATAAGCGCCGATGCCGACAAAGGCGGCTTGGCCGAACGAGGTCATGCCGCCGATTCCGGTCAGCAGCACCAAGCCCAGCGCCACCAGCGCATAGAGTCCGATGTAGTTGAGCAGGGTCACCCAATATTCGGGGATTTGCAGCGGCTGCGGCAAGATGGGCAGCACAGCCAGGATCGCGGCCAGCAGCACAATGCCGGGTACTTGGCGTTTCATGAAAGCATTCCGATGGCTTGAGGTAGGGGGTAACTTGGGGTCCCGCCTGGCCGATGCGCTCGGCTCGGCTTCGGGGATTTCGGGTAGACGCGGCGGCATCTCAAGCCTCCCCTTCATCGAGCGCAGGGTTCGCCAGCGAGCGCCATAGCAATACCGGAATGATCAAGGTGAAGACGATCACCTCCTTATAAGCGCTGGCCCAGAACGAAGCATAGGATTCCAGCAGCCCGACCAGCAAAGCACCCGCGGCGGCAATCGGATAACTGCCGAGGCCGCCGATAATCGCACCGACAAAACCTTTCAAACCCATGAGAAAACCCGAGTCGTAGTAGATCGTCGTCAGCGGTGCCACCAGCATCCCGCACCAGGCGCCCAGGGCGGCCGCCAACAGGAATGCCAGCCGTCCAGCCTGGGCTGTGCCGATCCCCACCAGGCGCGCTCCCAGGCGGTTCACCGCGGTTGCACGCAGCGCCTTGCCCGACAGGGTGCGATCAAAATAAACGTAGAGGGCGGCGATCAGTACCACACTGCTGGCGATCACCCACAAGCTCTGTCCCGAGATGCTCACCGAACCCAGCGTCAGCGTTGCATCCGAGAATGCCGTGGTGCGCGAACCCTCCGCGCCGAACATCACCAGACCCAAGCCCACCAAGACAAAATGCACCCCCACCGAAACGATCAGCAATAACAGGGTGCTGGCCTCGGCCAGCGGCTCGAATGCCAGCCGATACACCATCGGCCCCATCGGCGCGACAATCAGTAGCGCCAGCATCACTTGCGCCGCCAGCGGCAGGACCGTGCCGTGCTGCACCAGCGCCTGGGTCACCCCGAGCAGCGCCACCGGCAGCAGCACAAAACGGCCGGCCAGCACCGGCAATGTGCGCCAGGCGCGGCGCCGGCTGCTCGCATGGCGCAAGATTCGCGCACTCTCCGCCACCAGACAGGCCACGCCCAGCACCACCAGCAACCAGCAGGTGCCCGGCAATTTCTGGGTTTGCAGAGCCGCCAGCGTCAGCGCGCCGTACGAGACGAACTCGCCCTGCGGGATCAGGATCACCCGCGTGACCGAGAACACCAGCACCAAGGCCAAGGCCAGCAGCGCATAGATCGCGCCGCTGGTGATACCGTCCTGCAACAGGATCGCCGCAATCGATAAATCCATTATTCTCAGTCCTGGCTTCCGCTTCACCGGCGTGGCCACCGGCGATTTGAGCAAATCAATAAGGTAAGCGGCCTTGCGCGCTTAATCGTTCTGCAATTTCCACTTTCCGTCGACCACTTCAACCATCACCCGGGCGCGATCATCCAGGCCATTATGGTTTTGCGGCGTGGTGTTCATGATGCCGTGCGACAGCGGCAGGTCATGAATATTTTCCAGTGCGTCGCGCAAGGCAACGCGGAACGCCTCCGTGCCCGGCTTGCCTTTTTGCAAAGCGACCGGCACCGCACGGTTCAGCATTTGACCGGCATCCCACGCGTGACCGCCGAAAGTTGAAATTGAACCCGCGCCATACACCTTTTCGTAAGCGACACGATAGGCGGTCGACGAGGCTTTGACGGGATTCGAGTCAGGCAATTGTTCCGACACCAGCAACGGACCGGCCGGCAAGAAAGTACCTTCGCAATCCTTGCCGCAAACGCGCAGGAAGTCGTTGTTGGCCACGCCATGAGTCTGATAGATCTTGCCCTTGTAACCGCGCTCCTTCAAACCCGATTGCGGCAATGCGGCCGGGGTGCCCGCGCCCGCAATCAGGACTGCATCGGGGTTGACGCTCATCATCTTGAGCACCTGCCCGGTCACCGAAGTATCGGGGCGGTTGAAGCGCTCCACATCCAGCACCTTGATGCCGTGCGCGGCGGCCGCCTTATTAAATTCGGTCAGCCAGCTTTCGCCGTAACCATCGGCGAAACCGATAAAACTGACCGTCTTGATGCCATGCCTGGCCATATGCTGCGCAATCGCCTCGGCCATCAGTGCGTCGTTCTGCGGGACTTTAAAGACCCAGGCGCGTTTGGCGTCCATCGGTTCGATAATGCTGATGGTTGCCGCCAGCGAAATCATCGGCGTCTTGCTCTCGGCCGCCACATCGGTCATGGCCAGAGAATTCGGCGTTACGGTCGAGCCGATAATCGCATCGACATGGTCTTCGCTGGTCAGCTTGCGGGTATTTTGCACGGCATGGGTCGCATCCGTCGCATCGTCCAGCACCACATACTCCACTTTTTGCCCGCCCATTTCCTTGGGCAGCAGTGCGATCGTATTCTTCTCCGGCATACCCAGCGAGGCGGCCGGACCGGTGGTGGACAAGGTCACGCCGATCTTGATCTGCGCCAGCGCGGCCGTGGCACTACCCAACAAGGCAACGGCAAGCAGGCCGTGCACAAGTCGAAAAGACTGCTTCATGGTGATCTCCTGTGCGAGCTGGCTCGCTTTATTCATGAAATGGATTAAAAACAATAATCAACAATGATCAACAATAATCGGCCATGGCTGCTATTTAGTGCCATGTCAAAATTTCTAACAAGATTAATCACGGTAAGCGGGTGCTGGAAATGCACCGGCTATTTAATAGATTAAATATTTTTGACCTGCGTCACCCTGTCAAGCCGCGCCCACCTGGAGGATATCCGGAGGCCGCCATGCTCCGCGGCGTGGTCGAAATGATTCCCGCCCAGCAGGAAAAGGGGTGCTTTACGCATGTCGTTTATCGTGTGCTGGCGTAACGGGTATGCCGCAAATCCAAGCCCTCGTAAGCAGGAACGAAAAAACCAATAAAAAAGCGCTGCTGGATATATATCCAACAGCGCTTTTCTCTGGCACTGAATGCCTTATTGTCTCCTCGTTCCCCACCTTACAAATGCGGTGCGTCGAACTGACTGAAAGATAAACCACCGGACACCCCGCAACAAGCTAGCATTTACCCTATATGGTGCATAACTATCCAGCATAGTGAATTTACAGCCCATAGTCGGGCATGCTGGACGGCGTGCCGCTAAGTGCGCAAAGGTTTGAATCTTGCCACAATCTCGCCGACTATGCCGCGCCGGAATACCAGCACGCAGACGATAAAGATCAATCCCACCACGATGGTCACCGACTCGCCCAAGCCGGCAAACCACGAGATGCCGGTGAGCGAGGCCAGCCCCTGACCGATGTCACCCAGCCGATCTTCCAGTGCAATGACCAGAAAGGCACCTACCAGCGGCCCGAGCAAGGTCCCCATACCACCGACCAGTGTCATCAGGATCACCAGCCCTGAGGTGGTCCAATAAGCATCGCCGAGGGTCTCGAAACCGAGCACCAGGGCTTTCAGCGAACCGGCCAATCCGGCCAGTCCGGCCGACAAGATAAACACCAGCAATTTGAAGCGATCCGTATCGTACCCGAGCGAAATTGCGCGCGGTTCGTTTTCTTTGATGGCGGCAAGAATCTGCCCGAACGGCGAATGCACAATACGCACGATCAAGAGGAAGGCCAGCACCACCACCGCCACCATCACGTAATACAAAGTCAGATCGTGCGACAGGTCGAGCAGGCCCAACAACTTGCCGCGCGGAATGCCTTGCAGACCGTCCTCGCCGTTGGTGAAGGGCGCTTGCAGAAAGACAAAATAAAGCAATTGGGCCAACGCCAGCGTAATCATGGCGAAGTAAATACCCTGGCGGCGGATGGCCAGGATCCCCATCACCAAACCCAACACCAGACTGGCGCCCACCCCGGCCAACAAGCCGACCTCGGGCGGCAGCCCCAGCGTCTGCATCACATAACCGGTGGTATAGCCCGACAGGCCGAGAAACGCGGCATGACCGAAGGACAACAAACCGGTATAGCCGATCAGCAAATTGAAGGCCGCGGCAAACAAGACGTAGCACAGCACTTTCATCAAAAAGAGCGGGTACACGCCAAGCCAGGGCGCTGCAAGCAGGCCGGCCAGCAGCAAACCGTAGAGCGCTTTCTTAAGCATTACCGTCCTTTTACTTTTCTTTACCGAACAGACCGGCAGGTTTCACCAGCAACACCAGCACCATGATGACAAATACCACGGTCGCCGAAGCCTCCGGATAAAACACTCGCGTCAAACCTTCCACCACGCCCAACATCAAGCCGGTGAGAATCGAGCCCATGATGGATCCCATCCCGCCAATCACCACCACCGCGAACACGGTGATGATCATCGGTTGCCCCATCAATGGAGAAATCTGGATCACCGGCGCGGCAAGCACCCCGGCGAACGCCGCCAAGGCCAAGCCGAAGGCATAAGTGAGCATCACCATCAGCGGCACGTTGATGCCAAACGCTTCAACCAATTTGGGGTTCTCGGTACCGGCGCGCAAATAAGCACCCAGCTTGGTTTTTTCAATCACAAACCAGGTCGAGAAGCAGACGGTCAGCGAGGCCACCACCACCCAGGCCCGATAATTCGGCAAATACATAAAGCCCAGATTGGTCGCACCGGACAACAGTTCGGGCACATCGTAAGCCTGGCCGGACGAACCGTAGATCGAGCGGAACAAACCTTCGATCACCAAGGTCAGGCCGAAGGTCAGCAACAAACCATATAACTGATCGATCTTGTAGATCCAACGCAGCAGGCAACGCTCCAGCACGATGCCGAACAAACCGACCACCAGCGGCGAGAGGATCAACATCGGCCAATAACCGATGCCGAAATAAGCGAAACCCATCCAGGTCACCATGGCACCCAGCATAAAGGTCGCGCCATGGGCGAAATTGACCACATTGAGCAGGCCGAAAATCACCGCCAGGCCCAGGCTCAAGATCGCGTAGAAGGAACCGTTCACCAGTCCCAGCAGCAATTGGCTCAACAACGCCGGCAACGGAATGCCAAAGATATCCATCGAATCGGTCTATCCGCTTGAATAAGGAATCGAGACGCACACACTTGCGCGCATACACTTGCTGCCAACGTGCAGTGTCTATCGGGCGACACGCCGCGCTGACAACTCGTACCGCGGCATTCATTGCCGCGGTACGGGCACCGGCTTAATTACAACGATTCACTGCCACTGTTTTACTTCCACAACGCACACTTCGATTCGGCCTTGGTGGTGTAGGCATCGTCGCCGGCCACCTTGGTCACCACTTTGTAGTAGTCCCAAGGCTTGGTCGATTCGCTGGGCTTTTTCACCTGCATCAGATACATGTCATGAATCAAGGAGCCATCCTGACGGATATAGCCCTTGGTGTAGAAATCGTTGACCCCGGCTTTCTTCAACTGGGCCATGACCTTGTCAGGATCGGTGCTGCCCACAACCTGCACGGCTTTCAGGTAATTGGTCATCACCGAATAATCCGCCGCTTGCAAGCTGCCCGGCTCTTTCTTCATTTTGTCGAAGTAACGCGCGGCCCATTGGCGCGACGCATCGTTTTGATCCCAGTACCAGCTATCCGTCAGCAACAGACCCTGCGTGGTTTCCAGGCCCAGGCTATGCACGTCGGCGATAAACACCAGCAACGGCGCGATCTGCATGGTCTTGGTAATACCGAACTCTTTGGCCGCCTTGATCGAATTCACCGTGTCGCCGCCGGCATTGGCCAGGCCCAGAATCTGCGCCTTCGAGGCTTGCGCCTGCAACAGGAACGAAGAAAAATCCGAAGCCGACAAAGGATGGTGCACATCGCCCACCACCTTCCCGCCGTTGGCATCGATCACCTTGGTGGCGGCGGTTTCCAGCGCTTTACCGAAAGCATAGTCGGCGGTCAGGAAAAACCAGGTCTTGCCGCCGGCCTTGGTAATTGCCGAACCGGACACTTTGGACAAGGCGGTGGTGTCGTAAGCGTAATGAATCGTGTAGGGAGTGCATTGTTCATTGGTCAGGGTATCGGCACCGGCGCCCACGTTGATGTAAAGCTTGTGCTTTTCGCCCGCTACCTGATTGGTGGCCAGCGCGGTACCGGAATTGGTGCCGCCGATAATCATATTCACCCCGTCGCGATCAAACCATTCGCGCGCGCGCGAAGCGGCGATATCGGGTTTGTTCTGGTGATCGGCATACAGCAGCTCGATCGGTTTGCCCAATACCTTGCCGCCGAAATCGGCAATCGCCATGCGAATCGCCTCGAGACCGCCCTGCCCGTCAATGTCGGCGTACACACCCGACAAGTCCGTGATGTAGCCGATCTTGATGGTATCGGTATCCGCCGCCTGAGCCACCGTCGTAGTGCCGCACAGCGCCGCCATGCCGAGTACCATTGCGCCTGCCAATTTCTTGAGTTTCATCGCCTGTCTCCTGGATCGTCTATCGTCTTATTGGAAAGCCATCATCATTACTTTGCAGTTGGGCCGCGCCCGGTCCGGCTACGGTATTTAAATCTTCAAGCCGGGATGCCGTTCAAACGCCGAGCAACTCATGCAATACCGGCATCTTTGCCTCAAGCTCGGCGGCCGCGAAATGCTCGACGATGGCGCCATGCTCCATCACATAAAACCGGTCCGCCAACGGCGCGGCAAAGCGGAAATTCTGTTCAACCATCACCACCGTATAACCGCGCGACTTGAGCGTCAGGATCATTTTCGCCAACACCTGCACGATCACGGGCGCCAATCCTTCGGAAATTTCATCCAGCAGCAGCAGGTTGGCGCCGGTGCGTAAAATCCGCGCCACCGCCAGCATTTGCTGTTCGCCGCCGGACAGGCGCGTACCCTGGCTGTGGCGGCGCTCTTTCAGATTCGGAAACATGTCGTAGATTTCGGCAATCGACATGGGTTTGGCCTGTTGCGAAACGACCGGCGGCAACATCAGGTTTTCTTCGCACGATAAGCTGGCAAAAATGCCCCGCTCTTCCGGGCAATAACCGACACCGCAATGAGCGATCCGATGCGAACGCATGCCGACGGTTTCGCGGCCATTGATTTTGATCGAGCCGGTGCGGCGCCCCGTCAACCCCATGATCGAGCGCATGGTGGTGGTCCGTCCGGCGCCATTGCGGCCGAGCAAGGTCACCACCTCACCGCGATTCACGCGTAAGTCGACGCCGTGCAAAATATGCGATTCGCCATACCAGGCCTGCAAATCGGCAATTTCCAACACAGCTTCGGCGGCGGCAGGCGCACCACTCGCCTCGGTCATTTCAATCTCGGCGTGCATTAACCGTGTGCCCCTTGCAAGGTCGCTTCGACAGTACCCATATAGGCCTGCATCACCAGCGGATTTTTCGACACCTCGGCATACGGACCTTCCGCCAGGACTTCCCCCCGCTGCAACACGGTAATGGTGTCGGAGATGCCCGCTATCACATTCATATTGTGCTCGACCATCAGAATGGTGCGGCCCGCCGACACTTTCTTGATCAGCGCCGTCACCCGGTCGACATCTTCATGGCCCATGCCTTGGGTCGGTTCATCCAGCAGCATGATTTCCGGTTCCATCGCCAAGGTCGTGGCAATTTCCAGCGCCCGCTTGCGGCCATAAGACAATTCGACCGTCAGCGTATCGGCAAAATCGCTGAGCCCGACTTGTTCGAGCAATTCCATCGCCCGGCCATTGAGTTGATCGAGCGAACTCTCGCTGCGCCAGAAATAAAACGCCGTGCCGAGTTGCTGCTGCAAACCGACGCGCACATTCTGCAGCACCGTCATATGCGGGAACACGGCGGAAATCTGAAACGAACGGATGATGCCGCGGCGAGCAATCTGAGCCGGCTTCTCGCGTGTGATATCGATACCGTTGAAGACAATCTGCCCCGCGCTGGGCTCAAGGAATTTGGTCAACAAATTGAAGCAGGTGGTCTTGCCCGCGCCATTCGGGCCGATCAGGGCATGAATGGTGCCCCGTCTGACTTTGAGGTTAACTTCGTTGACCGCGGTGAAGCCACGAAACGCTTTCGTCAGGCCATGCGTTTCAAGAATGATCTCGTTTTGAATCATGTCCCCTGCCACGGTATGTTTTTAATCGAGCATCGGCATCATGGCCGGCGCAAAAAAAATCGGGAATGGCCTCACGTGCGCCGCAACAAAATTGACCGTGTCGATTTCAGGCAAAGCACTGCTGCGCGTATTGTCGCGCCAATGATGCGCCGCACTTATCGGGGTTTGCACTAATCCACCGAAATCAATCGCAATTCGCACAAGTCTAGTGCGCACAAGGCCTTTAAGCAGGGTTATCGATGCTGGAAAACCCTCGTTGCGACCATGCTAAGGGCCACATAATGCAAAGCGATGACATTTCACCAATCGACAGCACACCTTATTGCTTGTCTTATTGCTTGCGACGGTCCTCAAGAATCATCTGGCTCGCCCGCTCGGCGATCATCAAAGTCGGCGAGTTGGTGTTGCCCGAGGTGATGGTCGGCATCACCGAGGCGTCGACCACTCGCAGGCCCTCGATGCCGATCACTCTCAAGCGACTGTCGACCACGGCGTCAGGGTCGTCGGCACGCCCCATCTTGCAGGTGCCGACCGGATGAAAGATCGTGGTGCCGACCAAACCCGCTGCATGCTCCAACTCGTCCTGAGTCTGGAACTCAGGGCCGGGCATGATTTCCACCGGCGAGTAACGCGCCAATGCGGCGGCGGCGGCAATGCGGCGCGTCAATCGCAGGCCATTGGCCGCCACTTGCCGGTCATGTTCGGTCGCCAGATAATTGGGCGCGATGGCGGGCGCGGTAAACGGATCGGCGGATTCGATATGCACACTGCCGCGCGACGTCGGCCGCAACTGACACACCGAGGCGGTGAAAGCATTAAACGCATGCAAGGGTTCGCCGAAGCGCTCCAGCGACAACGGCTGCACATGATATTGAAGATCGGGGCGGACGAGATTCGGATCGTCCGGGTCCGATTTGGCAAAAGCGCCCAATTGCGACGGCGCCATACTCAAGGGTCCGCTTTGCAGCAGCGCATAACGCACGCCGATGGCGAGTTTGCCCCACCATCGCGCAGACAAAGTGTTCAGCGTACTGACGCCGTCGACCTTGAAGGCCATTCTCAATTGCAAATGATCCTGCAGGTTTTCACCGACGCCAGGCAGATGCGCGACCACAGGCACGCCCAATTGCTGCAGGCGTGCCGCATCGCCAATACCGGACAGTTCCAGCAACTGAGGTGAATTGACCGCACCGGATGCGAGCAGGACCTCGCCGCGCGCGCGCGCCAGGTAATCGTCGCCGCCGCCGCGATACGCCACGCCGGTGCAGCGGCGTCCATCGAAGGTCAGGTGCTGCACCTGGGCTCCGGTAATAATGGTCAAGTTGCCGCGTTTGCTGGCCGGCCGCAAAAATGCCTTGGCCGAGGACCAGCGGATGCCGCGCCGCTGATTGACGTCGAAATAGCCGATGCCGAAATTGTCGCCGCGGTTGAAGTCGTCGGTGCGCGGCACGCCGCTTTGCGCGGCGGCTTCGGCAAAGGTTTCCAGAATCTGCCAGCGCAAACGCTGCTTCTCGACGCGCCACTCGCCACCCGCGCCATGCCATTCATTTGCGCCGCCGTGATGGTCCTCGCTGCGCTTGAACAACGGCAGCACCGCATCCCAGCTCCAGCCGGCGTCACCGGTAGCTTGCGCCCACCCATCGTAATCTTCGCGCTGCCCGCGCATATAGATCATGCCGTTGATCGACGACGACCCGCCCAGCACTCGCCCGCGCGGATAGGACAAGACCCGCTGGTTCAATCCGGCTTGAGCCTGGGTCTTGTACATCCAGTCGGTGCGCGGGTTGCCGATGCAATACAGATAACCCACGGGAATATGGATCCAGTGGTAGTCATCCTTGCCGCCGGCTTCCAGCAACAATACCGTCACCTCGGGGTCGCGCGTCAGCCGATTGGCCAGCACACAGCCGGCCGTGCCGGCACCCACGATGATGTAATCGAACTCGCCTTCCAGTTTCGCCACGATGTCTCCTGCTGCCATTTTTATTATTGGATTCTCGACGCGGCAAATCATGGGTGCGGCAGGATCGGCCGCCGCCGCACTTAGCAATACCGGGTAATACCCGGCAATCCCGTTCAGAATACTACTTCGCCACCGGCATGGTGAACTCGGCGCCCTTGGCGATACTGTCCGGCCAACGTTGCATGATGCTCTTATAACGCGTGTAGAAACGAATTCCTTCTTCGCCATAGGCATGGTGGTCGCCGAACAAAGAGCGTTTCCAGCCGCCGAAGGAATGCCAGGCCATCGGCACCGGGATCGGCACATTAATCCCCACCATCCCCACTTTGATCTGGCGCGCAAAAGCGCGCGCCACACCGCCATCCGAGGTAAAACAAGCCACGCCGTTGCCGAACTCATGAGCGTTGATCAGTTCCACCGCACTGGCAAAATCGGGCACCCGCACTACCGCCAACACCGGTCCAAAAATCTCTTCTTTATAGATTTTCATCTCGGGCGTCACATGATCGAACAAGGTGCCGCCGATAAAAAAGCCCTGCTCATGCCCGGCCACCTTGTGACCGCGTCCATCGACCAGCAAGGTTGCCCCCGACCGCACCCCGTCCTCAATATAGGCTGTGACCTTGGCATGATGCACGCCGGTAACGAGCGGCCCCATTTCGGCATCGGCTTCCATCCCGTTCTTGATGGTCAGCGCCCGCACGCGCGGCGCCAGCTTTTCCACCAACTGATCCGCTACTTTACCGACGGCAACCGCCACCGAGATCGCCATGCAACGTTCGCCGGCCGAGCCGTAAGCTGCGCCGATCAAGGCATCCACCGCCTGATCGAGATCGGCATCCGGCATCACCACCAAATGATTCTTGGCCCCGCCCAGAGCCTGGACCCGCTTGCCGCGCGCCGTGCCTTGCGCATAGATGTATTCGGCAATCGGCGTCGAACCGACAAAGGACAGCGCCTCGACATCCGGATGCTGGAGCAAAGCATCGACCGCTTCTTTATCGCCATGCACCACGTTGAATACCCCATCGGGCAGCCCCGCCTGCGTCAGCAATTCAGCCAGCCGTACCGGCACCGACGGATCGCGCTCCGAGGGCTTCAACACAAAGGTATTGCCGCATGCAATGGCGATCGGGAACATCCAGCACGGCACCATCATCGGGAAATTAAACGGCGTCACGCCCGCCACCACCCCCAACGACTGACGCACACTCCAGTTATCGATGCCGCCGCCGATTTGCTCGGTATATTGCCCCTTCAGCAGGTTCGGAATACCGCATGCAAATTCGACCACCTCGATGCCGCGCGCCACTTCTCCCAGCGCATCCGAAAACACCTTGCCGTGTTCGCGCGTCAACAACGCCGCCAATTCTTCCTGATGTTCATCGAGCAATTGCTTGAACTTGAACAAAACCCGCGCCCGCTTTAACGGCGCCATCTCGCTCCAGGCCGGATAAGCCGCCTTCGCTGCCGCCACCGCGGCACCGACTTCAGCTACCGAAGCCAGCGGCACATGCGCCGCCACACTGCCGAACGCGGGATTGAATACCTCGCCGTAGCGCTCGCTGCGACCGGCGACGGCGCGGCCATTGATATGGTGGGAAATGACAGGAATATTAGGCTGACTCATAATTGTTCTCGGGATGAAGGCGATAAGCCGTAGAGGCTCATGATCAGGTGCGGCAAGGTCTCAACTTGCCAGGCCCCGTGGCGCTGTGCCGGGGACTCGTTTTTGCGGGCGACCGAAATCTTCGGCGACGGCCAAAAACAGGCCATCACAGCCAACCGGGGGGCTCGGGAAAACCCTTGGAAGCGGCGCTCCAGCAGATGCTCTTTTGCAGCATAGAGCGCTTGGGCACCAAGAATCCAATGATTTCTTCTGAGTTAAGATATAAGTTCGGCTAATATAGCTCGCTATGGACCTGACTTTATTGCGTGCTTTTGTGATCGTCGCCCGCACCGGGAATCTGACTCGGGCGGCGACCTCATTACATCTGACCCAGCCCGCTGTCAGCCTGCGCCTCAAGCATTTGCAGGAAACCCTCAAGCTCACGCTATTCTCCCGCACCGCCCATGGCTTGACCTTGACCCGCGACGGTCAAGCACTGCTGCCCCTGGCCGAGCGAGCCCTGACCAGCGCCGCCGATGTCGAACGCGCCGCGGCCGCGATGCGCGATACAGTCCAGGGTCAACTGCGCATCGGTACCATTCTCGATCCGGAATTCCTGCGCCTGGGCGGCTTTCTCAAGCGCCTGGTCGAAGGTTATCCACAGATCGAAACGGCGCTCCGGCACGGCATGTCGGGATGGGTATTGGAACAGGTTGCGGCCGGCGAGCTGGATGTAGGTTATTACATCGGCCAGCCCGGCGCGGGTGCGGGTGCGGGTGCGGGTGCGGGTGCGGGTGCGGGTGCGGGTGCGGGTGCGGGTGCGGGTGCGGGTGCGGGTGCGGGTGCGGGTGCGGGTGCGGGTGCGGGTGCGGGTGCGGGTGCCGTAACAACGCATGCCGCCACTCGCACCGCGACTGCGGCGCCGGCCCGGATGGACAGCCGCGAATTCCATAGCGTCACGCTGACGCCCTTCAACTACCGCGTCCTCGCCCCCACCGGCTGGAAAAATCGCCTCACCGGCGCCGGTTGGCCCGAATTGGCGGCCCTGCCGTGGATCTGGACCCCACCCGCCTCCGGACACAATCGGCTGCTGTCGGCCATTTTCGGGGCGCTCAAAGTCACCCCCGTCAAAGTCGCCGAAGTCGACCAGGAAACCTCCATGCTCGACCTGGTCAAGTCCGGCATCGGCCTGACCCTGGCACGCGACGCGGTGGCGCTACGCGAAGCGCACGCGCATGGCTTGGCTATCGCCGACACGGTGCAGGTGGCTACCGAACTCACCTTTGTCACCCGTGCCGAGCGCTGCGAGGAACCGGCGATTGCGGCGGCGTTGAAATTGATTGGAGCGCAGTGGGGAGTTTGAGGTTGGAATGGCAAACACGGGAATGCCGGGTGAGTTTGATGCCTGATGCGAGAGGTATGTGCTGAACGGGCTGAGCGTACTAACGCGCGCGGCTGGATCGCTTCGACCGCGACTCAGACCGCGTGATGACACCGCACACTGGCAGCGCGACAATAGCAACGCGCCGCGCGAAAGCCAATCTCGCCGTCGACAACCTGCTCGCCGCGCCCGATATTGGTCCACAAGCAGGTCGACCGCCGAGCATATTGAATCCCGAAGTGCTGGATAGACGCCGCGCACTTCAGTCGGGTTTCAGATTTTTTCTTTAGGCACACGTCGACTTCTGACAATATGCCAACAACAACTGTACTCTACGTCGGCGGCAAGCCCGTATGCGGATCGAGGTTCTTCGCTTTGCTCAGGCGATTGATCAGCTGCTCCGGCGGCCTCGCGGGCGGCTTTGCATTTACCTTCGCCTTCGCATCGTCGAGCGCCCACTGGAACGTCCCATTCCATGCAGGCAAAGGGGCGGGCGGCAGCGGCACGATCTTTTCGACGTCCGGCACGGTGGCGTTCGCGTTCTGATTAGCTGCCAGAAATACCCTGGTTGCTTCATAACGCCTGGCGCGTTCCGTATCTACACTCGTGCCTCCGTCTGACTTTTGACGTTCGGCGAACAGCCTTTGAAGCGCGAAGGCGGATGCTTCGTCACCCGCCGCAACGCCCTTCTGGTACACCTGAATCGCTTCGTCCCGCCTGCCGTCTTGCAAAAACGCGTCGGCAATAGATATGCGTGTTCGGTGGCCGGTTCGGTTTGCGATCGCGAACTGGTAGCGAACAGGCAGACGACGGAGAGCAGCAAGGCAATGCGGGTCTTGTGTAATGGAACGACAAACATGTATGTGTGGCTCGACAAAACGGACAACTTTATATCATTCGACAGATGGGCCGGCCATCCGGGCTTGCAACATCGCGATCAGGTAATAACGTGCATCGTTCAATCTGGCCTATGCCTGATCCAGATAAGCCATCAGCTTCCAGGTAACGGCGACCGTTTCTTTGCGAATTGGCAATAAATTGTCCAACCATGCAAAAACGCGAGGATGATAGACAGTCAATGCCGGAAAGATATCGCCTTTGCCGAGAGACCAACGTTTATCCGCCACTTTGCCTGCGGGAATATCGGCACACCAGACCCCACGCTGGGGACAGGCAGCGCCACTGCGCGACGTTGTACCTAGAGGCAGATTTGCTTCGAGCACAGGCGCACTATCGGCCTGCGAAGTGTGCTGCGGCTGTTGCGGCAGTGGCAAACCCGTCGCCGGGTCGAGATTTTTCTCGTGGCTCAGGCGATTGATTAATTCGTCGGAGGGTTTTTGCGGAGGAACGGCCGCGTCCTGTTCTTTTTGCCATTGGAAGGTGCCGTCCCAGGGCGGCAACTTGGCGGGGGGCAGCGGTACGATTTTGTCGATGTCCGGGACCTTGGGGTTGCGACCATCGTTGTCATCGATGAAATCGCCGATCAATTTGTAGCGCCGTGCGCGTTCCGCGTCGACTGGCAAGGCAAGGTAGTACAGCTGATCTCCTGGCGGTCGGCCGATATCGCCCCCTGATGGCGGACTGAAGCCGCCCTCCAAAGCTAATGCCGATTGCGTGTCTCCTGCTTCCACACCCTTCTGGAAAGCCTTAAGGGCTTCGAGATACAGTTTATCGGTCTTTAGATCAATGCCCAGCGTACTGGCCGCGTCACCATAGCCCTGATCGGTCGCACACTGGCGCATCTGCCGCGCAATCTCCGGGGCCTTATCCAGTGGTTCAAGCAGGTCGCCAACATACGCCTGTGCCTCTGGATTGCCCATGTCAGCAGCTTTGCGCAGAAAGCGCCGCGCAGTGTCTTCGTTCCGCCTCACTCCGTAGCCCAGTTCAAGGTAGTGGCCCATGTCGTAGTAGCCGCCCGGAATGTTCGCCTTGATCAACTGCTCGGCCAGATCGATCGTCTCGTTCGGCGCATCGGGCGATTTCGCGGACCCTTGCGACACCAGCAGTTGCAGATTGTGATTGGCCTTGTAGTGACCATATGCTGCTGCGATCCGGTAATAGCGCGCAGCCGCATCAAAATCCTTGGGACCGTCGAGCTTTTCCAGATACAGGCCATATTTGAATAGCTGATCGACTTCAGGATCGAGTGGCGGCAGGTGGTCAGCTTCGTGAGTGCAAGTAAAAGCAAGCTTCGCGCGCGCGGCGCTCATCTCAGCCTGGGATGGCACGGCATTCTCCTTGTTCGAACATGCGCCGACCAAGCTGGCCAGCAAAATAATGTAGATCGTTTTTTTCACGGATCAGTCCATCCTGAGTCGGCTTTTCGTCAGGCTTTTGAAGCCGATTAGTGAGGCATACGGGGGCAGTCCTTTTGCCAGATTGCGGGCATTCTGACTGATGATGTGGCCCCATTGCTTGAACGCCTCCGCCGGCTTATCCTGCGCCCCCTTCCCGCCCGTATGAATATTCCACAGTCGCCGCCGCAACGGCTGCGTCACGCCGCCATGCTCATGACAGATGTTCAGCTCGCTATCGACCTCCATGCTGCGGCGGTTTACATTCGCCGAGCCATGCGTCAGGAACACATCGTCGATAATCATGATTTTGCTATGGACGTACACCGGCATCCAGCGCTCGGGCGGGGAGTCCGGCGCCACCAGTGTGCAGACCAGCACCTTCAAGCCGGGAATATCGGTGATAGGGATATCGTCATCTTTCATGTTTCGAAGCCGGGCGCGCCGCTGCTTGATCGCGTTGATTTTCTCGAGCGCATCCTGGCCCTGCGTGTCCGTGCGAGGCAGAGCCAACTGCTGCAATGCTGCTGCGTTTTGTGCGTTCAGCGAGTCTTCCTGCTCAAGTCGGTACACATTGGGCATCCCGCGCGCCTGCCCAAGGCTGGCGAGCATGTCATAGGTCGATCCCTGCCCCTTGGACAGCGCGTCGTCGTCCGAATTGGTCACTACAAACAGATGGATGGAGCCATGCTTGCCGGGATCGCGCCCCCGGTTCACCTGCCGCTGTGCCGCATTCTTGATTTTTTCGGCGAGCTCACTCCAGCGGAAGTACTGGTTCTCGATGTAGATAAACTGCGTCGCGTTATTGACCGCCTGAAGGTAGAGCGACTTGATGTTGCACACGGCGCCTTCCTGCGACTGCGTGCGGTCGATCTGCGCCATCACCGGGGTTCCCATTGCTGGATCGCGGCGCAGCTGAAGCTGTGCCGCAAGCGGCTTGCGCTGTGTCAGCAGATCCTCCTTCGCATCGCGCAGCCAGGCACGGCAGAAGTTCACGTTGAGGTGTTCGAGAATCGGGCCGGTCACCATCGCCGACATGTCCTGCCGAGGCGTCGCGCCGTTGCGTCCCTGGTCGGGCGCTTTCTTTAAGTAGCTGTGCCCATCATCGTCCCAGTACGCATCGAGCGTGTTGTGACCCATCACAAAACCCACCGCCTGCTCGGGTGCTTCATAGTCGACCAGCACCATCTTCTGGTGATGCGATGGTTCCGCACCGTAGGACCCGATGGCGCCAAGTGTCACGCCGGAACCCGCCTTGCGGGCCAGCCATTCCCGGTACATGATTTCCCACCGGTCATGCAGCGAAAAATCCCGCGTGACGACCTCAATGCCGATATCGGCAAGCGGTTGCGCCACCAGCGATGACCGGCTGGCCGCAGCGCCTTCTCGATGCACCTGAGCGCCGATCTGCATGCTCTGCGCCCGTCGCGCGGCCTCCCGTGCTCCAGTGCCGGACAGTCGCGCCCGGAAATACCAGTTCCAGTCGTACGCCTGCTGATCCAGGTCCTCGTTCTGCGACAGGGGCTGGAAAGTACTGTACATCGGCATCGACGGCTCACTGAGCTGGGCCAGCGTCAGACTATCCAACCAGCACAAAATGCGTACCTTCACCTTTTGCTTCAGCGCCTGCTGGATCAGCAACTCGCCGATGCGCAACGAAGCGCCCTTGCCTCGTTTGAAGTACATGGAGGGCTGAAAACCCCAACAGACGATGTCTACTGTATGGGTCGCGGCCAGAATGGCATCGTAGACCGCGCCGAATGCCTCCTGGCCATTGACCAGCGGTTTGTAGGAAGCCGGCAGCGGATGAAATTCGGCAGGTCCTTCAGGAGTGAAATCGACAAACCACGGCGAGCAGAGCATGGCCGACGACGTTTCGCTCAGGGCAAGGGGCGTGACAATGCTGGAGGGATTGGTCAAGGGCTAGGCTCCTGAAGGCGTATCGGATGCGTTATCCAGTACGTTGCTGTAGCGCGACCGATGCGATGCCCGGTCTCCGGCGGGCGTGATGTCGGCTGCGGCACTCATTTCATGAAACTGAAAACCCCGATTCGCCAGAGCGCCATTCACCGCATCGCCGCGATATTGAGCGGGCACCGGGATCTCATGGGTAATGCCATTCGCCAATTCCAGCTGGTAATTTTGCACGCCAACATGATGCTCAAGCGGAATGTGTCCCGTACCGTCAATCACGCCGTGCTTGACCACCGCGCCATCCGCCAACAGCGTGTAGGGCATCCCTGCCGGTGCGAAACTTAAGGAGGACGGCGAGGCACCGGTGCTCAGCAACAGCTTTTGCGTCGGCAATGCATTCGGCCATGCGGGATGAGCGATATCCATCCGCGCCGGTCCAGACAGCGCATGCTGTACACCCTTGATACTGACCGTCCCCGGTGCGTGAATTTCAATATTGCCGTCCGCGAGGCGGATATAAGCGCCGCCCGCCGTCAACAGAATTTCCTGTTTGGCTGCGGCTTGAATCTTGTCCGCCGCAGAAACCAATTTAAGTGTCTTCTGCGCCGTCAGTTCGAGCTTGTCGCTCTGTGCCTGAATCTCCACCTTGCCCTTGGCGGCAAATAGTTTCATCCCGGCGTTTTGTACAAACAGGCTGAGCTTCTCCGTGATGCCGGCGAGCAGCGATTTGCCGGTTGCGATATAGGTGTTCAGACCGCTGACCAAGTTGATCTGCCGGTCGGCGTAGATCTGGTTGGATTGCAGCGTTGACAGCGCGATTCCGGCCGGGCTGGCGAGCAGCATGATGGGGTCTTTGAAGCCATTGGCATAACCTGTGCCACCACCCGCGGTAATGCCGCCCGAGGTTGGGACTGAGATGCCGGCATGCGTGGCATCCGTGAAAGCTTTGGCAGAGTCATAGCCCTCTTGCAGGCTTTCGGCCAGATGCGCCTCACTAGCTTGCGACATCGATTCGAGCAAATTTTCCGAATTGATCAGTTGGCTGGAAGCCGCCCGAGCATCAAGCGGCTGACTGCCCATACCTGCGGGATAAGTCGAGACATACAGACCTCGACCCGCACGCAGCGCGCCGTAGGATTCGGTCTTGAGATCAAAGCCGCTACCTATATAGCCGCCACGTGAATTGCCGTTCTGGTCAATCAAATACCCGAGGTGCAGATGGGCGTTGGTACTTGTGCTGTAGAGCTGAGTCCGGTTTTGACCGGTCGCATCATCCATCACCAGTTGATTAAACCCATCGCCTTGATGTTCCTTGGATTTGTAGCCCGACAACAAGCCGTTCGAATGCCAATGCGGTTTGTTCGCACCGTTGTAAGCACGCCCCACGACCAGCGGCCGGTCGCAATCCGAGTCGAGCCAGTTCACCTGAACCTCATCGCCGATCCGAGGCACATGAATACCGCCGGTGCCACCGCCCGCATTCGAGTAAGCCACACGCATCCAGCTGGAGGCGTTCTCGTTACCGGGGTTCAGCCGATCCCAATGCATCCGCACTTTGATCCGGTTTAGTTCATCGGTATAAACCTCTTGATGGGCTGGCCCAACCACCGTCGCCGTCTGCAGCGACATCGTTGGCTTGTGGTGTTCGAACGGGCTATGAAATGGGATCGCTTTGCGCTGCACTTCGATCTGCGCCAGGAAGAACCCTTGACCGCCGTCGGGATGCGGCACCAACACCCCACCCGCGCCGCTCGCCTGTTGCGCTTTCACCTGATCCAACTGCGCCTTCAGGCTGAAGGGGAAATCCACCGTCGCCGAAACCGGCAGATTGTTCTCGATAAACCATCGGCTTTCAATAATCCCGAATTGCCGATTCGGTTGACTATCGCCGCGGTGTGCCGGGCAGCCGGTCAACTCAAACCAGCGCCCGGCATCCAGATCACGTACCCCGCCCGAAGCAAAAAACCGCTTGGCGCGCGATTCCCATTCTTCCATCCTGACCTGCGTTAGCCGATCGCCGCGAGCTTGCTGGGCAAAAGCATAGGCCCCGCCGTATGTGTAGACTTCCATTTGAGACGGCAAATTACCCTGGGTTTGCAGCGTCGGGATCGAGGTTTTTTTGGGGAAATTCGAATTGCCCGGGTGTTTATAGTCGAAGGTGCGAGTCGTGAGCTTGGTTGATTGCAAGGTGCGCACGCCGCCCCACTGGGTCAATGTCGCAGCCTCTTGAGCAGCATCGGCGCGATGGAATGCAACGGTGTGCGGCGACAGCGCGGCACACGCATCAAGGCTATCGGCAATCACATAGGTATGTGATTTCCCATCGGCGGCTTGCTCGATAAAACCATACCAGCCTTCATCTTCCATCAAGCGCATGGCGAAATTCCAGTCGGATTCGTATTGGACACAATACGACCGCTGCGGCACCGCCTGACTGGCCTTGAGGCGCAAATCGAAACGGAAGGCACCCCGCGCCTGGGGATGACAATTAAATAACTCGTTTAAAATTTGAGCCGTGGATTTATCTTGCCAAATCCGTGCATCTTTTCTCAATTTCAGGAAATTCAGCCACGATGCAAAGGTAATTTGATAATGGCTTAAATCGCCATCAAACCCGAGTCGTCTTACAGACTTAACATAACCATGATGCGGCAAATAAGACCGATCCGATTGTTGAAGCCATAATGTGACAGATTGGGCGATTAATTTCTTCAGTTCGAGATCGTGATAATTTGAGATAAGATCGATAATAAATTCCTGGTCGCGGCCCATGCGTGAACATCCCACAACCCGTTGCGGCAGCAGGACATTGAGGCCGAGCGGCGTATCCAGCTTGATCAGGCGGTCGCTCTGAATGAGCCCGTGACGCAACGCATCCAGGCCATCTTGAATTTCCATATTGTGCCCACCAATCGATTTATATCATGCCCCATGAGGGCGAAATAATACAAATATCGATTATTTTTAGCAAACAATATGATCAACTTTAAATTGAGACAACATTATCTCAAAATATATTTTTATTTTACTGCATAAATTTATTTATCCAGCGCCACGCGGTCGCGTGCATACTGCATTTCCGCATGCGAAGTCGCGTCTCATTTCAAACGCGATTCACTCGAAGCGTGGTTTATCCCAAGCACGGTTCGGTCAACACGCCGGTTCGCGGCGACCCCGCCGCCCGCGGCAGACTCAGCATCACGACGGGCCACCCCGAGCGCATCATCGATCTGTCATTGCTTGAACCTTAAACTGCTTCGAGGTTCAAATACCATCAATCCTTCAACGAGAGAGAGGCATACATGGCTCGAAATATTGAAATCAAAGCCCGCGCACTGCATTACGACGCGCTGCGCGAAAGCGCCGCTGCGCTCTCCGATCAAGCACCGCTGACCTTCCGCCAGCTAGATTCTTTCTATGAAGTGCCGTCCGGCCGTCTCAAGCTGCGCCGTTTCGACGACGGTTCGGCGGCCGAGATGATTTATTACAAACGCGACGATCGCGATGGTCCCAAGGTTTCGTTTTATATGCGCAGTCCGGTCACCAATGCCGAGGCCATGCATGCGCTGTTGAGCGCCGCCCTCGAACCGCGCGGCAATGTGTCCAAGGAACGCCTGGTGTATCTGGTCGGCCGCTCGCGGATCCAGCTCGACCGGGTCGACGGCCTGGGCGACTTTGTCGAGATCGAAGTGGTGTTGGGCGCGGAAGAAGATGAGGCCAGCGGCGAAGCCGAGGCCCATGCACTGTTTGAGAAACTGGGCATCGCCCCGGAAGATTATGTGCCGGGTTCCTACATCGATTTGCTGAACGGCAAATAAGCCCCGCGTAACGCTCCCCGATCAATCCGCCGGCGCCCCCGGCGACAATTGCCCCAAAGGAAACGCGCCGTTGCGCTTGAAGGTGGTCAAGACGATATTCGAGCGCACGCTATCGACGCCCGGCACGCGCATCAGTTTCTTCATCACAAAGGTCGACAAGGCATTCAAGTCGGCGGCCACGATGCGCAACATGTAGTCGGCGTCCCCCACCACCGCATGGCATTCCAGCACTTCGGGCAGCACTTCGATTTGCTGCTGAAACTGCTCGATGATCGAATCGCCATGATGCTTGAGTTTCAAGCTGGTAAACGCGGTCACCCCCAGTCCCAGTTTTTCGGGACGCAGCATCACGCGATAACCTTCGATCACCCCCGCCGATTCCAGTCGCTGCAGGCGACGTCCGATCTGCGACGGCGACAGGGGCACATGTTCACCCAGTTGCTGATGGGTGGCGCGGCCAAAGCGCTGCAACATGTCCAACAAGGCCAAATCGAAGTGATCCAACTCTACCATGACGATTCTCCGCATATTTCTGAATAATATGCACGATTATTGCATATCCAGCCAAAATAAGACGAATAATGCGCTCTTCGCGCACTCACATCTCACTAAAATGATGTCTTAACCTGTCTTTGAGCACACCTTACTATGTCAGCGCCAGCCAGCATCGAACCTCAGCAGCCATTCCAAGCAGGCCGGTCAACCCGGGCCGACTGCACTCTGCTGCAACCGCTGGAAGCTTATACCGCCGTGGATCACGCCGTTTGGGCACAATTATTCGCGCGCCAAAGCGCCTTGTTGCAGGGGCGTGCTTGCGCGCCGTTTTTGCATGGGCTGGCCGCCCTGCAAGTCGGCGCCGAGCGGGTTCCGGTGTTTGCCGAGGTCAACTTGCAACTGGCCGCGGCCAGCGGCTGGGAGATTGTCGCGGTTCCGGGACTGCTTCCCGATCAGATTTTTTTCGATCACCTGGCGCATCGACGCTTTCCCGTCACCTGGTGGATGCGGCGCCCGGATCAACTCGATTACCTGCAAGAGCCCGATTGTTTTCATGATTTATTCGGCCACGTACCGTTGCTGATCGACCCGGTTTTCGCCGATTTCATGCAGCGCTACGGCCAGCTTGCCGCCGCGGCCAGCCCCGAGGATTTGGTCATGCTGGCACGGCTCTACTGGTACACGGTGGAGTTTGGCTTGATCCGCGAGAACGCCGCGGCCGACTTGCGTATTTTCGGTGCGGGTATCGTTTCGAGCAAAGGCGAATCCCTCTACAGCCTTGAAAGTCCGGCGCCGAACCGCATTGGTTTCGACCTTGAGCGGGTGATGTGCACGGATTTTCGCATCGACTCATTTCAACAAAGCTACTTTGTGATCGACTCGTTCGATGCCATCATCCGGGCCCTGGATGCCGATATTCCGGCCTTGCTGCTCAAGTTGCGCGGCCGGCCGGTGTTCGACCCGGCCACGGTGCAAGACAGCGACCGGCTGATCGCGCGCTAACTCGCGGCATTCGGCTCAACCGATGAGCTGCCGCGCCCGGCGCTGTAGCCGCTATGCCGGCACCATCAGGCACCATCGGGCACCGCCGCCGGTACAATGAACCCCTGCGCGCCGCAATCAGCTCAGGCGACTGGCTGCCGCAGCCCCTTCTTTCGCCGTCAGAGCCCCGCCATGAGCCACAAACTTTCTTCCGCAGAACGCGCCACCTTGTTGCCTTCGCTCCCGGGTTGGACCACCACGCCCGGACGCGATGCCTTATATAAACAATTTGTATTCCAGGATTTCAACGCGGCATTTGCTTTTATGACGCGGGTCGCCCTCAAGGCGGAAAAGATGGATCACCATCCGGAATGGTCCAACGTCTGGAATAAAGTCGACATCACACTCTCCACCCATGACGCCGGCGGACTCACCGCCAAGGATGTCGAATTAGCGCGTTTTATCGAAACCGCAGCCCATTGAAATCCAATTGAAAGCCTTAAAGCGGCTTTTCGTTAAGGCTTTCGTAAGCTTCGAGTGCTTCTCGTGCAATTGGCTCAAGTTCGTCTAACGAAAGCTCGGTTCTGCGCTGTACAATCATTAAGGCATAAGGTTTCGACAGTGCGCTGGCTTGGGCGCACAAGCACATTTCGTCGCCATGCGAAGGCGAGCGGGCACGCCAATAGTTAATTGCGGCTTCGAGTAAGGTGATCGGAATCTCGGTCATGCGGCTCGATAAAGTCTGCAAACGATGATAAAACGATCCAGGCCGTGCGACAGTGTCAGTCAACCGCCTGTTGGTGTCCTGCTTATGCCGTAGATGTACCATATAGCCAGACCGCGACACGGGCGGCACGTTCATTTTATCGATCGTGCCCTACTTGCCATAGCGCTAACTTTCAAATTGTACTTGAGCGATGGATATGCGACTCCTGCTAATCGAAGACGACCGACCGATTGCGCGCGGCATTCAAAGTAGCCTTGAACATGCGGGCTTCACCGTTGACATGGTGCATGACGGCATTTTCGCCGAGCAGGCCTTTTTGCAAAATCGCCATGACCTGATCATTCTCGACCTGGGCCTGCCCGGCATCGACGGCATGACCTTATTGTCGCGCTTGCGGCAAAACAATCGCCATACGCCGGTCATCATCCTGACCGCGCGCGACGAACTCAACGACCGCCTGCAAGGCTTGAACAGCGGTGCGGACGACTACATCCCCAAGCCTTTCGAGCCGTCCGAACTCGAGGCGCGGATCCGCGCCGTGTTACGTCGCAGCGGCTCGCGCGCCCCTGTCTCGCGGCCCGAAGTCAGCGTCGGCGGGGTCCGCCTGTCGGGCGTCGACCGCCGTATTTTTAATCACGACAAGCCGCTGGAATTATCCCCGCGCGAATTCGCCGTGCTTGAAATGCTGTTGCAACGTCATGGCCGCGTCGTCAGCAAAGCTCAGTTGCAAGATCATCTGACGCATTTCGGCGGCGACCTGGGCGACACGGCGATCGAAGTGTATGTGCATCGGGTGCGCAAAAAGCTTGAGCAATGCCGAGTCGAAATCGTCACAGTACGCGGCTTTGGCTACTTACTGCAGGAAATCAACCCGAACTGAGGGACGCGGGTGCCGGTGACAGATAACTTCGGATACCTTATTTCAGCACCGCGGGCAGGCTGGTCAGCCTGCCCGCGAACCTTCCGTAGTGAATTTTCTGGTACTGTGGCTCGCCCGCCTGATCGCAGAAGCGCGACACACACACACTGCGTCGCGTAGTCTGTGAGCACCCGGCAGAGCCTTGACACCCTAATGACTGCTTCTCATCCCGCCGTTAGTTTGCGCCGGTCCTTATTGCGACGACTGGTGGCGCCGCTGGTCATCCTGGCATTGGTCAGCGGCCTGACCGCGTTCTTGCTGGCCTGGCACGATACCCAGCGCAGCGTCGACCATGCGCTGTTCCAATATGCCGACGCGGTCGCACAGCAGATCCGCATCGCCGGACCCAATGGCGAGGAAATGGCTCGCCAGCTCAGCACCACCATGTTGTCGGACCCCAGCGACGCGCTGTATTACCGCATTATCTGCAATGCCGACGAAATTGCGGGACGATCGGATATTCCCTTATCCGGCACCTCGCCGCACAAAACGGCGCGCGGCGTCATTTTCGAAAGTGTTATCGACGGCTCCAATGCGCGCATTGCGCAAGTCCAACTGGTCCGTCCCGACGGCTCGCATGTGCTGGTCGAAGTCGGTCAACTCGATTCACGCCGTTATGCCATCGCCGCGGAATTCCTGCTCTCGATCATGGCGCCGCTGCTGCTGTTGCTGGTGGCCGGCTGGATCGTGGTGGTGCGTGCCATCAGTCAGCAGATCAACCCGCTGATCGGCTTGGCCGATACTTTGAACCAGCAAACGCATAACTCGCTGGAACCGGTCGACGAATCGCACGTCCCGGCGGAAATCCGGCCCCTGACCAGCGCTCTCAATGCCTTGCTCGAACGCTTGAAAACCGCGCTTGAAGGTCAGCGGACCTTTATCGCCGATGCCGCGCATCAACTCCGCACGCCGCTGACGGCGGTGAAACTGCATGCCGAACAAGCGGCCACCTCAAGCGACCCCAAAGTCATCCAGTCCGCCGTCCACGAGGTACGTGCCGCGGCCGACCGGGCGGTACGCCTGTCCAATCAATTACTGTCGTTGGCGCGGGCTGAGCCGGGCGAACACGCGGCCAATTTTGTGTGTGTGGACTTGGCCGCATTAACCTTCGAAACCGGCGCCGAATGGGTCCCGCGCGCGCTGTCGAAAGATGTCGATATGGGTTTTCAGCGCCACGATGTATTGACCTTGATTTCGGGCCGCCCCTTGATCGAACAAGATAGCGCGCTCGACGTCAATCCGCATTTGGCCATGATTTCGGGGTCCGGCGAACCATTTGCGATCGCCGCCGAGCAAGATAGCCAGGCCACGTTGCCCAGCGAACTCGATTACGAACAAGGCAGCGGCAGTGCGCTCTATGTCAGCGGCAATCCGGTATTGTTGCGCGAAGCCATCACCAATTTGATCGACAACGCGCTGAAATATGCGGTGCCCCACAGCGGAGAAGGCGGCCGCATCACTTTGAGTATCGGCCGCACACCCTTGGCCGCCGAGCAGGATAGCCGGGCCGGCACGCAACGGCACATCGACCTGATTATCGAAGACAACGGGCCGGGCGTGCCGGCCGAATTGCAGCGCGATTTGTTCAAACGTTTTTTTCGTGGGGATGCTTCGACCAGTTTGAGCAGCGGCTCAACCACCGGCGCGGGCTTAGGTCTTGCCATCGTGCGCAATATCGCGGTATTGCACCGCGGCGAAATATTTTACGAAACCGCTGAAGGCGGCGGATCGCGCTTTGTGATCCGCCTGCCGCTGCTCGATGCGGCTCAGGTGGCGCAACTCAGGGCACTCAACCCGCCCGTGACAAAAAACGGCACCCATTACTGATGGGCGCCGCCCGCCGGATGTCGACGCGAACCGGCCAGGCCCGCTCAACTTTAACGCGGTCCAGCTTTAGCGCTTGGGCGCTAGCATGGTGCCGCGGCAACTGCTGTGACCGCAATAACAGGCGTATTCTTTTTTCAGCTTTTTCGTGTGGCGCTCATCCAGCACCAAACCGTAATCGTAGAAAAGTTCTTCGCCCGCCTCTATGTCGCGCAAGGTGTGAATAAACACCCGCCCGTCGACTTCATCGGCTTCGCAATTGGGCTTGCAGGAATGATTGATCCAACGCGCCTGGTTGCCGCCGATCTTGCCGTCAATCACCAGCTCGTTATCCAAGGCAAAATAAAAGGTGTGATTGGGATGATCGGGATCGTGCGGATGACGCCTGAGCGCTTCATCCCACGTAATCCGTTCCCCTTTATACTCGATCAGGCGCACCCCCGCTGCGATCTGCGTGGCGGCAAAAACACCCCGGCCGTGCACCCCGGAACTGCGCACGGCGATCCTGCGTGAGCTCATCGATAGATCCCTTTTGAAGGCGGGGTTTCGATCAGCGCTGACCGATGCGAATATCCCCGAACACATATTTATGCTGGTGCGGATTGGAACGCCAATATTGTTTAGGCGCCACCACCTGAGCCCCGAGTTCGGCCGCAGCATGCCACGGCCAGCGCGGATCGTAAAGTATGCCCCGTGCGAGCGCGATCATATCAGCTTGGCCGGTCGCGACAATATGTTCTGCTTGTTGCGCCTCGGTAATCATGCCTACAGCGATGGTCGGCAAGCCAAGTTCCGCTTTTACCGCCTGGGCAAACGGCACTTGATATCCTGGAGCCAGGGGGATTTTCTGCAATGGCGAAATCCCGCCGCTCGACACATCGATCCAATCGCAATCGCGTTGTTTCAGCTCGCGGCCGAACGCCAGCGTCTGCGCCAAGTCCCAGCCCCCTTCAACCCAATCGGTGGCGGACACCCGCACACCCACCGGAATTGCCTGCGGCACCGCCGCGCGCACGGCGTCGAATATCTGCAAGGGGAAACGCATGCGGTTTTCCAGCGTGCCGCCATATATATCGTCACGTTGATTGGCCAGCGGAGAGAGAAACTGGTGCAGCAAATAACCATGAGCCGCATGCAGTTCGATGGCTTGGATACCTAAACGTACGGCCCGCTTGGCTGAAGCCACAAAAGCATCGCAGATCCGTGTGAGGCCGGCCTGATCCAGAGCCAGTGGGGCTTCTTCGTCGCTTTTGTGCGGGATCGCAGAGGGCGCGCTGGTATGCCAACCGCCGTCAGCCACCGAGATTAACTGCCCGCCGTCCCATGGCGCCTGGCTGGATGCCTTGCGGCCCGCATGGGCAAGCTGAATCGCCACGGGCATATCGGAATGATGCCGGATCGCGGTTAATACCCGTGCCAAAGCCTGTTCGGTAGGATCGGACCACAAACCCAGATCGGCCGGCGTAATGCGGCCTTCGGGCTCAACCGCGGTGGCTTCGAGAAACAGCAGGCCGGCGCCGGACAGCGCCAACTGCCCGAGGTGTATCAGGTGCCAATCGGTGGCCTGACCTTGGTCGGCCGAATATTGGCACATCGGCGACACGACAATACGGTTGCGCAAATTTAATTCGCGCAACGCAAACGGAGTAAACAGCTCGCTCATGACGGAAAGCCCTGCCCGATAAAGGTTATGCTCAAAAGTTAATTTGAGAATAACACGGGCAACCGGACCTTGCTGACGGCGGGTCCGACGTGCGCAAACCTCGCGCACGGGTAGAACCTGCCGCCATCAACGTCGACCCCGGGCCTTGGTCGAGCCTCAGTCGACCCCGGACGGTGCAACGCTTGCCGCCTGGTGTTTAGCCTGCGACAAACAATTTCCAGGTCTTGCGCTGGGTGACCGCGTCAGCCGTCTCATGAATGGCGCAATCGAGCCGTACACCGGAATCGTCATATTCGACGTTCAGCAAGGTGCAGCGATGAAGCGCGGGCTTGCGGGCGGTACCGTGACCCGGGACAAAGTGGCTGCAGGTCACGCACATTCTGTGGGCCGGAATGGTATCGCTCACTTCGAGTTCGCGGATCACCTTGATCAGCGAGCGATAGAGCGTACCTTGCTCGGCCGAGCCCAGTTTGGACACCGCGCTGGTCAGAAATTCCGGCCATTGCACCGCGCGCTTGGCCGCCGCGCGGCCACGTGTGGTCAGACGCACCGCCAGGGCTCGCCCGTCATCGAGGGCGCGCCGCTTTTCGACCAACCCTTTGGTCTCCAAGGTGCTGACAGCATCGCTGGTGGTCGCCGCGGTCAAGGCGGTTTCGCGGGCAATCTCGCCCAGACGTAAAGCCGCCTTGCGTTGCAGCAGCAACACCAGGATTTCGCCTTGGGTCGGCGTCAAACCGACTTGTTCCGCCCAATTCCATGCTTCGCTGCGCATTGCTGTACTCAGCCGCAGCAGGCCATGGGTAACTCGACCCATCGCCTGGTTTCCGTAAACACCGTCGCTCATAGTCGTCAATTAGTGGGCGACGTCAAAGATGAACGCCGCCATAAATTATTAAAGGATATTTGCACCAAGGCAAAACCAATCAGCAAATTCAAAATATTTCAAAGTTTCGCATTTTTCCGCCGCCGCGTAAAACTAAAAGAGCGAATACGGCCTCTACTAGATCACGGCCCCAGGGTTATCCAATAACGTCAGGACTCGGATACACGCACATTAAACACTATTTCCTGTGGATAAGCTGTTGAGAACCTATGTATAGAAGGAGGATAATTTCTGGATAAGTCCACGTCCCCCAATCTGACCCGTAATGTTATCCCAAATTACCAGCACGATTCTTCTCCATTGGCTGTCAGTTATACCAGCGCCAAGCACCTGATTGTTCGAACTAATAGCGAGTTATTCACAGAAATCGGCGATGCTTGTTAACGACTATTACTTTTAAATAAAATACTGTTAACTAAACTAAAGAAGCCAACCCCGCAATCGGAAGTAACCGCAAAAACACTTCGAAAGAAAAACCGGTAACGCGAGTTGCGGAAACGCCATTTCCGTCCTGGAAAGCCAATTGAGAACGATTACAGACCCCTGGGGCGCTTAAGCCGGCTGACGTCGACCCTAGGGATGTAAACGCCGCGCCGAAGGCAAGCAGGGCCTTGTAAACGCTTTTAACAATTTTTTCCACCCTCTCGCGTTCCTCGACGGTTCTTTACGGTTCCATAGGCAGCGCACGCTGGTGGGCCCCGACCCGCAGCCCGAAATCTCCCAGCGGTGCCCGAAGACCCGCTCCAAAGTTTCCCAGCCGCCGCATTTTTCTAACTGCGCCAGCGCAGGCATTGCTGCCTCACGGCTTCGTTCAGCGAATGCTCTTTTTGGTGGACCTGTCTCAACCAGGTCGCATCGTTGCTGTTTTCGCTCACAATCCGGCGAATTTCTTCGAGGGCCGCCTCCGACTTCAGAATGCGTGCGTGCGGTTCGAGTAATTCCAGGGTTGCCAGAATGTCGGACGCAATCGTCACTCGCGCCCCATCTTGCGAATTGGCGCAGTTGCCCGCCAAGCCGAAACGGCAAGCTTCAAAACGATTGAAGGTGTAGACCAGGTAATCGTCTTCGTGCAGGGTCAGCGGCTTGTCGACGAGTAAATAGCGCGCCAGGGTCTGGATGTAGGCCGCGATCGCCGCGGCTCGTTCCACTGAAAACGGGGTGTCCATCACGCGGACCTCGATGGTGCCGAATTCGGGTTTGGGACGTATATCCCAATAAAAATCTTTCATCCCCTCAACCACCCCGGTCCCGACCATCTTTTTAAAATAAACCTTGAATTCTTCCCAGGTCAGGACAAACGGCGCACGCCCGGACAGGGGAAAAGCAAACACCGAATTCAGGCGCGCCGAATGGAAACCGGTATCGATACCCTGCACAAAAGGCGACGAAGCCGACAAGGCGATGAAATGCGGGATAAAACGCGACATCGAATGCAGCAGATACAAAGCACTGTCGGCATCGGGACAACCGATGTGCACGTGCTGACCAAACACCGTGAACTGCTTGGCCAGGTAGCCGTAGAGTTCGGAAAGATATTGAAACCGCGGCGAATCGAAAATCTGCCGCTCATTCCATTTCTGGAAGGCATGGGTACCGCCGCCGCAGAGCCCGACGTCAAGCTGATCGGCAGCGTTCACCAACACGTCGCGCAAGGTCCGCAGTTCGGATAAGGCTTGTTCGTGACTGGTACAAATTCCAGTGGCCAATTCGATCATGCTTTCTGTCATTTCCGGCTTGATATCGCCCGGAAATTTTTTATTGCCGATCAAGCGCATCAGATCCGATGACGCTTTGGTCAAATCGTAATCGTGCGTATTGACAATCTGAACTTCAAGTTCGACACCGAAGGTGAACGATTCCGACTGTTGGAATTGCCCAAGTGACATACCGGTTCTCCTGAGGGTTATCTTGTCGACGGATCGAGAAGATAACTCTCGATCCGCGCTGGGCGATCATGCCTTGCGTTCTCCCACCCACCCCAGCATGCGCGAGACGATGAGCGGACCGGCCACCTGCAGCACGACAATCGCACACATGATGACAGCGCGCAGATCCGGATCGAATCCGGGATAAAACGTGTAAGTGTCGTCGACCAGCAAATAGGCCAGCACCGACATCGGCGCCAGCGACAAACCTAAAGCCGTGCCCTGGCGCAGGCTGATTCCGCTGGGCTTGGAAAAAGCCCAGACCGTCAGCCACTTGGCAAACAGGCGCACCACGATCAACACCAATGCCGCCAAACCGCCGTACTCGATATATTCCCAACGGAAGCTGGCCAGCGTCAGCACAAACAGAATCACCGTCAGCAAACGGCCCGCTGTGCCGAAATGCTCGGGCCAAAGTTGCGGCCGGTCATCGAGATTTTTAAACAGAATTCCGGCTGTCAGCATCGCCAGAATAATCGATAGCTTGAACACATGCGCAATAGCAATCGCCAGCAGGATAAAACCCATTAGCGCTACGAATGAATGTTCATCTTGCAAACCCATGCGCCGATAAAAAAGATTACATCCTCGCGCAAGCAAATAAGCCAAAGCCAACGACCCGCCGATCAGGTAGATCGGTTCCAACAAGGTGGCAAAAAAATTGCCATAAAAAGTCTGATGCAACCACCCTGAAATAAGTTTGGTCAGGACCACCGCATAGATGCTGTTCAAGGCTGTCAGCGCAATCAGTCTTTGTGTCACCTGACCTTCGGCCTTGAGCTCCGTCTTGAGCTGAATCACCATCGCGGGCGAGGTGGAAATGGCAATCGAGGCAATGATGATGGCGGTCATGAACGGCACGCCCATCATGCGCATGGCGATCAGTACCAAAATAAAGGTCAGCGTGGCTTCCGCCAAACTGGTCAAGATCAGCCAGGTATTCTTGCGCATCCATTTCAGATTAAGGCGGCTGCCCAATTCAAACAACAGCAAACCCAGGCCGACATCAAGCACCAGCCTGACGTCGATACCCATGTTGGTGCTGATTGCATCCAGACCGGCTGGGCCGGCAATCAGTCCGACCACGGCATAACCGGTGATGCGCGGCAGACGCCAAGTGCGCCAGCCGAATTCACTGAACAAGCCGGCGACCAGCAAAGCCAGCCCGGCCCAAAAAATCGAATCGGGCACCAGAGGCCAATCCGGCAAAAAAGAAAATGCCGATTTCATGAGACAGCTCCTCCTGCGTTTCCATTTGAGTTATTGCGCCAGACCCGCGCTAAACCACGACAGCACACATAAAACGCAATCCGCATGATCCATGCACATCCGCTTACCGTGCTGCCCAGCAACCTGTTCGGGAACGTCGCGATTGAACTGATACGCGACTTGAGTAACCTTGGACGAGATCTATCGCGGTGGATTGTTTGAAACACGGCAAGCAGTCATCTGACACTGATTTGATCGATGTCGAGACGCTGTGCAATGCACTTGATACGAAGCTCTATGAGCTATCCCTTAGCCGACCCATTGTGCCATAGGCTGAGGTCGTCATACACACAAGGGCCCAGCAATGCTCCTCTGTGCCCATCACATGTCATTTCTGTTTTTAACCACAGCGCTTGGACCCAAGGTCAGGCTTTTAAGTTTGTTTTAATTCTTTTATATGTATACATCGTAGTAGTTAACAAGCCTTGCCCATAACTGTGTATAACCCGGTTTACGGCAATGAAATCATCAGCTTGCCGTCCGCACAACCGCTCGTACAAAGCTGGCATAGATGGCCGGAGCCCGGGATAAGTTTTGCCTCGATGGCAAGGGTTGGGCAGTTATGCAGAATCCATACAGAGCAAGCAAGGCGGTTATCCACAAGTTATCCACTAGGGTTTTCCGGCATACGCGAATCGGCTGGATTACTTTTTGTAAGGTTGACGGCGTTGTATCAGGACTTGGGGCTTGTCGGAGATTGCCGTAAGACACGTAATAAAAAACGCGCGGGATCAACGCCGTCAGCCAATTTTTTATCGATGGGCAGCGGTTCTCCTTCTATCTGCGAAGCCAATATTTCGGCGGCGAGCGAGGCCCACACCAAGCCGCGCGAGCCAAAAGCAAATGCACCATATAAACCGGCTTGGCGAGGAATGTCGGCGAAATGGGCGCCGGCCAGCGCAGCGGCTTGTTCCAGTGCCGATGACTCATCTGCGAGTGGTCCTATCATCGGCATCCGATCCGATGTGACACAGCGAAATCCGATACGGCCCGCCAGCGGCAGGGTCTGGTCCGTCTGCGGAAACATCGTTTCGAACTGCGGCAGCAGGGTACGCAGCCGTTGCAGGTTTTCGTTCTGGCTATCGCGTCGCAAGCTGTGGTCGTTATCGTCGAAATCGTAGCTGGCACCGGTCAACATTTGCTGGTCGGACAGAGGCAGGACATAACCGTCGGCGATCAGCGGTCGCGTGAGCTGCGGCATGTGTGGCGCTTGCGCCAGCTTCGGCAATAACGTCAGTTGTCCACGAATCGCGCTGGTAGGAAGGTGTTGCAAGCCCGTCAGGCGGCCGGCATCGTGTGCGTTGGCGACCACCACCACAGGGGCATGAGCGATACTTCGATGTTGACTCAGCACATGCCAACCATCGTCACGCCGTTCCAGCCGGTCGGCCGAGGTGGCGAAATGGGTCGTGAGCCGGCCGCCGGCGGCGAGCAGTTGGGCGCGGCATAGCGCAGCCGGATCAAGCCAGCCGCCGTGCGGAAAATACCACCCGCCAAAGAGCGGTGTGACGCCAATCAATTCGGCGGCGGCTTGCGCTGTGAGCAAACGGGCATAGCCTGCCGGCAATTTCAATTCAGCCGCGGTGCTTTTCATCGCCGCAAATTCCGCGTCGCTTTGCGCGGCGACAAACAAGCCGTCATGATGCAGATTGAATCGCAAACCTAAACGCAATAATTTGTCCCAGCTCTGCAAGGCGTGCAGAAATCCACTGCGCGACAGACGCGCGGCAAAGCTGTCATCTCGTGTAATCATCGGATGAAATACGCCTGCGGGGTTGCCCGACGCATCGGCCGCGGGGGCCGAGTGGCGTTCCAATAACGTGACCTGCCAGCCGCGTGCCGCCATGGCGGCGACCACCGCGCATCCGGCGAGCCCGGCTCCGATCACAACCAGATGGCGTGCGGCACCGGGAAACTTCTTTTCAAACGGCGCGGGCGGTTCGTAACGCCGCACGCGAAAACGCGGAATAAACCGCCCGATCAACATGTCGCGTTTGAAGGTATAACCTTCTGTGCGATCTACCACAAAGCCGGCATCTGTCAGGCCGCTTCTCACCGCGGCAGCAATCGTATAAGTGGCCAATGAGGCACCGGGTGCGGCGAGACGTGTCAAGCTTTTGAATACGGGTGTGCTCCATAACTCCGGATTTTTTGCCGGCGAAAAACCATCCAGATAAAAAGCATCGGCACGTAGCGAGAGCGTGGGTAAAACTTTGAGGGCATCGCCGAAGATCAGAGTCAAGACCACCCGGCCGCCGTCGAATTCAAGGCGATGCATGCCGGGTACTAGCACCGGCCACTGCTCGCAGAGCAGGTGCGTCAGAGGCACAAGTGCTTCGCGCAGCGCTTTGAGCTCGGGTTCAGCCGTGTGAGCGGCCGAGGACTGATGCAGCGAGACTAGATAGGTATGTAGATCGTCGCGCGAAAAGGGATGTTTTTCTACAGAAACGAAATGCAGCTTGGTACAGGCTTGCGGGTCGCGGCGCCAATGCGCCCAGGTCGCCAGAAAGTTGATGCCCAAACCGAAACCGGTTTCGAAAATGGAAAACAGGGAACGTCCGGCCCAACGCCGCGGCAAGTCATTGCCTTTGATAAAAACATATTCGGCCTGGCCGACGCCGCCTGCTTCGCTGTGGTAGATGTCATCGAAATCCGACGAAAACGGAATACCGTCCGGGCGTAACTGCAACTTGGCGGGAGTCAATAGGGTTGCCATCGGGACCTGCTTGGTCCGGCGTCGGGCGAGGTGGCTCGACCCGATCCGGTAGTTATAAAGCGCCCAACTGCTGCCAAGGCGGCGATAGGGTTATGAGGTGCAATAGTCCTGTAGCTTGAAGCAAGGACCACAATTTCGCTGTTGTCGGCGTATTCTAAACGCCCACCTGGTGTTAACTCGACGAGGCTCTCAAGTTGTCAAAGAGGCTGCCGGCCGCAATTATTGAAAGAATTTCGAAAGGAAATCCGCTAAGATCCATGCCTGTACCCGGCGTACTTACCCGTATGCCGGTCGCGAGCACGGACCGTCAGGCTGCTGGATGCTGGCTCATGGTCTGGATCAAGTCGTTGGCAAAAACCAACGTTAGGCGATATTCGACGATCAATTGACGCAGCATAAAGGCGCTTTTTTTAGGATTCCGCTGGAAATATCGCCTAAATCTGCGGAATTTGTTGAAACCCCCGTCGAATATGGGTCCGTAGGTGGTTATCATAGCAAGCCTACCGTGGTAACGTAGGGGCTGTGCCTTGGTAACGAGTCGCTTGGCGAAAATTGTGTTCGTATTTTTCGCAAATCACCTTAACCGCTCGACGACACCTTCCGCGCACGTATAATCGTCGCGGTTGTGCCGTTGTATCAACCCAAACTGAGAAAGGAACCTTATGAATAAACAGGAACTGATCGATGCCGTCGCCGCTCAGACTGGCGCGAGCAAGGCTCTTACTGGCGAAACGCTGGACACGCTGCTGGATGTAGTCAAGAACGCAGTGGCAACCGGTGACACCGTTCAGCTTATCGGCTTTGGTAGTTTCGGTTCAGGTAAGCGCGCTGCGCGTACCGGCCGTAACCCCAAGACGGGTGAAGCAATCAAGATTGCCGCCGCAAAAACTGTCAAGTTTACTGCTGGCAAAGCGTTCAAGGACGCCGTCAACAAGAAGTGAGCTAGTCGCTCATGATGTTGATGCCCGCCATTGGCGGGTTTTTTTTTGGCCGGGCGCGTGCCTGACGTGAAATAGATGAAGTTACCCGCGCCAGATCAAACCGGCTAAGCGCCATTTCGGCGACAATAGGGTTACTGTCCCTGTTGTTCAATTTTGCCTTACCCCGATACAGTTCGATCTCATGCGCTCACATAAATTTTCTTCCACTCCTATTTCCGGTCACCGTCAGGCAGGATTAACCTTGCTGCGGCTGATGTTATTGCTGGGCTCCATCGGCATCGTGCTGACGATCGCGGCGACGCTGTTGCTTAAACGCTGAGTAGCACTCGGGGTTGTCGCTTGCCTGGCAAGTCGATGCGTCATTTATTTAGGATATCTAAATAAATGACGCATCGATGATTTTTGTATTTCAGTGATTTGGTCGGTCCCGCATGAAAATCGATACCGGTGTCGGCGGCATGCCGGTCCGAAAATTGACCGTCGGCCGTTTCACATCGATCGGGTCGAGCACGATATGGTAAGCATAGGTATGTGCGCCTATAAGGAACGAAATGGAAAATGAAGTCACAAAAGATGAAATAGTCGACAAGATCATAGATATTTTTGTCGAGATGATCGGATTTATCGACAAAAAAGAAGTCCACCCGCACCCAATTCCTGGGTTGGATTTCAAAATCGATTCAGATGATCTAAGTTTTTCATCATGGCGGTCGAGAAGTACTTTGATATGCAATCTACTCAAGAAGATTGGGATCAGCTTGGTACCATTGAGCAAATTGCAGATTTCGTGGCATTGAATCGCGGAGTTAAAAAGCCTCGTAAGCCTCCCGCATTCTGGGCCCGCTTGCTCGGGCCTCGTAATACGCCGTAAAAGCCTGATTGCGCTGAGTAACCCACCGCGCTCCCGGTCCGGTTATTCTGCTGGCCGAGGCGAGTAGTCCAAGTTGAAAATTCGCACGATTGGTAGTCGCGTCGGCGGTTGCCGTGCCGTGCCGCGACCTGAGCTACCTTAAGCCTCAAGAAGTGGCATCATCGTCATAATTAGCCCGCGCCACGCTTGGCATCCCCTATAGTGTCACTATTTTCGGCATAGGCATCGAGCGCCTCGCCCAGCACCGTTGGTTCAAACCCCAGGAATTTGTCATGCAAGCTGACCGTCAAGCCCACTCAGAAACCTCGTCGAATTGGCCACGGGTGAGTAAAAAAGCCGGTCTGCAAGTCAGGTTTATCCTGACCCCATTGTTGAGCACGATGCTCTTGGCCGGTTGCATGGTCGGTCCGAACTACCAACGGCCGACGGTCGCGGTTCCGACCCAGTTCAAGGAAGCCGCACCAGGCTGGAAAGTCGCGCAACCTAATGATGAAACGGCGCGTGGACCGTGGTGGGAGGCGTTCAACGATGCGCAGTTGAATACGCTTGAAACCCAAGTCAACCTGGCCAACCAGACGGTGGCCGGTTATGCCGCCGCCTACGCCCAAGCGCGTGCTTTGGTGTCGGAAGCCCAAGCCGCCTATTTTCCCACCTTGGGCCTGACCGCGAGCCAGACCCGTTCGAAATCGTCGTCCGCATCGTTCAGCAGCAGCAATAGCGCGCAATTTGGTTCGACGGGCGGCAACATCAGCAACCAGTATTCGGCAGGGCTTGATGCTTCGTGGGAGCCCGATTTGTGGGGCAAGATCCGGCGCCAGGTCAGTTCGGAAAAATCGACCGCGCAAGCTGCGGCAGCGACTCTGGCCAACGCGCAATTGTCGGCGCAAGGTACCTTGGCCCAGGATTATTTTCAGTTACGCGCACTCGATGCCGAACAGCAATTGCTGAATTCGACCGTGGTTGCGTATCAGAAATTCCTCGACCTGACCCAAAGTCGATATAACCAGGGTGTTGCTGCGCGTTCCGATGTGATTACCGCGCAAACCCAGTTGCAACAGGCCCAGGCAGCGGCGCTGGACAACGGCATTGCGCGCGCCCAGTACGAGCATGCGATTGCGGTATTGATCGGGGTGCCCGCTTCGACCTTCTCTATCCCCATGATGCCCCTGACAGCAACCCCGCCCGTGCTGCCGCAGGAATTGCCGTCGGCTCTGCTGGAGCGGCGCCCCGACGTAGCAGTGGCCGAGCGGCAGGCCGCGGCCGCCAACGAACAGATCGGGATTGCGATTGCGGCGTATTTCCCGTCATTGACCTTGTCGGCCACGGGTGGTTTCGAAAGCAGTTCTTTCAGCAATTGGCTGACGGCGCCGGCACGCGTCTGGACTCTCGGGCCGCAGTTGGCGGCCACATTGTTTGACGGCGGTTTGCGTGCGGCGCAAACCGAAGCGGCACGCGCGAGCTACGATCAGAATGTCGCCAACTATCGCGGGGTAGTGCTGGCGGCGTTCCAGGATGTCGAGGATAACCTCGCCTCGCTGCGTATCCTGGAGCAAGAGGTGGTATTGGATCAGGCCGCGGCCGATTCAGCCGATCAAGCCGTGGCGATTGTGACCAATCAGTACAAAGCCGGGACCGGCACGTATCTGGAGGTGATCACCGCCCAAGCCACCGATTATTCGGCGCACAAGCAGTTGGTCACCACTTCGGGCAGCCGTATGGTGTCGGCGGTCGGCCTGATCAAAGCGCTGGGCGGCGGCTGGGATGCGTCCGAGCTGGATGTTGCCGGGACCAGGAAAAAGGACAACGGGTCCGCGCTCCAATAAGCCTTGAGCGAGGGCGCAAGGAGTACAGCGGCGGCGCGACCCAAGCTGGGCTAAACCCCGCTCAAGCTGCGCTTGCCAATTTTCATCAGCGGGTTCAAGAAGACGGGCGACGCCGGCCCAACTCAGGCGAGCCCGCCCGGGCTCAAGTCAAACGAGACCGGCTCAGGCGTTCGCATGAGCCGGCTTGACCTCGTTCGCGATTACGCTATCGAGCTTCTGATAGGCCGCAACAAAGCCATCGAAATCATCCGCTTCATCGCGCTCAAGCCTCGCTTGTTCCCGCAGCGAGGTTTGCGCGAGCTGTTCGAAGCCGGCATTTTGCACCGCGTCAAGCGGACGCGCCTTGAAGTTGCGGGCGTGTTGGCTGCTGAGCTCAAGAGCAAATTGTTCGAAGCTCAGGTTACGCTTGCGCATGGTTTCCAGCACGTAAGCCGATGGCGTCAGCGAAAAATCGTCGAGCTTGGCGCGTTGTTTGACCAGCGCCGCGGTATGCGTGACATCGCCGGGTAGCGTCGCATTGACGGCTGGCGTGCTGGGCGCGGCGGTGTCGAGCTGGTGTGCGGCCAGCGCTATCTGGTCGCACAATTCGTGTGCCCAAGCCAATAAAGATAATGGCTGGCCATCGCGCTGCAGTTGCAAACCGGGGCGGCGCCCTTGCGTCACCACTTGGGCGAAATTCGCGTTGGCTTCGTCGAGCTGGGCCGTTGATAGATTCGGACTGTCGCTCAAGGCGCAGAACAGCAGGAAAGCGTCGAGAAAACGCGCCGTCGACAAATTCAAACCCGTCGGTTCAAACGGATCGATATCGAGACACCGCACTTCAACGTATTGGATGCCGCGCGTGGCCAGCGCATGCAAAGGGCGCTCGCCCGGGTCCGTCACCCGTTTGGGGCGGATCGTCGAATAAAACTCATTTTCGATCTGCAATACATGCGTGTTGATCTGAACCCACTCGCCGTCGCGATGCGTGCCGATTTTTTCGTAGGCCGGATGGGATTGACTCACCGCTTGGGCCAGACTTTGCAAATAGCCGTCCAGCGTATCGTAACTGGGCGCCATGCCGGCCTGAGCCGGGTTGTTCTGATAGCCCAGGTCGCTCATGCGCAGGCTGGTCGCGTAGGGCAGATACAGCGTGTCGGCGTCGAAGGTTTCCAGCGTGTGCGGGTGGTCGCGCAAAAAGTTTTTGCTGACGGCGGGCGAGGCACCGAACAACAACATCAGCAGCCAGCTATAGCGGCGGAAATTACGTAATAGCGCCAAGTAACGCTGCGACTGGAAGGCGACCGGGTCGGCGCCGGCGTGCTCATTTTCACGCAGCACGCGCCAAACGTCTTCGGATAAGGAGTAGTTGTAGTGAATCCCGGCGATACATTGCATCGACCGGCCATAGCGCAGGGCCAGGCCGCGCCGGTAAACATGTTTGAGTTTGCCGATATTCGAACTGCCGTATTCGGCGATGGGAATTTCATCGTCTTGCGGCAGCACGCAGGGCATCGACTCGTTCCACAGGATTTCGTGGTCCAGCTTGGCGTACACATGGCGATGCAGCAGATCCAGCGAGGCCAGGGTTTGCGCCGCATCGGGCAGCGCCGGGGTGATGATTTCCAGCAGCGCTTCGGAATAATCGGTGGTCAGTTGCGGATGCGTCAACGCCGAGCCCATATTCGCCGGATGCGGGGTGAACGCAAGCTGGCCGTCCTCGGTGACCCGCAAGCTCTCTTTTTCTATACCGCGCAAGCCCTGTCGCAAAAGCGCGCGATGTGCGTCATCGGCGAATAACGCGAGGCGTTGTTCGAACTGCGACGGGGAAGCGAGCAACGAGGTTTTCGGCATCTGTGGGGTCCGCGGTGCTTGGGCTTGTCGTCCCCGCACCGCAATTAATAAGTTAGAGGCGCACTTTATCATCACCGCCGAACCCTTGCTTGGGCTGCCCCAATTCGGCGAAACGCCCGGCAGATAAGGCTTTGCGCGATTATTTCACATTGTGGAATAACAAAGACAAGGAAAACCCTAATAAGCTGTTGCAATGCACAATTATTTGCACTATATTTGAGCTGTCTCCTCCATGTCTCCTCCTGATATGGATTCCGCCCGCTCTTCGTGAGCGGGTTTTTTTTGCCCGTGAAATCCTGCGGCAGGGCGGTGATAATGGCGGCTATCGATAGCGCACATCTGCGCATGGCCCAATTATCTTCTCATGATGCCAACCCAACGTAGTGCTTTCCTTCCCGCCGCGCTTTCGCCTGCGTCCCCCTCCGCGTTTTTACCCGCATTCTTGCCGTTGACGGTGCTGCTTTCACTCAGTGTATGCAGCGCCGCGGCGCAAGGCCAGGCCGTGCCCGCGCCCGCAAGCTCAAATTCTGCCGCGACGGTGAGTTCCACCCCCAGCTCGATGCCGAATTCAACGCCGACCCCGGCGCAGCCCGACTGGGTCGTCACGCTGGGGGGCGGTGTGCAAGCCGGACCGCGTTATCCGGGCAGCAATTCCACCCGTTTTCTGCCGATCCCCGCCGTCGATATCGAATATAAAAACCTGCTGTTCGCCAAGCAGGACATGCCGCTGGGCGTGTATTTCATCAATAACGCTCAATGGAGCGCCGGCCTGGCCGTGCAATACGACCTGACCGAACGCCGTGCGAGCGACGATGCGCATCTGGCCGGACTGGCCAACTTGCCGATGACACCGCGGGCCAAACTGTTTGGAGCCTATACCTGGTCCGCGCTGACGGTGTCGGCATCGGCGGCCCAGGATATCGGCGGCCATGCGGAGGGTTTGGTGCTTGACGTCAACGCGATTGCGACACTGCCGTTGGGCACGCAGTGGTATTTGAGTGCCGGTCCTGGCGTGACCTGGGGCAATGGTCAATATCAAAGTACCTATTTCGGCATCACGCCGGCGCAAAATGCGGCGTCGGGCTTGCCGCAATATACGGCGCGTGCCGGGGTCAATAACGTGTATTTGAGCCTGGAAGCCGATTATTTGCTGACCAAGCACTGGACTGCGACCGCCAACGTAAAAATTGCCCAACTGCAAAGCGATGCGGCGCACAGCCCGATTACCGAGAGCCGTCAGCAGACTACCTCGACGTTATCGCTAAGCTATAGCTATTAGTCCGCGCGCGGTCTGCCCGCCGCCTGCCCGACGCCCGCGGGCGGCGGCGTTTATTTAGCCGCGCTTTCTTTCAGCACCGTCCATTCCACCGGAACCGGGTCGGCGTCGGAAGCGCCAATCCAGACTTGGCCATCCTGGATCGTGCATTGCAGCCGCATGGTGCGTTGGGCCAATTTGGCGAGCGCTGCGGCCACGCCTTCAGCCAGGCTGATTACGGTCAGGTTGCGGGCCCGTTCCAGCTTGCCGCGGATCGGTTGCCACCAGAGATCGGCCACCCGGCCGGAATACACGCACAACCAAACTTGATCGGCGCGGCCGCAGGCTTTTAACAGACGGCGTTCGTCGGGCTGGCCGACGTCGATCCACTGTTCAATCTGGCCGGTGAGGTCGGTGCGCCACAGGTCCGGTTCATCGACATCGCTCAAGCCTTTGCAGAACTCCAGTCTTTCATTGGCGTTCAAGGCGAAAGCGAGCAGCCGCACCATCATGCGCTCATCGGTTTCGGAAGGGTGACGGGCAATCGTCAGCGCATGGTCCGCGTAATAGTGGCGGTCCATGTCGGCGATTTGCAGTTCTGCTTTATAAATAGTGGATTTGATAGCCATGAGTCTGCTGTTTGGGTCGTGCCGGGCCGCATCGGCGGGTTGGGGCACCTGAGCAGTGGCACCCGGCTGTGCCACTCTGAACGGACTGCATCATGCCACAAGCGCGGCGCTACCCCGCCACTTATACTGATTTGACCCCGCTCGAAGCGCTTAGTGCCCCGAGGCAAAAAGCGTTGTTTTGTGGCTGGACGAGGCTACGCGCGTTCGACTACCATACTGGCTCAAACTAGGCCGCTGTACGCTCTTTCTCTACACCCAAGGATTTCCTATGACAAAAGCGCTTTTTGCGGCTCTGCTGGTGGGCGGCATTGTTTTGCTCGTGTTCGGTTTTCAGTCATCGCATTCATTGGGCAACGATGTTTCCCGATTCTTCACGGGCGCCCCCACCGACAAAACCATGACCTTGTTTGTGGCCGGTGCTGTGGCCACCGCCGCAGGCCTGCTCGGTTTGGTGTTTTCCGCCAAGCGTTAATCATGAACCGGCGCGCTTGAACAGACGCTTGAACAGGCCGTTAAGACGACAGTTGAGCTGACAGTGGAGCTGGCCGGCCGAGTTGCATGGCCGGCCCTTGCGGCTACAGCGCGACTTCCGGTTTTGCCGCGGATCGGGTGCCGGGCAGCGGGGCATTGTGCGCGCCATGGTAGGTGTACACCAGCGAAAGCTTGACTTGATCGGTGGTGTTCTTGCCCGCGGAGTGCAGGGTATTGCAGTGAAACAGCACCACATCGCCGGCTTGCAGCAGCGGCGAATAAGCTTGACGGATCAGTTCCGCGTTAGCGGGCAAATCGGTACGGAAAAACTTGGCGCTATCGAAGGCCTCGGGCTCGAAGGTCAATTTATGCGACCCCGGGACCAGCCATAAGCCGCCATTTTCCGGGGTTTCAGGCCCCAAGGCGAGCCAACTCGATACCAGATCGTCCTGCTCGAAAGCCCAATAACGAAAATCGCGGTGCCAGCCGGTCAGGCTGCCGTAGGCCGGGTGTTTGGTCATCACGCAATTGTGATGGGCGCGCGACAGCCAAACCGGTGTGCCGAAATATTCATGCATCCAGTCGCGTATTTCCGCGGCCGACCCCCACGCCGCAAATTGCGCCTCACGCGCATAGGCATCAAGCAGCCGCCGTACCGTGCCGCCGCCTCGTGCGCTGCGCGACTCGGGTGCGCCGGGATAGCGCAGATCCGCCTCATATTCGAGCGGTGCCGCGGACTCGGCCAGTTGCTGCTCCACACATGCACGCAGCGCGGCTACACGCGCCGGCGCAAGCAGGCCGCGGATCACCACAAACCCCTGGTCGCGTAAGGTCGCGATCTGTTCTTGTTTCAGCTCAGCCGGCATCGCACATCTATCCATCATTTTTGGGCAACATATATTGTAGCCCGACGCGGCCCAGGTGTCGGACTAGCTCCACGCGAGCTTGCGCCGGATCAAAACCGCTGCCGCAAAAATGGGCACTGTCATTCCTGCCAGTATCGCGCGTTTAACGGGCTGGTTACATTCGCTTCCATACCTTGATTGCGTGTGTGACCTGTCCGGAAACATCCTATGCACTTCGAAGCAACCGAAGATCAAAGGGCGATTGCCAGCCTGTATCGCGCCATTGCCTTACGTTACGCAAGCCTCGCGCCGAGCGCCGGCAGCACCTTTGATTGGAGCACCTGGCGTGCCATCGCAGACGCCGGGATCTGGCGCTTGCCGGTACCGCGCGAGCGGGGGGGCGCCGGCAAAAGCTGGCAGGATTTCACCATCGCATTCGAAGCCATTACTTCGACCAAAGGGTCGATCGGTTTTGCCATGGCGATGGCGAATCAGGCCACCCTGATTCGGGCCTTGCTGAAATATGCGACCCCGTTGCAGTGCGACCGATATTTGCCTGGACTGCTGGGGGGGGCGATCGGCGCCACCGCGATTTCGGAAAAAGGCACGGGCACCGAAATCCGCGCCTTGCAGACCACGCTCACGATGGCCGACAGCGGTTTTCGTCTGGACGGCCATAAATACAACATCAGTCACGCACCTGCCGCGGCATTGATCCTGACGGCGGCACGTTGCGATAGCGACGGTCGCAGTTCGACGGCGCTGGTCCTGCTCGATCCTTCCTTGCCGGGGGTGGCGCGCACGCCGCCGCAATCGACCATGGGTGTGCGCGACCTGCCCATCGGCGATCTCGAGTTCGATCATGTCGCGTTGGACCATCATTGTCTCTTGGGTTCGCCGCGCGACGGACTGAAACACATGATGGATATTGCCTCGATGAATCGCGCCTTGTTCGGTCTGCTATGTGCCGATGCGGTACAACCGTCATTGGCCCAAGCGCTGAGCTATGTGCGCTCGCGCAAGACGCTGGAGGTGGCGCTCGACTCGCATCAATATGTGCAAAAGCGCCTGGTCGATATTCGCATCGGTGCCGAACGTTCGCGCTGGATGGCATTGGCCGCCCTGGATCAACTGCTGGCAGGCCACCCGGAAGCATTGGCGAATTGCTCGATTGCCAAGCTCAGTGCCGCGCGCGATTTGTCTCAGTCGGCCCTCGACCTGCTGGCCCTATATGGCAGTACCGGCTACCGCAGCGGTCCGCTTGCCACGTTTGTCGCCGACGCCCTCGGCATGATCTCGGCCGGCGGTACGGAAGAAATGCATAGACGAAATATCTTCGCGCAAATGCAGCGACGCGACGAGAGCGCCGCACCCGTTCCCCTGCACAAACCGGCGGCGGAAGACGTGGCCGCCTGAGTTTGCCGCAGCGACTGATCCCTGTCCTGTTTTCACTACTCAAAGAGGTAATCATCTTGACCATCAAAGCCGGCTTGAAGGCACGCGCCACTCATCGCGTCGACACCATTTCCCTGGCCGATCAATGGGGCGGCGAAGCCCATGCGTTGGCCAGTCCGATCATGATTATTTTTATCGAGCAGACCTGCATGCAGGCGACCGATCATTTGATCGCCGCGGATCAAATGACGGTCGGCTACAACTTCGAAATCAAACATCTGGCACCTACGCCGCCGGAATGGGATGTCACGGTCGACGCGGAACTGACCGAGGTCGAGGGACGCATGATGACCTACCAGGTCACGGTGCGCGATGCGGTCGGGATTGTCGGTGAAGGCCGGCATGTGCGTTGCATTGTGGGCAAAGACGCGTTTCACGCGCGGCTGGCCGAGCGGCGCGAGCGCGTTGCCGTAGCGCAATAATTGCGCTGACAAGCAGCGCAAAAAGTGTCGTCATAAGCCGTTGCCGGAGAACCAGAATCATGTTGCCGAGTCTGTTGCAGTCCCTACGTTTACCCGTTATCGCCTCTCCGATGCTGATTGCGAGTTACCCGGAGATGGTGCTGGCGCAATGCAAGGCCGGTATCGTCGGCTCGTTTCCCGCGCTGAACGCACGGCCCAGCGCGCAGCTTGGCGACTGGATCGCGCAGATTGAAACCGAGTTGACGGCCCATCGCGCGGCGCACCCCGGCGCCAGCATCGGGCCTTACGCGGTGAACCAGATTTGCCATCAATCCAATGCGCGGCTCGAGGCGGATTTCCGTATTTGCCTGGAGCGGCAGGTGCCGCTGCTGATTACCAGCTTGCGTGCACCGCCGCGCGAGATCGTCGATGAGGTGCACGGATACGGCGGCTTGATCCTGCACGATGTGACCACCATTCGCCATGCGCAAAAAGCGTTGGAGGCCGGCGTCGACGGCTTGATCCTGGTGGCCGCCGGTGCGGGCGGCCATGCGGGAACCCTCTCGCCGTTCGCGCTGGTGGCGGAAATCCGGCGTTTTTATAGCGGCTTTCTGGTGTTGTCCGGCGCCATCGCAACCGGCGCCGCGATTGGTGCGGCGCTGGCCCTGGGTGCCGATTGCGCTTATATCGGCACGCGCTTTCTCGCCTCGCGCGAGGCGAATATCACCGACCGTTATAAAGAGACCATTGTTGCCGCGAGCGCCGCGGACATTATCTACACCGACGCCTTTAGCGGTGTGCACGGCAATTATCTGCGGCAGAGCATCGAGGCCGCCGGCCTCGATATCCGCAACCTGCCGACGCCGGCCGCCGCGGCGATCGATTTTTCCGCGAACTCCGATGCCAAGCAATGGCGCGACGTATGGGGCGCGGGGCAAGGGGTCGGCTCGATGGATTCGATCTTGAGTGTGGCCGATATCGTGACGCAGCTCGAAAGCGAATACCGGCTTGCGCGCGAACGCCTATTGGCGGCACCCACCCGGACTCGGCTCGCGGCCTGACTCTGGTGCATCGGACCAGCTAAGCCGCTTGCGCGGCAGGGATAGAACATGAGCGATATCGATAGCGCCGTCTCCAACGCAAACTTGAGAATGAGCGCGGCGGAGCCGGCACCGAATCTTGACCGTGAGTTGGACCTTGAGCTGGAACCCTATCGCGCCAAGATCGACTCGATCGACCGGGATTTGCTCTCGCTGCTCGATCTGCGGCTGCAACAGGCACAAGAAATCGGTCGCCTCAAACACCAATATGGGGTCCCGGTGTACCAGCCGGAACGGGAAGCGAAGGTCATCGAAAAATTGGCGTCGAATCGGCGCGGGCCCTTGCAAGCGCTGCACATTGCATCGATCTGGCTGCAGATATTTCGTGCCAGCCGCGAGCTTCAGCGCTCGCGCCGCGTGGCCTTTCTCGGCCCTAGCGGGACCTATACCGAAGAAGCCATGTTGCAGCACTTCGGCACAGTCGAACATGCGCTCGCGTGCGAGGCGATCGACAGCGTTTTCTCCGCGCTCGCGGCGGGCCAGGCCGACCTGGCGGTGGTGCCGATCGAAAATTCCAGCGAAGGTACGGTGATACGCACGGTCGACCTGCTGATCGACAGCGCGGTTTGCATTTCCGGCGAAGTGGTGTTGCCGGTGGCGCATTGTTTGCTGACACCCAGCGGCGCTCTGGAGGGCGTGCGCCGCATCCTGGGCCACCAGCAGGCTCTGGCGCAGTGCCGCCAGTGGCTCGACCGGCACGCCCCCGGCATTCCTCGCGAGAGCGTCGCCAGTAATGCGCTTGCCGCGCGCCGGGCGCAAGCCGAGCCCGGTTGCGCCGCGATTGCCGGAGCGCCTGCCGCGGCCCGCTACGGTCTGCGCATAGCCGCCCGGGCGATCCAGGACCAGGCCAATAACTGCACCCGCTTTGTGATTTTGGGCGGTCCCCCCACGCTGCCTACCGGTCATGACCGGACCAGCATCCTGATCCAGTTAAAACATGCGGTGGGTTCGCTGGCGCGGATCTTCGAAACCCTGGCGCGCTGCCATGTATCGGTGCTCTGGCTTGAGTCGCGGCCGCAACGCGCGGGGCTTTGGACCTATTGGTTCTTGCTCGACCTGCGCGGTCATCGGCAAGATCCCAATCTGGCATTTGCCCTCGGTGAACTTGAGGCGGTGGTGGAAGCACTGCGGATTGTCGGCTCTTATCCGTGTGCCGCCGAGGTGAATTTCCCGGCGCCCGAGGCTGCTGCCGCGACCGTGCCGAACCCTGTGCCGGAGCTGCATTCATGCGTCTAGGCGAAGCGGGTCTGCGTCGCAGCTTGAACGCCATTTGCAGCGGGCGCGATGATCGTCTGGCGATACTGCTCTGGATCGATCCCTGCTGGACGATGCAACGCGAGGCGATGGTGTGGCTGCGCATGCTGCGCGCGCACTATGACGACACGCTGGAAATTGCGGTGTTTCTGCGCCACTCGCGACCGGCGGCATCCGCCGCGGAAATCGGCGAGCGGCAGGAGCGGCCGACCCGGCGGGTTTTTCGTTTGCTGCGACGCTTGAACCTGCCGCTGGTGGTCACGTTGGCCGAGGATCATCCCGAATCCAAGCAGGAAGCCGACGACGACACGAGTGACGCTCAGCGTCTGCGCCATCCCGGGCTCTATGACGCGCTGCGGATTCCCTTCGAGCGCTGGTCGTTATGGGATGAAAGCGGGGACGAAAGCGGCTTCGAGCACCCGGCGAAGCTGCGCGAACTGCCGACCGGTTTGCTGATGCGTTGGTTCAGCCATGACGCGCCAGACCACCTTGCGACCCTGACCCGGCAATTATTCAATTCAAGCGACGCACGGCGCGTGATCCTGGATCTGACCCCGCAAGCACCGCAACGGGAGGCGGTGCCTAAGGTGGCACATGCTTCGGCACATGAGATGGCATACGAGGTGGCGCGCAGCATCCTGGAACAGGACTCGCACATCGGCGGCGTCAGTCTTGGCCGGTTGGCGCAAGATCGGGCGGAAAACGCCGCGATCGACCGCGCCTCCGATCATGCGCCGGTGCAGGCCGCCCTCGACGCTTTGGCGTACGCGGTCCAGCAACGGCGCATGACCCGCCTGACCCGTAGCCCGAGGTCACTGCGCAGCGGTCGGTGAAGCGGCTTATGCGGCCCGCTTATGTATCTGCTTATGCATCCGCTGTGACCTTGTTGATTAAATCTTGCTCCGCCCCCAGGGCGCGCGCCGGCCATCGGATTGCCGGCCACCGGATCGCCGGCCGCCGGATCGCCGCCTTCAGGTCATGCTGCTCCAGGCTTCGTGTCATCAAATCCCGTCGGCAAGTTATGCCCTGCCCCCCACCCAAACCGGGGGCGAGACTGTCATTTCTATCAGTTGTTGGTCGAGGTTGACCATCTTAAGATATATCGTAAGATATATTAAATGCGCTGAACTTTGCTTTGAGACGCCTACCATGAGCCTGCAGAAAGTCACCCGCCGAGGTGCTCCCTTATTCAACAGCCGGGGCTGGGGCGCGGCGTGTGGCGCGCTTCTGCTCGGCGCTTGCGCCGGTTTTGGCCAGCCGACCGTAGCGAGCCACATCACGCCATTGGATCAATTCGATGCCGGTCGTGCAATTCGTTCGGCGCCGGCCGGCGCCGATATTGGCGCCAAGTGGTGGCAAGACTTCGGCGACGCGGCGCTGAATCGGCTGGTCGACGACGCGATGCGTGACGCCCCCACGCTTAAAGCGATGCAACAACGCGTGGTCGAGGCGCTGGCCCAGGCCGACGCCGAGCATGCCGCCGCGTTGCCGCAGGTCGACGGGCAGGCCAGCGTTGCGCCCACGCGTTATCCCGCCGACTACACCACACCGCCGCCCGCCGCCGGCCACTGGCTCAGCAATACCCAGGCTTTGTTAAATCTGTCGTTCGACCTCGATCTGGCCGGGCGCATCAGCGCCCAGACGCGTTCGGCCGAGCGCCGCGCCGACCGGCAAGCGGCGCTGGCTCAAGGGGCCGCGGTGGCGCTGCAAGCCGCTGTGGTGACCACCTATTTGAATCTCGCACTCGATACGCAATTGCTGAAGATCGACAACGACAGCTTGGCGCAGTGCAATGACTTGCTGCGCCTGACCGATAGGCGCGTGGCCGCCGGTCTTGATATGCGCGTCGCCTCATTGCGCGCGAGCGAGCCGATTCCATTGGCACAGGCCGAGATCAGCCGGCGCACCACCGAAATTGCAGTGCTGCGGCATCGTCTGGCAGCCCTGGTTGGACGCGGCCCGGGCTATACCGATACGCTCAGTCCGGTGCCGACGCTGCTGGCTCAAACCCCGCTGGTGCCAACCCAACTGCCGGCCGGTCTGGTGGGTCGCCGCCCCGACGTGATCGCGGCGCGTTATGGGGTGGAAGCGCAAGCCGCGGGTATCGATGCGGCGCGTGCGGCGTTTTATCCCGACATTAATTTGATCGCTTTTGCCGGTTGGCAGAGCTTGGGGTTTCGCGCTTTGTTCAACGGCAACAGCGGTTCTTTCGGTGCGGGTCCGGCCCTTACTTTGCCGATCTTCGAAGGCGGCCGCCTGCGCGCGGACCTGCGCGCCCAAACCGCCGTTTATGACGCGGCGGTTGCCGACTACGACGACACGGTGGCCCAGGCGCTGGCCCAGGTCAGCGACGCGCTGGTCAATCTGCAAGCGCTGCATCAGCAGCGTGATTTGACCGATCAGGCGCTGCAACGGGCGCAACAAACCTACGACCTGGAAACCCGCCGTTACCGGCAAGGTGTTTCCGGCTACCTCGATGTGCTGTTGGCGGAAAACCGGTTAAACGAAGACCGCGCGTTGCATGCGCACGCCGAAAGTGCGCTGCTGGTCGAGCATGTTCAATTGATCGCCGCCCTGGGCGGCGCCGCAACCGATGGAGTATCTCAATGAGCAATCCTCAAGCGAACAGTCCGGGCGCAGCCGCTGCGACCGTTCCCCCCGCGGCCGCAGCGCCGGCCTCCGATGCAAGACGCAGACGCTTGTATTTCCGCTGGTTCGGCGCGGCGCTGGTGTTGGCGGGCTTGGGCATCGGCATTACCTGGTGGATCACTTCTCGCGGTCTGGAGTCGACCGACGATGCTTATGTCGCGGGCGATGTGGTGCAGGTGACGCCGCAAATCGCCGGCACGGCGGTGGCGATCATGGCGCAGAACACCGACTGGGTCGATGCCGGTGCGCCGCTGGTCGAACTCGACAAGACGGACGCCCGGCTGGCCCTGGATGCGGCCATCGAGCAGTTGGCCCATGCGGTACGCGAATATCGTTCGGCGCATGCCGACGTCGAGCGCGAGCACGCGCAAATCCGTCTGCGTGAATCGGATGCGGCGCGTGCCGCCGACGATTTGCGCCGGCGCCTGACCTTGGCCGGCGACGGCGGAATTGCGCTGGAGGATATCCGCCATGCGCGGGACGCGGTCGATAGCACGGGCGCGGCGCTGGAGGCGCAGCGAGCAGCCTTCCAATCCACCCTGGCGCATACCGACGGCACCACCATCGACGCCAATCCGTTGGTGCTGGCTGCCGCGGCCCAGGTTCGCAGCGCCGCATTGGCCTTGCATCGCACCGAGTTGCGCGCGCCGCTGACCGGCCTGATTTCGCGCCGCGCCGTGCAAGTGGGGCAGCGCGTGGTGCCCGGCACGGCGGTGATGTCCATCGTGCCGCTCGACCGGGTCTGGGTCGAAGCCAATTTCAAGGAATCGCAACTGCGTCATATGCATGCGGGGCAAGCGGTCGAGTTGTATGCCGATCTCTATGGCGACGATTTGATTTACCACGGCAGAATCCAAGGGTTTGAAGCGGGTACCGGCGCGGCGTTTGCTTCCTTGCCGGCACAGAATGCAACCGGCAATTGGATCAAGGTGGTGCAGCGGGTGCCCGTGCGCATCGTGCTCGATCCGCAGGAATTGCATGCCCACCCGCTGCGCATCGGCTTGTCCATGACGGCGCAAGTGCGGGTGGACGAACTGGCCGGCGGCCGGGCCGGTGCCGCCATGGCAATGCCGGCGGCGCTGCCGGCGCTCGCTCCGCTCAGGGTCGATGCCACCAGCATCTACCGCGAAGACGACACGATAGGCGACGCCATCGTCAGCCAGACTATCCGCGCCAATAGTCAGAGCTACCGCTCCGCCGACGCGGCGGGCAACACCCCGGCGAACGCTTCAGGCCCGGGAGCGTGACCATGTTCCGCGCCAGCCGAACCCCGAAGCTGCCCTTGGAACCGATGCATGGTTGGCCCTTGGTCATGGTGGCGATTGCCATCAGCGTGGCCAATTTCATGCAGACCCTGGACCTGACGATAGCCAACGTCGCGGTGCCGACTATAGCGGGCGATCTTGGGGTCTCGCCGAATATGGGCACGTGGATGCTGACCTGGTTCGCCACCCCGCTGGCTATTACGTTGCCCCTCACCGGATGGCTTTCTCAGCGCTTTGGCCAGGTGCGGCTGTTCCAGGTCTCGATCACGCTGTTTGTGATTACCTCGGTGTTATGCGGGCTCGCCCCCAATTTCGAATCGCTGCTGGTGTTCCGCGCCCTGCAAGGCGCGGCGTCAGGACCTTTGACCGCCTTGTCGCAGGCGCTGTTGATGGCGGTTTTTCCGCCTGCCAGGCGGGCCGTGGCGCTGGCTGTATGGCAAACCACCACCTTCGTCGCGCCGGTGCTGGGGCCGATCATCGGCGGCTGGATCACCGACAATATCGCCTGGCCCTGGATCTTCTATGTGAACGCGCCCATCGGCGTGGTGGTGGTGATCATGTTGAATCGCGGCCTGGCCGGACGCGACAATGCCACGCGCAAGCTGCCGGTGGATATGATCGGCCTGGTCTTGCTGGCGCTGGCTTTCGGCTCGCTACAAATCTTTTTGGATCGCGGACAGGATCTGGACTGGTTTAGCGCCACGCCGATCTGCCTGCTTGCGGCGCTGTTTGTGGTGACTTTTATTGCGCTGATTTTGTGGGAGTTGACCGATGCCCATCCAATTGTCGACCTGCGCTTATTTGCCGAGCGGAATTTTTCCATCGGCACGATTGCGGTCACGGTCGGTTTCGGTGTTTATTATGGCGCCTTGGTGCTGGTCCCGCTATGGCTGCAGACCCAACAGGGTTATACCGCGACCTGGGCCGGGGTTGCGACGGCCCCGCTAGGGATTGCCGGGATTATCATCGCGCCGCTGATCGGCCGTTATCAAAGCCGGGTCGACCCCCGCTGGCTGGCAACTGTCGCCCTGATCGGCTGGGGCGCCGCTTCGTTGTGGCGCATGGGCTTCAATGCCGACGTGCCGATCGGCGACATTGCCTTCAACTCGCTGTTGATGGGGGCCGCGACCGCCTTCTTTATCACGCCGATGGTGTCCTTGTCCCTGGCGGGTTTGCCGCGCGAGCGCCTGCCGGCGGCTTCGGGATTGCAGAACGCTCTGCGCCGCATCGGCACCAGTCTCGCCACCTCGATTGCCCCTACGTACTTCGAAAGACGCGCGCGGGTGCATCATACGTACTTGGTAGACCGTATTTCGCCGCTCGACCCTGCCGCCAACGATTGGATGGCCAGCCTTGAGCGTGCGGGCATGTCGGCTCAGAGCGCTCTGGCGTCGGTTGGCCGGGTGCTCGACGTGCAAGCGCATATGCTGGCATTGAACGATTTTTCGTTTGCGTGTCTATTTTTGTTCGGCGCCACGCTTTTGCTCGTATGGGGCACACGCTACCGGCGTACTTAGGCGCAAACCGGACGGACCACGTAGTTTTTGCTCAAACCTCAACAGGAGCAGTCATGGAATATCGAATACTGGGTGAAACGGGATTTAAAGTACCGGTACTGAGTCTGGGCACCGCCACCTTCGGCGGCGGTAACGATTTTTTCAAGGAATGGGGCAGCACCGACACCGACGGCGCTCGCAGGCTGGTCGATATCGCGCTGGAGGCGGGGGTCTCGATGTTCGACAGTGCCGACGTGTATTCCGACGGATTGGCTGAAGAACTGTTGGGTAAGGCGATTGCCGGGCGGCGCGGGCAAGTGATTGTGTCGACCAAAGGGACTTTTCGTACCGGTAGCGGGCCGAACCAGGTCGGCTCGTCGCGCCATCATCTGAGCGACGCGATCCACGCCAGTCTCAAGCGCTTGAATACCGATTACATCGATATTTATCAACTGCATGGTTTTGACGCGCTGACCCGCGTCGAGGAAACCTTGCGTACGCTCGACGACTTTGTCAGCGCCGGCAAAATCCGCGTGGTGGGGTGTTCGAATTTTTCCGGCTGGCATCTGATGAAATCGCTGGCGGCGTCGGATCGCGAAGGTTTGGTGCGGCATTCGGTGAACCAGACCTACTATTCGCTGATCGGCCGCGACTACGAACACGAATTGATGCCGCTGGCGCTGGATCAGCAAGTCTCGGCCATAGTCTGGAGCCCGCTGGGCTGGGGCCGCCTGACGGGCAAGATCCGGCGCGGCAGCGCCTTGCCCGCGACCAGCCGTTTGCACAAGACGGCCGATGCCGGGCCGCCGGTGAGCGATGAATATGTCTATCAAGTGGTTGACGCCCTGGACGCGGTAGCGAAAGAAACCGGCAAGACGGTCGCGCAAATTGCCTTGAATTGGCTGTTGCAACGTCCCACCGTCGCCAATGTGATTGTCGGCGCCCGTAATGAAACGCAGTTGCACGACAATTTAGGCGCGCTTGGCTGGTCGTTGAACGCCGCACAGATGGCGCAACTCGATCAGGCGAGTACCCGGCCGCTGCCGTATCCCTACTGGCATCAAAGCGGTTTTGCCGAGCGCAACCCGGCACCGGTGTGAGCATTCGGTCGGCCCATATCAATGCGCTTTAGGTGAAGCCTATCCTCCCCGTCAGCTTCGCCGGCGGGGAGGATACGCGGCGGCGTCTATCCGCACCGGTTCAAGCCGGTTCGGACGCCAGTTTGCGGGCATGCAGCGGCGGCTGCAAGTGCACGGCCGGAATCTGCGCTGTGGCGCCCGCGCTCAATGGGTCGTAACCGAATACCCAATCGGGTTCAGTCGGCCCGTGCATAAAGGTGTTGGCGGCAGAGACCCGATGCACTTCGGAAAGTCGCTCGTAGCGATGCGCGTCATAAGCCGAAAAAGCCGAGGCAAAATCAGGGGCGCCGGAAATGGCACGATATAACACCGCGACATCTTCCAGCGCCATGGCCGCGCCCTGGGACATGAACGGACGCATGGGGTGGCACGCATCGCCGATCAGCACCACCCGCTCATTGCCGAATTCAAATTTCGGCGAGCGCTCGAACAAGGCCCATTTGCTCACCGACTCCGGCGGCGCCTGGCGCAGCATATGCCTTACATCGGCATGATATCCGGCAAAGATGCTGTACATCTCGTCCACGTCGACGGGCATCGACGACGCTTCCGTCGGCCACTCGGCTTGCGGCGTCATCGCGGCGAAATAGAATTTGCTTCGTCCGCGATCGAGCCAATAAGGCAGGACAAAGGTATCGTGTCCCCACCATTTGGTCAGGTCATCCACCGGCAGCCCCTCCAGTAAATGACTGGGATACGAGGCGCGAAACGCCACCTGCCCCGAGAAATGCGGTTTCTCGAAGCCGCATAAGGCCTCGCGTACTCTTGACCTCAAGCCGTCGGCGCCAATCACGATATCGGCGTGGGCCACGGTGCCATCCTCAAATCCAAGTTCGACGGTTTCGCCGCGCCAGTCCATACCTGCCAGACGTTTGCCCCAATGGATTGACGCCGGCCTCACGGTGGACATCACCGCCGCATACAAATCGCCGCGCGTGAGCGTGATAAATGGCGCGCCGAAACGGGCGTTGGCGGCATCGCCCAAGGGCAGGCTGTAAAGCAATTCGCCGTCTTCGGCACGGCGGTTGACAAACGCCGCGGGCTCATGGCCTGCCAACAAAGCGAGCTTGTCCACCCCAAGCAAACGCAGCACGCGTATCAGGTTGGGGCTCAGGTGTATGCCTGCGCCGACAGGCGAGAAGCGCGGCGCCTGTTCGTATAACGTTACCTCATGCCCGGCGCGTTGCAACAGTGTCGCGAGGGCACAGCCGCCGATACCGGCACCGACGATGGCGATGCGTGCCGAAGTCATATTGGTCATCTTAGTACTCCAGAATAAATTACGGGCGCGGCGAAATCGATTCGATCATGCAGTGCTCCGCGGTGCGACTCAAGCACCTTGAACCACGATGCCGATGCTGCGCGCGGTACGCTCGCGGATAGCCTTGGCGGGACGGTATTCGACCGATTGATGCCAGGCTTGCGCCTGCTCGGTGGAATCGAACTCCAGCACCACGATACGTTTGGGAGTCCAGTCGCCTTCCAGATTCTGCGCCGCTCCGCCGCGCACCAGGAAACGCCCGCCATACTCGGCCACCGAAGGTGCGCCGATGCGGCGATACTCTTCATAGCCTTCGGCATCGTGGATGTCGATATCTAAAACAATGTACGCGGCCACGGCGCGATTCTCCTGTTCAATCGACGGCGTCCAGCTTGCCGGACGCCGTGCCTGTCTAATGTACCCAGCTTTAAAACAGCGCAAATCAAAGACTGGAAAAAGCGATGCTATGCGTGTCCGCGCCGGCCAGCCTGAGCTGACGCGCGGCTTGATACTCGGGCGAGGCATGCCAGCGGCGAGCTGCATCGAGGTCGTCGAATTCGAGTACCACGATGCGCTTGGGGCTCCAATCGCCTTCCAGCGTGACGGCGTCGTCGCTACGGGCCAGCACGCGGCCGCCATGTGCGGCAATGGTCGGGACGCCGGATTTGCGGTATTCGGCGAAGGAGATGGTGTCGTGCACTTCAACTTCCACTAAGACGTAGGCGGCCATGGTTAACCTCGGGGTAAGGATGCGGTTTCTTCGTGAAGCGCGATAAACACCCGGCCCTGTTCGATTTTCACCGGGTAGGTCCGGACGCAGGTTTCCACCGGCACACACATCGCGGCCCCGGTGCGGACATTGAAGCGGCCCTGATGCAAAGGGCATTCAATCTCGTCGCCGAGCAAAAAGCCGTCGCTGAGCCTGGCTTCGCCGTGGGTGCACTGGTTCTCGGTGGCAAAAATAGTGTCGTCGACCGCGTACAGGGCGACGTCGTGACCTTCGATATAAAACCCCGCCACGCCTTGCTCGCGCACGGTGTCGATATCGGCCGCGAATTTCCAGTTATCGTTCATCGCGGCGCCTTTAGATCGGATAAATCAGTGAATTGGGGATCATTTCGCTATCGAATACGCAAATGCGGGATTCAAAACGCAAACCTTGCTCCGTCTTGCGGATCCGGTCCAGATAACGGCCGGTGTTGTAGACGTCGCTGAGTTGCTCGGTCTTGGTCCGCAGTACGGCGTAATTGGTTTCGGCGATGATCAGCGTGTCTTCGGCAAGCAGGATGCGCGGCGTGCTGATGATGTGACGCTGGTAGTAGGGGTCGTAGAACAGGGTTTCCTTGATACCGTAGACCCGGTCCTTGAGCATGCCTTTACTTTCGAACGCCAGTACCGCGAGCGGCCAGCCTTTTTCGTGGTTTTCGCGCGGCAGGACCTGATAGACGCATTCTTCCTCGAAGAATTCCGGCCATTGATCCCAATCGCCCGAATCCAGTACCGCGGCGTAACGCGCATTCAAGGCGACCAGGGCATAAAAATCGTCGTAACTCAGATACGGCACGCTGAGTGCGTCGTTTTTCAGCAGATGCGCCGCGGGCGCAAAAGTCGATTCAACTGCATTGGAAATAACTTTCATTTAAGCCTCCATCACCTGACGCCAATATTGATACATCCCGCGCACCAGCGTCTCGCTCACCATATGATCGGTCTGGTCGTCGACCTGACTGCCGCCCAATTCATTAAAGACGTGGCCGTGCTTGACCTGATGGAAACTCTGCTGCACACATTCGATGACCTCGCCGTCGTCGGCCGAGACAAAGCCGGCGGGTCCAAATAGATTGGCCTGGCGCAAGCGGCGGCGAGTCATTTCCGCATCGTCGGTCTCGAAGCCGAAGTGAGTCCAGACGTAATCGAACACGCCCGGCCCGATCGGACGGATGCGCCGGGTGGACAGGGCATTGACCTGCTGTTGAATGATCACGCTGGGCATCAGCGTCAACATCACGACGGTGGGGTCGCCCCACCACGATTCATGCACCACATCGAGAAAACGATCGTCGTTCAGGGTCATTTTTTCTTTGAAGCTGGTCACGTTTTGCGTGACTTCCCCGCCGCCGCCGCCGCTGCGGATCGACACCATGGCGCCGTGCCGATGATGTGCGTCGGTCACCAGCTTGGCCGGATTGTCGGCGCGCCACAAACCGAAGTTGACGAACCAGGTGTGCAACAAGCCGGCGTGATAGGGGTCCTTGATGTTTTCCACCATCAACTTCCAGTTGCTGGGAATGCGTTGCCGGGTGTAGCCGAGCAGCGTCAGCTTGGGGCCGTGGAACAGGCGATCGTAATAAGCGAGGATCTCAGGCCCGAGAAAATCTTCGAACGATTCGACATTCTCGTCGAACGACGCAAACACCACACCGCCTCGGGTAGACACCCGCAGGCGCCGCAGGCCATGATCTTTGGGGTCGAAATCGGCCGGCATGCCGCCGTTCACCCGGCCGCCCTGTTTGACCCCGCGGCGAAACGGCACGCCGATCAAATTACCTTTTAAATCGTAATTCCACTGGTGGTACGGGCAATGGAAATCCTTGGCCGTGCCGTTGCGCTCGCGACAGAATTGCATGCCGCGGTGAGCACAGGCATTTTCGATTACCGTGACCTCGCCGTCCTGGGTACGGGTCATGATCACCGAGCGTTCGCCGACCTCGGTGCGTTGGAAGTCGCCCGGATTCGGAATCTCGGCTTCCAGGCCGATGTAACACCAGTGCTGGGAATAAAACAGGCGTTCCAGCTCCAGTTGATAGAGGGCCTCGCTGGTATAAGCATCGAAGGGCGTGCGGCTTGCGCCTTTGCCTTTCCAGTCGAGCTTGATGGCGACTTCGTTGGGTGCGTTCACGTAATTCTCCTGTCAGTAGGAAGTAGCCTGTGCGGCATGGCGGACATCGGCATTCGCCGCATGGCGTTTGATGGATGCATGGAAATATTGCTGACGCTCGCGCACCGCGTCGGCCAGTAATTCGATCAAGCGTGCGGTATCGGACCAGCCGATACAGGCGTCCGTAATGCTTTGTCCGTAGCGCAGCGGTTCGCCCGGAATCACCTCCTGGCGTCCCGCCACCAAGTGCGATTCCAGCATCACGCCGGCAATGCGCTGTTCGCCATTGGCCAACTGATGGGCGATGTTTTCGCATACCTTGATCTGCGCCAGCGGGCTCTTGCCGCTATTGCCGTGGCTGGCATCCACCACCAGCCGCGCAGGCAAGCGGGCATGCAGCAGATCGGCGCACGCGGCATTGATGCTGCGGTTGTCGTAGTTCGGCACTTTGCCGCCGCGCAACACGATGTGCGATGCGTTATTGCCGAAGGTCGACGTCACAGCCAGCCGCCCTTCCGCGGACGGCGACAGATAGTGATGCGATTCACGCGCAGCCTTGACTGCATCAATCGCGATTTTCACATTGCCGTCGGTACCGTTTTTAAAGCCTATCGGTGCGCTCAGGCCGGAGGCCACCTGGCGATGCATTTGCGATTCGGTGGTGCGTGCGCCGATGGCGCCCCAGGAGATCAGATCGTCGAGGTAACGCACACTCATCAGATCGAGAAATTCGGTGGCGGCGGGCAAGCCCAGGCCGTTGATGTCGAGCAATAACTTGCGCGCCTGGCCCAGGCCTTCGCCGATGCGGAAGCTGCCGTCGAGCAGCGGGTCGTTGATCCATCCTTTCCAGCCCACCGTGGTGCGCGGCTTTTCAAAATAAACCCGCATCACAATCTCCAGCGCATCCGCGTAACGGCTGCGCAAGGGCATCAAACGCTGGGCAAATTCGAGCGCTGCATGGGCGTCATGGATCGAGCAGGGCCCCACGATCAAGGCCAGACGATCGTCGTTGCCATGCAGAATATTCTTGAGTGATTCCTGAGTTCTGCGTATCACTCGCTGCGTCGCGGCGGGCAGCGGCAAGAGGGCGTGCAACTCAGCCGCAGTAGCGATTTCCTGGACTTGAACGCGGTTCAAGGTTGTTGAAATATTTTCTATTTGATCCATTTAAGCCTCCGCTCTATGCCACCACGAGGTACTCAGAATTCGCTGAGGGCAATTAGAACGGATTGAAATTAAAGTCGATACTGTCAGAATTCGCAGTCCTGTTTTGGTATACCAAATAGGACTGTTATTTTTCTCAGTATCTTCCAAGACATGGATGCGAGTATTTTTGAAATGCGACGAGCGAGCACTTGTTGCTATGCCAAAATTGGAGAAACGCAATGGAAAAAACACATTTTGAAACCGCGATTGAAGTCAAATATCGCGATACCGATTCGCTTGGACATGTAAGCAGTCCTGTGTATTACGACTATTTACAGCACGCTTATTTATCGTTTATGCATTCATTGCTGGAACTGCCGTTCAAGGAAAAATTACCGCATATTATGGTCAAGACAGCTTGCGAATATATGGAGCCTGCGCAATACGGCGACGTGTTGAAAGTGCGCAGCAGTGTCACCCGGTTCGGTTCGAAAAGCTTCGATCTGGAGCATTTGATGGTGCGCAGCGGTGCTGAAAACAGCATCGTGGCCAAAGGTTTTTCGACCCATGTGATGTTTGATTATTCAAACAATGCGACGATTCCGGTGCCGGAAGAATTTAAAACGCGAGTGATCAGTTTTCAAGGCGCGTTGTAAACGCAGAGCAAGGCGCGGCAGAGATGCCGCGCCGGCTGGACCTAATTACGCAAAAACAATAATGCCCAGCAAGACAGCTTTGACGGCTGCGTGGGTCTTGTTCGACGCATTAAGCTTGGTAATCGCACTTGCCACATGAAAGTTAATCGTACGCTCAGTCAATCCTAGTATCATGCCGATCTCATACGAAGTTTTTCCTTCGGCAGCCCAACGCAATACTTCACGCTCCCTCAAACTTAAAGGTGACATTACATTAGTGAAAGCTGCGCGCGTCGCGATATGAGTCATTTGTGGTTCCATAAATAAGTGGCTCCATAACAAAATGCAAAACATATCTACGCAACGTATCGGTTGCGAGTAAAGTTTTTTATAGTTGTGTTGATGCCGTGTGTAACTCCTGCGCTGGGGGTGCGGCGACCAAGCGAGAGAAGCTGTCGAACAGCTTACGTTCTCAAGCTCTAGCCCACCGGATGACCTCAGCTAACGGACCGGGAGACTCATGTTTAACCCGGGCACGTATGACACAGCTTGTGCTCCCAGCGCGTTGCGCTTTAGCTGATGTCGGCTTACATAACTTTCAGCTTCTTCCGAAAAACACCACGCCCGTTCCGTATCATTAACTAGAGTGCATGCTCACCGGGTTTTTACTGATCACGACTTAGAATACCTGTAGTCTCACTGCTGCGGAAGATGCGCTGGACGCACTATCTTCCTGATCTCAACGCCATGTCACTGTTTTCACTGAAGCGAAGTTTATGACCGCTGTCGACCTCAATCTCCTGATTGTGCTTGATGTCCTGCTCACCGAAGGCAGTGTGGCGAAAGCTGCGCAACGGTTGGCATTGAGCCCGTCCGCCATGAGCCGGTCGCTGGCCCGATTGCGCGCGACTACCGGCGACCCATTGCTGGTAAGAGCCGGGCGTGGACTGGTTCCCACGCCGTTGGCGCTCGAACTGCGCGACAAGGTACGCGCTGTGGTGGAAGGAGCCCAGGCCATTTTGCACCCCAGCGCGCATCTCGATTTAGCGACCTTGGAGCGCACCTTCACCATCCGTGCCAACGACGGATTTATCGAGAGCTTTGCCGCGCGCTTGGTGGCGCTGGTCGAAAAAGATGCCGCTCACGTCAGGCTGCGCTTTGCCCCCAAACCCGATAAAAATATCGTCGCGTTGCGTGACGGCCCGGTGGATATTGAGGTCGGTGTGGTCGGCGATACGGGACCCGAGCTGCGCATTCAAGCCTTGTTCCGCGATCGTTTTATCGGTGTGGTGAGAGTCGGCCACGCTCTCACCAACGACGCGATTACGCCCGAACGTTATGCCTCGTTCAAACACATCAGTGTGTCCCGGCGCGGCCAGGAACATGGCCCGATCGACCGTTCTTTACATGTGCTGGGATTGTGGCGCACGGTCAAGGCGGTAGTGCCGGGATTTTCCGCGGCCTTGGCCCTGGCGCGCAATTCGGAACTGATTGCCAATGTGCCTGAGCGGCAGACCGAGACGGCGCGCGCCGGCATGATCAGTTTTCCGTTGCCGGTGCCGACACCTGAATTGACGGTGTCGCAGATCTGGCATCCCAGATTGGACAGCGATCCCGCGCATCGCTGGCTGCGTAGCTGTCTTAGAAAAGTGTGCGAGTCATAAGGACATCAGTCATAACGCCTATCCCTAGTCTTGTCCCTAGTCTTGTCGCTGTCGTCATGACATCGGATCGAGGGTAAATACAACTTTCTTTTGGCCGGCGGTCTCCTATACTGATTACATAACAAAGCAGGAGACGAGCATGGCTACTTTGACGCTGACGGATTTGATTCTTTTGATTCCCATGGCGCTTGCCGGTGCGCTGTTCTTTGGCGCGATTCCCGTAGCGTCCAAACTGACTCTCAATGCGCTGCGCGTGTTTGGCGCGCTACTCGGCATGTTGTGTGCCGTGGTCCTTGTGGAAGGTCTGCCTTTGCTGATTTGACGCTTATCGATCCGCTTGGTTTTACCCGCGCGTCCAGAACGCGCAACATCCCGGCATCTAGCCGGAACCGCACAGCCGCGCAACGCGGCTGTGTCTTATTGTGCGGCAGGTATACGTCATGCGTTCGGCACGGATTTTCTTGCAGTTTCAAGTGGTTTTTGCACATTTTTCGTTCGATTCAAGTCATTTTTTATTCGGCGTTATCGAATTCGAACGGGATCTTCACGATTCTTGCATCCAAATCGGTCGACTACCCGTATAGAGCATAGCGGGCCCATGCTGAACCGGCAAAGCCTCCGCCACGGGTTGAAGAGAGCCGGGGCGTCGCGGTGTCGCGTTGTCGCGTTGTGGCCGGTCCACCCTGAATCGTTTTTTGCCTGGGAGAGGGCTGTATGCATTCCGTTTCGATTGTGCTTATCGGCTATCTGAGTGCTGTTTTGATCTTCTCGCTGGCCTGGCTTTGGCAGTTGCGCACCCGTAACGCCGGCATGGTGGACCCTATTTGGTCGTATTCGGTGGGCGCGCTGGCGGTCCTCTATGCCGTGCTGGCCAATGGCGAGCAGACCGTCCGAGTGATGACCGCGCTGCTGGGCGGCGGATGGGGCTTGCGCCTGGGCAGCCATTTGTTGCGTCGAAATATGGGCGAAGAAGACGGCCGTTACGCGCGCTTGCGGGAAGAATGGGGGCCCGCCGCGCAACGCAATATGTTCTGGTTTTTCCAGTTGCAAGTGGTCTTCGCCATGTTGCTGTCGCTGGGTTTTCTGGTGGTGGTGTACCAGCCGCTGCGACCGTCGAACGCGGTGTATCTGCTGGCATTGGTGGTGTGGTTGATTTCCGTTGCCGGAGAAGGCTGTGCCGACCGCCAGTTAAGCCGCTTCAAAGCCGCGCCGGAAAATCGCGGCAAGGTTTGCCGCCGTGGGCTGTGGCGTTATTCGCGGCACCCCAACTATTTTTTTGAATGCCTGCACTGGCTGACCTATGCGATTTTGGCATTGGCGAGTCCGTGGTTATGGGTCACGCTGATTCCGCCGCTGGTGATGGCGTGGCTGCTGCTTAAAGTATCCGGGATTCCGCTCACGGAAGCGCAAACCGCGCGTAGCCGTCCCGATTATGCTGAATATATTCGTACCACGAGTGCCTTGATTCCTTGGCCGCCCAAGAAGGTACGCTAACTTTGTCAGCAAGTACTCACTCAAAAGGAGTTGTTCGTGAGCACGTCATTTTTTGAGAGCACGCCGGGGCCACGCGTGCGTCGCGGATATTCCGCCGCTGAATTGTGCGAGCGCGGCCTGATCCCCGATGTGGTGGCGCGTTACGGCATGCGTGTCCTGATCAAGCAGAGGCTGCGCGACGAAGCGATAGCCGACGGCGAACTACGCTCGCGGCGCTTCAACAAGCTGCTCGACGGCTTGCGCGCCAGCCCTATCGCAATCGAAACCCAGCTGGCCAATCAGCAGCATTACGAAGTGCCGGCGGAGTTTTTCCATTTGCACCTCGGACCTTGTCTCAAATATTCGAGCTGCTTGTATCCGGCCGGCGACGAAACGCTGGCCCAGGCCGAGCAAGCGATGCTGGCGCTCTACGCCGAACGCGCCAAGCTGGCCGACGGGCAACGCATTCTGGATCTCGGCTGCGGCTGGGGCTCATTGTCGTTATGGCTGGCCGAGCGTTATCCGAATGCGCAGATCGTCGGGCTGTCCAATTCGCATAGCCAACGCGAATTTATCGAACGCCGTGCCGCCGAGCGCGGCCTGAAAAACCTGCGCATCCTGACCGGCAATATTGTCGATTTCGAATTCGCCGCGGTAGGGGTGCGCACCGCTTTCGACCGGGTGATCTCGATCGAAATGTTCGAGCATATGAAGAACTACGGTTTATTGTTCGAGAAGGTGGCGGGCTGGATGAAGCCGGATGCCAAGTTGTTTGTGCACGTTTTTGCGCATCGCCTGCTGGCTTATCATTTTGAGGTTCAGGACCGGCGCGACTGGATGACCCAGTATTTTTTCCAGGGCGGCACGATGCCGTCGGAAGCGCTGTTCGCGCATTTCCAGGACGACCTGAAGCTGCAACGCAATTGGTGGGTCAGCGGCGAACACTACCAGCGCACCGCCAACCACTGGCTGGCCGGCATGGATCGCGCCAAAGGCCAAATCTTGCCGTGGTTCGAAGCTACCTACGGTCCCGATCAAGCGTTGCTCTGGTTCAGGCGCTGGCGCATGTTCTATATGGCGGTTGCCGAACTATTCGGTTACGCCGGCGGCAACGAGTGGGGGGTGGCGCACTATCTCTTCGAGCGGCGCGCTTAAGTTGGGGCTGGCCCAGGCCCTTGCCTCATTGTCATTAGCTGCCGCCTTGCATTGATGCGCCGGCGCACAAGCTCGCGCAACGCCACGCTTGCGTGGCATTGCGCTGGTTAATCTGGCTCAGGCCTGGCTCAGGCGCCGACTGTTTCCAATTCGCGGGGCTTGGCCACCTGTGGTTCGACCGGCGCCGGGCGGCTGGCCGCTGTTTCGTCCGCAACAATTGAAGGCGAGGCGTCCTGGGCCGGGGTGATGGTGGTTTTGCCGTGCGGTGCCGGTTCGCCGTTTTCATCCAGATTGATGAAGACCATCTTTTCCACCGTCACGATGCTTTTGCGCGTGATCTTGTTGCGCACTTCGCAGCGCAGCGTAATCGAGGTCCGGCCGAAGTGGGTCGCCGTCATGCCCAGTTCAATCACATCGCCCTGGCGTGCCGAGCTGACAAAATTGATTTCGGACATAAATTTGGTGACGATGCGCTTATTGCCCAATTGGCACATGGTGTAGATCGCCGCTTCTTCGTCGATCCAGCACAACAGGCTGCCGCCGAACAAGGTGCCGTTGGGGTTCAAATCTTCGGGCTTAACCCATTTTCTCGTATGAAAATTCATTGTCGTCACCTGCTTTAAATGCGTGCCCCGGTAGTGGGGGCGATGCCTAGGGTAAATACCTAGATGTTAGTATAGGGTTAACGCTAGGTAAAGCAAGAGGAAAATATTGCGACGCAGCATTTTCTTGCGATTTTTGCATTGAACGGCCTATGGCCGGCTGCATCCATCACTCGACCCAGCGCTTAATTCTCCAACTCATCCGTCCCTTAAATCTTCCCCTATAGCGTGTCATCCGCTTCGGCGGTAATCCGAGAGCAAGCGCAAGAACGTACAAGCTCGCAGGTGGGCAACCTTATAAGCTGGCTTTCCCAGCTCGAATTCAGATCCCGTCATGCCCCACGCCGATACCGATACCAGCCGGTTTAACGAATTCGCCGCCGGCGCCCGCGATATGCTGCCGATGTTGCTCGGTGCCGCGCCTTTTGGCGTGATTTTCGGCACCTTGGTGACGGCCAGCCCCGTACCCGCTTGGCAGGGACAATTCATGTCTTTGTCGGTATTTGCCGGTTCCAGCCAATTTATCGGCATCGGCCTGATCGATTCGCACGCGGGTTTTCTGGTGGTGTGGGCCACTACCCTGATCGTCAATTTGCGCCATGTGCTGTATGGCGCCACGCTATTACCCTATGTACAACGCCTGCCGTGGCGCTGGCGCATGTTATTGGGCATGTTGATCACGGACGAGATGTTTGCCGTGAGTGTGGCGTCGCAGCGGCGCCAACCCGGCAGGCTTTATGGGCATTGGCATATGTTCGGTTCCGGGGTGGCGATGTATTTGAATTGGCAGGGCTGGACCTTGGTCGGCCTGATCTTCGGCAGCGCGTTTCCCGGTTTGCAGGCACTGGGTCTCGATTTCGCCATGGTCGCCACCTTTATCGCTATCGTGGTGCCGCAACTGAATACCCTGCGTTCGCTGGCGGCTGCTCTCAGTGCCGGGGCGTTGGCCTATGCCTGGCAGGACTGGCCGTATAAATTGGGTTTGCTGGCGGCGGTATTGTGCGGCATCGGCGTGGGCTTGGTGCTGTCGCGCGGCGTGCGGGTCGAGGCGGCAGCCGGGGAGGCCGCGCCATGAATCCCCTGTTTATCATCATCGGCATGGCGGGCGTGACCTATTTGACCAAAGCCCTGGTGCTGCTGGCGGGCGAGCGTGTCAGGTTTTCTCCGGCAGTGCGCACCGCCCTGGGTTTTGTCCCGGTCACAGTGCTGACCGCGATTATCTCCCCCATGGTGCTGGCCCCGCATCACGCGGGGCTGGAGTTGAGTTGGCGTAACCCGCAACTGGTGGCGGCGACCGTGGCGATCGTCGTCAGCGCCTGGACCCGGCATATGCTGTTGACGATCGCGCTGGCGTTAGCGGTATTTTTTGCCTGGCAGTATGGGCTGCTGCACTGAGCGCATTACCTTATGGGCTCAACGCGCGGCTCAATGCGCCGCTTAATGCATCCGCTTGGCCCGCCCACTTGATGTGCTCACTTAGCGCGCCGCTTGAGTACTGCGGCGCAACTTCGCCACTTGCTCGGCCGTCACCGCCGGCGCATTGTTATTCCAACTGGCGCGAATAAAGGTGACCACCTCGGCCACCTGTTCGTCATTCAACTGTTTGGCAAATTTCGGCATCGGGTAAGACGCCGGCACACCCTGGATCACCAAGTCGTCGCTGCCGTTCAGCACCACATTGATCAACGATACCGGATTCGAGTCCAACAGATTCGGATTGCCCGCCAGCGGCGCGAGGAAGGGCACATGTCCCTGGCCGTCGACCGCATGGCAATGCACGCAGAATTCGTTGTAGAGCCGCGCGTCGGTATGGCCGGCGGGCCGGGCCAGCAGCGCCGCGGCGCCCTTGTCGGCATACTGGTACGGCGGCTCGGTCTCGGTATTGGCGGGCGGCAGGCTTTTCAGATAATGCGCGATTGCCGTCAAGTCGTCGTCGCTGAGCATTTGCGTGCTGTTGTTGACCACGCTGGTCATCGAGCCGAATGCGGTCGCGTGCGTATTGGCGCCGGTCTTCAGGAATCCGCTCAGCTCCGCTTCCGACCAGCGGCCCAAGCCGCTATTCGGGGTGCCGCTGAGGTCGGACGCAACCCAGTTATCCAGCAAGGCACCGCCGAGAAACTGCGCGTCGCCCTCATCGCCGGCTTTTTCCTGCATCGCCACACCGCGCGGAGTATGGCAGGCGCCGCAATGGCCGAGGCCCTGCACCAGATACGCGCCGCGATTCCACATCGCATCGTGATCGGGTTTCGGACTATAGATGCCGGATTTCAGAAACACCATATTCCACAACTTCAACGGCCAGCGGGCATTGAGCGGCCACGGAATATCGGCTTTGCGGTTGGCCTGGCTGACTGGTTTAACGCCATGCATAAAGTAGCTGTAGAGCGCGTGCATGTCGCTATCGTTGATCTTGGCGAACGAGGGATAAGGCATCGCCGGATACAAGTTGTGCCCGTCCTTCGCCACCCCTTCGCGCAAAGCCCGGGAGAAGTCGGCTTCGCTGTAATTGCCGATCCCGGTGGCCGGGTCCGGCGTGATATTGGTGGTGTAGATCGCGCCCATCGGGGTATTCATCGCCAGGCCGCCGGCAAACGGCTGGCCTTTGGCTGCGGTGTGGCATGCAATGCAATCGCCGGCTTGGGCCAGATAGCTGCCCTGCTGCAACAAATCCGCGGGCGGGATCGGCGCACTGCGCGCCTGGCTGGACCAGGCACCGGCCAGCATGAGGGGAAGCAAGAGCCGGGTCAGGGCCCAACCTGGGAGATGGATTATGTTCATCTGATTCCTCAAAAATGGGCTGCTTCGAAGCGTGTCCGACTTGCGCCTGATTCGACCTGCGGTGCCGCTGACGTCTCGTTGCACGCAAGATCTCACGGTAGACCGTGGGACTTGCCTGATGCGTTGGATTCGCGGTTGCGGGACTCCTCGGCCTCGCTTTGCGTATCCAATGCGCCGGCCGTGGCAGATGCCTGAGGGCGCCGGCGTTCACTGCCGGCAATCACCACGCCGTTCTTGATCGCGGTGATTTCCGCCAGGATCGCCACCGCGATTTCCGGCGGCGTGCGCGCGCCCAGGTCGAGTCCGACCGGCCCATGCAGACGGGCAATTTCCTCGGCCGACAGGTCGAACAAAGCCAGGCGTTCGCGGCGCCGTGCATTGTTCAGGCGCGAGCCCAGCGCGCCGACATAAAATGCCGGCGATTTCAGCGCTTCGAGCAAGGCCATATCGTCGAGCTTGGGGTCATGGGTGAGCGCCACCACGGCGCTATGGGCATCGAGTTGCAAGCGGATGATCAGGTCGTCGGGCATCTCGCTCGACAGCTCGACCGCGGGCACGTCCCATTCGTCGAGGTACTCGGTGCGCGGGTCGCAGACGATCACACGATAGTCGAGTGCCAGCGCCATATTGGCCAGATAACGCGAAACCTGCGCCGCACCGATAATCAATAAGCGGCGGCGCGGGCCGTGGCTGGTGATCATGCGTTGGCCGTCGAACACCGGTAACGGCGCATGCTCGCCGTCCGTCAGGGTGGCGACGCCGCTGTTGAGATCGACGCTGCGGGTGATCAAGCGGCTGGCCTGCACCGCCTCCAGCAAAGCCCGCAGTTGCGTATGACCGGCGACCGGCTCCAGCACGATTTGCAGCGTACCGCCGCAGGGCAGGCCGAAGCGATGCGCTTCATCGGCGGTGATGCCGTAGGTCAAGGTCACGGGTGCGAGCGGGCGCAACTCGCCGCTACGCACTTGTTCGATCAGCGCATCTTCGATGCAGCCGCCCGAGACCGAACCCTTGACGTGGCCGTCGTCGCGAATCGCGATCATCGAGCCCGGCGGCCGTGGCGCCGAGCCCCAGGTTTTGACCACGGTGCCCAACAGGGTCGGGTGCCCGGCCACATGCCAGGCCAGCGCTGCGCTGAGAACTTCCAGATCGACGCTGTCCATCTCAGGCCGACTGCAGTTGTTGGCCTACCGGCAAGGTACGCAGCCGGGTGCCGGTGGCGGCAAAAATGGCGTTGGTCAGCGCCGCCGCGAGTGCCGCGGTACCCGGCTCGCCGATGCCGCCCGGCGCTTCCGCGCTTTTTACCAAATGCACTTCGATCAGCGGTGTCTGGTCGATACGCAGCATCGGGTAATCGTTGAAATTGCTTTGCTGGACCCGGCCGTCCTTGAAGGTGATTTCGCTGTACAAGGCGGCGGTGATGCCAAAAATCACCCCGCCCTGGATCTGCGCTTCGATGGTGTCCGGATTGACCGTCATGCCGCAGTCGACGGCACAGACCACCCGTTGCACCCTGACCTCGCCTTGCGGACTGACGGCGACATCGGCCACCATGCCGAGGAAACTGCCGAACGCATGCATCACCGACACGCCGCGGCCATTGCGATAACCGGCCTCGGCCAGCGTGGTATTGCCCCAGCCGGCCGCCTGGGCGGCCACTTGCAGGACGTTTTTCGCACGCGGTGTTTTACCCAGCAGGTCGAGCCGGTATTTGACCGGGTCGATCTTGGCCGTGGCAGCCAGTTCGTCGATAAAACTTTCCACCACAAATGTGCCGCGGGTCGGCCCGACCCCGCGCCAGAAGGCCGTGGGTACGCCGCGCGGTTCCTGGCGCACGTAGTCCACATAAATATTGGGCAGGTCGTAGGGCGGATCGGCCGCCACCTCGACCGCATCCGGGTCGAGTCCGTTCTTGAATGCCGGCGGCGCAAAGCGGGCCATGATCGAGGAGCCGACAATCCGGTGCGACCACGCCACCGGTTTGCCGTCGTCATCCAGCGCGGCGGAAATCTGGTCGTAATAATACGGCCGGTACATATCGTGCTGGATATCTTCTTCACGCGTCCACAAGACCTTGACCGGCGCCTTGACCTGCTGCGCGATGCGGATCGCTTGCACCACACCATCGACCTCAAGCCGACGGCCAAAGCCGCCGCCGATGAGGAAGTTATGCAACCGGATCTTGTCGGCGCTCAAGCCGGTCAGCTTCATCGCGGCATCGCGGACAAAGGTCGGCACCTGGGTGCCGACCCAGATATCGCAACCGTCCGGCGTCACCTGCACCGTGCAATTCATCGGCTCCATGGTGGCGTGCGCCAGGAAGGGCTGGTGATACACCGCCTCGACTTTTTTCGAACTGTGGGCCAGCAGTGTCGCCGGGTCGCCATCCTTGCGCGCCACCACGCCTGTGCGCTGGCCGGCCGCAACCAGATCGGCGATCAGGTCGGCATTGCTGAGCTTGGCGTTGACGCCTTCGTGCCACTCGATCTTGAGCGCGGCCAGGCCGCGTTTGGCGGCCCAGGTATGGTCGCCGACCACCGCGACGGCGTTATCCAGGCGTACCACCTGGCGTACCCCGGGCAAGGTTTTGCTGATGCTGTCGTCGACCTGGGCCAGCTTGCCGCCGACCACGGGGGACGCCGCCACCACCGCATACAACATGCCGGGCAACCGCACATCGAGGCCGAACTGGGCCTGGCCATTGACCTTGTCGGGCGAATCCAGGCGCTTGGCGCGGGTGCCGATCAGCTTAAAATCCTTGGGGTCTTTGAGAGCCACGGTGGCCGGCACCGGCAGCTTGGCGGCGGTATCCACCAGCGTGCCGTACCCGGCGCTGCGCTGACTCTCGGCATGGATCACGCTACCGTGTTCGGCGTGGCAACTGGCGGGATCGACCTGCCATTGCTGGGCCGCGGCACCGATCAGCAGCATCCGTGCGGTGGCGCCGGCACGGCGCATCGGGTCCCAGGCATAACGGATCGAAGTCGAGCCGCCGGTGAGCTGGCCGCCGAGATTGGGATCGGAATAAAGTTTTTCATTGGGCGGCGCTGCCTCAAGTTGCACTTGATCCAGCGATACTTCGAGTTCCTCGGCAATCAGCATCGGAATCGAGGTATACACGCCCTGGCCCATTTCCACCTTGGGCATGATCAGCGTGACCTTACCGCTTCGGTCGATGCGGATAAAACCGTTGGGCGCAAAATCGCCGGCGTTGGGTGCGGCGCTGGCGGGACCGCCTTGCGCGGCAGCCGGCAGGGCAAAACTCAGCAACATGCCGCCGCCGGCTGCAGCCGTTACGCTGACCACGCCGAACTTCAAGAACTGCCGACGTGTATGGCTTAATTCCGCGTGCGGGCCTGAAGCCGCGTCCGGGGTGTGCGAGGCGCGCATCTCAAGCTCCCTTCGCAGCTTGTTTGATCGCCGCGCGGATGCGCACATAGGTGCCGCAGCGGCAGATATTGCCGGCCATGGCGGCATCGATATCGGCGTCGCTGGGGTCGGGGGTGGTGCTCAGCAACGCGCTTGCCGACATCACCTGACCCGATTGACAGTAGCCGCATTGCACCACGTCCAGATCGAGCCACGCTTGTTGAATTTTTTTGCCGGCGGCCGTTGCGTTTACCGCTTCGATAGTGGTGACCGACTGCTCACCGACGGCTGCCACCGGGGTGACGCATGAACGTACCGGCTGACCGTTCAGGTGTACCGTGCAGGCGCCGCATTGCGCAATGCCGCAGCCGAATTTGGTTCCCGTCAGGCCGACCACATCACGCAACACCCATAACAAGGGCATGTCCTGCGCTACGTCGACATCGTGTTTCTGGCCGTTAATGTTAAGAGTGATCATGGTGGGTTCCGTGGTCGCCGCGGAGGGCTCCGATTTAGGGGCTAAGGGCCGGCTTCCGAACAGCGTCAAGCGGTGGGGCCTGTTGGGCTGCGTCGACGTACCGGGGGCTGTCGCCAAGACTACCGTAGGACAATGTAGGACAATCATAGTGGGCATCGGCCGACTCTGCAGCAGAGAATGTTGATCCGCGGCGCGTGTTGCAGTGCAGCGGCAGTTTTTTTCGGACCGATACCGCGCGATTTGCCTGACTTGATCCGGCCCTGATAGTTAAATTCCGCTCAAATGGTCTGCCGTGGTGGTTCGCGGTTTGCTTCGCTCATCGGGTCCGCTGCTCAGTGCGCCTACTCCGTGCGCCGGATAAGTGCCTGCCATACCCAGATTCAAAGTGCCGCCGGAGTATCGATATCGCGCAGCACGCCGGCATCTTCGGTATCGATCCTGAGCACCTGCCCCTGCTGCAGCAAAGCACGTGCCCCGGTGTCGCCATCGAGTTGTGTCAGGGCTGTCCGATGGCCGCGCCCAAAACCCACCGGATGCCCACGCACGCCGTGGTACCAGGCCGCGGCAATGGCTTCGTCGGTGATCAGCGCCGCGCTGACCGCGGCAATCGTGGCGGGCGCCAGCGCCGGCATGTCGGCCAACGCAATCACCCAGCCCACGGCTTCGCCGCTCGCGCCGACACCCGCCGCGAGGCTGGCCCCCATGCCGCGCTGCGCCGCCGGGGTCGGCAGGACCTCACACCCGGCATCCTGCAGCAGACGCGCCAGCGCTTCCGCCTGCGGACCATCCGGGCGCACCACCGCAATCACCCGCGCCAGCGCCGCTTTCATATGCGTGGCGGCAAGCCACGCGACCGGCAACCCGGTTTGCGCGCCATGCATCAGCGGTGCCAACAACTTGTTCTGTTGCCCGCTTGGATCGAAGCGTATGCCGCGCCCGCCCGCCAGCAGCAGACCGACGGGTTGCGGCGGCGGTGAGTGCGCTCCAATAGGCGCGTCTGGAGTCGTCGGCGAGGGAACAGAGACTGGGAGCATTGAGAAGGGCTAGGTGTGCAATCGGGCAAGTCGGATGCCGTCGGCGGCGAGGCGTCTGCAATGGCTGCTCAAGCGCACCCATCGCAACCGATTGTAGCAAAGCATGCGGAACTTACCCGGCATCCGTGTCAGCGCCAAAGGGCTTGACGGTGCCAGGGGTAAAGCCGCCGGCAAAACATTTCACAGTAACATGGCGGCTGACTCCTTCCCGGCCGCCGCCATGCCCTCCGCTATGTTCCCTTACCCTGCCGTTGAACTCGCCAAATCCTACCGTTTGCTCAACCACGGCCCGACCGTGCTGGTCACTAGCGCCCATGGCGGAGTGAGCAACGTGATGGCGGCTTCGTGGTCGATGCCGCTCGACTTTAATCCGCCCAAAGTGCTGCTGGTGATCGACCGCACCGCGCTGACGCGTGAATTGGTCGACGCTTCCGGTGCATTCGCCTTGAACCTGCCGACCCGGGCCCAGGCGCAGCAGACCTTGGCGGTGGGTTCGGATTCGGGACGTGAACACGACAAGTTTGCCGAAACCGGTTTAGTCACTTTCCCGGCGCAGCAAATAAGCGCGCCGCTGATTGCGGGTTGCCTGGGCTGGCTGGAATGCCGGGTGATCCCGGAGCCGCATAACCAGGAAAAATACGATCTGTTTATCGCCGAGGTGGTCGCGGCCTGGGCCGATCCCGCCGCATTTTCCGCCGGCCGCTGGCATTTCCCGGCCGACCCGGCGCAGCGTTCGATTCATTACCTCGCGGGCGGCGCGTTTTTTGCCACCGGTGAGGCGTTCGAGGTCAGCGCTGAAGGGTAAGCAAGGCAGGCTTAAAAGCCATCAAGGCTTGCCCAAGGCGATCAGCGATGATTGATCGCCCTGATGCTTAATTGCCTGCCAAGGCCTGCTTGGCACCGGCCTGAGCGCCGTTCGCACCTGTAAACTCAGGCCTTGGGCTCAGGCGACGGCGCTTGATTCGCGAGTGGGAACAGCAGGCACAAGGGGTTGGCGCCAATGCGCTGCCAGATCGCGCGATTCAGTGCGCGCCGGTCGGTTTTTGGCAGTTGCCGCGAACGCAATGCCATCTGGAATGCCAGGGCAAAGCTCACCAGCACATTGAGAAATGCCATGCTCACGGTGCCGGCCACCGCCCACCAGAACACCGGCGTTTCCAAGACCTTGGGGCCCAGCACCCCGATCGAGGTGGCAATCGCACCGGTACTCAGCGTCACGTGCCGGACTTCAAACGGCACGGCGAACGCGGTCAGGATGGCGGGCACCAGGCCCAGCATCATGCCCAATGAAGCGTTGCCGACGATGCCCGAGACATTTCGGTGCCAGAACGCCGCGATGCGCGCCGCGCCTGCTTCGCCGAACACCAGCCGCAAGCGCCGATTGTAGGTCAGCACATCGCCAATGCGATGCAAGGCAAACCAGTTATCGGCCCAGCCGGACAACAGGCTGGACGACCAAAGCAGGACCCCGGTGAAAGCGGCATAAAACGGCGTCGGGCCGAGCAGCGAAAACGATTCCAGGGTGTGATGGGCTTTGGCGGGTGAGATCAGATTGCCGTGAAATAAGGCGGCAAAACCGAGCTGGGCCAGCAAGCAGACCGGAAACACCAGAATCAAATTGCCGAAAATGGCCGCCGCCTGAGTCCGCACCAGCGCGATCACGGAGGTGACGAAGATATCCAGCCCTGCCGCATTATCGACATCATCGAGCTTGTGGGCGATGGTGGGCGCCGTCATGGCCGGTTGTTTGGTGGCGAGGGTGAAATGCAGGAAATGCATCAACAAGAAGCTCAGGGCATAGTTAAGCCCGGCCAGAAAACCTTCGACCATGGGCTGCAAATGCGCGCCGGTGACGCCGAACTTGATATAGACCGTGAAGGCGGTCACCAGGCCCCCGCCCGCCGCCATTTTCAGCATGCTGTAGTACTCGGTACGGTCGTGGGCGATGTAATGCGCGCCGGTTTCAGCGCTGCGCTCGACCACTTTGCGCGCCAGCATGCCGAAGGTATTGCGCATCAATACCGTGACGCTCTGACTGGCCCGATTCGAGGTGATCAACTCGGCAATCAGGCGCGCGCGCGATTCCATTTCATGATCGGACAGCCAGGCTTCCAGCAGATGTTCGACGCGCATGATGCGGGTCTGCATGCGTTCGATTTGAAACACGATTTCGACACTGACGCCGTTCTCTTCCAGGTGCGAATAGATGGTGCGCGAAGCAATGCGGCACTGGTCCAGCAAGATCCGCAGAAAATTCACTTGTTGCAACAGGCGCTGCTTGAGCAGATTGACCTCCACCTGTTGCATGGCGCGCTGCGCCGCTGCCGCCTGAGCGGTTTCGGCGGCGGCGGGCGGCACGGCGCTTAGCACAATCGTCGCTGCCTGCAATTGGGCTTCGGACCAAGCCGCATGGGCCAGCGTCACGGCTTCGATGGCGCGTCCAAGCTGAAAAAACGGTGCGTCTTCGGGGCGATTGCCGGGCAGCCGGGTACGTACCGCGCCCGACAGGCCGGTCGCGCTGATCTGGCACACAAGGGTATGGATCGAAGTCAGTAAATCGCGCGACAGCCGGCCGACTGCGTATTTTTCGTCGGATGCGATGCCGTGATTGAACAACTCGCCGATTTTCTCAAGGATGGCGTCCGGCAGTGCCGCAACCCATAACGCATCGTCCGCCGAGGTGAACATCAGGGTGAACAGGGCGGTAATGTCGGTGCTGTTGGGCGCGGGCGGAATCAGGTTGAGCTGGATCCGTTCCAGCAAAGCGCCGATAAAGCCCGAGTGCACCGGCATGCCGCTTTCGCAGAGTAAAGAAATGGTATCGCTATCGGCCAGGATCCGGCGCAAGGTGAGTGCACAGCGCGCCTTCCATACGGGATTGCGGTCGAGCAATTGCAGCAGGTAACGCAAACGGGCATGCGGCGGGAATTTGACGGCGCCGCTGTCGCTACCCGGATTTAAGCTGCCGGCATCGGATGGCGCCAGAGTGCCGCCGCGATGCAGCCAATGCGCGACTTCGATCAGCCATTGATTGCGTTGAGCCAGCGGCGCGAGCGGGTCGGCATGAGCCAGCAAAGCATCGATTTGCTGGCCGCTGCTGGGCGAGGCGCGCCATTTTTTCCAGAAAGTGGTCAGGGATTTGAGCATACGGTATCGTGCACTGCTCACCGGCGGTGAGCAAGTCGTGTTTAAGGGCATGCCGGGCATGCCGAAGCGATTCAGCCGGTCCGCTGCCGCAGGCGAGCATAACCGGCTTCGGCACAGGCCAGCAGACGGCGGCGCAGCGGCGCGTCAACATAGAGACTGAGCCCCCAGCATAACAGCAGCAGCACCGCGGTAAACCCGCAACCCAGCCACGGGCCGTCGCGGCCTAATCTTTGTTGTAGTGCGGGTCCGAGCAGAATACTCAGCGGCACATGCAGCACATAGATGGGATAGGACAATATGCCCAGCCAGCGCGCCACGCTGACGCCGGGGCCGGTGGGCGGCAGGCTCAAGGCCAGATAAATCAAGCCGGGGAATACCGCGACCACGGCGATCCAGTCGAACCACGGACGCAACGCCTCGGCGGGACTGGCCATCAGGATGGCGGCGACGCCTGCGACAATCAACCAGGGCAGACTATGGCGGCTCCAGCTTGAGCGGACCGCGGCACCTGGCGCGCTGCGGCCATGTCTGAGGAAAGCGCGATACAGAAGTACCCCGGCAAAAAACGAATAAGCGACCCGGAACAGACCCAGTACCAGGGTTTTGCGCAACCAGCCGAAATCCAGATTGTGATATCGCGAATACGCCAGAATCATGGCCAGGCCGAAGCCGGAGATCAAGATCACGAACCACAGCCGCCGGGTATTCAGGCGGCGCACGAAAACGCCGTAGAACAGGTTGGCCAACAACTCGAAAAAGAGCGACCAAGCCGGGTGGTCCAGCGGAAACGGCGGGTCGCCCGCCAAATTGGGCAATAACAGACCGGCCAACGCCACCATCGACAACAGCGGTTTCCAGTCAGGCAGGCCGTCCGGGTACAACGCCACCAGCATCAGCATGCAACCCAACAGGTACAGCGGGTAAATGCGGATCACTCGCAGCAACATAAAACGCCGTAGCGACAGACCTTGCAGCAGACGTTGTTCATAAGCATTGGCGATGACTACGCCGCTCAGGAGGAAAAATACGTCGACCGCCAAATAGCTTTCCTGAAACGAGAACGCGGAAAAGAAGGGGACATGCCGCATCATCACCAGGATGGCGGCAACCCCGCGGATCGCGTCCAGCGTGGCAAAAAAAGGTTTGGCCTGGGTGGCCGGGCGGGTGGGATGCATCGGGGATCGGATATCTCAAGATAAGGCTGCGATTGTAGTGCCAAATGGGGGGAGATCGACCCGCCCAGCGAAACATTGGGCCGTAGTCGGGTGGTGACTGGCCCTGGAGCACAATCCGCTTTGCCGCGCATGGCGCTGGCGTCCCGTTGCTGATCTCGCCGCAGGAATCTATTTTGTTTCGGTATTTTTTACCGGAAAAGTGGATTTTTATGGGTGAGCGCGGTGACGCGATGAGACCTTTATGCTGAAACAGCACAAGCCCATTAACTCATTTTTCCAGGCTGACGCGCCTCAGACTCAAACCCTGGCTAAAATAATGATGAACCGGCGTGGCCGGATGCGTGTCAGGGTGCAAGGCACATCGGGACGTAGCCGGGCAAGCCAAAGACATTGTTTGTCGCCGTGTTTTTGCTGGTATTCAGGCCTGTTTGTGGCACGATAGGGAACTGTCTTGTTCCTGCCCCGAATCCATTCAGAAAAATCCACCAGGATCTCGTATCGCAATGAAGACCTCGACCCATCCGCTTCCGCGGGCAACTGCCATACCGGATAAAGCCGACCGTACCGACAGCACCGCTTTCAAAGTGCTGGGTGCGATCAGTTTTTCGCATATGTTGAACGACATGATTCAATCGCTGATCCTGGCGATTTATCCGGTACTGAAAAGTGGTTTCCATCTGAGTTTTGGGCAGATCGGTTTAATCACCTTGGTATACCAAATCACGGCTTCGTTATTGCAACCGGTGGTCGGTCTGTATACCGATCGCAAACCGCAACCGTATTCCTTGCCGATCGGCATGGGTTTTACGCTGGCCGGTTTGCTGCTGCTGTCGATCGCGCCGAACTTCGGCGTGCTGTTGTTGGCGGCCGCGCTGGTCGGCACCGGCTCGTCGATCTTCCATCCCGAGTCGTCGCGGGTGGCGCGGATGGCCTCGGGCGGGCGCCATGGTCTGGCGCAATCGTTATTCCAGGTCGGCGGTAATCTCGGCAGTTCGTTTGGGCCGCTGCTGGCAGCCCTGATTATCGTGCCTTACGGCCAGGGCAGCATTGCGTGGTTCTCGCTGGCGGCGCTGTTGGCCATCGTGGTGCTGGTGCAGATCAGCAAATGGTATGCGGTGCATAGGCTCGGTTCACGCGGCAAGGCAACGCGGGTGGTCACGGCGGTCAATTTGTCGCGCGGCAAGGTGACCTTTGCCATCGGTATCTTGCTGTTGCTGATTTTTTCCAAATACTTTTACTTGGCCAGTATCGGCAGCTACTTTACCTTTTATTTGATCAGCAAATTCCATCTTTCGGTGCAAAGCGCGCAGGTTCATTTATTTGTGTTCTTGTTCGCGGCGGCCGTCGGGACCTTGATCGGCGGCCCGATCGGCGACCGCATCGGGCGTAAATATGTGATCTGGGCGTCGATTTTGGGCGTGGCGCCATTCACCCTGATGTTGCCTTACGTCAACCTGTTCTGGACCGGTATCCTGGTGGTCATTATCGGGCTGGTGCTGGCGTCGGCCTTCTCCGCCATCCTGGTGTTTGCCCAGGAATTGATCCCGGGCAAGATCGGCATGGTGTCCGGCCTGTTCTTCGGTTTTGCCTTCGGCATGGGCGGTATCGGCGCCGCGGCACTGGGTCACTTGGCCGATATCACCAATATCGAATATGTCTACAAGGTATGCGCGTTTCTGCCGTTATTGGGCGTGACGGCGATTTTCCTGCCGAATATGAAACGGGCACATCACGCGTAGGCGGGACACATCAAGTGCCGCCGGCTCGGTGCCCGGATGTTTGAGTACCTGGCCGGCCGCACCTGGCCGGCCGCACCATTTTTACAGTGCCAGTTCCAAATTGCGGCCGGCGACCGCATCCGCGCCTTCCAACGTCAGCAAAGCACGTTTGCGCTCCAGTCCACCTGCGTAACCGGTCAAGTGTCCGACGCTGGACAACACCCGGTGGCAGGGCACCATCACTGAAATCGGGTTACGCCCGGTGGCGCTGCCCACGGCCCGCGCATGTTCGCGGCCCACGCCGATGCGGCGCGCAATCTCGCCATAAGACACCACCGTGCCATACGGGATTTCGGCTAAAGCACGCCAGACCTGTTGTTGAAATGCGCTGCCGTCCATCTGCATCGGCACGGTGAAATGCTGACGTGTGCCGGCAAAAAAATCTTCGATTTCAGCGCGTGCCTGGCGTAGGGGGGGATGATCCGGCGCGTGATGCCAGGTCGCATTTCTTGTGGGGAAATATTTCTGGCCGCTGAAAAACAGGCCGGTCAGTGCGTGCTGATTGGCGCGCAACAGAATTTCGCCCAAGGGGCTGGTCCAGGTATCGTAATAGATCATGTCGGTTCTCCACCGCCGGCCGCAGCTTGCCGCCAGACGTGCAAGGTTGCATAAGCGCGCCATGGGGCCCATGGTTGCGCATGATGTTCAACGGCTTTGGCGCTCGCCAGGCCCAGTTGTTTTTTCAGGATCAGATCGCCTGCCGGGAAGGCATTGGGCCAGCCCAGCGCCCGCATGGCCACGTATTGCGCGGTCCACTCGCCGACCCCCTTGATGCGCAGCAAAGCAGCCAGGGTTTGGTCCAACGGCACCAGCGGTTCCAGCGTCAAGCGGCCGGCGCTGATCTCGGTTGCGACCGCATGAATCGCGGCGGCGCGGGCCTTGATGATGCCCAAGCCATGTAAAGCTTCCACCGGCAGAGCAGCAATCTCGCGGGCGCTGGGAAAGATCGCTTGCAAACCCTCGGGCAAGCTCTCCCCGGCGGCGCTCGGAGGCGGTCCCAGGCGGGTGGCGATACGGCCGAGAATGGTCCGCGCTCCCGCCACTGAAATCTGCTGTCCGACAATCGCGCGTACCGCCATTTCAAAACCGTCGAAGGCGCCGGGTACGCGCAGGCCCGGCAGCGCCGCAGCCAGCTCGCCCAGATGCGCATCGACCAGATCGGGCCGGCAACCGAGATCGAAGATACTGCGCACCCGGCTTAACAAAGGCGCAACCGCCGGCGCCAAGCTCGCCGGAAAGGTCAGCTTCACCGTATGACGCGCCGGCACATGTTCGACGCTGATCCAGCCGCTCAAGGTGCGGCCCGCGGCCTCAATCACAATGGTGCGCTGGTAGACCCCCTGCGCCACGCGCTCGACGCCGGCAATGGCACGGCATGCCAGAAATTCCAATAGCTCGGTCCAGGCGAAGGGCGGCCGATAACCGAGTTCAAACGACATGGTGCTCGATGTGGCGGCAAATATCTGCGTCTTGCGCAATTGCCGTGGGCTCAATCGATAGTGCGTCTGGAACACGTCATTGAAACGCCGCAGGCTGGAAAACCCAGCGGCAAAAGCCACTTCGGCTACCGGCAAGGCGGTGTCGGTGAGCAGGCGCTTGGCCAGCAGCAAACGCTGGGTTTGAGCGTATTCGATCACCGAAACGCTAAACTCCGTGGCGAAAATGCGCCTTAGGTGACGCTCGGTAATCCCCAGGCGCCGCGCCAGGTCGGGAATGCCCGCCTCGCTGAGAAAGCCGCCTTCGATCAGCGCTGCCGCAGTGCGAGCCAGCGTGCCCGACATATCGAGAATGCCGTGCCCCGGAGCCAGTTCGGGGCGGCAACGCAGGCAAGGACGAAACCCCTGCTTCTCGGCGGCCGCAGCGCTTAGGTAAAAGGTGCAGTTGGCGAACTTGGGGGTACGCACCGCACACACCGGCCGGCAGTAAATCCCGGTCGACGAGACACCGACGAAAAACCATCCGTCAAAGCGTCGATCCCTGGCCAGCAGGGCTGTGTAATAAGTATCGCGGTCAGTGTCCATGGATCCACTATAAGCCGCCTTGGGGAAAAATACTGGCTGAATTCGGACATGAGTTTGGACTGCCCCGATGCGCGATCAAGGTCGGCTAATTGCGTTTAAGCCGATGGGTGAGCATGTCGGGGAGATTGCCATGAGATACCCGCGCGCCGGCTTCGCCATCCCGTCACTGAAAATGTCGACACCGCAGTTCGACTAACGGATTAGTCCGAATTTACGCCAGCCTATCGATGAGTGCCACGCTGCCGCCACATAGTCGCGGTGCGCGCGGCTTGGTCCACTCCCGCGCGCACCCATACCTAAAACGTGTAGGCCAGCAGGAGCGCAAGTGAAAACAAAAAAAGTGGTATCCGCCATCAGGAAAACCTTAGGTTTCCAGATCATTCTTTCGGCCGCATTTATTACCCCGGCTTATGCGCAGAGTACAACGCCGCGCAGCGCGACGGCGCCAGCCTCAGTTTCGGGCGCGGTCTCAAGCACCCCCTCGGGAGCCACCTCAAGCACCGCTAACGGTGGCGTCACCACTTTGCATAAAGTTGAGGTAACGGGCTCACTGATCAAAAGCTCCGATAAAGTGGGTTTTAATCAGGTGCAGACGATCACCGCGAAGGAAATTCAAAGCAGTGGCGCGACCACGGTTTCCGATTTTCTGCGCGATGTCTCCGCCAACTCGTCCAGCAGTTTTGCCGATAACGAGCCCGGCTTTGCGCCCGGCGGCGCGGGCATCGCATTACGTGGATTGAGCGAAAAATATACGTTGGTGCTGGTCGACGGCCAACGTGTCGCACCCTATGGTTTGGCGGTCAATGCCACGGACAGTTTCTTCGACGTTAACGCCATTCCGTTGAACATGGTCGAACGCATTGAAATCGTGAAAACCGGCGCCGTCTCGCAATATGGCTCGGATGCTATTGCCGGCGTGGTCAACATCATTACCAAGAAGGATTTCCAGGGCGTGCAATTGGGCGGCAGTTTCGGCGGCGCCACCAGCGGCGGCGACGAAACCAAGAAATTCGATATCACCGCCGGCGTCGGCGACCTGAATGCCGATCGCTTTAACGTCACCCTGGGCGCCAGCATTTATCAGCAGAATGGTTATTCGCTCGCCGACCGCTCGCAAACCAGCGGCCAGAATTACCTGAACCAGCCGTTCGGTGTACTGGACGGAGCGGCGGATTATTTCGAACCGAATGGCCGAGGCAATGGCGGCGCCTGGAAAGGCAATTGCCCACCCGGCAGTTTTATCGCGCCTGGCGCCAGCGTGGTCCACGGCCCGGCCTCGGGTTCAAGCTGCGTGGCCAATACCGCCAGCGGCTATTCCGGCGAACCCGACTCGCTGCGCCTCAATGCCAAGCTGCATGCCACCTTCCAGCTAAACGACCAGGTCCAGGCCTTCGCCGATTTATGGGAAAGCCGCGACACCACCACCCTGGACCAAGGTTACTCCAGCATCGGCGACGGCACTTCTGCTTACGATCCAGTCACCGGCGGGGTCAAGCAAATCCCCAACACGCTTTCCGGAGGAAACAACTTTAACCCGTATAAGCGCGATATACCGATCAACTATACGTTTTTGGGGCAACCGATCAGCGACAAATCCACCGCGAATTTTTCCCGCGCCGCGACCGGCATCAAAGGTTCTTTCGCCACGCCTACCCTGGGCGATTGGGATTGGTCCGCCTCGGTGAGCCATTCGCAAAGCACGGTCGACAGCACTTTGTCCGGCCTGATGAGCACCACCGGTCTGCAAAGTATCCTCGGCGCCGGCGGTCTATTCGACTTTTCCAATCCGGCGCTCACGCCTGACGGTTTGAACGGTCTGTACACCAGCGCCGACCAGGAGGCGATCTCCAAGCTCGATACGGTTGATCTCACCGCCTCGACCGCCGATCTGTTTTCGCTGCCGGCCGGCAATGTCGGCTTGGGTTTTGGCGCCCAGTTTATGCATCAGAGCGAGTACATCACGCCCTTCAGCACCGTTGGCTTGGGTCAGGCGATCCCCGACGGCCTCAACTTGCAAAGCGTTGACGGCGGCAGAAATGTAGCCGCCGTGTATTATCAGATCGACGTCCCCCTCGTCACCCACCTGACCTTCAGCCAGTCCGGCCGCTACGACCACTACAGCGATTTCGGCGGGGCTTATTCACCGCGTTTTGCCTTGCGCTGGCAGCCGGTGTCGATGCTGACCGCCTATGCTTCTTATGATCGCGGCTTTCGTGCTCCGACGCTGATTGAAAATTCGCAATCGAGCACCTACGGCGTTCAATTTGCCGCCGATCCGCATGATCCGAATCACTCAACTCAACCGCAGGCCATTATTGAACGGCAGAACGGCAACCCCGATCTGCAACCGGAACGGACCAAAAATTACAATCTCGGCTTCCAGTTATCCCCTGACGCCAAGACCGATTTTGGTTTCGATTGGTACAAAATCGTGATCGGCAACGTAATTGGCGAGCCCGATATCCAGGCCGCGCTTAACGCCAACGACAAGAACGTGGTGGTGCGCAATCCCAATGGCACGATTTCCTACCTCAATAGCGCTTACGAAAATCTGAGTGCCCTCAGGACCGACGGCTTCGAAAGCACCTTCCGTAAAACCGTGTCGACCAACATCGGCAGCTTTACCCTGTCCGGCGACTGGGCTTACGTCTGGCACTTCAATGTGGAGGATACCAGCGGTCTAAGTGTCAACTGCGCCGGCAACGATGCTTGTTCCAACCAGCCCTTCGGTGCCAGTTTCCCGCGCTGGAAAGGCAATCTGACGCTGGACTGGAACTACCGCAAGTTCGACACCGCCCTGAGCTACTTGTACAGCAGCCCGTACACCATGACAGAACAGGGTTTGACGCCGGACAGCGTAGCCTCGTACAGCCAATTCAATTTGACCGGCACCTACACTGGATTCAAGCATTGGACGGTCTATGCCAGCATCGATAACCTGTTCAATAGAATGCCGCCGTTCGATCCGCTGTATCAGACACCGTCTTACGGTGTGCCTTACGATCCGTCGTTGTACGACAACGTGGGACGTTTCGCTGAAGTGGGGGCGACTTACCGCTTCTAGTCTGCCGCCATCGGCCGCCTGGGGCTGATGGCGTCAACACCTCGCTGCCGCCGCGCTCGCGTCTCGCTTTCTTGCAGATATTTCTGGATCGCCACACCTCGAATCGGGTATACAGACAGCATGTCTCGCTACTCTCAACCCGAACCCGCGCGTATGTCCATTCCCGCTGCTGCTGCCGCTCCCACCGCCACCGTGGTCGTTATCGGTGGCGGCCCGGCCGGCTTGATGGCCGCTGAAGTCATCGCGCAAGCGGGGCTGGCTGTCGCGCTCTACGACGCGATGCCCTCGGTGGGCCGCAAATTCCTCTTGGCCGGCAAAGGGGGGATGAATCTCACGCATTCGGAGCCGCCGCAGCCTTTCCTGGCACGTTACGGTGCTCGTGCCGCCGAGGTGGCGCCGCTACTCGACGGCTTCGGCGCGCAAGCGCTGCGCGACTGGGTGCATGGCCTGGGTGTGGAAACTTTTATCGGCAGCTCGGGACGGGTATTTCCGACCGATATGAAAGCGGCGCCGATGTTGCGTGCCTGGTTGCATCGCTTGCGCGGTGCCGGGGTGCAATTTCATATGCGCCATCGCTGGTTGGGTTGGCGCGACGGCACGCTATGTTTTGCCACCCTCGAGGGTGAGATCGGCGTGGCGGCCGATGCCGTGGTGCTCGCCCTGGGCGGCGGCAGTTGGGCACGGCTCGGCTCGGACGGTGCCTGGGTGCCGTTGCTGCGACAACGTGGCGTAACGGTATTGCCGCTGCAGCCGTCGAATTGCGGTTTTGATGTTGCCTGGAGTGCGCATTTCAGTGAGCGTTTTGGCGGAACTCCGGTCAAGTCGGTGGCCATCGGCTGGACCGATGCTGCTGGACAAGCGGTCCGGCGCCAAGGCGAATTTGTGATTTCCAGCGGGGGGATCGAAGGCAGCCTGGTCTATGCTTTGTCGGCGCCCCTACGCGAGCGCATCAATGCCAACGGCTACGCCGACATCATGCTGGATCTGGCTCCTGGTTTGAGTGCGGAGCGAGTCCATGCGGAAGTTTTGCATCCGCGCGGCGCGCGCTCGATGTCGAGTCATTTGCAAAGCCGCTTGGGCATTACCGGCGTGAAAGCGGGTTTGTTGCGCGAATGTTTGAGCCGCGAGTCTTTTGCCGATCCGGCGCAGTTGGCGTCGGCGATCAAGGCCCTGCGGTTGCGCCTGGTGCGCCCGCGTCCGTTGGACGAAGCCATCAGCAGCGCGGGCGGCGTGGCGTTTGAGGCACTGGACCGGCATTTGATGCTGGCCCAGATACCCGGCGTATTTTGCGCGGGGGAAATGCTCGATTGGGAAGCGCCGACGGGGGGCTATTTGCTGACCGCATGTTTTGCCGCGGGCCGCACGGCGGGGCTGGGTGTGCTGGCCTATCTGGCTCAATGATCGGCCTTGACCTTCAACCCCCGCCCCGTTTATTGCGCCGCGCCGATCAAGCTCAAAGCCAACGCCTCGGCGACTTCGATGCCGTCGATGGCCGCCGAGTAGATCCCGCCCGCATAACCGGCACCTTCGCCGGCCGGATACAGACCGCCTACGTTGACGCTCTGATAGTTCGCGCCGCGTTTGACACGGATCGGCGATGAGGTGCGGGTCTCGACTCCGGTCAGCACCGCATCGTGCATGGCGAAGCCGTTGATCTTTTTGTCGATCTCGGGCAACGCTTCACGGATTGCCTCGATCACGTAGTCGGGCAAGGCGGTGCTGAGGTCGGTCGGGGTCACCCCCGGCTTGTACGACGGGATCACGGAACCCATTGAAGTGGAAGCGCGCGCCGCGATAAAGTCGCCCACCAACTGGGCCGGAGCGCAGTAATTGCCGCCGCCCAGTTCAAACGCCCGCTGTTCCCATTTACGCTGAAATTCCATGCCGGCCAGCGGTCCACCCGGAAAATCTTCCGGCGTAATGCCGACCACAATCCCTGCGTTGGCATTGCGCTCGTTGCGTGAATATTGGCTCATGCCGTTGGTGACCAAATGCCCCGGCTCGGACGCGGCCGCGACCACCGTGCCGCCCGGGCACATGCAGAAGCTGTAGACCGCCCGGCCATTGCTGCAATGGTGCACCACCTTGTAATCGGCCGCGCCCAACTGTTTGTGTCCGGCGAATTTACCGAAGCGGCTGCGGTCGATCAGGCCTTGCGGGTGTTCGATGCGAAAGCCCAGCGAAAAGGGCTTGGCTTCGACATATACGCCGCGCTGGTACAGCATCTCGAAGGTATCGCGCGCACTATGCCCGACCGCCAACACCACATGGTCGCAAGGCAGATATTCGCCATTGGACAAGCTCAGTCCACGCACCTGGCCTTGTTCGATATCGATATCTTCGACCCGGGTTTCGAAGCGCACTTCGCCGCCCAGTTCGTGTATCGTCGCACGCATTTTTTCCACCATGCCGACCAGGCGGAAAGTGCCGATATGCGGGCGGCTCAGGTACAGGATATCTTCGGGCGCGCCGGCTTTGACAAACTCATCCAGCACCTTGCGCCCGTAATGTTTGGGGTCCTTGATCTGGCTATACAGCTTGCCGTCCGAAAACGTGCCGGCGCCGCCTTCGCCAAACTGCACGTTCGACTCGGGGTTCAGCACATTTTTGCGCCACAAGCCGAAGGTATCCTTGGTGCGCTCACGCACGGCTTTGCCGCGCTCCAGAATGATCGGGCGAAACCCCATCTGCGCCAGAATCAAACCGGCAAACAAGCCGCACGGCCCCATGCCGATGACCACCGGGCGCTGCGCGTCGTAACGTTCCGGCGCACGGGCGACAAAATGGTAGGCCATGTCCGGTGTCACGCCGCAATGCGGTACGTCGCCTAAACGCGGGTGCACCGCAGCCTCGTCGCGCACCTCGACGTCGACGATGTAGGTCAGCTTGATCTCGGCACGCTTGCGCGCATCGTGCGCGCGGCGAAACACCGTGTAGCGGATCAGCCCGTCGGCCGGTACGCCCAGACTGGCGAGCCGGGCCGCGATGGCGGCCTCGAGCGCGCTGTCGGGGTGGTCGAGCGGGAGTTTGAGTTCACTTAAACGTAACATGGCAACCTGGAAATCGGCGGCCGCAAAACCGGCCAGACCGCAATTTTATAGTTTTCGAGGGCTTGCCGTGGTTTTTCTTCGGCGGGAGGCGCTTTCGCCTACCCGGTGTGTCTCAATCGGATGCCTCAATCGGATGCCTCAATCGGATGTCTCAGCCGGCATGTCCGAGCGCGGCCGGGCGGTTGACGCTCGCGCCATCAACACCGGCGGCGAAGTCACCCGCATAGTAGCGGTCCCGCCATCCGCCGCGCCCTTGCCCGCTGCCTCAAACCCCGCTTTATTGCCGCCGCGCTGGGCGCGCTCGATTAACTGGCGCAGCAGGTCTACCGCCATTTCGGCCGCCTGACGCGTCGGCACCGCCACGGTCGACAAGGCGGGCCGCGATTCGCGCGCCAATTCGATGTCGGTGATGCCTACCACCGAGAGGTCTTGCGGTACGCGCAAACCCAGGTCCGCCGCGGCGTGCATCGCGCCCAGGGCGGGTAAATCGTTGCTGGCAAAGATCGCCGTCAGTTGCGGGTGGGCTTCGAGCAAACTGCGTGCAGCTTGATAACCGCCGCGGATGGAGTCGTGCGCAAAACGTGCCGTCGATTGCGGATGCGGCACACCGGCGGCGCGCAGGGTGTCGCGAAAACCTTCCTGACGCGCGGCGTGGATGCCGCCGCGTTTGCTGCCGATAATCGCCCCGATGCGGGTGTGGCCCAGGTCCAGCAGGTGCTGTGCCGCGATCGCTCCGGCGGCGCGGAAATCGACTGCCACACAGGGCAGGTCGGGTGGCTGGTCGGGCCGTTCCCACATGCATAACACCACCGGCGCGCCACGTTGTTCGGTTTTATGCAGATCGTCGAAATGCAGGTTGGCATTCATCACCAGCACCCCTTCCGATAAGGTGCCCGCGATTTGCTCCAGGTAGGCCCGTCCGACTTCCGGGTCTTCGTTGGTATTGCACACAATCATGAAATGCCCGCTGCTGCGGGCGGCACGTTCTGCCGCCAGGGCGAATTCCGGGTAAAACGGATTGGCGATGCTGGAGACCATCAAGGCCAACGTCGGGGCACGGCCCTCGGCCAAAGCCCGTGCGGTCAGATGCGGCCGATAGCCCAAGGCGCTGACGGCGTCCAGCACCCGCTGCCGTGTCGCCGCGCCGACCCGGCCGCGACTGCGCAACACGTTCGAGACGGTAGCGGGCGTGACACCGGCGTGCTGGGCAACTTCATTGAGGGTGGTCATGGTGAAACTTCAATCAGGCTGTGCATAAGGAGTGCTGTATCGGGTGCCAGCGGGTGCAAATTAGCGCGCAAAATTTAAAACAAGGACGTAAAGCGATCTGGTCGGCGGTCGGGATATACCCCTACGGGTAGGCCGCCGGCGCGCATAAAATTCACCGGAATCCATCTGGCCGCGGTGCCCAGCGTGCCGGATTTATTGGGCTTACGCCAAATATGCCGAACCTTTCTCAACATATGGGAGGCCGGTTCAAGGTTTGCCAGTCGAAAACGCTCGCTGCTAGAGTCGTTTGAAAATACAGAACGATAGCGAGACCAAGCCACCTGATCAACACCGAGCGATCCCCTCGATCGTTTTTCTTGGTAGTGTTTGATTAAGCGCTTAATCTGGATTGTAATCCGCTTCGTTCCAATTCGTTCATGGAGCCCAATCGATGGCCAGTATTTCGTTGAAAGCCGTGCAAAAAGCTTATGGCGATCAAGCGCCGGTGATACGCGAGGTCGATCTCGAGATCGGCGAACACGAATTCTGCGTGTTTCTCGGCCCTTCCGGTTGCGGCAAATCCACCTTGCTGCGCATGATCGCTGGGCTGGAGGACCTGAGCGAAGGCGAGGTGTGGATCGGCGGGCAATTGGTCAATCATGTGCCGGCTGCCCAGCGCGGCGTAGCCATGGTGTTCCAGAGTTACGCCTTGTTCCCGCATATGACGGTTTACCAAAACATGGCCTTTGGCCTGAAGCTGGCCAAAACACCCAAGGCCGAGATCGAGCGCAAGGTCAGGCAGGCCGCGCAGGTGCTGCAACTGGAAGCGTTGTTGGAGCGTTACCCCAAGGCGCTATCCGGCGGTCAGCGGCAGCGGGTGGCGATCGGCCGGGCAATTGTGCGTGAGCCTGGCGTATTCCTGTTTGACGAACCTTTGTCGAATCTGGATGCCACGCTGCGCGGCCAGACCCGGATCGAGATCGCGCGCTTGCATCAGCAATTCAAAAAAGCCAGTGTGGTCTACGTCACGCACGATCAGATCGAAGCCATGACGCTGGCCGACAAAATTGTGTTGCTGCATGCCGGGAAAGACACCGAACGTTACGGCAGCATCGCGCAGATCGGCGCCCCGCTGGATCTTTATCACCGTCCCAAAAGCCGTTTTGTGGCGGGATTTATCGGCTCGCCACGCATGAATTTTCTCCCGGCTCGGGTGGTCGCGATTGCCGCCACGCACGTTAGCGTGCGGCTCGACGTGGGTAATGAACTGATCGAGGTGGCGGTGGACGGCAGCGAGTTGCAACTTGAGCAAGTCGTCACGCTGGGTATCCGCCCGGAACACCTCGCCCCATGCAAGCTGATTTCGCTTGAGATCCAGGCGGCGCAAACCATCACCCGCAACGTATCGCTGATCGAAGCTCTGGGCGAGCTCAGCTATCTGCATCTTGATCAGCCGGGCGGCGTAACCCTGGTGGCCAAGGCCGCCGGCGATATCGAAGTCAAGCTTGGCGCGTCGATGGTATTCAGTCTGCCGTCGAGTTCGTGCCACCTGTTTACCGTGGACGGCTTCGCGGTTGCGCAACTGGCGCCGCGTCCGTCCACATTACCGTTTGCACAGGAGTCCGCAGCATGCGTTTAGGTGTTTGTTATTACCCCGAGCATTGGCCCGAATCGTGTTGGGAAAGCGACGCGGCCGCAATGACAGCCATGGGCATTACGCAGGTCCGGATCGCCGAGTTTGCCTGGAGCCGGATCGAACCGGCACCCGGCGAATATCAATGGGGCTGGCTGGATCGCGCGATTGAGGTGCTGGCCCAGGCCGGCTTGGAAATTGTGATGTGTACGCCCACCGCGACGCCGCCCAAATGGTTGATCGACCTGCATCCGGATATCCTTCCGGTCGATGCCGAGGGACGCACACGTCATTTCGGTTCGCGCCGGCATTATGATTTTTCTTCGCCCTCGTACTTCGAGGCGTCGCGTCAAATCTGCAGCGCGATTGCCCAGCGTTACGGCCGTCACCGCGCGGTGAAATTCTGGCAGACCGACAACGAGTACGGCTGCCATCACACCGTAGTCAGCTATTCGGCAGCCGCGGCGCGGGGCTTTCGGCTGTGGCTGCGCGAGCGTTACCGCAACATCGAAGCCTTGAATAAGGCATGGGGCACGGTGTTCTGGAGCATGGAATACCGCAGCTTCGACGAGATCGACCCGCCGGCCGGTACGGTGACCGAAGCCCATCCGTCGCACCGGCTCGATTACCGCCGCTTTGCCTCGGATCAGGTCGCACGGTATAACCGCATGCAAGTCGAGATCCTGCGCGAGCATTCGCCGGGACGCCCGCTGGCGCATAACTTTATGCAGTTGTTTACCGAGTTCGATCATTACAAGGTGGCGGCCGATCTCGATCTTGCCACCTGGGATAGTTATCCGCTGGGGGCACTCGAAGAACAATGGTTTGCGCCCGAGATCAAAGCGCGTTGGCTGCGCACCGGCCACCCCGATTTTGCTTCGTTCAACCATGACGTATATCGCGGCATGAGCCGCCTGCCGTTCTGGGTGATGGAACAACAACCCGGTCCGGTCAACTGGGCCGCCTGGAATCCCGCGCCGTTACCGGGCATGGTGCGCCTATGGAGCTGGGAAGCCTTTGCTCACGGCGCCGGTTGCGTGTCGTATTTCCGCTGGCGCCAGGCACCGTTTGCCCAGGAGCAAATGCATGCGGGCTTGCATACGCCGGACTATCGTATCGATGTCGGCGGCCTCGAAGCGCAGCAGGTCGCACAGGAAATTCAGACGGTGCTGAGCGCGGGCGGCGAGGCGGCGGTGCAGACCAAGGTTGCGCTGGTGTACGACTATGAAGCGAAATGGCTGTTTGAAATTCACCCGCAAGGCGCCGATTTCCATTATCCGCGTTTCGCCTTCGAGTATTACTCGGCTTTGCGCAGTCTGGGTCTCGATGTCGACGTGGTGCCGGTCGATGCACCGCTGACCGGGTATCGCCTGATCGTGGTGCCACCGCTCCCCATCGTACCCGCCGATTTTTGCCGGCGGCTCGCGGCGAGCGGCGCGCAAGTCGTGCTGGGGCCGCGCACCGGTTCAAAAACGGCCGATCTACATATCCCCGCGCAATTGCCGCCGGGCGAACTGGCGAGCGTATTGCCGATCCGGGTCTGGCGCGTCGAGTCGATGCGGCCGAACGTGACCGAGCCGGTGCATGGCGCCGGTGCCTTGGATGCGCTTGGCGGTACGGCGCGTTATTGGCGCGACTTGCTGGAAGCCGGCGCTACGGTCGACACGCTGGCGAGTTTTGGCGACGGTCACCCGGCGGTGGTGCGGCACGGCAATTTCCATTATTGCGCCAGCATGTTCGACGAGTCTTTTACCCAGCGCTTGTTCCAGCAAGTGGCGCATCAAGCCGGACTTGGGACTCAGGTGCTGGACGACACTATCAGAGTGAGCCGTCGCGGCAAGCTGACCTATGTCTTTAATTATGGTGCAAGCGAGTATCGAATCGAGCGGATCGGGGCGCAGTCGTTTGTGGTGGGCGGCCCGGTGGTCGAGCAGCAAGGCGTGGCGATTTATCGTACGTAATAAAAATAATTCAATTATCAGGAGACCAACATGAAATCTACCTTAGGCACCTTATCTGTCACATTACGTCGTGGACTGATTGCCGTCGCGCTGGCGGCTGCCGGCCTGGCCTTGGCCGGCAATCAAGCATTGGCCGGAACGCTGGCGGTGAATGTGGCATTCAAGGGCGCCAGTCAGCGCGCGGTATGGCAGTCCGTCATCGACCAATTCAAGGCCGCGCATCCGGGCATCGACGTCAAAATTTCGTTTATCGACGAAGAGGCGTACAAGGTGCAACTGGCGGGTTGGCTGACCACGGCCGCCCCCGATATCGTGAATTGGCATGATGGCGAACGGATGGCGTATTACGCCAAACGCGGCTTGTTCGAAGACCTGACGGCGGACTGGAACAAGAATGGCTGGAACGAGATGTATGCCTCGACCAAAAGCGCTTCATCGTATAACGGCCATCAATACGCCGCGCCGACGGTGTATTACTCATGGGGCATGTTCTATCGCAAGGATCTGTTCCAGAAAGCCGGCATAAGCGCCGAACCCAAGACCTGGGATGAATTTCTCGACGCCTGCAATAAACTCAAGGCCGCCGGCATCACGCCGATTGCGGTGGCCGGACGCGATGCCTGGACTCTGGCCGGTTGGTTCGATTACCTCGACTTGCGCCTTAACGGTAATGTGTTTCACCAGCAACTGATGGCCGGCACCGTGCCCTACACCGACCCGCGCGTGAAGAAAGTGTATACCGCGTGGAAGCAACTGGTGGACAACAAAGATTTTATCGACAACTCGCTGTCTTACGACCTGGATTCGGCTCAACCTTTCCTGTTCCAGGGCAAAGCGGCGATGATGCTGATGGGGACTTTCATTTCCTCTGGTTTCCCCGCCGATATCAAGTCGCAGATGGGTTATTTCCAATTCCCCATTATCGATGCCAAAGTACCGACCGCGGAAGACGGTCCGGTCGAGTCTCTGCATATTCCTACTCGCGCTTCCAATAAAGCCGATGCGCATACTTTCCTGGCTTTTGTCGAAACTCCGGCGATCAGCGCCCAGTTGGCGCAAGGTCTGGGTTCCTTACCCGCCAACAGCCATGCCGCGGAGCCGGAAGATCCGATATCGAAGATCGGTTTTCAGATCTTGTCGAATACCAAAGGCGGTATCGCCCAGTTCTACGATCGCGATATGAACAAGGAAATGGCCGACGAAGGAATGAAAGGCATGCAGCAATTTATGGCCGACACGAGCAAGATCGACGAGGTGCTGGCGCAACTCGAGACCGCCCGTCAGCGGATCTACAAGAAGTAAGTGCTGCAGCCACGTAAGCGGCTCAAGCACACGGGGGGCGGCAGAGCAGCGCGGTGCCGCACCCCGGCCAGCCATCGTCAGGAGAGCGTAAGTCATGCAATCTGTCAGCCGTCAACCTGGTGCGAACCAGGCTGCTGTGGTCGCCGCGACGGCAGCCCGCCCCGTGCAGCGCCGCCGCCCCGCGTCGCCGCATGCGCGCCGGCAACGCGTGGCGGCCTTCCTGTTTCTGGCGCCCGCCTGTCTGATGGTTGGCGTGTACGTGATCTACCCCATCATCTCCAGCATCTTGCTGAGTTTTTATAGCTGGGATGGGATGAGCGACAAGGTGTTTGTCGGTTTGGGCAATTACATCGAACTATTTCACGCGGCCAGTTTTTATACCGCGCTGAAAAACAACGTGATCTGGCTGGTGTTGTTTCTGCTGGCGCCGCCGATGGGTTTGGCGGTTGCCTTGTATCTGAATCAGGCGGTCGGCGGCATACGGCTGGTCAAGTCCTTGTTTTTTGCCCCTTTTGTGCTGCCCGGTGTGGTGGTGGGTTTGATCTTCAGTTGGTTCTACGACCCGACCTTTGGTTTGCTCAAAGTGATATTGGGCCACGGCGTGCCGGTGTTGGGCGATGCGCGTTATGCCACCTTCGGCATTATCTTCGCCGCATTGTGGCCGCAAACCGCCTACTGCATGATTCTTTATCTGACCGGCTTGACCTCGCTCAACAGCGAACAAATCGAAGCGGCGCGGATGGAAGGGGCGAAGGGCTGGACCATGCTGTGGTACGTGATTTTGCCGCAACTGCGTCCGACCACCTTTATGGCCATCGTGGTGACCGTGATCGGCGCCTTGCGCAGCTTCGACCTGATTTCGGTGATGACCGGCGGCGGTCCTTATGAGAGTTCGACGGTGCTGGCGTATTACATGTATGACCAGGCGATCAAGTATTACCACCTGGGCTATTCAGCCGCGATTGCGGTGGTCCTGTTCGCCATCATGATGGTGTATATCGTCTACCAATTGCGCCGTATGCTGCGCACCGAAGCATAAGGAAAGTCGTTATGTACCCGATGCCGATCAAGCACTGGAACCCCATCAACCGGGTGCTGTATAAACTGTCCTTGCCCTGCGCCTTATTGATCTGGCTATTGCCGCTGATCGCGGTGCTGGTGACCTCGATCCGCTCCAGCGAGGAATTGCTCAAAGGCAATTATTGGGGCTGGCCCGAACACTTTGCCCTGTTCGCCAATTACCGCGATGCCTTGATTACGTCGCCGATGCTGCATTACTTCTGGAATAGCTGTTTGATTACCATTCCAGCCGTGATCGGCTCGATTGCCCTGGCCGCGATGGCCGGCTTTGCCTTGGCGGTCTATCCCTTTCGCGGCAATACGGCGCTGTTCGCTACCTTTGTCGCGGGCAACTTTGTGCCGGTGCAGATTTTGATGATTCCGGTGCGCGACCTGTCCTTGCAACTGGGTTTGTTCAATACGGTGGGCGCGCTGATCCTGTTTCATATCTCGTTTCAGACCGGCTTTTGCGCTTTGTTTTTGCGTAATTTTATCAAGGCGCTGCCGTTTGAATTGGTTGAAGCGGCGCGCATCGAAGGCGCGAGCGAATGGGGCGTGTTCACTCGCATTATCCTGCCGCTGATCCGCCCGGCCTTGGCCGCCTTGGCGATTTTGGTATTCACCTTTGTCTGGAACGATTATTTCTGGGCCTTGTGCCTGACTCAAGGCGACGATGCCGCACCGCTGACGGTGGGCGTCGCGGCTTTGCGCGGGCAATGGACCACCGCGTGGAATCTGGTCTCGGCCGGCTCGATCCTGGCGGCCCTGCCATCGGTGGCGATGTTCTTTGCGATGCAGAAACACTTTGTCGCGGGGCTGACGTTTGGCGCGACCAAGGGTTAGGCTGGACCTGACCCTTGATCGCCCGCCTGTGTGGGTCAGCCGCCGGGCGATCCACTCCGGCGACCAGTTCTATTCGGCGAACGGCGTGTCGCTTGCCCCATGTTTGCGCAGCGGCACGTCCTTGAGCCACCACGCCATCACAAAAGCCAGCATGATCACCACCGCAGCCGCCAGGTAGACGGTGTGCAGAGAACCGGCAAAGGCGTTCAAATATGTCTCATACACGGCTTGCGGCAATTGACGAATCCGCACCGGGTCCAGGGTCGGCGGTAATTGCACATCTTCGGTCAGCAGCTTGGTCAGCCGTGCATGCAGACCGTTGGAGAAGATCGCGCCGAAGGTGGCAACACCGACCGAGCCGCCGATCGAGCGGAACATTGCCACCCCCGAGGTGACCACCCCCAAGTGGCGGAATTCGGCGGCATTTTGGGCGGCCAATACCAAGACCTGCATCACCATGCCCAGACCAAAACCCAACAATGCCATGTAGCCGTACATCACGTGCACATCGGTGGCAATTTCCAGGCGCGACAACAGCAGCATGCCGGCGCTGGCGCACGCCATACCGACGATGGGGAACACCCGGTATTTGCCGATCTTGCTGATAATTCGTCCGCTGGCGATGGAGGTCAGCATCATGCCCACCATCATCGGCAGCATCTGCAAACCGGCGGTCGAAGGCGACGAGCCTTTTACCACCTGCAGATAAAGCGGAATGAACGTCACCGCGCCGAACAAACCGAAGCCGACGATAAAACTGATCGCGCTGCTCAGCACAAAAGTACGCTCGCTGAATAAAATCAAGGGAATCAGCGGTTCGGGCGCATGCTGTTCTTCGTAAATAAAACCGACCGTGCAGATCACGCCGAGACACAAGGTGAGCCATAACTGCGGCGAACTCCAGGGCAGGATGGTGCCGCCCTGGCTGGTGAACAAGGTGATGCAAATCAGCGCGCCGGCGAGGAACGCCGCGCCCGCATAGTCGATTTGATGTTTGACATGGGCCACGTGAGGTTTGAACGCCGCACCGATGGCGATCAAGGAGGCGATGCCCAGGGGCAGGTTGATATAAAAAATCCAGCGCCAGGAAAGATGCTCGACAATCGCGCCGCCGAGCAAGGGGCCGATAATCGTGGCCAGACCGAATACGCCGCCGAACATGCCTTGGTAGCGGCCGCGTTCCTGCGGCGGGATCATGTCGCCGATGGCCGCCATGGTGGTCACCAGCAAGCCGCCCCCGCCCAAGCCTTGCAAGGCGCGCAACAAGACCAGCTCGGTCATGTTTTGCGCCAGCCCGCACAAGGCGGAGCCGAGCAGGAACACCACGATGGCAATTTGCAGCACTATGCGGCGGCCGAACAAGTCGCCGAACTTACCGTAGAGCGGAACCACGATGGTCGAGCTCAACAGATAGGCGGTCACTACCCAGGACAGGTTTTCCAGGCCGCCCAGCTCGCCGACGATGGTCGGCAACGCGGTCGACATGATGGTCTGATCCAGCGCCGCGAGCAGCATCACCATCAATAAAGCGGGGAACACCACCCGCAATGCGACTTTGTCTGTTTGAATGGCCGTGTCCACGATGATTTTTGTCCGAAAGGAAAATAGCGATGTGGGTTAAGTTGAAAAGTAGAGTTGGAATTAATTAACACATAAGTTAATATTGTAGCTTAAATTTTCCGCGCAAGGATACGCCGTCATGCCGCAAGCAAAAACCCCTGGAAAACAGGCACAAGCCACGGCAACCCCGGCCCAAAAAAGGCCCGGGAAGAAGAAAATTAGCCGGCAGCGAGCAAAAACGCTTGTCGAGTCTGTGGTTCTGGCTGGGGCTGATACGGTGGGTGAGCCCACCGCTGAGCTCGATTTTGCGCCCGCATCCCGGGCGTCCGCGCCGCCGCGGCGGCCCGGACGCCCGGTGCGGGCCGCGGGCAGTGCCGCGCAGCGCGAAACCTTGCTCGGTATTGCCTTGGAGTTGTTCGCCCAGCGGGGGGTGGTGAATACGACCTTGACCGAAATTGCACGGGCGGCGGGGGTCACCGCGGCGATGGTGCATTACTACTTCAAATCGCGCGATCACTTGCTCGATGTGCTGATCGCCGAGCGGCTTGAGCCGATTCGCTCACGCATGATCGCCGCGCTGAACGGTACCGACGATCCCGTCGAACTCCTGGTGGGATTGGCCCGGCAGATGGTCGAAATCGGCGCCGAACATAGTTGGTATGCGCCGTTGTGGATGCGCGAGGTGCTGAGCGAAGGCGGCGGCTTGCGCGAACGCCTGCAGCAGCACCACGGACGCAACCAGCAAGAAGAGTTTATCGAGCGGCTGCGGCAAGCTCAAAGCCAAGGGCGGCTGAACGCCGGACTGGAGCCGGAGCTGATCGTGCTTTCGTTGTTTGGCTTGACGCTATTGCCTCTGGCCAAGCTCTGCGCGCCCCAGTCCACCCATGCGCCGCAAATTACACCGGACATGATTGCCCGGCATGCGGTGGCGTTGTTGGTGGGCGGCCTGGTGGGCGGCCGACCTTAGTTGCTGCTGACGGCGCTCTGACCTGCCGCGGCGGAGGCAGGGGCCACGGCCTCCACAGCCGCAGCGCTTGATGCTGCAGCGGCAGCCGTTGGCGCTGCGATAACCGGCGCAGGATTGGCCGACGTGGGTGGAGTGGCAGAAGTTGCGATCGCCGGTGCGGAGTTGGCCGACGTGGGTGACGTGGCCGGAGCGGAAGCCGGCGACGGTGCGGACGCCGGAGCCGGAGCTGGAGCCGCAGCGGGCGACGCGGCTGAGGCCGGTGTGGCATCAGGCGCCGTATGCAACACCGGCGGAGCCGGCACCGAAGTTGCTGAAGACGACGGAGCAGATGCCGCCGACGCCGCCGATGCTGCCGCGGGCGCGCTGGCCGGCATCGCAGCGGCGGCACTGGCGCCCGAAGCCGCCGCTGCTGCCGCTGCCGGTCCATCTTTAATGGTGCCGGTGGTTTTCGAAATCGGGACCATTTCAAGCAAACGGCTATCCGGTGCCGGAATCGGTTCTTTTTCCGGCCGGATATTGAGGTAATGCTGGACCAGGCCGAAATACCGGTCGTAGAACGGACCCGAAGGGATGGTTTCGCTCGAAGTCTTGACCAGCGCGTCGTCGCTGGAGCCGATCGGCAAGGAAATCGCGCCCAGCACGCTCAGGCCCACGCTTGCCGAGGTGGTGCTCTTTTTCAGCGTATAACGATCTTGCAAAGCGTTGACGTAAACCATGCTGGTGCGGGCGGCGGGGAAATCCGAGGTGCACACCACATGAAACTCGATCACCACGTGGGATTCTTTATCGGGTTGAAAATTCTTGCTGCCGTCGACCGCATCGGCATTGCTGGAAGTCGTGGTGTACCCCTGGCTCAGCAGCGCACGCCGCGCGGCATTGCAGGTTTCTGCGGCGGTCCCGCTGAAACTGTGCGCATACGGACTGGCGCTGGAATCGAATTTTTCCAGTTGGTAGGTGGCGGGTTTGGGGCTGGAGCAGGCAGACAGTGCGCCGGCCAGCAACAACATATAGGCCGCCGAAGTCAGGCCGAATTTATTAAACATGGGCAAGAGAGTACTGAAGGTGCTGAATCGACTGGACTATTCGGACCCTGCACTGAACTGGCGGGGTGTCGACGGCCAGACAGGGATGCAACGCCGCTAAGCGGCTGCGCGCGGACTGCCCGGGCTGGCGCCGCTCAGAACGGGACTGCCCGAGTATGACCTCACCGCGCAATTATAGTTGCGTTCGGCCGTTGTGACTGCCGCCTTGTGGGGCTTCATGCTTCATTTATCGGGGCCGGATTGTTTGTCCCGCCAATAATATGCGCGGCAACGCCGCCTTAGCGCAGGCGTTTGAACAGCGTGGGGTAATCGCCCACGATGCCGTCCTGGTCGACCTTCAGGGTGGCGGTGAAATCGCGGAAGATGCCTTCGTAGGTGTATTCGCGGCCGGCCACCACACAGGTATAAGCCTGTTCCACCGCGCGCACCTGCAGGTCGGGCACCGAAATATAAGCGACCCGGATGAATTGCCGCTCCGACTGGGGCAGTTTTAGCCGCTGTATCGGCAGAGTATTGGTAAATGGCGTCGCCGAGATGTCGATATCGATGCAGCCGTCGAGTTCCGGCAAGGCTTGCTCATGGCCGTCGCACCAGTGGCCTGCGCCGTCGCTGCGCAAGGTCAAACTGCCGCCGCCGGTTAAATTGAGGGTGGCGCTGCGGACCGCCCAATGCGCGTCGCATTCGATCCGGTATTGCAAACCGTAGAGGGCGCCAAAACGCTGGCCGACCACCACGCTCTCGACCCATACCCCGTCGTGACGCCGCTCCATCACCAAATGTTCGAGACCGTGACCGTCCTCGGCCAGCCAACGCACCACTCGCATAAGATTCTCCTTGCCCGGTCCGGACCGGGCCAGCGGCAAGTCAGGCGGGGTTCGCCCGAGAGCCGGATCAGGTACGCCATGACACGGAAATTATATCGCGCTTGCCTAATGATTTGCTGGGGGTTTGCCAAGGAGGGGCGGCACGCGGCCGGCGCGCAAAAGCGTCGATGCGGGCGGGGTGCGGTGCGCGGAACCAGGGTAATAACTGCGTCAGGTGGGAGATGTAGCGACATCGAATGATGTCGCTGCCGCGGGCATCGGCACGCGAGGCGCCGATGCCCGTCTGAGTTGATCGGGAGCGCCGCTCAAGCACGCCGATCAAGGATGTCGATCAGAAGCGATGGCGAATCCCGACGATAGCCAGAGACTGATTGTTCGCGCCCGAATTCACCCCGTATGAACCGATCGATGCGGTGGCTGCAATCGGTGCGCCAGTGGCGCTGAGGGTGGTGCCATCGGCCTTTTGATAGGCTGCCAGCGCATACAGCGAGGTGCGTTTCGACAAGGCGAAGTCGGCACCGAGGTTGAATTGGTTATAGTGCGCCGAGACGTTGCCGCTGGCCTTGGTGTAGTTATAACCAACCCCGAGCAACAGCGGCGTGGTGACGTGATAATTGAGGAACGCTCCACCGACGTTGAGCTTGGCGGTCTCGGTAAAGGTCGACAAGCCGTCCGGTTTATACGCGACATTGCTGTACGACAAGCCGAGCAAGGCGTTGCCGACGGCATAGGTGGCGCCGGCGCGGGCAATTTGCACGGTCTTGGCGCTGGCGTAACCACTATTGATGGCGGTATTGAAGATCGAGTCCGACGAACTGGTAAAGGTCCGCGTATCGGGCGCGGCCGTGGAGGTGGTGTTGCCGCCGTCGGCGCGGTAATAACCCACGGCCAAGGCCAGCGGACCTTGCGCATAGCTCAGGCCCAAGCCCAGGGTCTGGCCGTTGGCCACGCTACCCGCCACGCCGCCCGAACCCCACAATGCTTCGCCTTGCAGGCCATTGATCAGCGGGCTGACGTACTTGATCGAATTGCTTACGCGCACGCTATTGTCATAGTTGTCGGAATCGCCCGGCGTGGCGAACGTGCCGCCGAAATAAGCGTCTTCAGTAAGCGGCTGAACCACGTCGACGATAGGGTCGTATTGACGGCCGACCGTGACACTACCGTAGCTGTCGTCGCTCAAGCCGACGATGGCTTTGCGGCCGAATTCGCGCGAACCTTGACCTGCGGCGCCGGTGCCGAGGTTGAAGCCGTTTTCGAGCTGGAACACGGTCTTCAAACCGCCGCCCAGATCTTCGCTGCCTTTCAGGCCCCAACGATCGCCATAGGTGTTGCCGCTGCTGAATTTGACCAGCGAGGTTGAGCCCGAGGCATGGTTCACATAAGCGATACCGGCATCGATCAAACCGTATAGCGTGACACTGCTTTGAGCGAAAGCGACAGGTGTGGCGAGGGTTGCGACGGCGGCTGCGAGATAAGTCAGTTTTTTCATTGTGGTGTGCCTTGTGGTTCTAAAAATTGCCTGCCTGCCGACACTAAATCACCGGCCGGACTCGGCGTACTATCGATACGATTCGAATTAAAGTTTGACCGATAATACCTGTCGCGGATTTGGGTTTTAATGATGATAAATGGAATCCATATGCGATTTTTCTGGTTTTGCTGAACGGCAATTTATGCCATGCGACGGCGCTTGAGAGCGGCGCTATCACGGCTTGCGCGGTGCCCGGCGGGGCGGCGCCGGAACAGCGCAAGCCCGGCCCCGTCCGAGATCGGGGGCTGTCGAGGCGCTTGAAGCCGATGCGGTTTGTTGTCTATTTGCTACGTATACCCGCGGCGCGGCGCCAGAGGCGGGCGGAGCACAGGTCTTGATGAAAGGGCAATGAAAGGACGAGGAAAGGACGAGGAAAGCGAGAGCTGGCGGCAGCTTGTTCGGCTGCCGCGCGAGATCGATACGAGATGCGGCCCGGTATGTAGCTTATTCCGCGCTGGGCAAATGCAGATACATCGATTGAATTCCGACGCGGCCGGGGCCGGTAAAACGATTCACAATAAAATTCATGCCGGCGCCGAAAAAACCGCTGGTCAGGCGGTCGACCACGGTTTCCATTCTGACTCCGGGGTCTTTGTATAACCAGCCGCCCGGTTCGATGTCGATCGATTCGCCGGCGGCCAATACCTTCTCGAAAACATTGCCGTAACCGTGCAGCCACAGCACACCGTCGCCGCTTGAGCCATGAAATTTGTCGATAAAAAAGCCGCTTTGCCCAAACAGCATATTGGACACGCCGCGCACCCGTTCGAAGGTGTAATCGATATTGCCGGTGGCCGCGAGGAACTGATGTTCCCGCACGTGAATCTCTTGCCCGTGATTGAGATGAAGCGGCACGATATGGCCGGCGCCGTCGCGGCTAAAAGCGATTACACCATCGCCGCTGGCTTCCGTCACAAACACCTGCATCCCGGCCATCATCCGCTTCAACATGCCTTTCATGGCTTTCAGGCCGATCCGGACTTGCGGATGTTTCCACAACAAGATGTGGTGCTCGAAATAAACCGATTGCTGCGATACGTCCACCGACAATACGGGCACCAGTTCGCCGTCAACGTGGTAGGTCACCCCGCCGAAAGTTTCGGCGGTGGCTTGAGTGGGCATCAGGCGTGGCAGGTCTTTCATCATGGCTCCTCATGGCTTTTTTAAGGCAGGCAACGCCGGAACCCGAGGGGCGCGGCTCAGACGCGCCAGCCGGTTTCGACGAAAATCCGGCACAGGGCTTCCATGCCGATCCGGTCTTGTTCATCAAAGCGCGCCACGGAGGGGCTGTCGACATCCCACACGCCGATCAGCGTACCGTCTTGCGCGATCAGCGGCACCACGATTTCCGACTGCGAAGCCGCATCGCAAGCAATATGCCCCGCGAATTGATGGACGTCGAGTACCACCTGCGTGGTGCGGCTCTGGGCGGCTGTGCCGCACACACCTCGGCCCAGGGCAATCCGCACGCAAGCAGGTTTGCCCTGGAACGGACCGACGACCAATTCCCGGCCGTCGAATAGATAAAAACCGGCCCAGTTCAGATCCGGCAGCGCGTGAAACACCAGCGCGGCGAAATTGGCGGCGTTGGCGATATTGTCGGATTCTTCAGCCAGCAAGCCTTGGGCCTGCGCTGCGAGTTCAGTGTAAAGCTCGGCCTTGCCGAGGCCGGCCGTCAGTGTGTCGGAGAACATGATAGAGCCACTCTAAGCATGCCGCCCGAAGCGCGCATGCAGGGAAAGGGCGGCGTAAGCGGCGGCCTGATCCGTCACATAAGCGAGCACGTAAGCGATTGCCCGAGCAGCACGGATAGACACGCCGAATACGCCACAGGAGCGGCCATCATACTAGCGCGGCGCCGACTTGTCAGTGCAAAGGCCTGAACCAGCAATTCACTGCCTGTGAGGGCGGAATGCCGACCGAGTAATAGCCTTCCCAAAGCGCCATCATGCGCTGGTCCGGATGGAAATCGCTATGGACATAACGATGACCGATGGCAAGTTTGAGACATTGCCGTACATACATTTGCAGCAGGACTTTGTCCGCGATAGGCGCGGTATCCGCTTGACGATAAATAGTCATTTTTCGCTTTCGGTTTTCAGATACGAGGGTGCGAAGAACGCTGCATCTCCGGGGTGCCTTACAATCTGCTGTCTATGCTGCCTCGGGGGTGCAGCACCGAAAACTTATCTTTCATCAGGTCAGAAACTGTACAACACAAAGTCCGTGCAATCAATCGGGCTTGCCTTAGGGTGAACCCGATTTTTAATCACTGCCGTTTACCCCAACGGCCGTTCCGGCTCTTGTACCGGACGTGGCCGATCCCTGCTTAAAAAGTTTCCCATTCGCCGTTGTTGTCGCTGGCGCGCACCGCCCGTGGCGCCGTAGCTGAGGCCGCCGCTCGTTTTGCCGCCGCCGGGCGTGGCACCGGCCGGTCGGCTTTGGCGGCGGGGCGGACGGGGCTCGACCCGCGCGTGGGGGCTCGCGCGGCGAGCGGCGCGGGCGCCGGCCGTGGCGCGTCGCGGCGCGCCGAGGAGGTGGTGCCGCTACGCTGCTGAAGCGCCGCGCTCGACGACTCGACCTTGAACAGCGCCACCGTTTGTTTCAATTTCATCGCCTGTTCTTCCAGCGATTGCGCTGCCGCCGCGGCTTCTTCGACCAGCGCCGCATTTTGCTGCGTGACTTGATCCATTTGCCCGACGGCCTGATTCACCTGCTCGATGCCGCGCCCTTGTTCCTCGGACGCCGAGGCGATCTCGCCAATGATGTCGGCCACCCGCTTAACCGCTTGGCGGATCTCCGCCGTGGTTTGCCCGACTTGTTCGGCTTCGCTGGAACCGGTCTTGATTGCGGCCACCGAGGTTTCGATCAGGTCCTTGATTTCCTTGGCGGCCGCCGATGAACGCTGGGCCAGGTTGCGCACTTCGGAGGCGACCACCGCAAAGCCTCGACCCTGTTCGCCGGCTCGCGCGGCTTCCACGGCCGCATTCAAGGCGAGAATATTGGTCTGGAACGCAATACCTTCAATCAGGTTGGTGATTTCCGCGATCTTGGTGGAGCTCGCCGCGATATTGCTCATGGTCCCGACCATCCGTTCGACCACATGATTGCCCTTATCGGCAATGTCCGAGGCATCGACGGCCAACACGCTGGCCTGCCGTGCGCTTTCGGTGTTTTGTTTGACGGTGGTGGTCAACTCGGCCATGCTCGCCGCCGTTTCTTCCAGCGAGGCGGCTTGCTGCTCGGTACGCGCCGACAAATCCAGATTGCCGGCGGCAATCTCCTTGCTCGACGCCGCGATCAACTCGCTGCCGCTGTGGACCGAGCCGATGGTGTGTTCAAGACTGTTTTGCATGCCTTTCATGGCGAACAACAGGCTGCTTTTATCGGCATCGGCGACTACCACATGAACCGTCAGGTCACCCGCCGCAATCTGGCTCACCACGCTCGCCGCATAACCCGGTTCACCGCCGAGCTGGCGGCGGATGCTGCGGATAATCACCAGCATCACCAGTGAAACCACCAGGCACAGTCCCAGCGAGGCGGCAAAATATTCGGCCAGAATCACATAAAACGCATGATCGATATCGTCCAGAAACACCCCGGTAATGATGGTCCAGTCCCAGGGTTTATAGAGCCGCACGTAGTTGATCTTGGGCGCCATGACGTTGGTCACGGGCTTCAGATATTGCAGACTGCGGAAGCCTTCGCCCTCTTTTTCCGCCAGATCCACGCCATCCTGGAAGATATGATGGCCGCTCGGATCGGTGAAGCCGCTCATATCCTTGCCTTCAAGGTCCGGCCGCACCCCATGCATCAAGACGGTGGAGTGAGCCGTGAGCACGATCAAATAACCGCCGCTGCCGTCATAATGCATCGCGCGCATGCTGGCCAGGGCGTTGTGCTGGGCATCTTCGAGCGAGAGTTTGCCGGCGGCGACCTGGGCGTTGTCCTGGTCGACGATGCCGGTGGCCACGCTGACGATATTCTTGAGTTCGGCCTCGCGGTCTTCGATCATGGTGTTGCGCGTGTGGAATGCGCCCCAGGCACCGATTGCCACGATGCCGCAGCACATCACCGCCAATGCGATCCAGAGCCGTACGCTTACGCGGAGGTTTTCCATTTGATGTCTCCTGCTACTCGGTGGGGAAAAGCGTCTATGCCGTTGCGGTTACCGTGCCACTACTCAAACGCTGCCCAAACGATCTCGCGGCCGGGGGGATGGCGTGCGGTCCATGCTACTTTGATTATTTGTCTGACGGCCTTGATCGATGCGACGCAGCCTCCGGGCCGCGCTCGCTGAGTCTGCTTCGCGTACAGCGCTCAGTGTCCACCATCTAAAATGCGCTGTATAGCGGCCGTTGTATGGGCGCACGCCGTAAAGGGACAGATGCTGTTGCGGCAAGCGCGCGGATGGCCTGAGGCGCCGGATCGGCATAGAATTGACGGCCGTGGCATTTACTCCAGACCAGAAGGAACGACGATGCAGTTGAGGAAACTAGCCGCGCTGGCGGCGGCGCTCGGTGCGCTTGGCGCAAGCGGCATGGCGTGCGCGCAGGTCACGCTGCTGAACGTTTCGTATGACGTGACCCGCGAGCTGTACAAGGATATCGATACGGCGTTTATCGCCAGTTATCATGCCCAGACCGGCGAAACCGTCGCGGTGCGCCAGTCGCATGGCGGTTCCAGCCCGCAGGCATTGGCGGTAACCCAAGGATTGCAGGCCGATGTGGTGACGATGAACCAGACCAGCGACATCGACTTGCTGCATCAACGCGGCAATCTGCTGCCCGCCGACTGGCGTACGCGTTTTCCCTATGGCAGCAGTCCCTACACCACCACCATGGTGTTTCTGGTGCACAAAGGTAACCCTAAACACATCAAGGACTGGGACGATCTGGTCAAACCCGGCGTGGCGGTGATTCTGCCGAACCCGAAAACCTCCGGCAATGGCCGTTACAGCTATTTGGCGGCGTGGGGCTGGCGGGTGCAGCACGGCGGCACCCAGGATCAAGCGCGGGATTTCGTGACCCGCTTGTTGCACAACGTGCCGGTGCTCGACTCGGGCGGCCGGGGCGCGACCACCTCGTTTACCCAGCGTGGCCTGGGCGATGTGCTGGTGACCTTCGAGGACGAAGCGGCACTGATTACCGGCGACGCCGGCGGCAACCAATATGAGGTGGTTTACCCTTCGTCCAGCATCTTGGCCGAGCCGCCCGTGGCGGTGGTCGACAAACTGGTCGACAAGCACGGCACACGCAAGGAAGCGCAAGCGTATCTGGCATTTTTATTCTCGCCGGCCGGCCAGGAAATCATCGCTGAACACCACCTGCGTCCGCGCGATCCGGCGGTGATGAAACGCCATGCCGCTGAATTTCCAGTGCTCAAGACCTTTACTGTCGACCAAGCCTTCGGCAGTTGGGAGCAAGCGCAAAAAACGCATTTTGCCGACGACGGCACCTTCGACCAGGTGATTGTGGCCGCCAAAAGCGGGGCGAATTGAGCCGGCATGATTGAACCTTCGGCGCTTGAATCCTGATCGGCCATTCATCTTGATGAATCTCCCTCATACAGTTATGCGCCGGGCCGTTGCGGACGATGCGCCGCATCTTGAGCGGCTGTATCGGCAGTTGGTGGATAACCCCGATATTTGCGTTTTACCCGGCCGGATCGAAGCCTTGGCCGACGATCCGGCCACCGCCTTGTTTGTGTGCGACGTCGACGGGCAGGTCCGCGGCACGGTGCTGGTTTCCTTATGCCGCGACGTGATGTTCCGGCACCAGCCGTTTGCGGTGGTGGAGAATCTGGTACTCGATGAAAGCGTGCGAGGTCAGGGCATCGGGGCGCTGCTATTGCGCCATGTCGAACAGTTTTGCGCGGCACATGACTGTTCGAAAATGATGCTGCTCAGTTCCGTCACCCGGGTTGAGGCACACCGGTTTTTCGCCGGCATGGGATTTCGCGGAGATAATAAAAGGGGTTTCGTGAAGTATCGGAGAGATTTTTCTCCTGATATTTAATTATATTTTTACCCCGCTTTCAATCTCGATCAGTCATCAAAGAAACTGATATTGCTTGAAAACCATAAATAAAAAATTCAAGAAAAAGTCAGGTCGGCCGTAAACCCAGACATGGTTTAGGCATTTCAGCTCAAGGTCATCGCCGCGTTTGCGATGCGGCAGACCCATACTTCAGCGGGTGTTATATGTCCAGCATTCTTGGTGTTTCCCAGAACCTGCAATATACGCAGCCGCCGACCTCATCCACCGCCAGTTTTGTCAGCACCTCGCAAGTCGCCGTGGTCGAATCCGACACCGAGGTGGCGCAAGCTTCCGTGTCGTTGAGCGCCAATCTGAATAACGTTACGGCGGCTACCGGCACGGGCCAGTTGACGCTGGAATTTGCCCGCGCGCTGCAAGGCGCGACCGAAGTGGACCCGGCCACCGGACATCGTGAAATCATCGCCGGCGCCAATGCGCAATTGACCTCGACGCTGAATTCGCTGCTGGTGCAAAGCGGGTTTACCGCGGCTCAGGCGTCGAACGCGACCGCCGATCTTGCCACCGAGCTGGCCCAGGGCGGCCCGATTACCTTGACCGCCAGCTACGACCAGAGCACGCAAAATAGCGCTTCGACCGCCTCGGTCTACAGCTCGGGCGCGGCCAGTTCGGTTTCGGCGGTGGATGCGACGGACCGTTCCGGTTCGATCACGATCGGGATCAATCTCGATACCGGCGAGTTGAATCTTTCGCTCTCCGCGCAAAGTAGTTCGGCGTATGCCTCAAGCGGCAAAATTACCGGCTCGGGTTCGTTGGCCGCTCCGATCGGCCAGCTTTTGGTGTTGCCCTCGGCTTCCGGCTCGCAGGCGCCGTCCAGCACCACCCAATCGGATTTTGGCCAGGCCTTGAGTAACCAGTCTTTGTTGAGCCTGGCGGCAAACCCATTCGATGCCGCATCTGCCGCACCCTCGCTTTCTAACGCTTCAGGCTTCGGCACCGCTTCGGCCAATTCGCCGCTATCGGAAAGCGAAACCGATACTTATTCCGCTTTGGAGCAGGAGACCCTCACGTTGACGGATTATTCGGCGAGCAATAGCCAAGGCAACTCAGGCTCGGCTTCCGGCGGCCCCGACACGGCGGCGACCGGTTTTAGCTTCGGCGCAGCCGTCTCCGGCTCAAGCAGCTACACGTCGTCGGCCCCGAACGACTCGGCCGCGGCATCAAACGCAAACGCCGCTGGGACCTTGCAACAATTGCTGGCGGAATTGAATCAGACCACGCTGCTGGCGCAGAAGGAAGCCGCGACGCTGTTGCAGGGCTTGTCCGATGTTTCGGCAAAAGCGAAAGCGGCGGCCGCAGCCAAACAGTCCGCCGACGCGACGGCCGCCTCGGCGGCAAGCTCAACTCCGGCGGCAAGCGGCAGTGGCAACGGCTCGCCGGCACTGACGGGCAGTGACGCAAGCGGTATCAGCGTGAGCAACGCCGTCTCGATCGAGATCGGTATTTCCCAAACCATCTCGTTGCAACGTCTGGACGCGAATGGCTATGGCGATACCTTGTACAAGCGGCCGGACGGCAGTTTGGGCAAGATCTCCACGCAACCGACCCACGTCACAGCCTAAGCGGCGGTTTTTAGACCGTTGACGGTCGCCGACACCTCATCTTGACGCCCGGCTTCGACACTACGCGGGCGAGGTCGCCCGCGATTCAGACGCTTCAGGCCGCCTGGTAGGTACTCGTTCCATACGGCGCGGCCTTGAACTGCGGCAACGCTTCCGCCTGCTGCGAGAAGGCGGTTAATTTCGGATAACGCGCGGCATCGACCACCTCGGCCAGCATCTGCTGCGTAAAGTGCCACACCACGGCGCTCGTGACGCCAGCCTGATCGATGGTCGCGGGGCTGGCTGTCAGCGGGATGCGCTCGAATTCTGCTTCGAGTGCGTCATAAGCTGCGATGAGCTGGCCTGTGACGCGCTCGATCCAAGGTTGGTGCAGTTTTTCAGCCGGCCGCAGATGGTGTTCATAGACGATCTGCACACTTTTTTCGCAGGCGGCCAGCGCCAGTCCGATGACGCGTAGCGCCTGCCGGCGTTGCGCGAGGTTCGCGGGCATCAGGTTTTTGCGCGATGCGGCCAGCGCCTCGGCATATTCCAGGATCAGGGTCGAATCCATCAGCACGGTGCCGTCGTCGCAGATCAGCGAAGGCGCTTTGACCACCGGATTGATCTGCTGAAACTGGGCAAAGGTGCTGAATACCGAGACCGACTGGTGCTCAAAGGGCAGTTCCAGCAGTTGCAGCGAGATCGCGACGCGGCGCACATAGGGCGAATCGAGCATTCCGACAAGTTGCATAAATTCTCCGGTTGAGATTTCTGACGAGCATAACCCGGGTTTTTCAGGCGGTCGAGTACCCGGTGGCATGTAATACGCATGTAATACCCGAAGCCGTGGCCGCCGCAATACCGCTAATCGGCGATTTGCAGCGCGCGCCAGGGGTGGCTCCGGTAAAATAGCGTTTTGCCTACCTGAGCATTGCGCAACGTGGCCCAAACAACTCTCCTGAACGACACCTTCCTGCGCGCCTTGTTGCGTCAGCCTACCGCTTACACGCCGGTCTGGCTGATGCGCCAGGCGGGGCGTTATCTGCCCGAATACCGGGCCTCGCGCGCGCGCGCCGGCAGTTTTATGGACCTCGCGACCAATCCGGATTTCGCCACCGAAGTCACGCTGCAGCCGCTGGATCGTTATCCGCTTGATGCGGCTATCCTGTTTTCGGACATCCTGACGATACCCGACGCGATGGGTTTGGGCCTCGAATTTGTGGCCGGCGAAGGGCCGCGTTTCCAGCGTCCGGTGCGCACCGAAGAAGACGTCGCCCGTCTGGCCGTGCCCGATATCGATGCCACCCTGCGTTATGTGACGGATGCGGTGTCGCAGATCCGCCGTGCCCTGACCGATGCTCAAGGCCGTCAGCGCGTGCCGCTGATCGGCTTTTCGGGCAGTCCGTGGACGCTGGCCTGTTATATGGTCGAGGGCGCCGGCTCGTCGGATTTCCACACGGTCAAGACCATGCTGTACGCCCGGCCCGACCTGATGGAGCGGATTCTTGAAATCAACGCGCAAGCGGTGGTGGCTTACCTGAACGCGCAGATCGAAGCCGGCGCGCAAGCCGTGATGATTTTCGATAGCTGGGGCGGAGCCCTGGCCGAAGGGGCTTATCAGCGGTTTTCGCTGGCCTATATCGAGCGCATCGTGGCGCAATTGAAGCGCGAGCACAACGGCGCGCGGGTGCCGGTGATCACCTTTACCAAGGGCGGCGGCCAGTGGCTGGAAGAAATCGCGGCCACCGGGGTCGATGCCGTCGGACTCGACTGGACCACCGATCTGGGCCGGGCGCGCGAGCGCATCGGCCAACGCGTGGCGCTGCAAGGCAATCTCGACCCGGCTATCCTGTTTGCACCGCCTGCGGCCATCCGGGCCGAGGCGCGCACTTTACTCGACCGTTTCGGCAACCATCCCGGCCATGTATTTAACCTGGGCCACGGGATTTCGCAATTTACCCCGCCCGAACATGTGGCCGAACTGATCGCCGAAGTCCACCAGCATAGCCGCCTGATTCGGCAAGGCACGGTTTAAGGCATCCAGCAATGAACGCAGCGAGTTTGCGGCGCAGCAATTTCGCGGGTGTCTAAGGGGCTGAATTCAGGCCTTTTATCTCATATTAGCCCGTCAAAAGGCTGGTCTGAGTTTGTCAAGACAAAAACTTATACACATAATCTCGCTGCGCCGCCGCACCCGCACCAGATCGGTTCATATTCCAGATTCGTCCTGGACGGTTTTTTCAAGCAATTGATTTTAATAGATATTTTTTTGTTGATGCGAATCGATGGAAGATCTGAAAAGCTTGCTGCCGCGCCCTCTGCGCGCTTCCCGGTGGCAGTTTTCAACAGAGTTATCCACAGGATCGGCGGAGCGCCGCAAAAGCGTAAATGAATCTGCGACTTAGCCACGGACTTAATGCAATACCTTAACTTGCAGCCCCCCCGCGACCTGCTCTGCGGCCGTCTACCGATCGACTTTCCCGGAACCCCGGGGTCTTCGTTGCGCGCCGGGTTTCAGCAGATTCAAGCCGCGGGGTGCCGGGCGTGACCGAGGTTTTTGTCCGGGTCGCACTGGATCAACCGATCCCGACCTTATTCGATTACCGCTACTCCTTCGCGGATTTACCGCAGGTCGGGCAGTTGGTGCAGGTCCCATTCGGCAGGCGTAGCGTGACCGGCCTGATCTGCGAGGTGACCCGCCATTCCGAGGTGCCGCTTGAGCGACTGCGCACGGTCGAGGCGCATTGCTCCGATTGCCCGCCTTTGTCGCCCGCCTGGATTGCGCTGACGGCATTTGCCGCCGACTACTACCAGCGGCCGCTGGGCGAAGTGGCGCTGCCCGCTTTGCCGCAGGCTTTGCGCGACGCGACGCGCTGGGGCCGCTTGCTGGCCGTCGAAATCCATTACCGGATCACGGCTTTGGGCCGCGAAGCGTTGCCCGAGGTGTTGCCGGCCCGGGCGCAGGCTTTGCGCCGCTTGGCCGAAGCCTTGTGCCACAGCGGCGCGTTGACGTTGCCGGCGGCGCGCGCCCTGCACCCCAAGGCGACGGCGACGCTGGGCGACTGGTGCGCCGCGGGTTGGGTGGAGCAGCAGAGCGGCGCGCTCGACACGGTAGCCGAAATCCGCCCCGACGACGGCATTGCGCCCGCCCTTAATCACGAACAACAACAGGCGTTGGAGGCAATCGCCGGCGCTTCCGGTTTTGTGCCGTTTTTGCTCCACGGCGTCACCGGCAGCGGCAAAACCGAAGTTTATCTGCATGCGCTGGCTGCCTTGATGGCGGCGGATGCCGGCGCGCAGGCGCTGGTAATGGTCCCGGAAATCAATCTGACGCCGCAGTTCGAGGCGGCGTTTCGCGCCCGCTTCGCCAGTTTGCCGGGCGAGGCGATTGTCACTTTGCATAGCGGGCTGGCCGAAGGCGAACGCGCGCGCAATTGGCTGGCGGCCCACCTCGGCCGCGCCCGGATTGTGCTCGGCACGCGCCTGGCGGTGCTGGCCTCGCTGCCGGGATTGGCATTGATCGTGGTCGACGAAGAGCACGAGGCCGCCTACAAACAGCAAGAAGGTTTGCGTTACTCGGCGCGCGACCTGGCGGTGTGGCGCGCCAAACAATTGGGGATTCCGGTGGTCCTCGGTTCCGCCACGCCGTCGCTGGAAAGCTGGTGGCAGGCCGAACAAGGCCGCTACACCCGGCTTACGCTGGCGCGCCGGGCGGTGACGGATGCGGTGCTGCCGTCCGTCAGACTGGTCGATCTGGACCACGAAAAGCGGCGCGGGCGGGCCGTGGTCGAAGGTTTGACCATGCCGCTGTTGAGCGCGCTGAAAGAACGCCTGGAACGCGGCGAGCAAAGCCTGATTTTTCTCAACCGGCGCGGTTACGCACCGGTTCTGTCGTGCGATGCCTGCGGCTGGGTGGCCGGTTGTCCGCGCTGTTCCGCCTATGTGGTGTTGCATAAGCCGGAACGGATGATGCGCTGCCACCATTGCGGCTGGGAAAGCAAAATTCCCTCCGCGTGTCCCGAATGCGGCAACGTCGATATTGCGCCGCTGGGGCGCGGCACCCAACGGGTTGAAGAAGCGCTGGCCGGCGCTTTGCCCGGCGCGCGCATCTTGCGTATCGATGCCGACAGCACGCGGCGCAAAGGCAGCGCCCAAGCGCTGTTTTCCGATGTGCATGCGGGCCAGGTCGATGTCCTGGTCGGCACGCAAATGATCGCGAAAGGCCATGATTTCCAGCGCGTAACCTTGGTCGGCGTATTGAATGCCGACACGGCGCTGTTTTCGCCCGACTTCCGCGCCAGCGAGCGCTTGTTTGCGCAATTGATGCAAGTCAGCGGCCGGGCCGGGCGCGGCGGACTGGCCAGCGAAGTGCTGATCCAGACCCGCTACGCGCGTCATCCGCTTTACGATGCGCTGGGTCGCCACGACTATCCCGGTTTTGCCCGCTCGACCCTGGCCGAACGCCGTCAGGCTCATCTGCCGCCGTTTGTGTACCAGGCTTTGTTGCGTGCCGAAGCACGCACTCTGGAACAAGCTTTGGCGTTTTTGCACAACGCGGCCGCCGGACTCGACGCCCTGCCCGGCGGCGAACGCGTGACGCGTTACGACCCGGTGCCGTTGACCATCGTCAAAGTGATGCATGTCCACCGTGCGCAATTGCTGATCGAAAGTGCCTCGCGCGCCGTTCTGCAACACGTGTTGCACGCATGGCAGGCCCATTTGCGCGGACTGAAAGGCGCGCTGCGCTGGAGTGTCGAAGTCGATCCGCTGGATATTTGACGCGATATATCCCATCCGGCGCATATTGATAGACCAAAAAAATCGTTCAGTTCGGAGCCGGCCCCATTTCATAATCCGCTGATACGCGCCAATACCTCATACAAGAGGCGCGTTCAACCAGTTGCGAGAGAAGGGGAAAGGGCCATGAGCGAAAACCATCAAGCGCTGGGTGCTGCTGCACCCGCGTCCAGCGCAAGCGCGGCAAAGGTGGCAAGCGCGCCGGCTTGGCGCAGTTTATTTGCCAAGGAAGACAGTTGGTCGATCTGGCTGGCGCTGATACTCATCGCGATCGGCTACGCCCTGTTTGCCGGCGGCACCTCGATCAAGTGGCTGGCGGTCGCTCCGGCAAAATGGACCACCGTGGGCGCGGCCGCGCAGGACTTCGCGGCACACGCCGGCTCCTATCTGGCCTTATACCTCGTGTGGGCCGTGTTGTTCAGCGTCAGCCTGGCGGTGATGGGGCACAAGATCAAACAATTCCTGCCGGCCTTCACCGTGCTGTTTATCGCCGCGATCCTGGTGTTCGAAGCGGGCGCATGGGCCAGCGCCGCCAAATATAATCTTGAACCGCCGCTGGTAGCCCTGTTGCTGGGGCTGGTGATCACCAACGTGGTGCCGTTGCCGAGCTGGTTCGAAGCCGGTTTGCGGGTCGAGTATTACGTCAAGGTCGGGATCATCCTGCTCGGCGCAACCCTGCCGTTTACCTTGTTGGTCTGGGCCGGCCCGGTGGCGGTGGTGCAGGCGGCCATCGTCTCGCTGGTGACCTTTTTTGTGATTTACTTTACCGGCAAATGGCTGGGTTTGGACCGGCGCTTTGCCGCGGTGCTGGGCGTGGGCGGTGCCGTCTGCGGCGTCTCCGCTGCAATTGCCATCGCCGGAGCCGTCAGGGCCAAACGCGAACATGCTTCGGCCGCGATTACCTTGGTGATTGCCTGGGCGATTGTGATGATTTTTCTGCTGCCTTTTGTGGCGCAAGCGCTGGGCCTGTCGACGGGCATTGCGGGAGCGTGGATCGGCACCTCCGAATTTGCCGATGCCGCGGGTGTGGCCGCGGCGCAAGCTTATGGCGACCTGGCTCGACATGCGGGCGGTGTCATTGCCGGTGCCCCCGACGCTTCGGTGCAAGCCTTTACCTTGATGAAAGTGGTCGGGCGCGATATCTGGATCGGCATCTGGGCTCTGGTGTTGGCGGTAGTTGCCACCACCCGCTGGGAAGATAAGCCGGCCGCGGACGGCAGCGCGATCAAGACGCGCATCAGCGCGGCGGAAATCTGGGCGCGCTTTCCCAAGTTCGTGATCGGTTTTGTGCTTGCCTCGGCTTTTGTAACCTGGGTCGCCAGCCATTATTCGCTCGCCGATTATCGCCGCGAAGTCGTCCCCGGACTGGTCGGGCCGATTACGGCGCTACGCACCTGGGCTTTCATCTTCTGCTTTTTGAGCATCGGCTTGAGCACCCGCATTCGCGGTCTGAGCGGCACCAGTTTTAAACCGTTCCTGGCCTTTACCGCGGGGGTGGTGGTCAACGTACTGATCGGCTATTGGCTGTCGGTGCATGTGTTTGCCGCCTACTGGAATGGCTTGGGCTCATGAGCTTGCTGACGCTCATCCGGCACCGGCCGGCCGCGCCCCCGGTGATGGCTGCTTGCGCTCGCTGCCGCTTCGCGGCCGGCGGCGGCGCGCACCTGGAGCGTAGCATTCCCGGCCTGAGCGTATTCGGTTCCGGCTTCGGCTCCAGCATCGGCGAGAGTTGTTTGTGCGAGCGTCACGACCGGCTGGTTTCCCCTGACGACTCTTGCGCTCACTATGAAGCGCCGGCGGCAGGCGTGGACCGCGAAGAGCCCTAAGCCGCATCGGTTGTATTCGCCGACGCTGCAACTTGTGCGCTTACCACGCCGGACTGATTTTTTCCGCGATGCGCCACGACTCGCGCGCCGCGACAAAATCGACGGTCAGCCTGATGGCATCGGGCGATTGCAGAATCCGGAAGTGACCCCATCCCTCCAACGGCACCAGTCGCGCATGGCTGAGCAACTGGGCGTAACTCTCGCCGTGCGCAAACGGCACGATCTTGTCGGCCGGATCATGGAGCACCAGCGTATGTGCCGGAATCCGGGAGCCGATACGTATCACGCTGAGGTCGTCGAAGTTCCGGCCATACTGCTGTTCCATCCACTGTTGCATGGCATCGACCAGTCGCCGCGGGATGCCCAGCATGGCGGCAAATTTTTCCAGAAACAGGCGCGGGCTGTTGGGCGGCGCGATCAACACCAGCTTCAGTGCGCTATGGCGTGCATGCGCCATGGTGCAGGCCGCCGCCGCCGCACCCAGCGAATGGCCGACAATGCCAATTAGCGTGGGCAGGCTTTCGATTAACTCCTCGGTGGTATCGATAAAACCCGGTAACGATGCGCGGCGTCCGGCACTGCGGCCGTGGCCGCCAAAGTCGAGTGCGACAACGGCAAACCCCTGAGCCAGCAGCGGCGCTATAAATCCCGCAAATTGCAAACCCCAACCATTCCAGCCGTGGCTTAGCAGTACCGTCGGTTGTTGCGCCGGATCGCCCCATTCATAGAGTGTGACCGTGCCGCTGGGCAGTAGCGCCTGGCGTATATGCGGTGCGGGCACGCCGGCCGGCAACGCCAGTTTTTCGGCGACGGGCCGGATCGGTGTGCAGAACAAGGCCGCGCCGCTGGCGGCGGTGCGATGCGGCACCAGCCGGGCACCCAGCATAAATTTGAGCTTGTGCAGGCCAAATAAAAAAGACCGAACGGTCGCATTTTGGGCAAGTTTTGACATGATGATTTTTCCTTGCTTGAGAAGCTTGGCTAAGTGTGCAACTTCGGAGGGTAAATTCGCGGGTTCAGTTCGCGGGTTCAGCTCGCCCGGTCAGATGGTCAAACAGCCGCAGGGCCCGGCGATTGGCATCGTCATCCTTGAGCAAACGCGATTCCATCTGTGCGGTGGCTTTCAGCCCAACCATCAGCATGGCCAAGGCCTCCGGCGTGAGGCCCGGCGGCAACTGCGATGCTTCTTGCGCCTTGCTCGCCTGGCGCCGCAAATAACTCTGCCAGCTGGTCCAAGCCTCGCGCACGTGGGCACACACTGCGCTATCCCGATCGTCAAAAGCGTATTGCGAACTCAAGATGGGACAACCGCCCGGCAAACCGGCGCGCTCGGTCCAGCTCAGCCAGTTTTCCATGATGGCGCGCAACCGCGGCAAGCCGGACGGCATCGGCAGCGCCGGTTCGAGCACATAGTGCCGAAAACTTGATAACGCATGTTCCAGTACCGCGATCTGCAAGCTCTCCTTGCTCGGGAAATGGCGCAGCAAGCCGCCTTTGGAGCGGCCCGCCGCCGCGGCCACGGGCGCCAAAGTCAAGCGGGCAATGCCGCTTAAGCTGGCTTCGTATAAGGCCGCGTCGAGCAAAGCTTCGCGCGTGATTTCACTTTTTCCCATCACGGTATCTTAGCGACCGAACGGTCTTTTTTCAAGATGAATTTGATTTTCGGCAAATAGGCCTGTGGTAAACGAAGCGCAAGCCGGTGTCCGCGAGGGGCTCGCGGACTTCGCATAGCGCCGCGCAAATGCTCAATAAATAGCCGCACATCCTGCCGTGAACCCGCATTCGCGAGCGTTGGGTTTGCTGCTAAGATCGGCGCTGCATTCGATTGATGCCGCGCCGATGAGCTGATGAAGCGCGCTTTCGCATGGCTGCCGCGCCGATCTTGGCCGCGCACCCGGCGA